>Ga0081539_10001564_pt1 | contig 37970 bp, 34 predicted proteins | sample TabmetS4T2R2_FD_71023 | JGI IMG/M metagenome (GOLD analysis project Ga0081539, IMG submission 71023) | Tabebuia heterophylla rhizosphere microbial communities from the University of Puerto Rico - S4T2R2 | ecosystem: Host-associated > Plants > Roots > Rhizosphere ... | reverse complement strand
CGCTCACCCTGAGTCTGTCGAAGGGTGCTCAACTCAAACGTAAGGGAGGACTGTTGCTAGTAGGGCTGCTCATCGCCGTCGCGCTCGTCACTGTCCGTTACCTTCCTTCGCCCGTCCCCAACCCCGAACTCTCAACTCCGAACTCCCAACTCCTCTCCCTACCTGACAAACCCTCTCTGGTTGTGCTCCCCTTCGTCAACATGAGTAAAGACCCCGAGCAAGAATATTTCAGTGATGGCGTCACCGACGTGTTGACCGGTGACCTCTCCAAGATATCGAGCCTCTTTGTCATCGCTCGCAATTCCGCCTTTACCTACAAAGGCAAGGCTGTCAACATGCAAGACATTCGCAAAGAGCTAGGTGTCCGCTATGTGTTAGAAGGCAGTGTGCAGAAAGCTGCAGACCAGGTGCGCATTGTCACGCAGTTAATTGATACGACAACAGATAGCCATCTGTGGTCGGAGCGCTACGATCGACCACTCAAGGACATCTTTGCCATGCAAGATGAGATCGTGCAGAAGATCGCGACGACACTAAAGCTCCAGCTCACCTTGCAAGAACAAGGCGTTATCGTACGCAAACATACGAACAATCTGGAAGCGTACGACTACTTCCTGCGTGGGGTGGAGTCATTTTACCGCCTGACGAAAGAGACCACTACTCAAGCCCGACAGCTGTGGGAGAAAGCCATTGCCCTGGACCCGCAATATGCCGAGGCGTACACGTGGCTGAGTTGGGCCTACTACCATGAATGGGTCTGGCGCTGGAGTACAGATGGACAGCCCCTGGAGCGGGCATTTGAGTCGGCACAACAAGCCCTAACTCTGGACCCCTCCCTCCCAAGAGCCCATTCGAGCTTAGGGTTGGTCTATGTACAGCACCAGCAGTATGAGCAGGCGATCGCGGAAGGCGAACGTGCTATCGCGCTCGATCCCAATAATGCGGATAGCTATTTTTTCCAAGCAGAGGCCCTGAACCTTGCGGGCCGGCCCGAAGACGCCCTGCAGGCGGTGGCGCAAGCCACACGGCTCAACCCTCACTCCGAGCCCGGCTACTTTTTCGAATCGGGTCGGGCCTACCGCATAACTGGGCGCTATGCCGAGGCGATAGCTATGCAAAAGGAAGCTGTCAGCCGCAGCCCCAATTTTCTGGCCGCCTACGATGAACTGGCTGTCAGCTACTGTTTGCGGTGGCTCTCGCAGCAGAGTGCGGATGTCCAGACGCTAGAGGAGGCGTTGGCGGCGGCGTACCGAGCCCTAGCCCTCAATGATTCTCTCCACTGGGGCCACCTCATATTGGGCTATGTCTCTCTCCACCAACAGCAATATGAGCAGGCTCTGGCTGAGATAAAGCGGGCCGTGGCGCTTGATCCCAACGAGGCTATGAGCGCTGCCATGCTGGCATGGGTGCTGAGCTGTGTGGGTAGGACAGACGAGGCCTTGGATGCTGCCGCACGGGCACTGCGCTTGAAGCCCTTTATTGCGGACGGTCACTTAGAAGGCGTGGGCATCGCCTATACGGTGGCGGGGCTTTACGAGGAAGCGCGGCTCCCCTTACAGCGCTATCTCAGCCGCAACCCCCACAGACTGGAGATACATCTCATGCTGGCCGCAGCCTACAGTGAGCTAGGCCAAACTGCCGAAGCGCAGAAGGAAGTCGCAGAAGTCCTGCGGCTCAATCCTAAGTTCTCGCTTGATGTGCACAAACAGCGCATGCCCATCAAAGACCCTGCAGTGTTAGAGCGGCATATTGCGGCACTGCGCAAAGCAGGGTTGAAGTAAGTTAAAAACAAAGAATGATGATAAAGAGCGAAATGCACGGTTAGCAGCGTTAGGGGGATAAAAACTTCAGCGTGGTCTGTACAAAAGCGAGAAATTCACGCAGTGTTTTCTCGGGAACTTCGCTAATGTGACTTTCTGTAACGTTAAGTTCACTGCCGTTGTGGAAGTGGCGAGGAAAAGTTGCAACCGCCTGCCAGCGTCGATGAGGTGCATTATCGACGCGGTATATTGTGCCATTAATAGCCTGACGTTCCCAGTGTAAACTGTAGCACTCTCGCAGTTTCAATGAGAACCAGACATCGATAAAGCTACCATCGAGGAGCAGTATGCGCAGTTCATTGGCGTCTGGAATGATTGCCTCAGGTACGATCTCCGCAAATTCTACCTCAGCAATCTCACGGAGATGCTCCATGTTCACTACACTTATGCAACGGCCCCCAGCAACTGCAGTAGACGGTCGCGCTTATGTTCGAGATGGTCGAGGCGTTGAAGGTCCCGCCACGAGTCCGCCTCCTCTAGCGAGCCATCTTGGTAGCGCGCCTCCATCTCCTCCACGCTGGATACGCTATAGCGACCGTGAAGAGCAAAGATTTCAGCTTTGACTTCACGGACTTGTCGTTCCAAAACACTGCGTAATCCTTGCTTCACGAGGTCTTCCTCGGAAAGCTGCAGCTCACGGGCCACTGTCGCCAGTATCGTGTTTGCCTGTGGAGTCATGGCGTCAACATCGCTGCCCGTATGGAAAGTCTCGCCGAGCCAGGCGGGATTTGTATTTCGGGCAAGGTCTTTGACGAAGTCGAGAGTAAACTGGCGCTGACCTACGAGTATCGGGGCGAGCAGACGGTCAAGAATACCGCCAAGCCGGTGCGAGTGTATCGTATACAATTAGAAGGCACAGAAAGTTCAAGGTTCAAGGTTCAAAAGCGAAAGAACGTAGGGTGAGCTTTGCCCGCCGAAAATGGACGATGGCTGTGGCCAGCACGTTACTTCTCACAGGAGCAAGCTTCACTCTCCGTTACCTTTCCCGTCCTCCGCTCAGTCTTCAGTCCTCATCGCTCGTTACTCAGGAAATGCAGCTTCCGTTGCCCGATAAGCCTTCCCTCGTCGTGTTGCCGTTCGTAAACATGAGTAATGATCCGGCGCAGGAGTATTTCAGCGATGGGATGACTGAGGAGCTGACATCTACGCTTGCCCAGCTCTCCAGTCTGTTTGTGATCGCCCGCAACTCAGCCTTCACCTATCATGCCCTATTGGGGCATTTCTATCTGTTTAAGAAGCAGCACGACCAAGCCATCGCTGAAGGAGAACGGGCAATCCTCCTCGATCCCAACGATGCGGAAAGTTATGTATGGTTGGGACAAATTTTCAATTATTCAGAGAGGCCGGCGGAAATCATTGGGTTGATGGAAAAGGCGATGCGCCTCAATCCCCATTATCCTGAGTATTACCCTTCGATCTTAGGCTTTGCCTATCGCTTGCTCGGACAGTACCAGGAGGCTATCGCGGCTCAGCAGAGCGCTCTTCGCCGCAACCCTGATTTCCTGGCTGGTCACACAGTACTGGCTGTGCTTTATAGTGACTTAGGGTGAGAGGAAGAGGCCCGGTCTGAAGTGGTAGAGATGCTAAGGATCAGCCCTCAGTTCTCCCTAAAGGTGTATGGGCAGTGGATCCCTTTCAAAAACCCGGCAGACCTGGAGCGATACCTTGCTGCTCTGCACAAAGCAGGGCTGAAGTAAATTAAGAATGAAGAGTAGGAAGAAAGGCTAAAGACTGAAGGAGATCTCTAAAGCCAACAGCCTGAAGCCTCTCAGTTATGGCTACGGTCGAATCTCATAAAACGCCTGCGCCAGATGCTCGATCGGTAGACGACGAACACGCGTAAATCCGGCTTGTTCCGCCAACTCTTTAATCTTCGTTGGTCCGATGGCGGTGCCAATGCCCTCTCCACCATGCGCCAATGAGACGGTCATGCAGTGCAATGTACTCATCGAGTACATCATCGCCCCCATCGGCCCCATATTCTCAGTTAGCGTATCGCCAGCCTTGGGCTCAACCATAAAATAGGTCCCATCGTCGGCAAGTGCGCCACGGATAGACCGCAGCACGCCACGCGGATCAACCATGTCGTGGATCGCATCAAACGAAGTAATCACGTCAAACTTTGGATTATTCGGCAGCGCCGTTGCCGAGGCCCGCTGAAACTCAACCCGATCAGCGACGCCTTTGCGCCGGGCATCGGCACGAGCCCGTTCCAGTGATTCCTCACTGACATCAAAACCGAAAAAGCGCGATTGCGGAAACGCTTGTGCCATCAGGATGCTTGGGTATCCACTGCCACAGCCAACGTCTGCGGCTCGTCCACCGTTCTGGAGGCATGTCACAACCTGTGGCATCGCCGCGAGCCAGCGTTTCACTAAGTGAAACTGATATTGGGCGCGGTTACTGCGATCGATGCCAACAACCAGATCGGGACCGTATTCTGAAAATGGAACTCCACCACCTTTAACGAACGCTTCGGCCACCCGCGGCGCAACATTGATCATGGCTGGCGTATTCTGAAAGAAACCTGCGAGAAAACTCGGGCTGTTGTCATCGGCAAGCACAGCGGCGTGTTCCTCAGGAAAAATGAAACGTTCTGCTGCAGCGTCATATTCCACGATACCAGCAGCGGCCATCGCCGAAAGCCACTCACGTACGTAGCGCTCTTGTAAACCAGCTTTTGCAGCTAACTCCGTTGATGAAACTGGCCCTGCCCCAGCCAAAGCTTTGAACAACCCAACCCGATCACCGATGTAGATCATGCCCGACAAAGCGGCACCGGTCACATACCCCATCATCTGGTTGATAAACTGCTCACGTTTACTTTTGTCCATACTCACCTCTCCTTTTGTTCTGTAGAACGCTGCCACAGGATGAAGGTGAAAACAACTGGCTCTAGGGCTAAGGCCAATTAAGAATGAAGAATTAGGGACAAAGACACGTTCTGCTCATTCTACATTTTGCATTCTTAATTCTTCACTGATTTCACCTACAGCCTGTTTCCCCCTTTATCCTTTATCCCTTATCCGTTTATCCTTTTCCCCATTCCCGTTATCCTTCCCCCATTCCGCACCGATCCTTATAATAAGGTAGGGGTTTGTATGAGTACACAAATAGAAACAGTCACATCTACGGTTACGTCGCCAGCAACCCAATATGACTATGACCTCATCGTTATCGGCTCTGGTCCAGCAGGCGAAAAAGCCGCTATCCAAGCTGCAAAGTTAGATAAACGCGTCGCCGTTATCGAACGCGGCTCACAACTTGGTGGCGCGTGCACACACACGGGCACCCTCCCAAGCAAGACCCTACGTGAAGCGGTCTTGTTTATCTCCAGTCTCGAACAGCGGACCTTTCCTGGTATTCAGTATGCCGTGAAGAAACATCGCTTGGGAGTCCAGGATCTCTTACGCTACAAAACGACTGTCGTGCAAGCACAAGCTGATGCGACCCGACGGAAGCTGGATCGTAACGATATCGACACCTTTCACGGGCAAGCGACTTTTGTTGACGCCCACCGCATCACCATTGAAAGCAGCGACGGTTCACGGCGAACATGCTCTGCAGCGGCAGTCGTCCTTGCTGTCGGTTCTCGTCCGTCGCGTCCGGCCTCCATTCCTTTCGATGATCGGTTTGTGTTTGATACCGACTCAGTCCTTTTCATGGAACGGATTCCTCGCACACTTGCAGTGATTGGTGCTGGTGTCGTCGGCTGCGAGTATGCATCAATTTTCGCGTCACTTGGAGTGAAAGTTACCCTTCTTGATACCCGCCCGAACATTCTCGACTTTATTGATGAGGAATTGAAGCAGCGCTTACTGTATCGCATGCTCAATGCCGGAGTGGTGATGCACTTCGGCGAAGAAGTTACTGCCGTCACCGTTCCTGAACCTGACCGGGTTGAGGCGCACTGCGCGAGCGGCAAAATAGTAACTGCCGAACGCGTACTGCATGCGGCGGGTCGCGTCGGTAATACGGATCAACTCGGGCTGCAAGCGATAGGACTTGCTACAGATAGTCGTGGTTTACTCAACGTTAACGAGCATTTTCAAACCTCGCTGCCACATATTTATGCGGTTGGTGACGTCATCGGGTTTCCGGCATTGGCGGCAACCGCGATGCATCAGGGGCGCCTGGCCGCCGCCCATGTGTTTCGGCGTACCAACGGGCGCGGTGACAGTAAGGCCATACTCTCACCGTTAGGGCCACTTCCATTTGGTATTTACACCATTCCAGAAGTCTCGATGGTCGGCGCGACAGAAGAAGAATTGATCAAAGACAAAGTCCCGTATGAAATTGGCCACGCCTATTATCGTGAGACGGCACGCGCGCACATCATGGGAGAAACCGACGGGATGGTAAAACTTATCTTCCATCGTGAAACTCTCCAACTGTTAGGCGTCCACATCATCGGCGAACGCGCATCAGAACTGATTCACATCGGGCAAGCAGTGATCGCTTACGGGGGATCAATTGAGTATTTTATTGATAATGTCGTCAACTACCCGACGTTGTCAGAGGCGTATAAAGTTGCCGCATTGAATGGGTATAATCGGTTATAGAGAAGCACGACTGTGGTGCAAATTACGATTGAAGTCTCAGAAGAACTGGCTCAGAAGCTTGTACCAATGCAAGATCGGCTGCCGGAAGAGACAGTTGACAGCAAAGCCACGTCAGCCGAATAATCCCCGTCTATGAACGACGAGCCTAGTAGGGCAGTCCACACCGAGCAGCGGCGGCTCGCGGCGATCATGTTCACCGATATCGTCGGCTTTAGCCGCCAGATGGGTGCGGACGAAGCTCGGATGCTGCGGCTGCTCGACGTCCATAACCAGATTATCCAACAAGCAGTCATTACTCACCATGGTCATGTCATTAAAACTATCGGTGATGCCTTTCTCGTGGACTTTCCCTCCGTCGTCCACGCTGTGCAATGTGCCCAGCAGATCCACGCACAGTTACGCGCTCACAACGCCGTGCGAGAGCAGGCCGAGCACCTCCACGTGCGTATTGGTATTCATCTCGGTGATATCGTGCAAAAGGACGGTGATGTGTTCGGCGACGGTGTTAATATCGCCTCCCGGCTGCAGAACCTGGCCGAACCGGACACGATTTATATCTCACAGAAAGTATATGAGGAAGTCGCGAAGAAACTTGCTCTGGGGATAGTGGTGTCGTTAGGACGACCGCAACTCAAGAACATCGCCGAACGGTTTCAAGTCTATGCCTTGTTGTCTGAGCAACCCAAAGGCCTCCAACAAAAATTCCAAGTCCAGCGTTTGAGATTCTCGCGGCGCATCAGTACCACCCACAGGGTAGCGTTAGTGGGATTGGTACTCCTTGTCGGCGGTATTGTAATAGGGCGGTATTTTTCTTCTTTCCTGTTCGGAACTCCACACTCGGAACTCCGCACTCCGGCAGTATTACCGCTACTGGATAAGCCCTCCATCGTCGTCCTGCCTTTTGTCAACATGAGCAACGATCCGGAACAAGACTACTTCAGCGATGGCATTACCGAGGACATCACCAGCGATCTCTCTAAAATCGCCAGTCTCTTTGTCATCGCGCGCAACTCCGCGTTTACGTACAAGGGCAAAGTGGTCAAGGTGCAAGATGTGAGTCGAGAAATGGGCGTGCGATATGCGTTGGAAGGGAGTGTACGCAAAGCGAACGACCAAGTGCGTATCACCGCACAATTGATTGATGCCACAACCGGAGAACATCTCTGGGCTGAGCGGTACAATCGCCCGCTGAAAGACATCTTCGCTCTGCAAGACGAGATCGTACAAAAGATCGTGACGACGCTGAAGTTGCAGCTCACCTTGCGGGAGCAAGGGTATATCGTGCGCAAACACACAGACAACCTGGAGGCGTATGACTCGCTCTTGCGTGGGATCGAGCCGTTTTGGCGCTTCACGAAAGAGGCCCATGCCCAAGCACAGCAAATGTTCGAGAGAGCCGTTGCCCTAGACCCGCAATATGCAGAGGCGTACGCGCGGCTGAGTTACACCTACTACCAGGAGTGGTTCCATCGCTGGAGTGTGGCTCCCCAGACCTTAGAGCGTGCATTGGCGCTGGCACAACAGGCTGTCGCTCTGGATGACTCCCTTCCTCTCGCCCATTCGCTCTTAGGCCAAGTCTACGCGCAGAAACAGCAGTATGACCAAGCCATCACCGAGGGTGAACGGGCCATTACCCTCGATCCCAACAATGCAGACAGCTATCAATGGCTGGCGAATGTGCTGAACTTCGCGGGCAGACCAGAGGAAGCCCTGCGGCTGGTGAAGCAGGCCATGCGGCTCAACCCCCGTTATCCTCCCTTCTACGTATTTGAATTGGGTTGGGCCTACAACTTGACCGGGCGATATGCCGAGGCGATTGCCACGCTACGGGAATTCCTTAGTCGTAGCCCCAGTCATCCGCCTGGCCATCATCTTCTGGCTCTGAGCTACGTACACCTGTGGGCCTCTCAACAGAGTGCGGATGTCCAGATATTGGAGCAGGCGTTGGCGGCGACGCAACGGGGCCTCACCCTCAATAACGCCTACTTCGCGGGTCACATGACTTTGGGCTATGTCTATCTGTGGCAAAAGCAGTACGAGCCAGCCATCGTCGAGATGGAGCAAACTATCGCCCTCGATCCCGACATGGCGGACGGCTATGCGTGGCAAGCTGAGACGTTGAGTTGTATCGGCAAGCCAGAGAAAGGCCTGAGGATGGTCGCACAGGCGCTGGATCGTAAACCCTTTATTACGGACTGGCACTTAAACTTCATAGGCGCTGCTTATGATTTGGCAGGGCGGCCTGAGGACGCAATACCCCCCTTGAAGCAATATCTCACCCGGTACCCTAACATTTTGGGTGCTCATCTAACTCTAGCGGCGGTCTACAGTGAACTAGGCCGGCAAGTGGAAGCCCAAGCCGAAGCGGTGGAGGTGCTGCGGATCAATCCCAAATTCTCACTGGAAGTTCACAAACAGAGAGTACCGATTAAAGACCCAGTGATGTTGGAGCGGCACATTGCGGCGTTGCGCAAGGCGGGACTGAAGTAGAATTGAGCGATTGAGTAATTGAAGAATTGAAGAATAATTTTTTGTAATGGCTCAATGACCCGATGACTCAATAATTCAATGACCGCCAACAATACCTGCAACAGAAAACAGGGATGCTTTCACGAACTCCCAATCCCTAATCCCTAACCCCTCCCTCCGCTACCACAACTGCCTCCGCCAACATCGCGGTATGTGTCAGGGCGAGATGAAAGCGCTTGATGCCAAGTGACTCGGCGTATTCCTTCGCTTTGCCGTGTAAAACGATCTCAGGACGTGAGCCACGTTTTCGTACAACTTCAATATCAAGCCAACCGACGTAGCGTCCCCACCCCTTTCCCAGCGCTTTCATGGTCGCTTCTTTGGCGGCAAAGCGCGCAGCGTAACTCTGATATTTCGCTACGCGACGGCTTTCGCAATACTCTTGCTCACCTTTTGTATACACCCGGTCACGAAACCGCACGCCTATACGCGGATCGTCGACCGCGGTCTTGACGCGATCAACTTCGGCAAGGTCATTGCCAATAGCGATAATCATGGGCATGATTTTATGTTTCAGGTTTCAAGTCCCACGGGTTGCGTTTTACGTGTCGCGCAGCCTATTTCACATATCGCGAATCACGTGCTACGCATCACGTAGTATGTTAACATGCCTCACATTTGTGACAGGTTGTGACATCACACGGTTGCGTTTGTAATCCTAACAGTGCTTTGCGCCATTCGGCCAGAAGATACTGTTTACTTACGGAGTGATCGATAAAATCCCAGGGCAGGATTTCTTTCGGGTTGTAGCGACGGTGGACGAAGAAGTCAGGGGTCAGGTGAAGGAGCTCGTTGCTCGTTGCTCGGCGCTCGTGGCTCTTTTCACCCTGGCCCCCAGCCCCTAACCCTCGGCCCCCGGACAAACGCCGGAGGCGTTGGACAACGCTCCACCAATCGCCACCATTCTGATGCGCTCCGAGGAGAATTTGCCCCGTACGGCGATCGCCACGTGAAAGTAACGTTTGATAGTAGGCTTCGCGTGGAGACTCGGTATCCACAGTCACACGCGACAGGCGGCTGAGGCGTTTTTTCAGTAAGGCAAACTTGTCGCGTAACGTTACTATCTCTTCCATCGGTTCCCACTGCAACGGAGTCCAGGGTTTTGGTGAAAATGCGTTGACAGACAACGTGAGACCACCAACTATCGCCCCTTTGCTACAATAGCGTTCGTGAATCTTGGCGGTCAGTTCGGCAATCGCTTCAACATCTTCGGTTTTTTCGGTCGGTAATCCCAGCATGAAGTACATCTTCAACGATTGTACGCCACCACCAACGAGCCATTCGGCTGCACGGAGAATTTCTGGTTCGGTCAGATTCTTATTAATCAGACGACGCATGCGCTCAGAGCCTGCCTCAGGCGCAACCGTCACCGAGCGATTTTTCTGTACACCTAAAGCATCCGCAAGGTCACGCGTAATCACGTCGGCTTTCAGTGATGACGGCGAAGCACGGCCACCAGCTTGACCAATGAACTCACATAATGCGGCGATGCCTGGCTGACTAGCCATCTCGGCGCCCACAAGCCCGATAGTCGAACGCTCTTTCAATCCTTCGGTCACACTCTGTTTCACTGATTGGAAACTGCGATACCGTACGGGCCGATACATGAAACCTGCCGCGCAAAAGCGACAACCCCACTCACATCCACGACTCGCTTCGACGAGAAACATATCGCCAAACACCGCTTCTGGACTGAGAATCTGCGAGGTTGTCGGATACGCGTCGAGGTTCTTGATGAGTCGCCGATTCACTCGCGGTTCGCCTTCACCGTGATATTCGACGTGCACTATCCGACCTTGTTCATCGTACTGCGGAGTAAACAGTTCAGGCAGATATGCGCCGTCGATCATGCTCAGTGCGCGTAGTTTCTCTTGCCGACTGCAGCGCCCGTTGCGTAGCTCGGCATAGCGTTCGACAAACTCAGGAATCATCTCTTCGCCTTCGCCGATCAGAAATAGATCGATGAAGTCTGCTACTGGTTCAGGATTGAGAAACGTTGCCGGTCCACCAGCGATGATAATAGGGTGATGCTCTTCGCGTTCACGTGCCAGCAACGGCACATGGGCAGCTGCAAGAATATCGAGGATATGAAGGTAGTCGGTCTCGAACGACAACGAAAACGCCAGCAATTCAAAGTCAGGGAGTGGACGTTGGGCCTCCAGCGAGGCAAGTGGTGCTTTGGCGCGACTCAATGCTTCAGCTTCATCTGGGTCAGGTAAGAACGCACGCTCACAGCGACAGCGTGGATCTTGGGCAATGATCTTATACGCCGCATGAAATCCAAGGTTCGCCATACCCACTGGGTAACGGTTTGGGTAAATCAGGCAGATCGGGATCTCCCCTTCAGCGTTTGCCTCAAATAATCGTTTTTCTTGGGCACGGCGTTGCCGAGCACGCTCGGTGGTTAACCACATAGTAGGAAACCTATCGTCCTAGCCTTTGACGCGCAAGGCGAGGGGAGAGGAAAGAATGAAGGCCGTAGGCTGAAGGGAAAAAAGAAATTCCGAAAATTAATGACTGACAACGGAAAGAGGGAAATAGCGCTCGTCTAGCTATTGCCTCGAACACAGAAACCTGGCGGAGGAATTGCAACCGAGGCGTCGAGCTGACGCCTCGGTCCATAACCAAACCAACAATTAGTTTGCATGTTTGCGCAAGAAGGCTGGGATGTCGTATTTATCTTCACTCTCGGCTACCGGAGAGGTCGCTCCGGGAGCGGAAGTACTTTCCGCTTGACGCCTACGTTGCCATGTTGGAACATCGAGATCATCAATAGTTGGTCCCACTTTGATGACCCTGCGCAGAGGGTCACCTAGCTGTTGCCCACGAACGCCGACTCCTCCGTGTATAGCACTCAATGGTGGCTTTCTAACCACTGGTGGTTGTAGCACTTCTTCCTCACCAAATCCGGTCGCAATCACGGTAATCCGCAGTTCATCGCCCAGCGTCTCATCAATCACTGCACCAAAGATGATGTTCGCTTCATCGTCTGCTTCTTCTTGAATCAACGATGCGGCTTCATTGACTTCATGCAGTGTGAGATCAGCACCACCAGTGATGTTAATCAATACGCCCTTGGCGCCGCGGATGGAAATATCTTCCAACAACGGGCTGGCAATCGCCCGCCGTGCAGCTTCTTCTGCCCGATTCTCACCGTTTGCTAAGGCTGCACCCATAATCGCCATACCCATCTCTGACATGATCGTGCGCACATCGGCAAAGTCGAGGTTGATCAGACCGTGTACGGTAATCAGATCAGAAATTCCGCGGACGGCCTGCAGCAATACTTCGTCGGCCTTACGGAACGCCTCTAACAACGGCTGGCTACGACTGGCGACGGCCAGCAAGCGTTGGTTGGGAATAGAAATTAAGGTGTCGACATTTGCCTTCAGTTCCCGCAACCCCTCTTCTGCCTGGCGCATGCGTTTTTTACCTTCAAACAGGAACGGTTTAGAAACCACACCCACTGTCAGTGCGCCCATTTCTTTGGCAATCCGCGCGACGACTGGCGCGCCCCCGGTGCCGGTCCCGCCTCCCATCCCGCTAGTCACGAACACCATATCCGCGCCATTGAGCAACTCGCGCATTTCGCCTTCACTCTCCATCGTCGCTCGCCGCCCAATCTCGGGGTTCGCTCCCGCACCGAGTCCTTTGGTGAGCTCACCCCCAAGCTGAACCTTGGTGGATGCCAGGTTCACCCGTAGGGCCTGGGCGTCCGTATTCGCCGCAATAAAGTCGACACCCGACAGCCCGGACGCGATCATGGTGTTCACCGCATTGCCACCAGCCCCTCCGATACCTACGATACGAATCTGGGCCTTACTACCATTTTGTTCGACAAATTCGATCATCATACACCTCCTCCTGTTGTTACTGTCCTCCCCTGTGGGAGGCTCGGTTACTACGTTAGAAAAAATCACGAAACCACCCGGCAACCCGCTCTCGAACTCGTTGTACTCGCTGCCAACCGTGTCCATCACGGTGGCGCACGACCCCATTGCTATGCCGGTGCTGGAGCTCGCGCAGGGCAAGCCCAACACCGGTGGCATACATAGGCCCATTCACGACATCGACCGTCGTGCCCAGGAATCGCGGAATTCCACGTCGGACCGGCAGACGAAAGACTCGTTCCGCCAGGTCGGTCATGCCTTCCATAATCGTGCTCCCACCCGTCAGCACGACGCCAGCACCGAGCCTGCCTAACAACCCGTTTTCTTCACTTTGGGTCTTGACTAAAGAAAAGATCTCTTCGGCTCGCGGCTCAATAATCTCACTGAGCTTCCGACGCGGCGTCGGCGCAGGATCGCGTCCCCCGACCTTCGGCATTTCGATCATTTCACCGGGAGTTATCATATCTCCCAGTGCGCAACCATGTCGCTGCTTAATTTTTTCGGCTTCTGCTTCAGGAATCCGTAAACCCATAGCAAGGTCTCTGGTCATGTGAGAACCGCCAACCGGGAGCACTGCCGTGTATGTCACCGCTCCGCGATGAAACGCCACAATACCCGTCGTGCCACTGCCAACATCGAGGAGTGCGACACCTAACTCTTTCTCTTCCGGCGTCAGGACCGCCTCCGCCGCGGCAAGGCCACTAAAGTGAATACTATTGACATGCAGCCCTGCTCGCTCACAGCAGCGCACCAGATTCTCTAGGGCCCCGGTCGCAGCCGTCACAAGATAGACGTTGGTCTCCAGCCGTAGACCTGACGTCCCTATCGGCCTATGGCCACGGGCTTGTCCGTCGACAAAGAATTCCTGCGGGATCACGTGCAAGATTTCGCACTCCGCTGGTAGCGCAACTGTTCGTGCTACTTCGATGACCCGTGCGACATCTTCTGCTCCCACCTCCCGATCCCTGATGACCACCATTCCTTGACTCGTCAGGCCAGCGATATGCGCGCCGGAAATACCGACACACACATTGTGAATCTCGCTACTCGTGCCAAGCTGCGCTTCTTCAACTGCTTTGCCAATCGCTTGGACTGTCGCGTCAACGTTAATCACCTGGCCTTTTTGCAGTCCGCCTTGAGACAGCGCCGTCCCCACGCCTAATACTTCAATTCCCTCTGGGGTGGCTTCCGCCACCATCACCGCAGTTTTGTAGGTTCCAACGTCAAGACTCACAATGAGAGAGTTTTCTTTCGCCATGATCCTTCCCCTATAGCGAATCAGCAGGAGTTGTAGGACGTTGCCCGCGCTGGTCAACAAACGGACGGACGACAACCTGGTTAAAGAAGCGAGCATCGAATAACGCCGGAGGGCTATCCCCCGACCATTGGGTTAAAACCGTTGCGACCTGAGCAAACTTCTCTGGTCCAATGTCCTCCCCTAGACGAATCGAGAGGCGGCGATGTGCGAGAAACACCGTGTATCCGGCTTTCTGGTCCCAGTGAATCTCCGACAATGGCTCGGCCCACAATTTCGCCGCCAACGATAAGAGCGAGACGACGCCAGTAAGCGCCGTCCGCGCAGTGGCCGAAGCCAAATCATCTTGGTTGAGTCCAGTCACATAGGGCAGATCAAGCTCTTGTCTCTGGGCTGGCGCGGTGAACCAGATGCCTTCCTTGTCGATATAGGTCAGTGACGGCTGCACAATAACCGCGATGGGATGCCGTGTTTGCACCTGGAGCACAACACGCTGCGGAAACTCCCGTCGCACCTCTACATCCTGAATGCCTGGCACCGCCAACAAACGCTCGCGGACACATTCCGGGTCAACGGTCCATAGATTCATGCCAGGAGCCATTCCACTGACGACGGTGAGCTCCTCAGGGGCAAAGAGCGCACTTGCGTCAAGGTCAACGTCGATATCACTAACGGCAAAATAGGGATGCTGTTGGATATAGCGAGAGACGAGCGGCCAACCTTTCACCGTAGCGACACTGGCGCTCAGTAACGCGAGGAGCGTGAACACGTACCAACGCCTTGGTGGAGTCACGCGTTGAGTCGTCCGTTGGTTCTCGCGTTTCCCCCATATTTTCCACCGATTGAGAAGTGTTGCCGGTAACGACAGCGTATTCACTGCGTCCTCCTTTGGATGTGTAATGTGGCTCGCTGGAGAATTGCTTCTACTAACGCTCCGTAATCCAAGCCCACTGCCGCAGCGATGCGCGGAAGATAACTTAGGGCTGTGAATCCAGGCAGTGTGTTAACTTCCAGCAAAAACACCTCTCCTTGTTCATCGATTCTGGTATCGACGCGACTATAGCCACTACAGCCCAACGATCGATATGCCGTCAGGGCAATCTGCAATACGCGCTCATAGAGAGCGGAAGGCAACGGCGCTGGCAAAATAAATTCCTCACGACCAGCCGTGTACTTCACGTCATATGAGTGGAACTCGCCCTTGGCGATCACTTCCATCGCCCCTAAAGCCTTATCGCCTAAAATACCTACTGTAACTTCTTTGCCGGGAATATAGGTTTCGACCAATGCCTGGGGATCATAGCGAAAGGCTTCGGCCAAACTGCTATACAGCGTCTCCGTTGAACGAACGATACTGACCCCAACACTTGACCCTTCGGTTGTTGGTTTCACCACGACAGGATACGGTAAGATCAGACTTTCTGGCTTATCTTTGTCTATCACTTGCCACGCCGGTGTCGGCAGGCCGTAGGTTTGCCACACGCGCTTGGCCATCGGCTTGTTCATGGCCAAGGCACTGGCAAGGACACCAGACCCAGTGTACGGCACTCCTAATAATTCCAGCACTGCTTGCACTGTGCCGTCCTCACCAAATTTTCCGTGCAGAGCAATGAACGCAACGTCGATCGCACGGAGCTGGGCGATCCATGCCCCAGCTGCATCAACCTCGATCAGCGTGACCGCATAGCCACGCTCTTGCAATGCTTGATATATACCAGCTCCGGTTAAACGAGAGATTTCCTGTTCGGCAGAGAAGCCACCAAGCAATATACCTACTCGTTTGTCGCCCCAGGTCGTTGTCATCTCATCCTCATCGCTTACCAAGCCATCTCTAGTCAATCCGAATCGCACCCTACCAATCGCCAATAAGGCGGACTTCCGGTTCGAGCCATATGCTGGTTTTTTCCCACACCTTTTGCTGGATCTGATCCATGAGAAGCCTGACATCAGCCGCGCTTGCCCCCCCAGTGTTGACGATAAAGTTCGCGTGCTGTTCAGATACTTGTGCTCGTCCCTGGGCATACCCCTTGAGCCCAGCGGATTCGATGAGGCGACCAGCATAGGCGCCAGGAGGATTCTTAAAGATCGAGCCAGCGTTTGGGTACCCGTGCGGTTGCGTCTTCTGCCGTTTGTGTTGGGCCTTACTCATGACCGCAGCAATCTCTTCTGCTTGTCCACGCAAGAGACGAAACTTCACCTCTGTCACAACAAACTGTGACGGTAAAGCGGTCCGTCGATAGGCAAACCCAAGTGTCTCTCCTAGTAAGCGTTCACTGCGTCCATCATGATGCACCCCGGTGATCGCCACGACAACTTCACTTAATTCGCCACCAAAGGCACCGGCATTCATCAGCAGACCTCCGCCGACAGTTCCAGGAATTCCTTCAGCGAATTCTACTCCGCGATAGCCCTTGCGAACTGCTTCACGGACAAACCGCCCCAGCGAATTCGCCGCGCCAACGTGGACCGTCGCCTCTGCGGAGGATTCCTCCCATCTGACATAATTAAATCCATCGCCCAATTTCACCACCACGCCACGGACACCTTTGTCGCTCACAAGAATGTTTGTTCCACCGCCGAGGAGAAACACCGGTACGGATTCTTCATGCAGCAAAGCGAGGAGCGCTTGTAATTCAGCGAGCGAATCGGGCTCGGCAAACACATCCGCCGGTCCGCCAATGCGGAACGACGTGTGCCGAGCGAGTGAACACGCAAACCGTACGCGCTCACCTAACAGGGTGATCAACCGCTCGCGGAGTTGGAGTTCAGGACGCACGTAGCCCTCCCTCCTGCAAACGAGACAACAATCCCATGCCAGAACGATAAATGTCTCCTGCACCAAGAGTGAGGACGACATCACCAGGTTGCACGACAGCTAACAAGGTTGCGACCAAATCTTCCTTCTGCGGCTGAAAGCGTACATCCGCATGACCACGTTTTTTCAAGGCGCGATACAATGATTCGCCAGTGACCCCCTCAATGCCCTCTTCACCAGCAGCATACACTTCAGTCAGGAAAAGAACGTCTGCATCATCGAACGCGGAGAGGAAGTCATCAAACAAGTCGCGGGTGCGCGTGTAGCGATGCGGCTGAAATAACGCGACCAGGCGCCGAGCCCCATCGCGCGCGACCCCTTCACGCGCAGCCCGGAGTGTGGCGCGCAGCTCTTCTGGGTGGTGCGCGTAATCATCAATCACCATCACCCCAGCCTTTTCTCCTTTGACCTCGAAGCGTCGCTGAATGCCGGCAAACGCTGCCAGCGCTTTCTGTACATGGGAGAAGGGAATTCCCAGTTCGCGTGCAACAGCCACCACCGCAAGCGCGTTCAGTGCGTAATGGCGGCCGGGGAGATTCAGGCGGAGCAGTCCCAAGCACTCGTTCCCACGCCACACTTCACAGGAGGTTGTCAGTCCTGCCACCCGCAGGTCACGAGCAGTGAGTTCAGCATCCGGACCTAGACCATAGGTCACAAAACGTTTGTGTACATGCGGCAGGAGTGAACGCACATTGACACTATCCAAACACAGCACAGCCCGACCGTAGAAAGGAATACGGTTAATGAAGGCAAGATAGGCGGCTTTGGCCTTATCGAGGTCGCCATAGAAGTCGAGATGTTCGGGGTCGATATTGGTCACGACTACTACAGTGGGACTTAACAGCACAAAAGTGCCATCGCTTTCGTCAGCCTCCGCGACAAGAAAGCGGCTTTGCCCTAAGCGCGCATTGGCGCCCCCAAGCACATCGAGTTTGCCACCAATAACCATCGTCGGATCAAGATGTGCTTGGGCAAGGACTGCCGCGATCAACGAGGTCGTCGTGGTCTTACCGTGCGTTCCAGCTACGGCAATTCCGTATTTGAGGCGCATCAGCTCTGCCAGCATTTCAGCCCGAGGAATGACCGGAATCATCAGTTCACGCGCACGCACCACTTCAGGGTTGGAAAACTTCACAGCCGACGAAATGACAACGACATCCGTCTCCGGGGTAACATGTTCGGCGCGGTGTCCGCCGCACCAGACCTGGGCGCCATTCACAGTCAGCCGTCGCGTGGTTTCTGACTCTGTTAAATCAGACCCGCTGACACGATAGCCTAGGTTCAAGAGCAATTCGGCAATCCCGCTCATGCCAATGCCACCAATCCCGACAAAGTGAATACAGCGGTTGGTATCAAACAACACCTGGCCGTTGCCATTCACTAGTTGTGACAATGTTTTTCTCGTCTTTGTTCCTTTTGCCCGAAGGTTCTTAGATTCTCGCTGTTGGGTCCTAGGTGTTGCGTGTTGGGTGTTGGCCCCTGGACCCTGGATCCTAGACTTTGAACTTTGAACTTTGAACTTTGAACTTTGAACTTTCACTGCCATGCTACCTCCTGTTGCGCTCGCACCTCAGGAGGCAAACATGCCAGGCACTCGCGTACAACTGCTGCAGTGGCATCAGGTCGGCCAATCTTACTCGCCGCCTGACTCATCGCAGCCAATTGGGCTCGATTGGTTATCAAGGCATGCAGCTCATCGCGCATTCGCTCGGGGGTCAGTTCCGCATCAAGGATCATGCGGGCCGCTCCAGCATTGACCAAAATCTCGGCATTGACACGTTGATGGTCATCCACAGCATACGGATACGGCACCAAAATGGCAGGTTTGCCAAGCAACGTCAGTTCGGCAATGGTGGTCGCCCCGGCGCGACACACCACTAAATCCGTCGCCTGATACATGGCTTGCATATTATCGATGAAGGGAACGACTTCGGCCCGCACCCTAAGACTCGCATACATGGCACTCACGCCTGCCTGCTCAGCCTTACCGGTTTGATGGACGATACGCATACGCTCGCAAAGGGGGCCCAGCAACGCCAACGCCTGTGGCAGGGTCTGATTCAATCGTCGCGCCCCGGCACTACCCCCGAAAATCAGCAATGTATTTGGTCGCTGAGATGCAGATAAAGGACTGTCAGCATCAGACGCTCGGCTAGAGTTCCACCGTACTGGGTTACCGGTGCAAACAACTTGCCGGGCAGGAAAGAAGGTAGCAGTCTGAGGAAATCCGACACAGATCTTGGTCGCGAGTCGCCCTAACCACCTGTTCGTCATTCCAGGAATCGAATTAGGTTCGAGCAGGATACAGGGAATGCGGCGGAGCCACCCTACTACTACGATCGGCGCCGATGCATAGCCGCCAATGCTAAAAATCAAGTCTGGAGCGAAATCGCTAACCACACGCCATGCGACACCGAGCGCACGAAAAGCCGCCCACAATGAATGCAGGACGCCGCGCCAATTGCGACCACGCAACTGTTCAGCTGGAATCAATTGCAGGGCAAACCCCAGACGTGGAATCATGTCCTTTTCCATGCCGTGCCGCGTTCCGACAAACAAAATCTCTGCTCCCGCATCACGCCGTGCGGTTTCAGCAACTGCCACGCCGGGGAACAAATGTCCTCCTGTACCGCCGGCAGCAAACAGCATGCGGATCGCTCTAGGCATAAGCATGGTTCTCCCGCAGACTTTCGCGCGACAGGCTCAAAAGCATGCCGGCATAAAGAAGTGCCGTCACTAACGCCGATCCACCGTAACTGATAAAAGGCAGAGGCAATCCTTTTGTCGGCAACAGGCCCAATACCACTCCCATGTTTAGTCCAGCCTGGCACACCAACAAGAACGTACAGCCAAACGCTAAGAGCCGCCCAAACGGTTGAGGATGTCGCATCGCGATACGTAGACCGCGTACTCCCAATAATGCGAAGAGCAGAACGATGGCGCCACTACCCCACAGCCCAGTTTCTTCACCGACAACCGCAAAGATAAAGTCGGTATGCGCCTCCGGCAGATAGAGCATCTTCTGATGGCTTTCGCCTAAGCCAACGCCGTTGATACCCCCAGCCCCAAAGGCCAACAGCGATTGAATCAATTGATACCCGATGCCTTGCTTGTGTTCACCCGCACCACCAACCAACCGCTCTATGTAAGTGATAATACGATCAAGACGATAATTGGCGGTTACTGCAGCAATCGCAAAAAGCATGAGCCCACAGACTACCAGTACTACGAGATGGCGAAGCTGCGCGCCGGTAACAAAGAGCATGGCGAATAACACAAGGCTAATAGAGACTGCGCCACCGAGGTCAGGCTCTAACGCAATCAAGAGAATGAGTGCTCCGATCGTGACAACGTGGGGAAGCACACCGTAGAAGAAATTGGCAATCTGCTCACGTTTCTTTGCTAACGAGGTAGCGAGATACAAGACCGCAGCGCCTTTGGCGAGTTCTGAGGGCTGGAAATTGATCGGACCAGCATGAATCCATCGATGAATCCTGCCGTGCGAAACCCCAGGCACAAAGACGATCACAAGGCTGAAGAGTGTAAGCGCCAAGAGTGGATAGGCCAAGCGACGATACGTCAGCGACGACACCATCGAGGCTAGGACCAATCCGCTTCCACCCAGCAATACCGCAAACTGATGTCTCCAGAAAAAGCGGTACGGATCGCTGAAGCGCTCGAAGGCATAAAAGTAGGAGGTACTGAATACCATCACTTCACCGATGAGCAGCAGCATCACTACCGCGAAGAGCAGCCACGGATCGATCGGCCCGCGTTGCACAGGAGCACTAGCTGTGACCCGTGGAATGTACTGCGACCGCAACAACACCGTTGGTTGGACGAATACTTCACCTGTCATAACGCCTCCACAGCCGCCCGAAAGACTTCCCCACGGTGGGCATAATTACGAAACTGATCAAAGCTCGCGCAGGCAGGCGAGAGCAGCACCGTATCGCCTACGCGTGCAGCCATCGCCGCAGCACGCACCGCCTCAGCCAGGGTGTCAACCACAAGCGTATCAGTCTCGTTCCCAAGAGCAGCGGCGATTAAGTCGCGCGCCGCCCCAAAAAGAATCAACTGTCTCACCTTACTCTGTACAAGGGATCGCAGCGGGGAATAGTCACCTCCCTTATCGACCCCCCCAGCCAGGAGAATGACCGGCCCATCAAAGCTCGCCAGGGATTGTACCACCGCACCCACATTCGTCCCTTTGGAGTCGTCGAAATATGCCACCCCATGTTTCGTCGCTACTAACTCCAAGCGATGGCGTAACCCGGTAAATCGCGCCAAGACCTTCTCGATGACGTCACCAGGCACGCCCCACAGTGTCGCGGCTCCCACTGCAGCCATCACGTTCTCAAGATTATGCCGCCCATAGAGGCGTACCGCTGCGAGCGCCAAGCGAGTTTCTCTCCTGTTGTTACTCACAATAAGTGTGTTCGTCGCTCGATCAATCCATATCCCATGCGCAACCGGCTCCCAACCAAAGGACAAGATTTGCCCCGGCAGTCCGTGCGTAAAGCGTTGGACCTCGGGGTCCTGGCGATTAATAATCGCCCAGTCCGCCGACGTCTGACGCAAAAACAACGCCTGCTTCGCTTCCCCATAGGCTTGTAGTGTACCGTGCCGATCAAGGTGATCCTCAGTCAGGTTAAGCCAAATGCCGATGTGCGGACGGAATTGCTCGACCCATTCGAGCTGAAAACTCGACACCTCTGCCACAATCGCGTCATACTTTCCACTCACCGCGTCAAGCAGCGGCGTCCCAAGATTGCCACCAACAAAGACGCGCTGACCATATTCGCGCAAACACTCGCCCAGTAGCGTAGTCGTTGTGCTCTTACCGTTGGTGCCAGTCACGGCCAACACCGGAGCACGCAGGAAACGAAAAGCCAGTTCAATTTCACTCCACACAGGGATGCCACGCCGCCGCGCCGCTACTAAAAGCGGTGCAGTACAGGGTACCCCAGGGCTTGGTATCACTAAATCAATCCCCGTAAGGAGCGTTTTGTCTTCAGTTCCTAAGCACACCTCGGGGACGATATCCGCGATCTGTATCAGCTCGTCCTTGAGTTGCTCCTCAGTCTGCCGATCGGTGACGCGAACACGTCCACCGTGCTGGGCCACAAAGCGTGCCACGCTGACACCGGTGCGCTTGAGGCCAATGATAAGAACTGTCTTCCCGTCCAACTTCACGGGAGTTACCTCAACTTCAATGTACTGAGTGCTGCGACAGCACAGATAACCGACATGATCCAGAAACGGACAATAATTTGTGGCTCAGGCCACCCCTTCAACTCAAAATGATGGTGAATCGGCGCCATGCGAAAGATACGTTTGTGCGTGAGCTTGTACGACGTCACCTGGAAAATAACCGAGATCGCCTCAACGACAAACACACCGCCGGCGACCGCCAGTACCAGCTCTTGTTTACTGACCAACGCCACAATCCCGAGTGCAGCCCCAAGCGCGAGCGAACCGACATCGCCCATGAACATTTGGGCAGGATAGGCATTAAACCACAGGAACCCCATCCCCGCGGCAACCAACGCCCCGCAGAAGACCGCCAACTCCGCGGCGCCTGCCACATAGGGCACCTGCAAGTACTCGGCAAACTTTATGTGACCACTGGCATAGGCAAAGAAGCCGTAGGTTAAGGCGGTCACCATCACCGGTCCAATGGCCAAGCCGTCGAGACCATCGGTCAGGTTCACTGCATTCGACGCTCCGACCATCACCAGCGCAGCGAATGGAATATAAAACAACCCCAAGTCTGGATGGAGATCCTTAAAGAACGGGATGGTAATCGCGCTAGTAAATCCAGGAATCCGCATGAGCGCGACGGCAGCCAAGATCGCGACCACAAACTGCCATAACAGTTTGTAACGCCCAATCAGCCCGGCAGAGTTGCGGCGTCGCAGTTTACGATAATCATCGACAAACCCGATGAAGCCGAATCCTAAGGTTGTCCCCAATGCCAACCACACATACGGATTGGTCAGGTCGGCCAACAGCAGCGTTGCTAGCGTTAAGGAAAAGAGAATTAACGCACCCCCCATCGTGGGCGTTCCCGCTTTGGTCGAATGTCCTGCTGGACCTTCGGGGCGAATCACTTGTCCGACCTTTAAGGAGGTGAGGCGTGTAATCAGCCACGGACCAAGAACCAGAGACACTGTCAGTGACAAGAGCCACGCGATCAGCGTGCGAAACGTGATGTAGCGGAACACGTTGAACCCGGAATAAGCAGTGTGCAGTGGATATAAGAGTGCGTACAACATCACCAGTTCCCTACATCTTCCCTTTCCGTCAACAACACCTACATGAAAATCCCAGTAGCGTTACGGTGGTGTCATTGCGAGCCCTTTGGCTTCCCCTTCGACAAGCTCAGGGCCCGCTCAGGATAAACTCCGCGAAGCAACCCTTGCCTTCTGCAGAGATTGCTTCGTCACCTCCAGCTCCTCGCAATGACACGCTCCCGGCATCTAGCCTTTTGTCGCGGGAATGACCTTCCCTGGACTATCCAGCAAAACTTTCCTGACTGACCACTAGTCATGTTCTCGTCTCACGGTATCGCGGGACCAGATACTTCCGCACTTCTTCACGGTCGTCAAAGTGTGACTTAGTTGTACCGATAATCTGATAATCTTCATGTCCTTTTCCAGCAATGACGAGTACATCTCCGGGTTGCGCGCCAGCCAGTGCAGCCTGGATGGCCTCACGCCGATCTACCATCACTACATATCCGCGCTGGAGTTCACTGATCGCGGAGGGATCATCAACCCGTGGTATTCCGGTTTGCACCAGACCCGGCTCTGCTTCAGCGAGAATCTGTTGTGGGTCTTCTGTGCGTGGATTATCGGAGGTTAACACCACTACATCGCTTAACCGTCCAGCTGCCTCGCCCATCAGCGGGCGCTTGCCACGATCACGATCGCCACCACAGCCAAAAACAGTCAAGAGTCGCCCGCGGGTCAATTGGCGAATCGAGCGCAGCGTTTTTTCCAACGCGTCAGGCTTATGAGCATAATCCACTAAAACCCCGAACGGCTGGCCGACCGCGATTGCTTCTAACCGCCCCGGCACCCCGGGGCAACAGGCAATTCCGGCGGCAATAACCTGGGCAGGCACCCCAAGCGCATGCGCGGCAGTGGCTGCAGCCATGATGTTGTAGAGGTGTGGTTCGCCGATTAAGGCTGAGGAAAATGGCACCTCGTCCTTCTCGACACGAAGTAATCCGCGCAGACCGTGAAAGTCTTTCTCCACCTTCCGCACCGAGACAGTTGCACTCTCGCGTAAACCAAAGGTCAGCACTCTTGCGGGGAGTGTGCGCGCTAATAGCTTTTGTCCCCACGGATCGTCTTGATTGATCGCAGCAAAACGCTGTGGCTTTGGTGATCGCGCCAGCTCTTCAGTAAAGAGACGGACTTTAGCAGTAAAGTAATCGTCAAGATCTTTATGATAATCGAGGTGATCGCGACCAAGATTAGTAAACACGGCGCCATCCCACTGACAACCGTAGACACGGTCTTGCGCCAGCGCATGTGAGGACACTTCCATCACCACATGACTAACGCGCTCGTCAACCATCGTCCGCAGCAGCGCTTGCAATTCCACTGCCTCTGGCGTGGTGAACGGCGCTGGCAGCTCTTGGTCTCGGTAGCGGTAATTGATCGTCCCGACGACACCCGGCGCCCATCCTGTTGCTTGCCAGATGGCTTCAGTAAGATACGTGGTGGTAGTTTTGCCGCTGGTGCCAGTCACTCCGACCATCGTCAGCTGAGATGTCGGGTGACGGTAAAAACGATCAGCGCAGATACCCAACAGGGTGCGCGGCGTTGAGGAGTACACCGCTGTGACGTGACGGGGAACAGTAAAGCCTGGTGGAACGACAATCGCGCAAGCACCACGCGCGATCGCTTCATTCATGAAACGTGAGCCATCACTTTTTGTGCCAGAGAGAGCAAAAAATACCGATCCTGCTTGTACCGTGCGCGAGTCGTAGGCAAGATGCACGATCTCCACATCCAAGGTTCCCTGAACCTGCACGGGAGGCGTGGTGGAGAGGAGATCACGCAGCATCACGGTCGAATTCCTCCTGGTGGCGTCAAGGTGAGCACATAGACTGGTGATTCATTTTTCTGCTGCACTGACTGTTTTGTCACATACCCATTCCCTTGCGTCACGATCTGCCAGCCGTGGCGTTGTGCCTCCAATACTGCCTCACGCAAACTCATGTTGATAAAACTTGGCTCGCCACTGCGAGTTTCAGCTCCTACAGGTTCCTCGATCGCCACCGCAGGGGTGCTCACGGCAATGGTATGCCGAAGAACATTTCCTTTCACTGGGGTATTCAATGGGACAAGCGCAATAGCGGGAGTCACTGCAAGTTTTGCTCTTTCGCCTTCGACCCCAAGATATGCCAGTGACTGTTTAGCGATGGCTTGAAACACGGGAGCCGCCACCTCTCCGCCATACACAGCGGTTCGGGGCGTGTCGATCACAACCAGAATCACCAGCCGCGGCTGGTCTGCCGGAATAATTCCCGCAAATGAAGCAATCCGATCTCTGGAATAGCCGCCGCGTGGATCAGGCTTCTGCGACGTCCCAGTCTTTCCTGCTACGCGGAAACCCTCGACCCGTGCTCGCGTGCCGGTTCCTTCTTTTTCGGTGACCTGCTCCATTATCTCAATCATCTGTTGGGCGGTGTCACGGCTGACTACTTGCCACAGGCGTTGGGGGTTGCGGGCTTCCACCACTTTCCCATCGCTATTGAGAATTTCGCTCACAAGGTAAGGTCGCATGAGCGTACCACCGTTCGCCAACGACGCATAGGCAGCGGCAAGCTGTAGCGGCGTCACTGCAAATCCTTGACCAAAACCGGCAGTGACAAGATGAATGCGCGACCACGCGCTTGGTGGCGGAAGAATCCCAGGACTTTCCCCCGGCAGCTCGATTCCAGCGAGGCGACCCAAACCGAACGCGCGCAGATATGACGCGTAGGTCTCCTTTCCCAGACGCTCGGCGATTTTGGCCGCACCGATGTTACTGGATAACTGAACAATTTGCGTGACACTAAGCAGTCCGTGAGCATGATGATCGTTAATCACCGACTTGCCAACGGCATAACGCCCATACTCACAGAAAATTTTCTCGTTCGGCGACACCCGCCTGGTATCAAGTGCCGCCGCGGTCAATAGCACTTTCATGGTTGAACCAGGTTCGTAACAATCACCAACAGTGCGATTGCGACGACGTTCGGGGCGCACCGCCGCCGGGGCATTAGCATTAAATGTCGGCACTTGCGCTAACGCCAAGACAGCAAACGTCTGCGGCTCAAGTATCACCACGGTGCCACTGTCCGCCCCAGTCGCTTGCACAGCTTGTGCAAGTTCCTGCTCGGCAATGGTTTGTAAACCAAGATCGAGGGTGAGGCGCACATTCAGGACTTCTGGCGACGACGCTACGCCTTGGGCTAAGATCATCCGACCAAGGGCGTCACGTTCACCGACGATCTCCGTCGGCTCTTCGCGCAGATAGCGATCGTAGGTCTGTTCAATACCAGCGATGCCACGTGCATCGACGTCCGTAAAGCCGAGCACTGGAGCGGCCAGGGTCCCCTGAGGATAAAACCGCCGCTCGGTCTCGACACTTTCAATCGCAGGAATCCCCAACGCTCGTACTTGGGCCGCTTCCTGGGGAGTCGCACGCCGCTTCAGCCACACAAAAGGCTCAGACGAGCGAAAGACCTCTCCCACTTCCGCCGTTGACAGGTGAATGGCTGTTGCCACCGGCGCGATCCAGTCGTGACGGTTGGCCGCGAGTTTCGGCGGACGAACAATAAGTGATTCGGCAGGCACGCTGAGGGCGAGGGGTTGACCGTTGCGATCGACGATCGCACCACGCCGGGAGAGAATCTCCATTTTTTTTTGGTGTTGATTCGACGCCTGTCGGGCGAGTTCCTCGTTCTGAATCGTCGTTACGTGCACAAGCCGTCCCAAGACGAGCAAGAGCCCGACTCCTAATATGGCCCCAGCAATCAACAAGCGCTTTTCCATCCTCCACCTCCCCACACTAGCGAATACGTACTATCTGCTCTGGCTGTGGTGTCGTTAAGCCTAAGCGTCGCTCAGCCTGATCGGCAAGTCGCCTTGGCGCGGTGAGCGCGCTCCACTGCATTCGCAGCGCTTGCCGCTCCCCCTCCAACGAATGAACGAGCTGTCGCGTATTCGACAGTTTGTATCCCACCTCCACCACCTGTAAACGCATCCACACTTTCCCTAACGCAAGCGTCAACCCTACTAACGCCAATACTCCATACCAAGCCCATGGGGGAGAGCGAAACATGGCCTACTCGACCTCCGCGGCTAATCGTTCGACCGCACGTAACCGTGCACTACGTGCACGCGGGTTCGCCGTGATTTCTGCCGCGGTCGGCACCCACGGCTTCGGCGTCAGAATCTTCACCTTCTGTGACCATCCGCACGAACACACCAAGATCTGCGGCGGGCACAGGCAAGACGCCGCCCACTTCCGAAAGGCATCTTTGACCAAGCGATCTTCTAACGAATGATAGGAGAGGATTACCATCCGTCCCCCAGGGCGGAGGAGGCGATAGCCCTCTCGTAAGAACGTCGCCAGATGATCAAGCTCACGGTTCACGGCAATACGTAAGGCTTGAAACGTGCGCGTTGCTGGATGAAGATGTGCATGTGGTGCACTGCGCACGACCTGTTCAATCACCTTCACTAAAGCTGTGGTTGTTCGGATCGGTTGGCGCGCACGATTTTGCACAATCGTGCGCGCCAAACCGTGCGCCGCCCGCTCCTCGCCCAGATCACGCAAGATGCGACACAGTTCTTCTTCACTTGCAGTGTTGACAAGATCCGCAGCGCTAGATTCATCGTACTGGTTCATGCGCATATCAAGAGGACCCGGGCGCAGGAAACTGAAACCGCGCTCACCGTTTTCGATTTGGAACGAGGAAAACCCCAAATCAAGGAGGACGCCATCCACACCCTCCCATCCGATAGTAGCAAGTTGCTCCTGAGCAGCACTGAAATTGGCGTGGCAGACGTGCAAACGCCCCGCGAAAGGTGCGAGGCGCACTTCTGCCACGGCAAACGCGTCCACATCTCTGTCTAATCCGAGGAGATGGCTCTGAGGAGCGCTTGCTGCCAGAATAGCTTGCGCATGGCCACCTCCGCCGAGTGTCCCGTCAAGAAAACGTGCCCCAGCTTGTGGACGGAGAAGCGACAGGACCTCGGCCACCATCACTGGCAGATGCTGGGACACGCTTGTTGATGCTCGGGTCATGACTGGTACAACTTCCATTACTCTTCCCTACCAAAATTCTTCTTTATCAAACGCGCGTGTCTTTCTCTGGAAATTTCCTGTCAGTTCGTGTAAAGTAACGTCTACGCGTTCAGTCTATTAAACATGTTCGGGTTTTGTAGAAATTGTTGTTCTGATTCGGAGTTGAAACGTTCCCATGTCGTTTTATTCCAGATGCGAAAGATCTTGAGAGCAGCGGCAAACATGACCTCTTTATCAAGCTCCGCGTATGCGCGTAACATTGGTGGTAGCAAAATTCGTCCTTGTTTGTCTACTTGGCACTCATGCGCATTCGCCAAATAAAACGACCCGATCTTATCAAAGGTTTCGTCAAAGCGAGGTTTCTTTGTTAGCTCCTGTTCCAAGGTTTCCCATTCCGCAAGCGGATAAACATCAAGGCAATGAAAAGAACTAATGATAAACTTGGTGACAATAAGGCTTTCGTCTTGCAATCCCAGAGATTTACGAAAAGTGGCAGGAATGCTCACCCTCCCTTTGTCGTCTATAGTATGCTCAAAACAGCCGCGAAACACTGTTTATCTACACTTTCCCACTTTTTCCCACTTCTTCCCCCGATGATAGTACCCTGTTTTTTTGCTGTCAAGCAAAAAATAAAAGGCCGGTATAGCTAAGGAGCAAAAAAACCTACATTGACTCGAATTCTTCGCCTCGATACACCATTTCTGTTCTCATAAAATGACCCCTGTTCGAGCCCTGGACAGACGTACGGTCCGGGCTTTTTTTTGATACCACTGTTTTGGAGTCGTACTACTTATGTTAAAGCGTTACCTACTAACCCCTGGTCCGACCGCTGTCCCGCCGGAGGTTCTCCTCCGTATGTCACAACCTCTTATCCACCACCGCACCCCTGAGTTTGAAGCGCTGTTTGCTCAGGTCCAAGAGAAACTGCAATGGCTTTTTCAAACCAAACAAAATGTCCTTATCTTGGCCGCCTCGGGTACCGGCGCAATGGAAGCTGCTGTCTCCAATACCTGCTCACCGGGAGATACTGTTATTGTCGTAAATGGCGGAAAATTTGGCGAACGATGGCTCAAAATTAGCCAAGCATTTGGCGTCAAAGTAGTTGAGTTGAAAGTCGAATGGGGACAAGCAGTCAGTGTCGACGCAGTGGCGCACGCCTTGAAAGCTCATCCCGATGCACGGGCTGTGCTCATCCAAGCAAGCGAGACGTCCACCACGGTCCTCCACCCAGTCGAACAGATCTCAGCGCTCACACGCAATACTAACACTTTGTTAATCGTCGATGGCATCACAGCGGTCGGTGCCACCGTTACACCGATGGATCGTTGGAGCATTGATATTCTCGTCACCGGTTCACAAAAAGCGTTGATGCTTCCCCCAGGGCTCGCTTTTCTCGCGCTTAGCGATAAAGCCTGGAAGCAGGTCGAGGCAACCAAACAGCCACGTTACTATTTCGACCTCCGCCGTGAGTATAAAGAGCAACAGAAACACACGACGGCCTACACTCCAGCCATTTCGTTGATCAACGGACTGCATGAAGTGTTACGGTTAATGCAAGAAGAAGGCTTGGAACATATCTTTGCGCGGCATGCCCTCCTCGCCTCGGCTACTCGCGCTGCTGCGCGAGCGATGAGCCTCAAGCTCTTGGCCCCGGATGCCCCAAGTCCAGCCGCAACTGGGGTATGGTTACCTGACGGAGTCGATGGTTCACGCTTACTCAAATACATGCGTGATGGCATGGGCGTAGATATTGCTGGGGGACAGGATCACCTCAAAGGGAAAATCGTCCGCATCTCGCATATCGGCTATGCTGGTCCTTTCGATGTTATTACCGCGATCAGCACGCTCGAGATGGCCTTACGTCGGTTCGGACAGCAGATCGAACTGGGCAGCGGTGTCCGCCGTGCGGAAGAAATTTTGCTAGAAGGTTGGCCGCCGGTAGGACAATGACCATGTCACATAAAGTGCTTATTTCCGACCCGCTCGCCGAACAAGGCCTTGAGCGATTACGTACCTATACGGACCTCGATATCGATCTCCGCCCCAAGCTCTCGGTTGAGGAGCTTATCAGTATCATTCCGGCCTACCACGGCTTGATCGTTCGCAGCGGGACCAAGGTCACCAAACCGGTCATCGCCGCGGCCGCAAACCTTCGGGTCATCGGGCGCGCAGGTATCGGGGTGGATAATGTCGACGTCGGGGCTGCGACGAAACAAGGGATTGTGGTGATGAATACCCCCGGCGGGAATAATGTCACCACCGCCGAGCATACACTCTCGCTCATGCTCACCTTAGCCCGGAACATCCCCCAGGCTGTCCTCTCGCTCCGTACCGGTCGTTGGGAACGTGAAAAATTCACTGGGAGTGAGATTTGTAATAAAGTCCTGGGAGTTATTGGCCTCGGCAATATTGGTGCGATTGTCGCTGACCGCGCGCTAGGCCTAAAAATGCGGGTGCTGGCGTTTGATCCCTTCGTCTCGCCTGAGACCGCTGCCAAGCTGGGAGTGGAAATCGCTACCTTGGATGAGATTTACGCCAATGCTGACTTCATTACTGTCCATACACCGCTCACCAAAGAGACACGCGGTCTTATTGGTACGGAAGCCTTTGCCAAAATGAAAAAGGGCGTACGCATTATCAACTGTGCCCGTGGAGGCATCGTCGATGAAAGCGCCCTCGCTGAAGCCATTAAGAGCAAAAAGGTAGCCGGTGCCGCTCTCGACGTTTTTGTTGATGAACCGCCGCCGAACGATCATCCGTTACTCAAACTTGACCAAGTCGTGGCCACCCCTCATCTGGGGGCCGCCACAGACGAAGCGCAGATCAACGTCGCTATTGCTATCGCTGACCAAGTCGGGAATTTCTTAAGCAACGGCGTGATCCAGAATGCGGTCAATTTCCCCGCGTTAACGGCAAAACAGTTGACTATTTTGCAACCCTATCTCACCATCGGTGAAAAGCTGGGAAGCTTGCTTGCCCAGATCGATCCAAACGCGCCGCAAGAGGTGCATATTGAGTATAGTGGCGATATTGTCGAGTACGACGTTGCGGCAGCCACGGCCGCCGTGCTGCGCGGTATCCTGAGTCCGGTGCTGGAATCGCCGGTAAACTACGTCAACGCGTCAGTCATTGCCCGCGAGCGTGGCATTCGTGTCCTTGAGTCGCGCAGCAATCGCCCCAGCGACTTTTTGAACTCGGTGATCGTCAAACTCACCACCGACGCAGGGACAAACACAGTCGAAGGTGCGGTGTTCAGCAACAAAGCCGTCCGCCTCGTGCGACTCAACGCGTTTCATCTTGAAGCAGTTCCTGAAGGATATATTCTCGTCATCCACAATAACGACGTCCCTGGCGTCGTTGGTGCGATGGGAACACTCTTAGGCAAACATCGCATCAACATCGCGAGTCTGGAGCTTGGACGAGAAAAGATTGGGGGGAAAGCCATTGCCCTGATTCACGTCGATGGCCAGGTTCCAGCTGCGGTCTTGACTGAGTTGCAAGCGCTCGAACCGATCATTTCGGCCCAGCAGATCCGCTTATAAAGACGAGGGACATATGAGTACCGTAGTCGTCGTCGGGGTTCAGTGGGGAGACGAAGGCAAGGGCAAGGTTGTCGACCTTCTTGCCCGTGAAGCTGACATCATCGTGCGGTTTCAAGGGGGAAGTAACGCCGGACATACGCTCGTCGTCGGTGGCAAGAAAACGATCGTCCGTTTAATTCCCTCTGGGGTGCTGCACAGTGGCAAAGTGTGCGTGATCGCTAATGGTGTGGTAGTTGACCCGGAGACGTTAGTCGAAGAGATCGATACGTTGCAGCAACAAGGCTGCCTTACCGATCCCTCGTTACTGAAGATTAGCGAGACTGCGCATCTCATCATGCCCTATCACAGGGCGATTGATATCGCACGGGAACGCCTACGTGGAGAAGGGAAAATTGGCACTACTGGCCGTGGCATCGGTCCAACCTACGAAGACAAAATGGCGCGAGCTGGTCTACGCTTTGTCGATTTGCTTGACGACCAGATTTTCAGCGAAAAACTCGCCCGTAATCTGCAAGAAAAAAACTCCTATCTCAATGTGATTCTCAAAGAACAGTCCTTGGATTACCAGCAGATCTTCGACAGCTATCGTCGCTTCCGTGATCGTCTAGCGCCGTACGTGACAAATACCTCACTCTACCTGCACAGCGAAATTATCCGAGGGCGCAAAGTGCTCTTTGAAGGCGCACAGGGAACGATGCTGGATATTGATCATGGAACCTATCCCTATGTGACATCGTCGAATACTGTCGCTGGCGCGGTCTGTACTGGAGCGGGGATTGCTCCTCAACAGATTCACGGTGTGATCGGTATCTCCAAAGCCTATACGACACGTGTAGGGAGCGGCCCGTTTCCGACTGAATTGTTTGGCCCAGAAGGAGAGACAATCCGTCGCAAAGGTGGCGAGTTTGGTACCGTCACTGGACGACCACGTCGCTGTGGGTGGTTCGATGCCGTGGTCGCACGTACTGCGGCGCGACTGAACGGCGTAAACAGTTTTGCGCTGACAAAGATTGACGTGCTGAGTGGCTTTTCTACGTTACATGTATGTACCGCTTACGCATACAAAGGCCGTCGGTATGAGGAAGTGCCGGCAAGTGCCACTGTATTAGAGCAACTGACACCGATCTATGAAGAACTCCCAGGTTGGTCAGAGCAACTGACGGACATCCGCAGTCTTGACGCACTCCCCGTGAATACGCGTCGCTACGTCGAGCGAATCGAACAACTTGTGAATGTGCCGGTGAAAATGATCTCGGTTGGTGCCGGGCGGGAAGAGACGATATTGATTCGCCCGACGTTTTTCTGACGACAGCAATCAGCGGTCGGCCTTTAGGCGTGAACGGCCACGCCGGGAACGGCTGGCATCCTTATCCCGGCCTACGATCGCTGATTACTTTTCATCAACACCTGAGCCTCTGACGAAAACAGCAGGACCAATCCACCGACCAAACCACTACCCAGCACCAACGCGCTCCACAGCAGACCGAAGGCAAGGGCTTGATCCTTGCCCACACCGATGAGCGCGAGAAATGTTACGTACCCACTCTCACGCACTCCTAAGCCGGCGAAGCTCAGTGGCAACGCGCTGAGAATGTGCACGAGCGGAATGAACAACATCAGGTACCACAGCGGCACCGGAAGGCTGAGTGCGTACGCGAGCAAGACTTGGAGGCTCAATTGAAACCAATGAAACAGATAAGAGAGGACGCAAGCATAGCCCAACGTTCTCGCGTTCTCTTGATATGGCGTGATGAGTTTGTCGACGATGCGTCTGATGAATGGTCGATTAACCAACGGAAACTGCAACACATAAGGCAATATCCACCATGCTAGGATTGACGCGATTGCCGTGAGCATCATCCCGTAATACAAAGTTATGGGAAGAATAGTCGGACCAAACAAAAGAAAGCCGGTCGCACTCACCCACACTAACATCACGAGCCCGCTGACCCGATCCACAACTACAGAATAGAGCGCCGGTCCGGTGTTCCCGCCATGAGCGGCTAACAACAACCCTCTGCCAACATCTCCTACTACTGTACTCGGAGCAAACAAATTGAAATACCCCCCAACGAAGTAATAGACAACAAACGCACGCCAGGGTTGCAGAAATCCAAGCGGACGAGCGAGTACTTGCCACTTGTAGGCGTAGAGCGTTTGACTGATGAGATAGCCAACGAAGGCTAGAAAGAGAGGCAAAGGACGCGCTGTTGTCAGTTGTTGTTTCAACGCCCTCACGTCGGTCGAGTAAAGCAAGAAGGCAAAAAGCCCGAGACTAATTGCAATTTTGAACCAACGTGAGGAAAGAAAGCGCAAGGCACCGACCTAAGAGTGAAGAAGAAACGGAGAAACGGAGAATCGGAGAATCGGGGCAGGACCGACAAGAGCGAAAAGACGAAAAGGCGAAAAGGCGAAAGGAGGAAATGGAAAGAAGATGAAGGAACCTCTCTCAATTTTTAATTCTTCATTCTTCATTCTTAATTCAGTTTTACGCATCCACCGTCTCTCCCACTAACGCCGAACCGTTGAGATGACTCACATCATTGACTGAATGGATCACTGTCTCTCCCGTTACGGAGAAGGTCACTTCACTCACGCCAGTGTTACCAATTTTGTCGATCTCGCGAAACTTACTCGTCGGCAAATTACGGCAATGCAACAAGAACGCCCGCACGGCGCCACCGTGAGTGACAATCACAACCTGTTCCCCGTTATGTCGTTGGGCCAGACGTTGCGCCGATTGCAACAAGCGACTTTGAAATTGTGCAAACGTCTCTCCGCCGCCACGCGGAAGATCTTCTCCGGCCCGTAATCGCTCCCATTCCTGAGTGTGACGCTCGATCACCTCAGTCGTGGTTAGCCCACTCCAGACGCCGATATTCATCTCGCGCCAGCCAATATCGGGATTCGGCAGAATGCGCAGCGTCTCTCCGAGAATCTCCGCGGTCTCAAATGCTCGGCATAAATCGCTCGCATAGATGGCATGAAACTGCCGTCCATCAGCCAGCAATCGCTGTGCGAGGAGGCGGGCTTGCGCGCGGCCTGCGTCACTAAGCGGCACATCTGCCTGTCCTTGCCAACGGTTTTCCTGGTTCCATGTCGTTTCGCCGTGTCGGACTAGCAAGAAACGTACGTTCGACATCACTTTCCCCATACGTAGCGATTCCTACGATTATGCCCATACGCCTCAGCATCAAGCACAGGCTCTGTTAGCATGTCCACCAACAGATTACCACCGTGCGTTGGCGTCTGATGAGAGATGTGGTAGTTGAGGCATGCTTGTAGGAAGGAGGGAGCGAAATGAAATACGGGGCGTTTTTACCTCATATTGGCCCGCTTGCGCGCGGCGACGTCATGACCAACATCCGCACGACAGCACAAAATGCAGAAGCGCTCGGCTTTGACTCGGTTTGGGCAGGCGATCATATTGTCATTCCCGTCGATATTGCTTCTCGTTACCCCTATACCGCTACTGGTTCATTTCCGATGAATCCGAAAGAGCCGTTGCTTGAACCACTCACGGTGTTGAGCTTCGTCGCAGCGTGCACGACCAAGATTCGCCTCGGCACCGCAGTGTTAGTACTACCACATCGCAACGCAGTCGTTACAGCCAAGACGATCGCGACGTTGGATGTCCTATCCGGCGGTCGCGTTATTCTCGGTGTTGGTGTCGGATGGATGGAAGAAGAGTTTAATGCGGTCAATGCCTCGTTCACGGATCGCGGTCCGTTGAGTGATGAAGCAGTCGCTGTCATGAAAGAACTATGGACCAGCGATCATCCCCGCTTCAACGGTAAGTTTCATCGCTTCCCTGAAGTTGCCTGCGAGCCGCGCCCAGTACAGAAACCACACCCGCCAATTTGGATCGGCGGTCACACCGGCCCGGCATTACGGCGCATCGTTGAGTACGGTGATGGCTGGGCAGCTGTCGTGTTTAGTCCGCAAGAGTTTGCTGAACGCCTCGACAAAATCAAGGAGAAAGCTGCCCACAGCGGACGAGATCTGTCAAATATCACGTTATGTGTTTCTCCGCGTGGCAAACGACCAGAAGCAATGCTCGAAGACATTCCACGGTATCAGGAGCTAGGCGCAACCTACCTCTATCTCGCGTTTTTCAACTTCGCCCGTAGCTATGAAGAAATGGCCACAATGATGGAGCAGTTCGCACGAGAAGTGAAATTAATTTAGTGTGGGAGGTACACCATGCAAAAGGTTACAAAAGAACATATTGTTCGCACGTTCGATGCCAACCACCCTCCGGCGGCCCGGGTTCGTCCTGGGGAAGTATTCGTTATGGAAACCAACGATCGTTTCCGCGACTGGAACGATGGCAAAGATTGGCCGATGGAGCAACTCACAGTGATGACTGGTCCTGTGTCCATTGAGGGAAGCAAACCAGGCCAAGTTCTTGCTATCGACATCTTAGACATTCGTCCAACCCAAGGCTTTGGTTATGTGATCGCCATTCCTGGTTACGGTATGTTCAAAGATCAAGTTGAGTTCCGTAAAAAGGTCATTCCCATTGAAGGAAATCAAATTCGTTACAACGACCGGGTTTCGCTTCCGTTTCTACCAAATGTGAGTAAAATCGGGCTCGCACCAGCCCAAGGCTCTCAACCGAGTGGTGCGGTCGGCGCCTTTGGTGGGCAATTGAGTAATGGTCAGCTCGGCCCAGGTTCCACAGTGTACTTACCGGTTTTCGTTGACGGCGGATTGCTCACCATCGAAGACGTCCACGCCAAGATGGGGGATGGAGAAGTCGCTGCCTCAGCAGTCGAAATCGCAGCGGATGTCACATTGCGCTGCCGGATTGCCAATGAATTGCCGTTGGCTCATCCTTTAGTGATTACACAGAAAGAGGTTGTCACTATGGGTGACGGTGACACGGTAGAGACAGCGGCAAATACCGCGATCGATCGACTCGCGCATATCATGATGGACCGTATGCGTATCGACATCACTGAAGCAGCCATGCTGGTTAGTATCGCTGCCGATGTCCGTATTTCAGAGATGGGCAGCCTTCATCGTTATGCTCGTGCGGCGATCGCACGGGAATTGGTGGGGCTGTGAGATGCATGGGCATTGGCACTTCTCTAGCAGTGCAGCGTTCACCCGACGCTCAAGCGTCGGGCTTACTATACAATGCCCGGGGAACCGGGCTCCTAGGCGGCTTCAGCCGCCTTTGTCCGCTGAGCCCGGAGTCTTTAGCTCCGGGCAAAGAGACGTAAAAAGCCAATTCGCTCGCAGTGCCCTCATAGGAAGAGTAAAGACGTTTTCTCTTCTTCTCTATTGTTATTGCCCCGTCTTTCTTTTTCTCGCCTGCACCTCCTCACCGCAAGAAACGAGCAAGGCCCTTGTCAAAATCAGCAATGTCACCCTCTCTCGTCTCGACAAACGGACACTCCGAGTTACTCTGAATTACGACCTTGAAGCGGGCGTGAAACTTCCTCTCCCGTACAAAAGTGTGCTGGTTTTCCCATTAGAGCCACGCGGGAAATTACTGGCCGGTCAAGTTCCTGAGATGGAGTTTTCCACCGGGTTGATTGCTCTTGATTTGGAGATTCCTGCTGATGCAGGATTCGACTGGAAAGACCTTGAAGCTAAAGGCGCGTGCTGTGTGGTTTCTTTGAAAGGGACGAAAGACGTCCTTGGTTCTAACGTTCCTGCGTATGAGCGCATCAGCAATAGTGTGACGACGGCTGTGCCGCAATTGGCTGGTTGACAATTTCACATTTGCGGGCTTAGTTTCCTGCCAAGAGCAGGAGGGAGGACTATGTACTACTGCCGCGTATTAGAAGGAATAGCCAAACCAGGTCAGCTTGAGGCTGCACTGCAGCTTGCCCAAGAACGATTGGAAATCATTAAGAAAGTATCTGGATTCCTTTTTATCCAGATTATGGACACTGGCGATGAATTTATTGCCGTGAGTTCTTGGCGTAACAACAAAGATCTGCAAGCGTACGCAGAGAGTGATATAGCTCGTAACCTGCTCAAAGATCTTACTCCTCTGTGTGTTACACCGCCCCGTGTGCGAACCTATGAACTCCGACTAATGTTAGAAAATGAGGAAGGGTTCTTCCCGAATGATGAAGGGGGGGAAGGATAACCAGCATATGGCTTGTTCGCTTCGCTCACTTTATCGCGTACGGCGTATGGCTCGCCCCCCCCCGTTCCCCTTTTGGGGGAGGGCCCCCCCCCCTGCTCCCCCCCTTGTGAAAAATTTCCTCCTATTTCTTTTTTCTTT
>Ga0081539_10001563_pt1 | contig 37979 bp, 35 predicted proteins | sample TabmetS4T2R2_FD_71023 | JGI IMG/M metagenome (GOLD analysis project Ga0081539, IMG submission 71023) | Tabebuia heterophylla rhizosphere microbial communities from the University of Puerto Rico - S4T2R2 | ecosystem: Host-associated > Plants > Roots > Rhizosphere ... | reverse complement strand
GGCCGCACGGTGGCGTGCCGCCTCACCGCGCAGCCGATGGAGCAGGCGATGAACTGGCTCAATCGCTATGCACGCTTCTGGTCCGAAAGTTTTGACCGCCTAGCCGCCCTCCTGGAGGAAGAATCATGGCCCAAACCGCAGCCGCAAAGCCCCTTGCCGAGCGTCCCAGCCTCACCCTCACGCGGCGCTTCCGCGCGCGCCCCGAAAAAGTCTGGGCGGCGTGGACCGACCCGGAAAAGCTGATCGGCTGGTTCTGCACGAGCAAGGCAAAGCCCGGCAGCATGCGCGCCGAGCTCGACGTCCGCGTCGGTGGCCGCTACCGCGTCAGCTTCGACATGGAATCCGGCGAGCACTCCGAGGTCGGCGGCGTCTATCGCGAGGTGGTGCCGAACGAGAAGCTGGTGTTCAGCTGGGCCTGGCACTCGACGCCCGAGCGTGAATCACTGGTGACGGTGTCGATCCGGCCGGACGGCGCCGGCACGCTGATGGTGTTCACGCATGAGCAGTTCTTCGACGAGGCCGCCCGCGACAACCACGCCAAGGGTTGGGACGAGCTGTTTGGCCAGCTCGAAACCGTTCTCGCCTGAACGCAGGAGCCTCCCATGCAGCCGCACAAGGTCGTCTCGCGCGAACAATGGATCGAGGCCCGCAAGGCCCATATGGCCCACGAGAAGGAATTCACCAAGGCGCGCGACCGGCTCGCCGTGGAGCGCCGGGCGCTGCCGTGGGTGAAGGTCGACAGGGATTATGTGTTCGACGGCGCGGACGGCAAGGTGAAGCTCGCCGATCTCTTCAAGGGCCGGCCGCAGCTTGTGGTGCAGCACTTCATGTTCGCGCCCGACTGGGACGCGGGCTGCAAGAGCTGCTCGTTCTGGGCCGACGGCTTTGAGCGCATGGTCCCGCATCTGGCCGCGCGCGACACAACGCTGGTCGCAGTCTCGCGCGCGCCGCAGGCAAAGCTCGAGGCGTTCAAGAAGCGGATGGGCTGGACTTTCGACTGGTATTCGTCCGAAGGCGATTTCAATTACGACTTTGCGGTGTCGTTCACGCCGGAAGAGATCAAGGCCGGCCATCGCCGCTACAATTTCGGCACGTCGGGTTTCGGTGGGGAGGAGGCGCCCGGGATCAGCGTGTTTTACCGCGACGAGGCCGGCAACATCTTCAACACCTATTCCTGCTTTGCCCGCGGTCTCGACATGATGAACGCGGCCTATCACTATCTCGATCTCACCCCGCTCGGCCGTCACGAGGACGGACTGCCCTATCCGATGGACTGGCTGCGGCTACGTGACCAGTACCAGCCGGCCGGCTGAGGCATCATGCTGCCATAGCTGACGCGCACTCTTGTGCGCGTCAACCCGGGGCGTGCTAAGCACGAACCCGGGATCTCGAGATTCCGGGTCTGGTGCTTGCGCACCATCCCGGAATGACAATGCATGAAAGGAACTTTCCATGGCCTATGTCGACGGTTTCGTCGTCGCTGTTCCCAAGAAGAATCTCGACGCCTACAAGAAGCTGTCAAAGCTGTGTGGCAAGGTCTGGCGCGAGCATGGCGCGCTGGATTACTGCGAATGGGTCGCCGATGACGTCAAGGTCGGCAAGTGGACGTCGTTTCCGCGCGCCGTCAAGCAGAAGCCCAACGAGACCGTCGTGTTCTCCTGGATCACCTACAAATCGCGCGCCGCGCGCGACAAGATCAATGCCAAGGTCATGGCCGACCCGCGCCTGAAGGTGGCGATGGATGCAAAGAACGCCCCGTTCGACGCCAAGCGCATGATCTATGGCGGCTTCGAAAGCCTCGTGAAGGTGTGACGCCTGCCGCCCCAACTCGCTTTCGCAAAGGCTGAGGGACAACTTTCCAGCGCGCTGGACCGCGGCGTCGTCTCGACCATCACGCTTTCCTGACCAAAAGGCCACACCAGCGGCCCGAACAGCCACTTGCGTTTACTTTGTATCTGCGTATACTTTGCAATACAAAGTGAGGGAGCCGATGCGGGATCTCGACAAGGCGCTGGCCGATATTCTTGCGATCCGCAGCCAGCTTGCGGCGGGCACCGCGTTCCGCGGCTATGGGCCGGCGACGGTGGCGGCGACCGGCGGCGTCGCGCTGCTCACCGCCTTCCTGCAATCGCAATGGCTCGCCGATCCGACCGCTCAGCCTCTGACGTTTCTCGCCAGCTGGGCCGCGGCGGCCGCGCTGTCGGCGATCCTGATCTGGATCGAGATGCGGGCGCGGTCGCGCCGGCACCATTCCGGTCTTGCCGACGCAATGATCTATCAGGCAGTCGAGCAGTTCCTTCCCGCCGGCGTCGCCGGCGTGCTGCTTGCGTTCATGATCTGGAAGTTTGCGCCGGAGACGCTGTGGATGCTGCCGGGGCTGTGGCAGCTTCTGGTCAGCCTTGGGATCTTTGCATCCGTCCGTTCGCTGCCGCGGACGGTGGCGTTCGCAGGCGCCTGGTATTTTGTCGCGGGCTTTGTCGTGCTGCTGCTCGCAAGCCAGAGTCACGCCTTGTCGCCGTGGACCATGGGCCTGCCGTTCGCGGTCGGGCAATTGTTGATGGCAGCGCTACTGCATTTCGCCTCGGGAGACGATGATGCCGAAGACTGAAGGCACAGCACCCTTCTCCTACGACGGGCTTGACCGGGTGATTCACGAGAAGGCGCGGCTCGGCGTGCTGACCTCGCTGATGGCACATCCCAAGGGACTCGGCTTTGCCGATCTCAAGCAGCTCTGCGGCCTGACCGACGGCAATCTGAGCCGGCACTTGCAGGTGTTGCACGAAGCGGGTCTCGTCGAGCTGACCAAGGGCTACGAGGGCAACCGGCCGCACACGAGCTGCCATCTGACCAAGGCCGGCCGCCGCCGCTTCCTCGATTATCTCGCCGTGCTGGAACGGCTGGTGCGCGACGCCGCCAAGGCGGCGGGCAAGGACGAGCGGCAGCCGTCGCGGCTGGGCATCCTGCCGACCTGATCATGTCCCCTTTTTTTTGACCGGAGACTTTGCAGTGCAAAGTAATTTCTTATCCAAACCCGACGCTCGCCTCCATGTCGGCATCATCATGGACGGCAACGGCCGGTGGGCGACGCGCCAGGGTTTCTCGCGGCTGCGCGGCCATGAGGCCGGCGTGGAGGCGATCCGCCGCGTCGTCGAGGCCGCGCCGGACCAGGGCGTCGGTATACTGACGCTCTACGCCTTTTCGAGCGACAATTGGCGTCGGCCGAAGGCCGAAGTGAATGGCTTGATGCTGCTGCTGCGATCCTACCTCGCCAGCGAGATCGACAACCTCGCACGCAACGGCGTGCGCCTCACCGTGATCGGCCGGCGCGACCGGCTTCCCAATGGCATTGCGCAGGCGATCGGCCGCGCGGAAGCGGCCACCGCGCTCGGCGAGGCGCTGCATCTTCGCATCGCGATCGACTATTCGGCGCGCGATGCGATCGTCAATGCCGCCATCAAAGCCGCAGGCAACGCCGATCTCTCCCGCGAGCGGCTGGCTCAGCTCATCACCGGTGACGCCAACCTGCGCGACGTCGATCTCGTCATCCGCACCAGCGGCGAGAAGCGGCTGTCGGACTTTCTGCTCTGGGAAAGCGCCTACGCCGAATTGTACTTCACCGAGCGGATGTGGCCGGACTTCGACGCGGACGATCTGGCCGAAGCATTGAGCAGCTTTCATCGCCGCGAGCGCCGGTTCGGCGGGCTGCAGCCGATTGTCCCCGCGGATGGCCTGAGCCCGTAGCGCACCAGGAGCCGCCGCGTCATGCGCATTCTCCTCATCAATGTGCCGCATCCATCGATCGGCAGCCGCATTCCCGACGACCACCTGCCGCCGCTCGGCCTGCTGTCGATCGGAGGTCCCCTGATCGACGATGGCCATGACGTCCGGCTGATCGACGGCGAGTTCGGTCCGATGCCGAAAGCGGCGATCGTTGCCGAAGCCATGTCGTTTCGCCCTGACGCCGTCCTGTTCGGCCACTCCGGATCGACCTCGGGTCATCCCGTCATTGCCGAACTGGCCTCCGCGATCGCGTCAGCGCTGCCGCGGGCGCTGATCGTCTATGGCGGCGTATTTCCCACCTATCACTGGCGCGAGATTCTCGCCGGCGAACCCTATGTCACCGCGATCGTCCGCGGGGAAGGGGAAGAAACCGCCCGCCGCCTGATGCGTGCGCTGGAGTTCGGTCACGGCCTCGCCGGCATCGATGGGATTGCCTATCGCGACATGTCCGGGCCGCGCGCCACGCGGCCGGCAGCCGTGATCCGCGATCTCGATGCCTATCGCATCGGCTGGGAATTGATCGACCACGCCCGCTACAGCTACTGGGGCGGCCTGCGCGCGGTGGTCGTTCAGTTCTCGCGCGGCTGTCCGCATCTGTGCAACTATTGCGGCCAGCGCGGTTTTTGGACGCGATGGCGGCATCGCGATCCCGTCCGCTTCGCCCGCGAGCTGGCGCGCCTGCATCGCGAGCATGGCGTCAAAGTGATCAATTTCGCCGATGAGAATCCGACCGTCTCGAAAAAGGCCTGGACGGCCTTTCTCGAAGCGCTGATTAAGGAAAATGTCGATCTGATCCTGGTCGGCTCGACCCGCGCCGACGACATCGTGCGCGACGCCGATATCCTGCATCTCTACAAGAAAGCCGGCTGGCAGCGCTTCCTGCTCGGTATGGAAAGCACCGATGAGAAGACGCTGCAGCTGATCCGCAAGGGCGCCACGACCACCACCGACCGCGAAGCCATCCGGCTGATGCGCCAGCACGGCATACTGTCCATGGCGATCTGGGTGGTCGGCTTCGAGGAGGAAACCGACCGCGACCATTGGCGCGGACTTCGTCAGCTGTTGTCCTACGACCCCGACCAGGTCCAGCTGTTGTATGTCACGCCACATCGCTGGACGCCGTATTTCAGGCTCGCCGCGCGACGCCGTGTGATCCAGACCGACCGGCGGCGCTGGGATTACAAGCATCAGGTGCTGGCAACGCGCTACATGCCGCCCTGGCGCGTGCTGCTCTGGTTCAAATTCACCGAGATGGTGTTGCAGTGCCGGCCGAAGGCCATCTGCCGGGTGCTATTGCATCGCGACGCCGGCCTTCGTCATGCGATGCGCTGGTACACAAAAATGGGACGCCGGGTCTGGCCGCACGAGATCCTCGGCTTTCTGCGCGACCGGCTGACCAGGCACGGGCCGACCGTTGCCGAATTTTGGGGCGCGCCGCAGGACGGCGAGGAGGAATCGATGTCGTCGGCCCGGCCGGAGCGGCCGGTCGGCACGCGACAAGCGGCCTGACCGATGATTGCGCCAGCCGGCGCGACGAAGACTCCTTCGCGCCTCCTCACGTCAGCAGCAGCGCCATTCCGGGATCGCCTTTCTCCATCGCGCGCCGGTAGGCCGGGCGCTGAGCGATGCGCGCAAGATAGCGCACGACGTTCGGGCAGCGGCCGATATCGTAGGGCATGAAATAGCGCATCGTCGTCAGCGAAAAGCCCATCATGATGTCGGCGGCGGTAAATTCCCGCCCGGCCAGATGGTTGGCTTCGCCGAGCCGCGCGTTGACGAGGTCGAAGGATCGGTCGACGCGGCCGCGGGTTGCCTGCAGCACCGGATTGTCGGAGCTCAGATTGAGCCGGTTGAGGATCATGTTGCGGCCCATCTGGGCCTGCAGCGTGCCGTTGGCGAAGTGGAACCAGAACAGGAACGCTGCGAAGTCGGGATCGTCGGGTGAAAGCTTGAGCCGGCCGTTGCCGTATTTCGCGATGACGTAGTCGACGACGGCGCCGGATTCCGCGAGCACCAGATCGCCGTCCGAGATCACGGGCGCGGTGCCGGCCGGATGCAGCGCCTTGTAGTCCGGTGGCGCCAGCAGGGTGACGGAATCCCGCGTGTAGCATTTCAGCGCGTACGGGATTTCGAGCTCCTCGCACAGCCAGACGATCCGCTCGGATTGCGATCTGCCGAGATGGTGGACGGTGAGCATGGCCGGTCTCCGTTGCGCGGGGGAAACATCAGAGGGCATCAAGGGCGCGCCATTGTTTGCGGTGGCCGCCGAAATTACAAGGTTGACACCGGTGGCTCTGAAGCGAGACTGCGCCGCATGCGCATCACCTTGATCCATGCCCTGAAACATTCGATCGTGCCGATCGAAACCTCCTTCGCAAGGCTGTGGCCGGAGGCGCAGTTGATGAACCTGCTTGACGATTCGCTATCGGCGGATCTGGCGCGCGACGGCGCGCTGACGGAGGCGATGACCGCGCGCTTCCTCGATCTCGGGCGCTATGCCGCGTCGACCGGATCGGATGCGATCCTGTTCACCTGCTCGGCCTTCGGCCCCTGCATCGGGGCGGTGGCGCGTGCGCATGCGCCGATGCCGGTGCTCAAGCCCAACGAAGCGATGATCGAGCAGGCAGCCCAAGTTCGCCGTGTCGGCCTGCTCTCGACCTTTCCGCCGACGCTGGCCTCGATGCCGGCGGAATTCCCGGCCGCCGTCGAGCTCGTGCCAAAACTTGCCGAAGGCGCGCTCGCAGCTCTCGACCGCGGCGATCGCGCCCAGCATGATCGCCTGGTGGTGGAGGCGTCGAAGGATTTGTGCGAGTGCGATGTGATCGCGCTCGCCCAATACAGCATGGCGCCCGCGGCCGACCAGGTTGCACAGGCCACAGGCCGGCCCGTGCTGACCACGCCCGACAGCGCGGTCAACAAGTTGAAGAAGCTGCTCTGCTGATCGCGGGATCATCCATGCGCATCAGGCCCGCATGTGTGATGATATCGCTCGCTGCGCTGATGGCACTTGGCGGTGCCGCAAGCGGGCAATCGCTGACGCCGTTCCGCAGCCAGTCACAGGCGCAGCGCTATTGCCCCGGCGACGTGGTCGTCTGGCTCGATTTCGCCAAGGGCATCTACTACGCCAACGGGCAAAAGCTTTACGGCCGCGGCTTCAACGGCAGCTTCGCGTGCCGGGGGGAGGCCCGCTCTAGCGGGTATCGCCGCTCCCTGCTCGGGCTGCGCTAAGGCTCCGCAGCCGCTGTCCATGAAGCAGATCACACAACCGTTTGATAGCGGTGGCCGGAAAAAGCGGCTAAACTCAAGGGGTAGGGCGCCGGGACGCCCCAATCGGGACAGTTGCGTCTTGGTGTCCTGAAGGGAGGAGCAGCCATGTTGCGAAAGACAATTGTTACCCTTCTTGCCGTCATCGTTATCGCCGTGATGTCGATGACGGGTGCGCTCGCCAGGGGAGGCTTTGGCGGTTTCCGCGGCGGCGGCGGATTTGGCGGTATGCGCGGCGGCGGTGGTTTCGGCGGTTTCCGCGCCGCCGGTATTGGCCGTGGCGTGGGCGGCATCGGCGGCATCCGCGCAGGCGGGATCGGATGGCGTGGCGCCGGCATCGGGCGCGGCATTGGCTGGCGCGGGGCAGGCTGGCGCGGCCGCGGTTTTGGACGAGGCGTCGGCCTTGTCGGCCTCGGTATCGGGCTCGGCTACGGCCTGGGCTATGGCTATCCCTACTATGACGACTATTACGGTTACGGCGGCTATTACGGTGGCGACTGCCCGTATGTGTACCAAACCGTCATGACGCCGTGGGGATGGCGCCGCCGTCTGGTCCAGGCCTGCTATTGAGCGATTGCGCCGGCGCATCCGCCGGCCTTTCGATGCGGCCGAGGCGATCGCAGCGTCGTGGCCGGCGGCCTTACGTCGGCCCGCCGGCTTTCGCGACCTCTGGCGCCTGCGCCGCGTCGTCCGGCGCTTTCGGCCCGGTTTCCCGCAGCACAAAGATGGCGTCGATCTTTCGGGCGCCGGGCGCATCGGTCGAAACGCTGATGCCGAATTTGCCCGGCTGCACGCGCACCCGCAAATCGAGGCCGTTGCCTTCAAGCGAAACGTCGGGCATCGCCGGCGCGACCAGCGCTGCGGTGCCTGTCGTGGCGATGCGAACTTGTGGCACGAAATCGTCCGCGGCGAGTGTCTTCTGAGCGCCCGGCGCGAAGCGGAACATGAAAGTGTAATTGCCGCCGTCGCTTGTTTCGAAGTTCCAGACGTGAGAACCCGGCGTGTAGTACCAGCCGAGATGGTCGAGCCAACTGCCATATCTGCGGGCGATATCGGCGGAGCTGTCGTCGACGACCCCTATCGTGGTGACCTCCTCGGTCAGCGCGATGGCGGCCGACACGGCGCGAAGCGGCCTCCCTGCGAACGCCGCGTCGCTGTCCGCATTCGTCATCTGCCGCAGCAGGGCAATGGCCATGCCGGGCCATATGCCGTCGTAATCCGGCGGCGCGTCGTACAGACGATACAGACGATATTCCTGCCGCTGCAGGATTTCCGCCGTGAATTTCGGTGCAGAGGAGACGAGCAGCAGGCCAAAGGTCGGGTCAAGGGCGATCGAGCCGGCTGGGCCTTCCATGGCGGCGATCGAATGGCCATGCAGCCATCTCAACGGCTGGCTCCTGCCTTCGATGGTCTTGTCGAGCACCGCAATCAGGTCGAACTGCCTGAACTTCTGACCGCCGCCAGCCGCCCCGACCTCGGCAAAAAGACGCGCCGCGGTGTCGCACTCACCGATATTGCTCTCGAACAGCGGCGCCAGCTTGACCGGGATCGCCTCGCGCGAATGGCCAATGGTATCATAGATGAAGTGGCGATAGACGAGGCGGGCGCTCTCAAGCGTTCGCGTCGCCTGGTCGTCGCCTCCCAGGATTTTCGACATTGCAGGAAGCGCAACATCCGCAGAGGGAAGGATCTGCACGAGCTCGAGGTTTTGCGGCGGCAAGGCGGCTTGCGGCGAATAGCAAACCAGCGTCAATGCGAGCCCAGCCGCTCCTGCTCGCAGCAACAGGCGCAGCGCTTTGCTTCCGGTGGTCAAGTCCGATTCCCGGAGCCTTCCTTGAAGCCATTATATCTACTAGAGCCTGGTTTATCAAAGCTGTGACAATGCTGCGCAGCCGCGGGCTTGCGCTGGAGTGTGATCCGGAAGCCACAAGCCGCGGTGGCGATCCGCCGGAGAGGCAATGCACGACCGGGTGCGACCAGCCAGCAGGCGCAGGCTGCGGCTCGCCCGTCGCACCCGAGTTCCGCCGGGACGTTGATCGCCACTAGCCTGCGCGGTAATCGTAGGCTCCTCCAGGGTCTTCTGCGCAGGGCGCTTGCGATTGAAACAGCTTGGCTCCGATTCCCCGGCGTCCCCGCAATCCGTCCGCGGCGTCGTTCGGTCGTTTTCGCTGTTCAGCCAGTCGATCCGTCGCAAGATCGTCGGCATCGCGCTCGGCCTGATCATCCTGATGGTGATCACCTCGGCGCTGTCGATGTTCATGTCGGCGCAGGTCGGCCACCTGCTCGACGAACTGACCAACCGCTACATCCCCGCCTACGGCAACCTGGCGCGCGCCAACGTCCGCTCGCTGGAGCGCGCGCTGGCGTTGCGGCGGATGGTGATTGCCAAGATGCAGGTGCCGCCGGACGAGGAAGGCTACAAGAGCCGGCTGGAGACATTTCTCGCCAAGGACGGCGAGGTCGAGCGGGAAACCACCGCGGCGCGGCAATTGATCAACGGGATCATTGCGGACAAGAGCACGCCATCCGATAACGCAGCGCTGGCGCGGATCGAGACCCGCATCGATATCGCCGTCACCGATCTGCGCCGCGAGCTTGCCGCGGAAGACGCCAGGCTGATGAAGGCGCTCGATGACGGCAAGTTGGAGGAAGCCCGCAATGTCCTCGCCCATGTCGATACCTTGCGCGACCAGTTCGTCGGCAAGATCGAAGCCATCCGCGCCGACATGCTTTCGCAGGTTTTCGCCGCCACCACGCGGGTGATCGGCAACCAGCGCGAGGCGATTATTGTCTCCGCTGTGGTCACCGTGCTTGCCGCAGCGGTGGGCTGGATTTTTGCCGTGCTGGTGGCAAGCGGCATCACCCGCCCGGTGCGGCAGCTGTTGCAGGGAGCGCGCGAGGTCGAGGCCGGCCGCCTCGACCGCGCCATCGACGTCTCCACAGAGGACGAGATCGGCCAGCTCTCCGCCGCCTTCAACCGCATGGTCGAGCAGCTCCGCCGCAACGAGCGCATCCGCGAGACGTTTGGGCGCTACATCGATCCCAAGGTTGTCGAGGGCCTGCTGGAGCGGCCGGAGGTCGCGCTGACGCAAGGCCAGCGGCGCACCATGACCATCATGTTCTGCGACATGAAGGGCTTCACCACGATGAGCGAGGGCATGACGCCGCAGGGGCTGGTCAAGGTCGTCAACTGCTACCTCTCCACCATGTCGGCACCGATCCGCGCCCACCGCGGCATCATCGACAAGTATATCGGCGACGCCATCATGGCCTATTGGGGCCCGCCCTTCATCGAGGAGGCCGATCAGGCGCGCTTTGCCTGCGCCGCCGCCATCGACATGGCCGAGCGCGTGCCGTCGCTGCGCACGCAAATTCCCGAGCTGCTCGGCATCCGCTCGATGCCGCTCGAATGCGATATCCGCATCGGCATCGCCACCGGCGAGGTGCTTACCGGCAGCATCGGCTCGGAATTCATGATGAGCTTTACGGTAATGGGCGATGCGGTGAATCTCGCCTCGCGGCTGGAAGGCGCGAACAAGGTCTACAACACCCGCGTCCTGATCGCGGAAGGTACTGCCACGACGCTCGGTTCGGCGTTCGAGCTGCGCGAGATCGACCGCCTCACCGTGGTCGGCCAGAGCGTGGCGCAGAATATCTTCGAGGTGATGTCGCGAAGCGGCGAACTGACGCCGCAGCAACGCCTGCTCCGCACCCGCTACGCCGAAGCGCTCGCCGCCTACCGCGCCGCGCGATGGGATGAGGCGAAAGCCGCGTTCAATTCAGCGCTGGAAATCTCCCCCGGCGACGGCCCGTCGCTGGCGCTGCTGGCGCGGATCGACCGGCTTGCTGCCGACCCGCCGCCGGCAGGTTGGGACGGCGCCTGGCAGATGGAGCACAAGTAGGCGATGCAAGAGCTCGACGATGCAGAAATAGCCACGCGGCTGCTGCATCATCTGGCGCGCGCCTTCGATTGTCCCGACGCGGTGTATCTCACCAAGCCGGGGCGCATTCAGGGCGGCTTCGACACGACAATCTTCGGCTTCGCCTTCGATCGCGTTCCGCCTGCCTTGCAGGGGCCGCTGATCCTGCGGCTCAGCCGCGCCAACGCCGATCCCGCGCGCGTGAAGCTGGAAACCATCGTTCAGAATACGCTCGCCGACATGGATTATCCCGCACCGCGCGTCATGGTGACGGAAAGCGATCCCGCCATCCTTGGCGGGCCCTTCATGGTGATGCAGCGGATGCCGGGAAAAACCCTGGGACATGCTATCGAGGGTTTTGGCGGCGACAGCTCCTTTCCGGACCGGGTGCGCTTGCTGTTCAGCCTTCCGGCCATCCTCACCGCAGTTATCGACCAATGGGTCGAGATGCAGATCCGCCTGCATCGATTGCCGGCGGAATCCCTGCTGCGCGCGGTGACGGCGGCAGGCGTCGACGCACGGGTCATCACCTTCGAGGGCCAGCTCGCGCGGCTCGGGACGATTGTCGAGCGGCACGCTCTCACCGGACTGCAGCCCGGCCTTGCCTGGCTGGAGCAGCATCGGCCCGCGCCGCCGCAGGCCGCAATCTGTCACGGCGATTTCCATCCGCTCAACATCCTTGCCGATGACAGCAAGCCCACCGGCGTGATCGACTGGCCTAATGTGGTGATTGCCGAGCCCGCCATGGATGTCGGCTCGGCAATTGCCAATATCTCCACCGTTCCGCTCGGTCTGCCGTGGCCTTTGCGAATTGCGGCCCAGGCCGCGATCCGCGCGGCGCTGCGGCGCTACGCGCGCGCCTATCGCGCGCGCCGGCCGCTCGATGACTGCGCCGTGCGCTATTATCAGGTCTTCCGCGCCATCGCTCAATTGGTTCCAGTCGGTGCAGCAAGGGCCGCCGGCCGCTCTGGCAGCGGCGCCTTCCATTCCGAAGCCGGAGTTGGCAATCTGATCGCACTGATCAGGCGGCTGAGCGGCGTAGCGGTGCAGCTTGGGGATCGCGTGCATTGAGGGACAAAAGGCAAGGGTCTTGAGCTTTGATGTCAAGCCGACCCGCCGCATTTCTTTTCGTTGTCGCAACAGCGCGATCTCTGACCTGTTTGAGACTGACACGGTGGCGTCGATAGTGGCCTTGCTGAAGGCCTTCCCGGGAGATGCGTTGCTGCAGGCCTATTCCGACAAGGAAGCGCTGCTGCGCAAGGATGGGCGATTGGTGCTTGCCCAGGAGTACAGCAAGGACGGCGAGTTGTGGGATGCGTCGCGCCAGCCCTACCTCGCTTTGATTGATCTGCCCTATGTGTTTGAGCCGCTTCAGCCCTGGCGAAAACATGGCGCAGGCACAGCGAGCCACGTCTCGTCCTGAAGCTGCGACGCGATTCTAGCTTGGCAATTTGATATTCAGGCGCATCCAAGCGACGTTCCTGTCTGAAAACCCGCACGGTTTCTTCCGCCCGGCTACGTCTCGCTTACGCGGGGATTCGGGCCCGGACGAAGTATGCATCTGCTGCTCCGGCAGCTTCTGCAATCCCCGCGATTGTGTGAATTCCTTCATAAACGTATGAGTTGAACGATGGTATCCTGTTTCGGGAGAAACGATAGGAGCATGCCATGCTGCCTCGCCTCAATCCCGATCCAAATGTTCTCGTCGATATCCAGCAGACTGCGTTCTCGCACGACGTTCTCGGCCGCTGGTCGTGTAGCACATGGCAGGAGGTGAGCGGCAACGGCGGCGATCCATTTGACGTCGTTGTCATTGGTGCCGGCATGTTCGGCGGGTACATCGGCGAGAAGCTCTATCGCGAGGGGGAAAGCATTGGACTTCGGGTGCTTGTGCTGGATGCCGGATCGTTTCTTGTCCCCACCCACGTCCAAAACCTGCCTCGGCTCGCTCTGAGCGCGCCGACCGAGCAGGTGGTCAACAGCAATGGAAATGACCCTGGCCCTCAGAACGTCGTCTGGGGACATCCCTGGCACAGCAACCAGGACTTTCCGGGAATGGCCTACTGCATCGGCGGTCGGTCGCTGTATTGGGGAGGCTGGTCGCCGCGCCTGACCTCCGCCGATCTTGGTGCGCGACCGGCCGACCAGGTCGCCTGGCCTGCAGATGCGGCGAATTATCTGCTTGCGAATTACGAGGCCGTTGAGATCGAGATGGGCGTCAAGCCCGCCACCGACTACATCTCCGGATCGTTGTTCGAAAAATTAAGCGCGCGATTTGCGGGCGTGGTTGGCGCCGGTCAATCGGTCGAAGAGGCTCCGCTCGCGGTCCAGGGCAAATCGCCAGAGTCTGGGCTTTTCCCATTCGATAAATACAGCAGCGCATATATCCTGTTCGATGCTGCCCGCGAAGACATCGGAAAACGCTGGCGGAACAATATCGATGCCTGGCGGCGTCTCATGATTCTGCCGCGAACCCAGGTCGTCAGGCTGACCACATCCGGCAACCGGGTGAACGAAGTTGAACTGCTGGTGAATGGTCAGCAACAGTTTCTTCGCCAGCCCCTGATTTCTCCAGACTGCGTTTTCGTGTTGGCCGCCGGCACGATCGAATCGACGCGACTCGCATTGGATTCCCTGCAGGCTCCCGCAATGGGGACGAAACGCATGGGATCCAATTTGATGGCGCATCTGCGCAGCGATATCAGCGCCCAGATCCGCCGTTCCGCGATTCCAGGCCTGCCCGCCCAGCCGAGCGAACTGGAGATCGCAGCGCTGCTCGTCCGCGGGGTCACAGGCGACGGCCACGAATATCACTTGCAGGTCACGGCAAGCGCCGGCGACAGCTCCGATGCCAACCTGTTCACGGCCGTTCCCGATCTGGACTTGCTGAATGCGCTCCGGGCCAACCAGAATCCGGGATGGATCGCGATTACGTTGCGCGCCATTGGGCAAATGATCGGGTATCCCAATGCCCGACCCGGCGATACCAAGCAGAGCTGGATCGATCTGGCTTGGCAGAGCGACCCGCGGACCGGAACCGCGCGCGCGTGGGTCAGTCTCGATCCCTCGGACGCAGACATCAAGGCCTGGCAGGAGATGGAGGATGCCGCCGTGACGCTTGCGAAAGCGGTGGCGGGAAATCCCGCCGATATTCGCAATGTCAAGGTCAACCGAAACAAGATCGGTACGACCCATCATGAAGCCGGCACCTTGTGGATGGGATCGCCCGGCCAGTCCGTAACGGATTCGTTCGGCAAGTTTCATCACCTTGCCAACGCCTATGTTGCCGGGCCAGCCCTGTTCCCCGTCATCGGCTCGGCAAATCCGTCGCTCACCGCCACGACGTTGGCCCGGCGAACGGCTGAGGCGATCGTCAGCAGCCGAACTATTGCTCCTGACCTCGCGTTCAAGCCGCTATTTACCGGGTCCCGCCAGGGATGGCAGATGGCCGGCGGCGGTGATTTTCTCACCATCTTCGGATCAATCCTGGAGGCGAGGCCGAATGGATTGGGCCTGCTGTGGTACACACGCCAGGTCTTCCGCAACTTTGTGCTGAAGGTCGATTGGCTGTCGTTCAATCCGACGACCAGCGTCCCGGGCGGCCGGGCCGACAATTCCGGCGTTTTGATCCGTTTCCCCGCATTGAATGCCAGCAATCCCGGCAATGATTGGAAACTAGCATCAGACAAGGGCTACGAGATTCAGATCGACGACATGGGATTCAACGTCGATACGGGACAAAACTTCAGCGCGTTACATCAGACCGGCGCCGTCTATGGGCTGGCTCCGTCGTCGATGATCGCGTCGAAATCTGCCGGTCAGTGGAATACATTCGAGATCGAGGCCACCGACGCGGCTATCAGCGTGACCCTCAATGGGCAGTTGGTCTCGACCTACTCGATTCCGGCCAACGACGGACGGCGCCGTGAGGGCCATATTGGGTTGCAGTGCCATACCGGCAACGTGCAATTCCGGAACGTGATGATCCGCTCCTTGCCTGATCCCGGTGTTCCAATAGCTTGAACCCGCGAACAGCCGTTTCGGTCGGGACGCAAGCATCGCTCTCCAAAACCAGGAGAAGCTGGCGCACCCGACACGATTCGAACGTGTGACCTTTGCCTTCGGAGGGCAACGCTCTATCCAGCTGAGCTACGGGTGCGTGCGGGCCCCATTTACCCGATTGGCACGGTTCGGGCAACGGCCCTGCCGCCGCCGCTCTCGTCATAAACGAAGCATCCAGGCGATGCCGCGGCCGGTCAGCCAGCCGAAGATTCCCAGCATGGGAAGCAGGAAGATGAAGAGAAAAATCATGATGCCGGTGCCTTGGCCGGCGTCGCGCGCCGACGACAGCATTTCCGCCGGGGCGCCAACGAGAAATATCGTGCTTGGCAGGCTCATGGTGAGGGTGGCGCCGAGCGTGGCCAGGCGAGTGGATTTCCACTCCGCCGGCTCCTCGATCAGCGCCTCCCGCGCGGCACTGTACACCACCAGGAACGGCCAGAACGCGAGCGTCAGCACCAGCGGCTCGACAATCAGCGTTATCGGGCCGGGTCCGCCTTGCACCGCGCCGAGATACGGGCTCAGGTCGAGCAACAGATGCAGGACGTAAAGGATCGGCGCGATCACCGACGGTCCGCCGGCAAATATCGCGAAGGCAATCAACGGCAGGAACAGCCATCTGAGCCCGCGCCGTCGCGGGCTCGCAGGCGGATGCCAGGGTGTCTCGCCGTTGCCGCTCAGGCGGGTCGGCATCGTCATGCCTCCGGCGGCTCGATCAGAATGTGACCGCCCCGCGCGCACCTGCGGCATCGCAAGTGCCGGTTTTTCGTCGCGCGTTTTTAATCGGCTCCCGTCCCGGTTGTTCCGCGCGCTCCAGGCTGTAAACTGGCTTACAAGCGGCACTCGTGCGGGCCTCGGCTCGCGTGCCAAAAACGGGAGAATCGCGCATGCGTCCGCTGGAATTTGGCTGGTATCTGCCGACGCATGGCGACACCACGGCCTACGGGCTGCCGGAGGCGGAAGTGCCGGGTTCGGCAGAACTGTGCGACCGCGTGGTGGCCGCGGCCGAGGCGGCCGGTTTCGAATATCTTTTGATCCCGGTCGGCTCGGTGTGCTGGGAGGCGTGGATTTCCGGCGCTTTCATGGCGGCGCGCTCCTCGAAGATCAAGCCGCTGATCGCGGCGCGGCCGGGCTACATCAATCCGGTGCTGATGGCCAAGATGATTTCCACCTTCGACCAGATGTCGGGCGGACGTATCTGCATCAATCTGATCGCGGGGCAGAACGAGAGCGAGGTCGAGGCCGAAGGCGTGCGCTACGCCAAGGAGGAGCGCTACGAACTGATGGAGGAGGAAGTCTCCATCCTGAAGGCGCTGTGGTCGACGCGCGGGCCGGTGCATTTCGACGGCAAATTTCACAAGATCTCCGGCGCCTTCATTCGGCCGCGGCCACGGCAGCAGCCGTTCCCAAAATTCTATCTCGGCGGCGGCTCGCGGCAGGCATGGGAATTATCGGCAAAACATTCCGACGTGCATCTGTTCTGGGGCGACCTGCCGGAGAAGATCGCTTCCAACATAGCCGAGATCAGGGAGATGGCGCGCGCGCATGGCCGCCACAATGAGATCGGCTTCGGCATGCGGCTGCAGATGATCTGCCGCGAGGACGAGAAGGACGCCTGGGAGGCCGCCGACAAACTGGTGCGCCACGCCAGCGAGCGGCAGAAGCAGGAGATCAAGACGCTTTACACCAAGTCGGAAGCGAATTTGCGCGTGCAGCAGCTCGCCCGCGAGTATGGCGACCTGCTGCTGCCGCATCTGTGGACCGGCATCACCAAGGTGCGGCCCGGCGCCGGCATCGCCGTGGTCGGCAATCCCGCGCAATGCGCCGCGACGCTGCAGCAATTCATCGATGCCGGCTGCCACTCGTTTTGCCTGTCGGGCTACCTGCATGATGAGGAAGCCGAGCGTTTTGGCCGCTTGATCCGCCCGATCCTTGCGGAGAACAACCGCGGGCGATTGGCGGCGTGCACACCTTCGCGGGGCGGGCAAAGACAACCCCAAGCAAGTTGACCAACTCAAGCAGTTAACTCGATGCGCGAGATAAGTCTACGAGGGCAACTCAATCGCAAATCTTGGAGATTTTTATGCCTTCTGCGACATCCCTACAGGAAGCGTAAGCGCAGCCGCACTGCGCTCTGCGGTGCGTGACGATGTCGACCTCTATCTGCCGTCGGATCTGTATCAGTACACTGGCCCGTAGCAGGCAGAGCGCATGCGTCAATTGCTGATAGGCATTCATCGACCAAGTTTGTTGTTCGACTTCGACCGCTTCGTCGATCTCTATGTGCGTCAGGTCATCCCAATGTCGGTGGTCTTCCGGCCGAAGCTGCCCCTCTACCCCGTGCTTCATTTGAAAACGTTCGGGGTGCCATAGAGCCCACACCCTGGCTCGACCTTGACGGTGTGAACGGCGGAAGCGCGCCTTTGCCCCAACCTACGGTGTCTGGTTCGCCGCGACCTGCGCGGCCAGCATCTTCCGCGTCGCCTCGACGTCGACCAGCGGATAGACGTCGAACCCGGCCGGGATGATGTCGGCCCATTCGTTCAGGATGCGGTGCAGCGCCTCGTTATCATCGACGTCGAACACGGCCACCGCGCCGCGGCCGACGCGGGCATAGATCTGCTTGCACACACCGGCCGTCTCGTATCCGCCGATCCACGGCCAAAAGCTCTGCCGCCGCGCAGCCATTTCCGATGGCCGCTCCGGCCGCGGAGTCGAGATGACGAGAAACAGCGCCACGATAAGCCCCCCGCGAAGCGCTATGCCGGCACGATGGTCTTGCCGATCGGCCATAGCGCGATGCCGGCCAGTTTCAAATGCGCCCAGGCAAAGGGCAGGCCGATGATGGTCACGGCCCAGATGATCGCGGTGATCAGGTGCCCGAGCGCGAGCCACCAGCCGGCGAGCACGAACCAGATGATGTTGCCGATCACGCCGAGCGGCCCGGTGCCGGTGTCGGGAATGCCCGTGATCTCCTCGCGGTTCACGGCACGGGAGCCGAACGGGAGCAGCGTATAGACCGCGATGTTGAAGGCGGCCCGGGCCCAGGGCAGGCCGATGATGGTGATCGCCATGATCACGGCCGCGACCAGCCAGCCGAACGCCATCCAGGCGCCGCCGACGAGAATCCAGAGAATGTTGAGGAGGATGGCGAGCGGACCCATGGCAAACCCCGGTTCAGGCTGCGAGACAGCCGAAATATAGGCGCGGCGAAAGCCGCGCGGTAGGGCTTGCGCTTTGCGGATGAACGACCTAGCCGCGGGCCTTGCGCGGCTGTGCAGGCTCAGCGGCTTTGGCCCGCGTCAGGCGCGCTTTCGCCAGCTCCAGCAGCATGTTGTCGGTGGAGACCACGCGGTTGCGGCCGAGATGTTTTGCAGCATAGAGCGCCTGGTCGGCCTGGCCGATCAGCCAGTCCGGCCCGACCACCTCCTGGCCGGGGACATAGGTGGCAACGCCCACACTCAGCGTGACGCAGGCGTCGTCCGCGGGCTCGCCGAGCGCGATGCGCATCTCGACCACGGCATGGCGAAGACGCTCGGCCACCGCGCAGGCAGCGGCCATGTCGGTGTCCGGCATGATGATGGCGAATTCCTCGCCGCCATAGCGGGTGGCAAGATCAGTGGGGCGGATCGCCGTCTTGCCGATCACGCCGGCGATGTCGCGCAGGCACTCGTCGCCGCGCTGATGGCCGTGATTGTCGTTGAACAGCTTGAAGTGATCGACGTCGGCGAACAGCAGCGCCAGCGGCCGGCCCGAGCGGTCGGCGCGCGACCATTCCATCTCGATCGCCTGGTCGAAGGAGCGGCGGTTGGCAAGCCCGGTCAGCGCGTCCTTGGCGGCGAGCGTCTTCAGTGCCATCTCGGCGCGCTTCTGGTCGGTCATGTCGCGCAGCGTTTCCACCACCGCGATCAGGTTGCCGTCGTCGTCATGGATCGGACCGGCGTCGATAGCGAGATAGAGGTGATTGCCGAGCCGCGGCATCACGCACCAGTTTTCCGCGCTGGAGCCGACGCTGTCGTCCTTGGTGGCGACGAATTCGGTGTAGAGGTCGCCGATCAGGTCCTGGCGGCCGAGCGCCACGAGATCGGCGAGGCAATAGCGGTTTTCTTCGTAGAAGCCCTGCCAGTGATTGCGGGTGCCGAGCGCCTCGGTGGCGGCAACGCCGGTGAGGCGCTCGCAGGCGCGATTCCACACCACCACGCGGCGGTCGGCATCGATCACGAAAGTCGGTACAACCAGATGCTGCAGCAGCCGCGCGGCATAGTGGTTGGCCTCGTCGCTGCCTCTCCGGGCTCTGGTCGGATCGCGCGCCATCACGCCACCGCCGCCACGTCATCGGAAGAGGAGGGGACGAGCAGCTTGCGCAGCTCCGCGCTCGGCTTGGCGCCTGAGAACAGAAAGCCCTGCATCTGGGTGCAGCCGAGGGCGCGCAAAAATTCCTTCTGCTGCGGCGTTTCGACGCCTTCGGCCACCGTCGTCATGTTGCAGGAGGCGGCGATGTTCACCACCGCCTGCACGATGACCGAGGAGCCGTCGGCCTCGGTGATGTCGGTGACGAAGCAGCGGTCGATCTTGATCTTGTCGAACGGGAAACGTTTCAGATAGCTAAGCGACGAATAGCCGGTGCCGAAATCGTCGAGCGCGATGCGCACGCCGAGGGCTTTCAGCTCGTGCAGGATGGCAAGCGCAGTGGCGTCGTCGCCGATCAGCACGGCTTCGGTGATCTCGATCTCCAGCCGGTTCGCCGGCAGCCCGGAGGCGGCTAGCGCGCTTGCGATCCGCAACGCCAGCGTCGGCTCGCGCAACTGGATCGGAGAGACGTTGACGGCAAGGCGGACATGCTCGGGCCAGCTGGCGGCTTCAGCGCAGGCGGTGCGCAGCACCCATTCGCCGAGCTCGACGATCAGGCCGGTATCTTCCGCCACCGGAATGAACGCCGCCGGCGAGATCATGCCGCGTTCCGGATGACGCCAGCGCACCAGCGCTTCGCAGCCGGTCACCTGATCGCTCTTCAGGTCGACCAGCGGCTGGTAGTGGATTTCCAGGCCGCCATGGGTGATGGCGTGGCGCAGGTCCTGCTCCAGCGCCAGCCGCGCCTTGGCGCTGGCGTCCATCGCCGGCTCGAAGAAGCGGTAGGTGCGGCGGCCGTCGGCCTTGGCGCCGTACATGGCGAGATCGGCGTTCTTGATCAGCTGATCGAGATCGGTGCCGTCCTGCGGCGCCAGCGCAATGCCGATCGAGGCGTCGGAGGACAGATGATGGCCGAGGCACTGGAACGGTTTTCGCACCGCCTCGCGGATCCGGGTGACGACGTCAAGCACGTCATTAACGCCTTTGACGCCGGTCTGGATCACCGCGAACTCGTCGCCGCCGAGCCGCGCGATCAGGTCGCCCTCGCGGATGCAGCCCCTGATCCGGCCCGCCACCGCCTTCAGCAGCTCGTCGCCGACATGATGGCCGAGCGAGTCGTTGATGCCCTTGAACTCGTCGACGTCGATATAAAGCAGTGCGAACTGCTCGCCGCGCGAGACCTTCTGCAGCTCGCGGGCCATCTGCTCGCGGAATAGCACGCGGTTGGGCAGGTCGGTCAAGGGATCGTAATGGGCGAGATGCGCGATCTTCTCATCGGCGCGGCGCCGCTCGGTGACGTCGTTGACGACGTTGACGATGTAGGCCACATCGCCGCTCTTGTCGCGGATGCCGATGCGGGTCGAGGTGATGTAACGCTTGCCGAACGCCTGGCTTTCCCAGACATGTTCGTCCTTGAACATCTCGCCCGACTGCAGCGTCTTTTCGTCGTCGGCGGTGATGACGTCGACGGAATGCGGGGGGAACAGGTCGGCGGCGGTCTTGCCGACGATCTGCTCGCGCGGCACGCCGAACTGTTCTTCCGCCACGCGGTTGGCGAGCAGATAGCGACGGTCGCGGGCGTCCTTCACCGTGATCTGCGAGGGGATGTGGTCGAGGATCTGGCTCAGGAAGGCGTAGTTGCGGTCGCGCTCCTGCGCGAGCAACTGCCGCTCGGTGATCTCCTCGATGGTGGCGACCCAGCCGCGATTTGCCAGCGGCTGGTTGACGATCTGGAACCAGCGTCCGTCGGTGGAGTTCGCGATGGTCGTGGTGACTTCGCCCTTCGCAAGCCGTTCCTGGACAGTGTCGTAGAACTTGTCGGCGTCGCCCTCGAACGATCCCGTCGCCACGCGATGACGCATGATGTCCCGGGCGTGCGCGCCGGGTTTGACGATGTCGGTCGACAGGCCAAACATGTCGATGAAGCGCTGGTTGCAGAGCACGAGCCGCTCGGCACCGTCATACAGCACGAGCCCCTGCGTCATGTTGTTGAGCGCGGTGTCGAGCTGCTGCTTGTGCGATTCCAGCCGCTGCTGCTGCTCGCGGCTCTGCCGGTCGATCTGCCGGATGATCAGCAGCAGCGTCACGGTAAGCGCCAGTAACAGCAGGCAGGCGCCCGCGATCATGGCGCGGGTCTGGTCGTGCCAGTCGACCAGCACGCTGGAAATCGCCATGGTCGCAACGACGGTGATCGGGTAGTCGCGCACCGCCGCAGCCGCGCCGAGGCGGTCCTGGCCGTCCACCGGGCTCTTCACCCGCATCTTCTGCACACCGCCATTGGTGCGGACGCTGCTGACCAGCGGCGCGCTGGCGAATTTTTGTCCGATCATCGAGGCGATATGGGGATGGCGCGCAATCAGCGTCCCGTCGCCGTGGAACAGCGAGATCGCGGCGCCCTTCCCGAGTGCAACGGAAGCGAAGAATTTTTCGAAATTCGCGGGGTCGATGCGCCGTCCCATGACGCCGAGGAATACGCCGTCCGGTCCGCTCAGGCGGTGCGACATCACCGTGGTCCAGCCGGCGGTGAAATAACTGCGGACCGACTCGGCCAGCACAGAAGTGTAGGGCGGGCCGGACCGCAGGGTGGAAAAGTAGGTGCGATCGGAGATGTCGACGTCAGGCAGAGGCCACGGAGCGGACGAATTGATCAGCCGCCCGTTGACGTCGAAGATATTGACGTCGCCGATATAGGACAGCGCGCTGGCCCTGGACTTCAGCAGCTCGTGCGCCTCGATGCTCGACATCTTCTGCCGGAATTCGTCCGGCGAGGTCATCTGCGGAATCGCCATCTGGGCGATGACGCTCCGTGCGATGATGTTGGAATCCTCGAACTGCTGGTCGAAATGCCGAGTCAGCAGCAGCACGGTGTTTTCGAGCTCGCGCTCGCCATTGGCGAGCGCCCGCTCGCGGAACTGGCCGATCATGACGGCGGTGCCGACCAGGATCGTTGCGGCGAGCAGGCCGCCGCACAGGAACAGCCACATCACGGGGCCGCGGCGAACGGATGCAACAATGGTGCGCCACCCGTCGGCCTCGGCAAGCAAACCCGTCATCCTGGCAAGCAATTTTCGCATCGACCCCAGCCCCTGGAAGTTATGGGTACGACACGAGAAATGGCATTCACGTTAGCAAATCCGGTTACCCCGGCCTTAATCCCCACAGCGCTTGCACGGGGAGCGTGCCCACCATGCTTAATGCAGAGTTAAGGCGCTTGCCCGCAGGTTAGCGGCGGTAGCCGGAAGCGCGCGAATAGCCGCTGCGGCTCTCCTGCACCGGCCGGCTCTGCTGGGCGCGGCGCGACTCGCTCGCCCGCGGCGTCGCTGGCCTGAGATCCTCGAGGAAGATCGGCTTGTCGAAATAATAGCCCTGCGCGTAGCGGATCCGCGTTGCGGCCTGCAGGTAAGCCAGCTCCTCGTGGGTCTCGATGCCCTCGGCGACCACGGTCATGCCGAGCGCCTCGGAGAGCGACTCGATGGCACGCAGGATTCCCTGGCTGCGCGGCCGCTTATGGATGTCGGTGATGAAGGAGCGGTCGATCTTGATCTCGTCGGCAGTGATGTCGGCGAGCGCCGACAGCGACGAATAGCCGGTGCCGAAATCGTCGATCGAGATGCCGACGCCGATTTTGCGCAGGATCGGCAGAATCTCGTCCTGGAACAGCGTCTTGGTGACAAAGGCGTCTTCCGTCACCTCGATCATGAAGCGCGTCGGGAAGCCGGTTTTCTCCAGCGCGTCCGCGAACGGGCGCATGAAGTCGGCATTGCCGGCCTGTTTGGCCGCGACATTGATGCTGATGGTGGTGCCGTGGCCGAACGTTTCGTTGATCACGTCGATCGACTTGACGATCTCGGCGAGCACCAGATGGGTCAGCTCGTCGATCAGCCCGAGCTCGGTGGCGAGGTTGATGAAGGTGCCGGGCGCCTGGATCACGCCCTGGTCGTCGCGCAGCCGGCACAGCGCCTCGATGCCCTTGACCTCGCGGGTGCGGATATCGACCTTGGGCTGGAAGGCGCAGCAGAAGCGTTTTTCCAGAATGGCGAGCCGCAGCGACTGCTCGACCTTCATGCGCGCCTGCGCCTCGCGCTCCATGCTGTCGTCGAAGAATGCGGCGGTGCCCTTGCCGGCGTTCTTTACCCGATACATCGCGATGTCGGCATTGTGGCGCAACGCGTCGTAGCTGCGCCCATGCTCGGGATAGAGGCTGACGCCGATCGAGGTGGAGGCGAAGATCTCCGAACCGTCGATGAACAACGGCGCCTTGATCCGGTCCAGCATGAAGCGGATGAATTCGGCGACCTCCTCCTGGCTGTGCACGGGATGCAGCAGCAGCACGAATTCGTCGCCGGAAATGCGCGACAGCATGTCGGAGGCGCGCAGGTTCATGCCGATCCGGCGTGCCATCTCGACCAGCAGCGCATCGCCGATGGCGTGGCCGTAATAGTCGTTGATGTGCTTGAAATTGTCGACGTCGAGGAAGGCCAGCGCGAAGCCGGAGGTGTCAGCGGCGGTGAGCAGCTTGTTGACGCGGTGCTCGATCACCCGGCGGTTCGGCAGGTCGGTCAATTCGTCATAATAGGCCGAGCGGAACAGCTGGTCCTCGAACGCCTTCTGCTCGGTGATGTCGGCCGAGCTCGACAGCAACAGATGGCGCTCGCCGATGCGCACCGGCTGGTGGCTGGTCAAGCACACCTGCCGGCCGCCCTCGCGGGCAAAGCTTTCCTCGACCACCAGAGGCTCGCCGGTGCGGAAGGTTTCGCGCACGGCTTCGAGGCGCTGTTGATGCGCAGCCGTGCTGGCCGCGCCGATCTGCAATTGCGCGGCCGCCACATCATTGGCCAGCAGCACGCGGCCGTTCTCGTCCTGCACCGTGACGCCATTCGGCAGCATTCTGAGAACATCGCGCAGGATGCTCAGTTCGGAGGCGGGTTCGCCGTCGTTGCCAGACGTCGTCGCGCCGGGCTGTTGGGCATCATGGCGGGGGCCGTGCATGGCGCCGAGATTGACGAAATCCGTTGTAGTTTTTCTTAAGTGGGGACCGCGACGCCCGCCTCTTTCACCCGATCGCGGCCTTTCGATCAGGCTTGCCGGAGAACGTCATTAACAGAATGTCAACGCGCGCTGGCCGGGCTTGCGTTTGCCGCGCGGTTCTGCTCGATGTCGCGCTCAACTCGCCGGAATCCGGCACTGCATGATGCAGTGGATGCCGCTCTTGAGAAAACTGATCTCGGTCTTGCCGTCGAACGAGCGCAGCGCCGAGTTCAGCAGTTTCGTGCCAAAGCCGGGCGCACCGATGTTCTCCACCGGCGGGCCCTCGGTCTCGTCCCAGGTGATGCTGAGCCGGTCGTCGGACACCGTCCACGACACCTGCAGGAAGCCGCGTGCGGAGGCGAACGCGCCGTATTTGCTGGCATTGGTGGCGAGCTCGTGAAACATCAGCGCCAGGCTGACCGCGAGCCGCGCCGGCAGGAACAGCGGATCCCCGTTCAAATTGAAGCGGACATGGCCGTAAGGCCCGAGCTCGGACTTGAGCAGGTCGCGGATGTCGCAGCCGGTGCCGTCCACCCGCGCAATCAGATCGTCGGTCGCCGACAGCGCGCGGATGCGGCGGTCGATCGCGTTCCAGACCTGCGGCTGGTCGGCCAGCACCTGGTGCAGCACGGCATGGACGGTCGAGATCTTGTTCTTCAAGCGGTGCTGCAGCTCGTCGACCAGGAGCTTGCGGTATTCCTCCTCCTCGATCAGCCGTTTGGTGATCTCGCGCTGGTGCGCCGCGATCCCGCGGTAATGCTCCACGCCCCAGATCGCGACACCGCACACCGCCCAGTAGATCACCAGCAGCACGATGCGCGCCGAGTCCGCCGTCGCCTCACCGAAATTCACGGTGACGCCGAGCAGGCCGGCAGCGATCGCGGTCAGCAGGCCGATCCGGTAGCCGCCGAGCATGGTCGCCAGCACCACGGCCGGAAAATACGGCGTGAAGAACACGTCGGGGCGGATCTGGGCCAGCCCCCATCGCGCCGCGGTCGAGAGTGCCAGGCAAATGACGGCGAAACCGACAGTAACCGGCAGCGCGGGATAGGAAATCCCCTGCCAGCCGCGCCGGAATTCATCGATCAATTTTGCCATGGATGTGTCACTTCACGTGATCAGCCGAACCAAATTATGGCCGAGCATAGGGCAAAACCGGCGTTTTCCAGAGCGGCGATGACGGCAACCGTGTCATGTCGGCGCGCCGTCTCGGCTTGCGCCGGTTCCGCGCTGCAGGGATAGTGTCGCAAACAAGACCGGCATTTTCGCAAAAGGGGAGACGTTATGGGACGGCTGGACGGCAAGGTTGCGGTGATCACGGGCGCAACAAGCGGCATCGGCTTGCGCACGGCGGAGATTTTTGTCGCCGAAGGCGCGAAGATCGTGATTGCGGGACGCCGCGTGCCCGAGGGCGAGGCGCTGGCCAAGCAACTCGGCGCACATTGCGTATTCCGCCAGACCGACGTCACGCACGAAGACCAGATGCGCGCGCTGATTGCGCTTGCGGTCGACAAGTTCGGCAAGGTCGATTGCCTGTTCAACAATGCTGGCGGCCCGGCGCAGACCGGCGGCATCGAGGGCCTGGAGGTCGATCGCTTCGATGCCGCGATGGCGACGCTGGTGCGCAGCGTCATGCTCGGCATGAAGCACGCCGCGCCGCACATGAAGAAGCAGGGAAGCGGCAGCATCATCAACAATGGCAGCATCGCCGGGCGGCTTGCCGGCTTCTCCTCCTCGATGGTCTATGGCGCGGCCAAGGCCGCCGTCATCCATCTCACCAAATGCGTGGCGATGGAGCTCGGCGAGTCCGGCGTGCGCGTCAATTCGATTTCGCCCGGCGCGATCGCAACCGGCATCTTTGGCAAGGCGCTGGGCCTGTCGACCGAGGCTGCGGAGAAGACGCCGGCCGTGATGCGCGAGGTCTACAAGGCCGCCCAGCCGATCCCGCGCGCCGGCCTGCCGGACGACATCGCGCATGCCGCGGTGTTTCTGGCCAGCGACGAATCCTCCTTCGTCAACGGCCACGATCTCGTCGTCGACGGCGCCATCACCGGCGGCCGCAACTGGACCCAGCAACAGCAGGGCTACGTCGCCCTGCGCAAGGCGTTCGATCAGGGGGCGTGAGGGAGGCCGAAAACGTCTCCACCCGTCATTGCGAGGAGCGCAGCGACGAAGCAATCCAGCTATCCCGACGCCGTGCTCTGGATTGCTTCCGCCTTCGCTCTTCGAGCTTCGGCGGACTCCCAGCCCTGCGAAGCTTGCGCAGCAAGCGTAGAAGGGTCGCTTCGCTCGCAATAACGGTTGAAACAGTCTTTGAGGAGTGACAACAATCATGTTCGCAACGACAACACTCAAGCAACCAGACGCCCGCCCGTTCCACCTCGCCATCATCGCCGGCCTTGGCTGCGCCTTCCTGATCGCGAAAGCCGCGCCGCTCACCCGCGATCTCGCGAGCGCCGTGATCGAGCCGCTCTGCATGACCTCGGCGGCGGCGAACTCGCCCGACAACGTCGTCGAACCCATCACCTCGCACGCGCTGCCGAATGTCGCGGGCAAGCGCGTCACCGTGGTGCGCGTGTTCTACGGCCCCGGCGGCTTCACGCCGCCGCACACCCATTCCGGCTCGGTCACCGCCTACATCACCAAGGGCGAGATCCGCTCGCAGCTCGGCGGCGGACCGGTCGAGACGTTTCGGGTCGGCCAGTCCTTCTTCGAGCCGCCGGGCTCGACGCATCTGGTCTCGGCCAATGCCAGCACCACCGAGCCCGCGGAATTGATCGCGATCTTCGTCGCCGACGAAGGCGCGCAACTGACGACGCTGCTGAAGCAGTGAAGTCATAGCGCAGTCGAGCGCGCACCTCTTACCTTCTCCCCTTGTGGGAGAAGGTGGCGCGGACGAAGTCCGCGACGGATGAAGGGTTTCTCTCCGCGAACACCGGTATCTAAACGAAAGGTCTCTATCCGCGGAACCAGACCCTCACCCCGCTTCGCGTTCCGCGAAGCGACCCTCTCCTACAAGGGGAGAGGGTTACACCGGCTTGATCTTCACCTTCAGCCCGTCGCGCGGCTTCGGGATCGGCCACATCTGCCAGTCCGCCTTGTAGCCGGGCTCGAGCGATACCTCGAGATTCTGCAGGAAATGCCGCGCAAAGGTCTTTGCCTGCATATAGGCGAAGTGCAGGCCGAGGCACATATGCGCGCCGCCGCCGAACGGCACCCAGGCGAAGCGGTGGCGGTTGCGCGAGGCTTCGTCGGTAAACCGCAGCGGATCGAACTTGTCCGGATCGCTCCAGATCTCCGGCATGTGATGCGTATACAGCGGGTTGATGCCGACCGAGGTGCCGGCGGGAATGGTGTAGCCGCGGAACGAGAACTCGCGCACTGCGCGGCGCGGCATCGACGGCACCGGCGGCTTCAGGCGCATCGCCTCCTTGAACGCCATTTCCGACAGCGGCATCTTTTCCAGATTGTCGATGCTGGAGGGATCGTTGGCCTCGATGCCGAGGCCCTTGACCTCGTCGCGCAGCCGCTGCTGCCAATCGGGATTGGCGGCCAGTTCACCGACAAATGTCGTCAGTGACGATGTCAGCGTGTCGTGCGCCGCCATCATCAGAAAGCTCATGTGGTCGATGACGTCCTGCGTCGACAGCAGCGCGCCGTCCTCGTGGGTGGCCTGGCACAGCTGCGAGAACAGATCGTCGCCGCCGCCCCGCGCGCGGCGGATCGGAATCTGCTCGGAGAAATAGGCGACGATCCGCTTGCGCCCGGCCACGCCGCGGCCCATCTGCGTGAACGGCAGGGGTGTGCGGATCGGCGCCACGGCCGCGGCCACCATGTCGACGAACGCGCGGGTAACCTCCTCGACCTCGGGGCCGATATCGGCGCCGAGGAAGGACGTCGCGGCGAGATCGAGCGTAAGCTGCTTCATCGCGGGATAGACCAGCATGTCGCCCGGCTGTGACTTCCACTGCCTGACGCGCGCGGCAATGCCGCGGTCGAGATCGACGAGGTAGGACTTCATCGGCCCCGCCTTGAACGCGACCGACAGCGCACGGCGGTGCAGGCGGTGTTCTTCGAAGTCTAGCAGCATCAGCCCACGCGGGAACAGCAGGCCGAGGATCGGCCCCCAGCCATGGGTGGAGGAGAACAGCCGCGCCTGGTCGAACAGCACGAGCTCGTTGGCCTCCGGCCCGAGCAGCGTCACGCTGGTCTCGCCGAACAAATTGGTGCGGTAGATCGGGCCGTATTTGGCGGCGGATTTCTCGATCTGCCCCTTGGGATCGGCCAGCACCTTGAGCGTATTGCCGATGAACGGCCAGCCTTCGTCACCGGGAATATGCCGCAGCGCCTTCGGGTTGGGCGGCGTCGTGACGGCGGGGGAAAGCGCGCTCTGCATCGACATGGCATTGCTCCGACACACGGAAGTCCGGCAAAATAAACCTTTGTGCGAGCGCTGCAAGGCCCACTGGGCCTCGTGCAATTCGCGCCACAAGGCTGCAAGGCCGTGTTAACCCACCGTCTTTTCTGGTGCGAGAATGGTGGGTTACGATTCGCTAACCGACCCTACGCACATCGTCACGCCTTGCGCTTCGCGGCTTCCTTTTGCAGATCGGGCGCGTTCGCCGTGCCGATCGGGACGCGGCCGGGGCCGGTATCGGCAAGCGCGGCGGCGGCCTTTTCGTTGCCGAGGATTTTCGCCATCACGGCTTCGCCGGCCCGCTCGAACACGGCGCGGTTTTCGATCACGAACTTCTGCGACTTGCGCAGGCTGTCGATGTAGCCGTTGATCTCCGGCACCACGTAGCGGGCCACCAGGTCCCAGCTCCGGCGCGTGGCTTCGATGTTCGCCCAGTCATGGGCGAAACCGATGATGCTGCCGACGCCACCCGACAGTTTCATCACGTTCTTGATCAGCTTCACGAGGTCGTCGGGCGTGCCGATGGCGGACGCTGCGCCGTCGACGAACGCGGTCTGGTCGACGGCCTCGTCGGGCGATTTGAACGCGGTGACGCCCGGCCGCATCAGCGTGCCGACATTATATTCATTGTGCCAGCGCAGCAGCCCCTCGCGGGCCTCACGCCGCGCCTGCTCGCGGGTCTCGGCGATGTGCCAGGACAGCAGGACGCGCCAGTTGGCACGGCTCACCGTCGTGCCGGCCTTCTTCGCCGCATCCTCGGCGAACTCCCATTGCTGCGCCAGCGACATCAGGCCCTTCGACGACATCGAGCCCAGCGAGATGATGCCGATACCGTATTTGCCGGCCATCGTCATGCCTGACGGCGAGATCATGGAAGCGACCACGCATTCCATCTCTTCCTGCATCGGCAATATCTGCAGCGCCGCGTCCTGCATCGTGAACCAGTCACTCCTGGCGGTGACGCGCTCGCCGGCGAACAGACGGCGGATGATCGCGACCGCCTCGTCCTGGCGGTCGCGCTGCGTCATCGGGTCGATGCCGAGCGTGTGCGCGTCGGAGGCCAGCGCGCCGGGACCGGAGCCGAAAATGGCGCGGCCGCCGGTCATGTGGTCGAGCTGCACCATGCGCTGCGCCACGTTGAAGGGATGGTGATAGGGCAGCGAGATCACGCCGGTGCCGAGCCTGATGCGCTTGGTGCGCTCGCCGGCGGCCGCCAGGAACATTTCCGGCGAGGCGATCATTTCCCAGCCCGAGGAATGGTGCTCGCCGCACCAGAACTCGTCATAGCCGAGCTCGTCGAGCTGCTCGACAAAAGCGAGGTCGCGGCGGAATTGCAGCATCGGATGCTCGCCGATCGGGTGATGTGGGGCGAGGAAGGCTCCGAACTTCAGGCGCGCCATGGCGTTCTCTCCGAAATTCTTGCTATTTCAGGCCTCAAGGTACGGGCTGGCCGCGCCCAAGGCAATCACGCCAGCACGGTCCGCGATGCATGGTCGCCGCACGAGGCATGCGCTATGCCGTCACGCGGAATGGCCGTAGCGGGTGGACGCAATTTTCCCGTTCCGCCAATTCGATATCGTGACGTCACGCGCGCAATCGTCGCGTCCAGCAGTCGCAGATAGAAATTTGCAGCGCGTGCCCGGCGACGCTGCGCCTCACGCGCAGTTCATTGCTTCGGCCCTGTTTGTTCTCGCAATCGTTACCGCCGCCGCATTCCTGTCATGGATGCGTCGCGTGATGCCGAATTAGCACTTCACCGGGATTTCAGGGGACCGTCAGCATACGGTCTTTTTATTCTGCGCCACAGCAACTATGTCTGGAAGCTGGTGTTGGAATCACCAGCATTTCCAGAGGCCGCATTTGCCGTCGCTTGCCAGCAATATCGATTTCCTGCGCCGTTTTCCCAAGCTGCCCGGCTTCGGATTGTACGGCCGCGGTCGTTTGCCCGGCGCGCGCAGCCCGCTCACCGAGGTCTCCGATTTCGGCGACAATCCAGGCGCCTTGCGGATGTTCACCTATCTGCCGCCGGACCGGCCGAAGCGGCCGGCGCTGGTGGTGGTGCTGCACGGCTGCGGCCAGGATGCGAGGGGCTACGATCACGGCGCCGGCTGGTCCACGCTCGCCAGGCGCTATGGCTTTGCGCTGCTGATGCCGCAGCAGCAGGAGATCAACAACGCCAACACCTGCTTTAACTGGTTCAATCCCGAAGACGTTTCGCGCGACAAGGGCGAGGCGGCATCGATCAAGCGCATGATCGACAAGATGGTCTACGACCATCACATCAACCGCCGCCGCATCTACATCACCGGGCTCTCCGCCGGCGGCGCCATGACGACGGCGATGCTGGCCACCTATCCGGAACTGTTTTCCGCCGGTGCCGTCATCGCGGGGCTGCCGTTCGGCATCGCCGGCAATGTGCGTGAGGCGCTGAGCGGCATGATGATCTCGCCGGCGCGCCCCTCGCGCGAGCTCGGCGATCTCGTGCGGGGCGCCTCGCGCCACCGCGGGCCGTGGCCAAGATTATCGGTGTGGCACGGCAGCGCCGACCGCACCGTGCATCCCGGCAATGCCGACGAGATTGTCAAGCAATGGGTCGATTTGCACGGCCTGCCGGAAGCGCCGATGGCGGAAGCCAAGGTCGACGGCCACCCGCGCCAGGTCTGGTGGAATGCCGAAGGCGAGACGGTGGTGGAGTCCTACACCATCGCGGGCATGGCGCATGGCACGCCGCTGGGGCTCGCCGACAATGACGAGCGCTACGGCACCGAGGGCGCCTTCCTGATCGAGGCCGGCATCTCCTCGTCCTATCACATCGCAAAATTCTTCGGCCTGACGCGGCGCGTGCGCTTGAGCAAGGCGCAAGCCGAGGCGAACGCGAAAAGCGTGCTCAGCTTCGCCGCCGGCGAACGCGCCAAGCCGTTTCCGACGGTGGCGCCCGTCACGCTGCAGGGCCCGGATGTCTCGACGACGCTGTGGCCGCGCACGATGCCGGTGCGCCGCGCGGAGCCTGCAGCGGCGCGCCGCGGCTTCGATGTGAGCAGCGTCATTACCCGCGTGCTGACGGCGACGGGATTGCGGAAGTAGTTACTTCGCTCTCCGTTTTCTCCGTCATGGCCGGGCTCGTCCCGGCCGTCACGTCTTTCCTTGAGTGACCGCTAAAGACGTGGATGCCCTGGACGAGCCCGGGCATGACGGCCTCATATGCCGATACTTGATTTCAGCCCTCGATCTCGCCCGTCAAAAACGGATTCGTCATCCGCTCCTGCCCAAAACTCGATCCGGCGCCATGACCGCAGACAAAGCCGATGTCGTCGCCGAGCGGCAGAAGCTTGGTCGTGATCGAGTTGATCAGCTCGGCATGGTTGCCGCCGGGCAGATCGGTGCGGCCGACCGAGCCGGCAAACAGCACGTCGCCGACATGGGCAAAGCGCAATTCGTTGGAGAAGAACACGACCGAGCCCGGCGAATGGCCGGGGCAGTGCAGGATGTCGAAGCTGAGATTGCCGATCGAGACCTGCTCGCCTTCGTCGAGCCAGCGGTCGGGTCCGAAATTGCGCACGCCGGTGATGCCGAAGCGCGCGCCGGAGGAGACGACATTGTCGAGCAGGTATTTGTCGGCGATGTGCGGCCCCTCGATCTTCACGCCAAGCGCATCGCGCAAGTCGGCGGCGCCGCCGACATGGTCGATATGACCATGGGTGAGCCAGATTTTTTCGACGGACACACCGGTCTGATTGATCGCTTGCTGGATTTTCGGCACGTCGCCGCCGGGGTCGATCACCACGGCTTTTTTCGTGGCCTCGCACCAGATGATGGTGCAGTTCTGCTCGAACAGCGTCACCGGCACGATGATCGCGCCGGCCTTCGCCTTGGTCTCTGTTTGTTCATTCATGGGGCCACCATAGTCCTCGGGCGGGAGGCGTCAACCGAGGGGCTCGAACAGGTGGCCCCCGATATGTGATAATGTCGGATTAGTTGAACAGCTGTGGGGGGCAGCCGATCTCCGCAAGGGGTTTTGGCGCGCGTATTTTGCATGAATCAGGCCTCCAAATCGCCGCTGCCGGGAACACGGATCACGGCCCGCGCCTTCTTTGTCGCCGAGCGCATCAACACCGCCGGCCTCGAACGCGGCGATGTGCTCTCCACCGTGCCGCTCGCTTTCCGCGTCGGCGACAACGGCGTCGCCGTGCTGTTCCGCTACGGCGTCGTGGTGCTGATCGGGCTCAACGCGCTGGAAGAGGACGAATTCCTGCGCGGCCTGGAGCATCGCATGACCAGCGCGTTCGCGCGGCGTGAGGAGGAGATCGCGAGCATCGAGCTCGCGTCCGAAAAAGACGACCAGGTGCCGCCGGGCGGGCCGATCTGCCTGCAGAGCCTGTCGCCGGAACGGCTGATCCTGATTGCGGAAGCGCTGGCGAAAAGCGTGGTGCTGGCGCGGCATGAGCGGGAGGTGTCGGCCGTGTTCGACAAGACCGAGCCGTTTGCACGCGAGCTCAGCCGCAGCGGACGCATGGTCGGCGGCCGCCGCGCCATCCTGCAGCAGATCGGCAACGCGCTCTCGGTGCAGCACCGCGTCACCGGTCCGGTCGCGGTCTCCGAGAAGCCCGACATCCTCTGGGACAAGCCGTCGCTCGAGCGGCTCTATGCAAGGCTCGAGGACGAGTACGAATTGAAGGAGCGCGCGGAAGCGCTCAACCGAAAGCTCGGCGTGGTCGCCGAGACCGCGCAGGTCCTGACCGACATCATCGACACCCGCCGCTCGCTGCGGCTGGAAGTGATCATCGTGTTCCTGATCCTGTTCGAGGTGCTGATCACGATCTATCAGCTCGCCTCGCGGGCGCATGGGTGAATCGCGAGGTGCATTGCCCCACGGCGCAATGTCTCAACGTCATTGCGAGGAGCAAAGCGACGAGGCAATCCAGCTTTCTTGCTGCGGCGAAAGGAAAGCTGGATTGCTTCGCTTCGCTCGCAATGACGGGTAAACTGGCTCGGTCCCATCACATTGTCATACCAGCGTAGCGAATGCCCTGCTTTGAACCGGTCCACGGTTCCGGCGTTACCCGGCGAGGCAAAATCAGCCAATGAGTTGCAGGATGACAGACGACGATCATGACTGGTGGCGGCACGGCATTTTCTATCAGGTGTATCCGCGCTCGTTCCAGGATTCCGACGGCGATGGCGTCGGCGACCTCAGGGGCATCATCCAGCGCCTGCCTTACATCGCTTCGCTCGGCGTCGACGCGGTGTGGCTGTCGCCGATCTTCACCTCGCCGATGGCCGACTTCGGCTATGATATCGCCGACTACCGCGGCATCGATCCCCTGTTCGGCACCATGGCGGATTTCGATGCGTTACTGGAAGCCGCGCACGCTTGCGGGCTGAAGCTGATCCTCGATCTCGTGCCGAACCATTCCTCCGACCGGCACCCGTGGTTCACCGAGAGCCGCGCTTCGCGCAACAATCCGAAGCGCGACTGGTACATCTGGCGCAATGGCGCCCCCGATGGCGGGCCACCCAACAACTGGCTGTCGGAGTTTGGCGGCAGCGCATGGCAGTACGACGCGGCAACCGGGCAGTATTACTATCACGCGTTTCTCAAGGAGCAGCCGGACCTCAACTGGCGCAATCCGCAAGTTCGCAAGGCGGTCTTCGACGTGATGCGCTTCTGGCTTGCCAAGGGCGTCGACGGTTTTCGCGTCGACGTGATCTGGCACCTGATCAAGGACGAGGAATTCCGCGACGATCCGCCGAATCCGGATTTCCACGACGGCCTGCCGCCGAACCGCAAGGTCGTGCATTTCTATTCCGCCGACCGGCCGGAGATCCATGACGTCATCGCCGAGATGCGGCGGGTCAGCGATGAATTTCCGGCCCGCGTGCTGATCGGCGAGATCTATCTGCCGGTCGAGCGGCTGGTCGCCTATTACGGCAAGGACCTCACCGGCGCGCATCTGCCGTTCAACTTCGCGCTGATCTCGACGACCTGGCATGCGCGCGAGATCGAGAACCTCATTGCGCGGTACGAATCCGCGCTGCCGCCGGGCGCCTGGCCGAACTGGGTGCTCGGCAATCACGACAAGCCGCGCCTGGCAAGCCGCATCGGCAGCGAGCAGGCCCGCGTCGCCGCCATGCTGCTGCTCACCCTGCGCGGCACGCCGACGCTCTATTACGGCGACGAGATCGGCATGACGCAGGTCGCGATTGCGCCGGAAGACGTGCGCGATCCCTTCGAGAAGAACGTCCCCGGCCTCGGCGTCGGCCGCGACGGCTGCCGCACGCCGATGCAGTGGGACGCGTCCGAATACGCAGGCTTTTCGCAAGTTGCACCGTGGCTGCCGCTGGCGAGCGGCCACACCCACGAGAATGTCGTCAATCTCGATGCCGATACGAAATCGATCCTGAGCCTCTACCGGCTCCTGATTGCGCTGCGCAGGAAGCGGCCGGCGCTGGCAAGCGGCATTTACGAGCCGCTGGTCGCCGAGGGCGACCTCTTGCTCTACCGCCGCCGCAGCGCCAGCGGCAAGTTCGTCACGGTCGCGCTCAATCTCGGTCCCCAGCCGCTGTCGATCATGCCGACGTCGGTCGGCGCCGGCCGCGAGATTTTGCTCTCGACCTTCCTCGACCGCCAGGGCGAGAAGATCGACAAAGCTCTCGACCTGCGCGGCAATGAAGGCGTGATCGTCGGAGAGCCTGATCACGCCGGGTGAGCGGTTTTGCCCACTGCATCGGTATCGATGTCGCTGCGCTTGAGCAGGTAGTCGAGCCCGCCGACCCGGTACCAGCGATAGCCATAGGCTTCGAGCAGGATCGTATGCCGGTCGCCTTTGCCGGCGCGGCTGTGATCCTCGGTCAGGAGATTGACCAGCAGCTTGCCGGCTTCGCCGGGCAATCCCACCTTGAACGAGACCTCGCGGGGCTTCTCGTCGAGGTTATGCACGAACAGCACGGAATTGTTGCGCCAGTCGTAGCGGACCACCAGCACGCTGGGATCGCGTACGGCAATGATTTGAAAATCGCCCCAGCCGATTTCGGGAACCTCCTTGCGCATGCGCACGATGCGCTCGGTCCAGTTCAGCATCGAGTTCGGATCGCGCCGCTGCTTGGCGGCGTTGACATGCTCATAACCGTAGGGGCCCTTGTCGATCACGGGTGAGCAGGGCTTGTCGCCTTCGGTGAAGCCGGCATGCGGTTCGGTCGACCATTGCATCGGCGTGCGCGCGCATTCGCGCTCGGGCAAATCGAGATTGTCGCCCATACCGAGCTCGTCGCCATAGCGCAGCACCGGCGTGCCGGGCAGCGTGAACATCAGGCTGTAGGCCAGCTCGAGCCGGCGGCGGTCGCCGCCCAGCATCGGCGCCAGCCGCCGCCTGATGCCGCGATCGTAGAGCTGCATGCATTTGTCCGGGCCAAACGCCTTGAACACGTTCTCCCGTTGCGCCTTGGTCAGCCGGCCGAGATCGAGCTCGTCATGGTTGCGCAGGAACAGGCCCCATTGCGCGGTGGCCGGCCGCGGCCTGGTGGCTTTCATGGACTTGATCAGCGGCCGCGAATCGCCGGAGGCGAGCGCGTAGAACACATGCTGGTTGACATGGAAGTTGAACATCATGTGCATGCGGTCGCCGTCGGCGCCGAAATATTCCATGTCGGTTTCCGGCAGCACGTTGGCTTCGGCCAGGATGATCGCATCGCCCTGCCGCCACTGCAGGAATTCGCGGAACGAGCGCAACATGTCGTATTGCTCGACCGGCTTCTTCACCTTCGGCCCCTTGGTCGCGATGATGAAGGGCACGGCGTCCATGCGGAAGCCGGAGACGCCGAGCTGGATCCAGAACCCCATGATCTTGAGGATTTCCGCCTGCACATGCGGGTTCGAGGTGTTGAGGTCGGGCTGGAAATCGTAGAAGCGATGGAAATACCAGGCGCCGGCCTCCTTGTCGCGCGTCCAGGTCGATTTCTGCACGCCGGGAAACACCATGCCAGTATTGGCGTTGGCCGGCTTCTTGTCGGACCAGACATACCAGTCGCGATATTGCGAGCCCTTGTCGCGCCGCGCCTCGCGAAACCATTCATGCTGGTCCGAGGTGTGATTGACGACGAGATCGATGATCACGCGGATGCCGCGCTGCTTGCAGCCATGGGTGAATTCGACGAAGTCGCCGAGCGTGCCGTAGCGCGGGTCGACGCTGTAATAGTCGGAGATATCGTAGCCGTTGTCCCGGTTGGGCGAGCTCTGGAACGGCATCAGCCAGATCGCCGTGATGCCAAGCCCATGCAAATAATCGAGCCGCCGCTGCAGGCCCCTGAAATCGCCGATGCCGTCAGCGTTGGAATCCATGTAGCTGCCGACCGACAGGCAATAGATCACGCCGTTCTTGTACCAGAGATCGTCGATCACGGTTTTGGGTCCCGCTCCAGCCGGCCGGTTGGCAGTCAGGGAATAAGCGATGAAATGAGCGGCGGTTCCGCACCCCTTCGTCATTCCGGGGCGGCCGCGCAGCGGCGAGCCTGGAATCCATAACCACAGGCCGTCGTTGTTGTTTAAGGAAAGTCGTCGACCCCTTTTCAAGACAACACCCGCCTCGGCGTATGGATTCCGGGCTCTCGCTTCGCTCGCCCCGGAATGACGGGAAGGTGTCGCAGGTCCGGCACGGCGGATCGGGGTTGATTCTGGTTTCACGAAATTGTGTACGAAAATCCGAATTTTTCTCTTGCCCTGTCGGGCAAATCAGTGGCATTACTCCGCCCAGCCCGTGCCGGCAAAGGGGACGCTGCGCATCGTCACGTAACGTTGGCGCGGGTTGCGATGGACGCTGTGGCGTTGGCGCGGTGCAAGCCGCGCAGACGAAACGCCAGCCGCGTACGGCGAAATCGTGTGGTCCTGGCGCCGCGACCCTGGTGCTACGCTGGCGGTAAGTCCCGCCGGCAACGGGGGCAAAAAAGGCCGTTCCCCGGGGAGAGCACGTATAAGCCGTCCAACCATCGCGCGGGGAAGGCCGGGATGTCTCGGCTGTACCTGTCAAATCCGTGTGCGTTCTTTGCTACCCATTGCACACGGTGCTTCTGTAACGGGCCTCGAAGAGTCAATCCCTTTTTGCATTGTCCACTTGCCGGGCACTTGCTTCTGTGCGGGATCGGCGCAGCGCCGTCGCCCTATGGGGTTC
>Ga0081539_10001562_pt1 | contig 37987 bp, 38 predicted proteins | sample TabmetS4T2R2_FD_71023 | JGI IMG/M metagenome (GOLD analysis project Ga0081539, IMG submission 71023) | Tabebuia heterophylla rhizosphere microbial communities from the University of Puerto Rico - S4T2R2 | ecosystem: Host-associated > Plants > Roots > Rhizosphere ... | reverse complement strand
AGAAGCTGCAATGCGCGATTTGTGGAAGGTCAGCCTTTTCGAGAACCGCTCTAGTAGCCTTTTTTCGGTAGTATCCTCTGTATGCCTCATGCGATACGGGTCATTCACACTGAAATCCGCTGTAACAGCGAGGATATTTTGTCGGGAAAGCTGGGGGCATCCGGTCGCGGACGAAGAGACCGGGTGACAACGGTGAAACTATTCGGGAACATCGCGGTCGAGCGCCCGGGCGACCGCGAACGGGTCCGAGGCCACCACTGAGGCTGCGTACAGTTCCATCGCCCCGATGTCCGAGGTGCGGTTTGCAGGGTCGCCCCGGTCCACGACGTATACGACTGTCGGAAACCAGGCCCAGTCCTCATCGACCTCCGCAAGCGGCGGCATGTAGAAGGCGACGTTGAAGGCGCGGACACCGAGTTCGTGGACGTAGCCGCGCAACAGCTCTCCGACCGTCTGGTGCAGGGCTTCGTCTTCCGGGCTATCCCCGATCACCATCAACTCTTTTTCCTTCACGGGAGCGAGGCTGGCAAACGCCCGGACGCCATCCTCGGTGGGTATGGAGAGCCCCAGCGCGTCGTGTACGCGCTGGAGATCCGTGAAGTAGTCCGAGCCATGTTCGAAGCTGTAGGCTTTGGCGGCGCGGCGCAGGCGCTCGGGCTTCGGGTAGTGCATGCCCCTGGTGGCGGTGATCTGGGCGTGCCCGTGGATGATGGAGCCTCCAGCCCGCCACAGGCAGTTCCACATCAGGAACGGATAGCGGGCACCGGGATCGACGCGCTGTGCCTCGCGTGCCCACCGCAGGCCCACGTCAACGTAGTCCGAAACCTTCTCCGGGGTCAGCTTCAGAGGGTTGTGGTCGTCGAAGACGATGACGCCGTGGAACCCGTCGTACTTGGCGACGTTGGATGCGGTAGTCGCGTATTCGCCCCTGACACGCCCGAAGACATCAGCGGGAGTGCCTTCCTCGGGACGGCAGAAGGGGTCGCCTTCGGTTGCGGCTATCTCGCGGTCCAGATCGAGGTTCACGCCTGTATCCAGCGGACGGGAGGCGCGCAGGCCGTTGAAGAGCGAGCCTTCCAGGGTGATGCGGTTGGTGACGCGCACGAGGCGTTGCTCCGTTACGGCGTCTACGGAGACGAAAGACTTCTCGATCCAGGGCCGCATCCCTTCAGGCGGGTTCAAGCGTCCTGTGGTGGCCGAGACTTCGAAGATGCGCCGGATGAGCGAGCGATCTTCGGCCGGAAGAGCTTCAATCAGGGCTGGCAGGTCGGTGATCTTCCGGTCCGGCATCGTGCTATCGGGCTTCCTGCTCGATGGGATGGGCGATCTTCTGGTAGAAGGCTTCGCGGTCGATCATGCGATCTACGTGACCTTCGACCCCGAGCTTGAGACTGGCGATCTCGTGCGCGAACCGCACACACCCGGCCCACTCCTTCCCATCCAGCCGCGAGACGAGCAGCGCCGACCAGAAGGCGTCCCTGGCGCCCGTAACGTTCTCCACCCTCACCCTCGGCAGAGGCCCGATGTGTTCGACCTTCCCGCCTTCCGAGACGGTGACGGTTCCGCCGGAGCGGGTGAAGATGACGGTTTCGGCCCCTAGGTCGTGGAACATCTCCAGGCACGCCGCTTCGAGGACATCGTCCTCCATGTTGGGGTCGAAGAGGCGCCGGGCGTCCTCCAGGGAGGGTTTGACGACCGTGACGTAGGGGAGGACTTCGGCGAGGACTTCCCAGGCTTCGTCGCGGTCGGGCCACACGCGGGGATCGTAGTTCGGGTCGAGGGAGATCATCTTTCCGAGCCTGGCACCGAGCCTCATGGCCCGCCGGACGGCCAGACGCTGCGGGTCTTGAGACAGGGCGAAGGCCGAGGCGTGGACGGCGCGGGAGCGTTCGATCATCTCGTCCGGCACGTCGCGCAGGCCCAGCAGCACGTCTGCGCCCCGGTTGACCTGAAAGTCGGGGACGGCGACCGTGCGGGTGACGAAGGCGTTGGTGGTCGCGGCTTCGGAGGTGCGGCGCAGCCCTTCGGTGGAGACACCGTGTCGCTGGAGCTGGTCCTCCAGATACTCCCCAAAGTAGTCCGTCCCCACCTTGGTTATGACGGCTGAACGCCCCCCGAGTTTGGCGACGTAGACGGCGACGTTGGCCGGCTGCCCGCCTGGATAGCGGGTGAAGCTGCTCGCGGTCCTGAGCGACGTGACCAGCTCGTGCGAGATGAAGTCCACCAGGGCCTCCCCGACAGCGAGCACGTCCAGCGCGAAATACAGTTCGTCGAGGTCCTGGATCGAAGTTCCCTCATCCGAAGCGGGATCGGTGAAGTAGCCGGGGATCTCTAGCCGGTAGTGTGGCGTCGGGAAACCGTTCGCCGAATCTTCTTCTATCCTCTCGCGTTCCGCGATGGCGTCCAGGTAGCCTTCAGCGGTCCTCTCCCAGGTGTAACGTGAGAGCACGCGGCCGTAACCGGCCTCCGCGTACCGGCTCCATCGGTTCGCGTTGCCCGTGAGGGAGAAGAGGCCGGCCGCGACTTCCTCCGGGTCCGAAGGATCGACGAGTATGCCGTACTCTTCGTCACCCTCCCGCAGCGACTCGCTGGGACCGCCATGCTTGGTGACAACGGCGGGGAGCCCGGTGGCGATGGCCTCCAGCGGAGCGAGCCCGAACGGCTCGTAGTTGGCGGTCAGGGCGAAGACCGAACGGCGTTCGGCAAAGTAGCGGTAGGCGGCGGCGAGTTGACCCTGGCTGCGCAGGGCGAACATCGAGACCTCACCGCGCATCCTGGACCGGTCTATTACCTCCATCAGGGAATCGAGCACAACTCGTTCGTCCTCGCCGGCGTTCCGGTAGTCCGAGAGCGGGTCTTCCAGGTCTCCGGTGACGATCACCAGGTTCGCGCTCTCCCTGAGCGTTGGGCTGCTGGCGAACGCCTCCACGAGCGCCAGATGGTTCTTCTTGGGATCCAGGCGGCTCGATGCGACCACGCACGGAAGTCCCCGGCGATCCTCGCTCAGGTCGCGTTCCAGGGCTGCTTCGATGTGTTCGCGCACGGCCGCTTCGTCGTCGGCGCGGGAGTTCTTGTCGAAGATGTTCATGGCGACGCCGGGCGGGACGGCGGCGAAGCGTCCGCCGTCTGTGGGGTCCACGGCGCCCCGGTAGGCGTTGTGCGTGTACTGGTTGTAGCGTTCCTGGTTCGTGCTGGTGACGTTCACGCTGGAGCGGTTCATCGCCAGCCGCTCGGCGGCGATGCGCTTGGAGAAGTGGTAGCGGGCGTCAACCTCCGCGGCGTTCTGCCGCCGGACGCCCATCTTGTCCATCTTCTGGGCGCCGAGGGAGTGGGCGGTGAAGCTGAACGGGATGCCTGTCCGATCTTTGATCAGGGCGGCGCACAGTCCGCCATCGCCGTAGTGGGCGGTTACGGCATCAGGCAGCCAACCCTCCCGCTCGTAGAGATCCAGGAGGTTAGGGACGAACTCGGTGCCGAGATAGGGCCACAGTTCCTCTTTTGGGAGGAAGTGCTCGGGACCGCAGGGGATGCGCAGGATGCGGACGTTGTCGTGGCCCGGGTAGGCGCCGGTTTCGCCCGAGAATTCCGGCCATTCGGGATCGATGATCCTGCGGGTCACGATGTCTACGCGGTGGCCGAGCCTGCCCATCGCCAGCGCAAGCTCCTTGACGTAGACGAGCTGGCCGCCGAAGTCCGGGTGGGCGGTCCAGTACGAATCGTTAGGATCGAAATTCCCCTGTGGGTTTATGAAAGCTACGTGCAATGTCCCATCCTTTCCTCGGTCACCCTATGATGCAGCATACTCATCCCGTTTCCCAGCTTCGCAGGCATGGCAGAGGGACCGGTTCGATGCTACGGGCAAACTCAGGGATCGGATACCGCGAAGGATCATTATTCCTTTCGCTGCACGCCTCTTCAGCCAGCCGCAGGTAACCTTTCGCGGCCTGATCCCAACCGTAGTGGTCTCTGGCGCGTTTGCGGCCCCGTGCTGCGAAAACCTTCCAGGTTTTGCGATCCGAGAGCAGACGCAGTAACTTTCCGGCTATGTCCGACGGATCGTAGGGGTCGATCAGGAGTCCCGCCCGGCCCTCGTCGGTAGTTTCATGGGGCCCGCCGTTTCTGGTGGCCACCACCGGGAGGCCGACGGCCATCGCCTCGACCACGCTCAGGCCGAAGGGCTCGTACTCGGCGGGCAGGCAGAAGACGCCTCCCGTTGCGGCGCCCCAGCGGTAGAGCGCGGCAACGGTGGACTGCCCCGACAGGCTGAACGCCGAGATACAACCCCAGAGCCCGGAGCGGTCTATCTCCTCGATCATGGCTTCGATGACGGCGAGCTGTTCATCGGTGGCTTCACCACTGGCGCCGCGATCGTGCAGCGGGTCTTCGAGGCCGCGGGTGATGATGAGAAGGTTTGCCCGCTCTCGCAACGCCCGGTTTCGTGCAAAAGCCTGCACGAGCGCCAGATGGTTTTTCCTGGGATCCAGGCGGCTCCAGGCGATCACGGCCGGAAGGTCCCGCCGATGCGGGGATATATCACGCTCGTGGGCGGCGCGAATCCTGTCCCTGACTTCGTTCTCCCACGGACTACGGGCTTCAGGGTCGAAGACTTCGAAGTTGACGCCGGGTGGGATCACGGCGAACCGGCAGTCTTCGGCCACGCTAACCGCACCCCGGTAAGCGGGATGCCCGTACTGCTCGCACCGTTCGGCGTAGCTGTTGGTGACGATGACCGACGAACGCGCCATGGAAGTCCGCTCGGCCTCTATCCGCGCCCCGAAGTTGTAGTGGGCATCCGCTCCCCGAAGTTCTTCCTGGTGATTTTCTCCCGCTTCCCGCAATATCAGATCCAGCTTCCACGCTCCTAGAGAATGGGCGGTGAACGTGAACGGGACGCCAGAGATCTCGCTCAGGATGGCGGCCGAGAGTCCGCCGTCCGCGTAGTGGCCTGTCCAGAGATCCGGCCACGAACCTTCCTCCACGTACCGTCGCGCCACGCCTTCTGCCCATTCACCTAGATACGGCCACAGTTCTTCTTTGGTAAGGAACTCGGGTGGGCCACATGGTACGCGTAGAATGCGGACGTTTGGGTGATCCGGATACGTGTCGGACCCGCCGCGGAACTCGGGCCATTCGGGGTCCTCGATACGGCGGGTTACGATGTCCGCCTGGTGTCCCATACGTCCGAGGGCACGGGCTACCTCCCGAACGTAGACGAGCTGTCCGCCGAAATCCGGGTGGGAGGCAAGGTGGCTGTTCCGGGGATCAAAGTTTCCCTGCGGGTTGACGAAGGCGATGCGCATCGCGCCATCATCTCCTGTTTCCGGTCTAGCAGACGCGTCTCGGTTTATCTATCCGGTGCGGGATGTATCTATTCTCTCGTTCTCTGCGGCTTCGGGTTGATCCGCACGCTCTGTCCGCTCCGCGTCAGCCGCCTTCGCGTAGAGTTCCTCGCGATCCATCTCCAGCGGAAGCGGACCCCGGCGCTTGAGCTTCAGCTCTGCGACCTCGCGGGCTACGTAGGCGCAGCGCCCGGGTGTTTCACCATCGAGGAGGGCTATGAGGAAGCCGGCCCAGAACGCGTCGCCCGCGCCGGTGACGTCCTCGGTTTCGATGGGGCGGGCGGGGACGTGGGACGTGATGCGGCCATCCTCAGAGACAAGGACGCCCTCGCGGCCCATAGTGAAGATTACGGTCTCCGGTCCCATCTCGTGGAACAGTCCGATGTACTGCTCGGTGGTGTATTCCGGGCCGAAGATGCGCCTGGCGTCGTCGGCTGAGGGTTTGGTTATGTTGACGTGGCGGTACGCCCCACGCAGCACCTGCCGCGCTTCCTTGTGGTGCGGCCAGATGCGCGCGCTGTAGTTCGGATCGAGGGAGACGATCTTGCCCATCCCGCTCGCCATCTCGAATGCCTTACTGACCGCCGAGCGGCACGGTTCGCGCGAGAGGGCGAAGGTAGATGCGTGGACTACCCTTGCGCGCGCGACGGCTTCTTCGGGGACCTCATCGGGTCTGAGGAGGAAGTCGCCGCTGCGCGCGATCTCGAAGTCTGGCTTGCCGCTGGTCGAGGAGACGAACGCCACGGTGGTGCGGTTACGGTGGTCCATGACCAGATACTCGATGGAGACGCCGTGGCGCTGCAGTTCGCTCTTCACGAACTGGGCGAAAGCCCCGATGCCGGTCTTGGAGATAATCGCCGAGCGTCCGCCCAGCTTGGCGACGTTGACCGCGATGTTGGCTGGAGAGCCGCCCAGGTAGCGCCGGAAGGTCGTGGCGTTCCTCAGCCAGTCCGTCTGCTCCACGGAGATGAAGTCAACCAGCGTCTCGCCGATGGCAAGGAGGTCCAGAGGTTCCTTCGCAGCATCCATGCCTCGCGCCCTCCCATCCTCATCGCGGCATCCCCGCGTTTGCGATAGCGACAGATTATATCGGGGTGGCGCGAAAAGGCCGCCCGCGAACGTTCGCGGGCGGCCAAGAGGTTCGAGATGGTGGCAGCTATCCGGCGGCTACCGCCGTGGGTGGAATATTGCGGTTGAAGCGGAAGAGGTTGTCCGGGTCGCGGCGGTCCTTGAGGTCAACCAGGCGATCCCAGTCCTCGGAGGTGTAGGCGGCCTTCACGCGCTCGGGGGTGGCGCCGTCAAGGTCCATGAAGTTCACGTACTGGGTACCGCTCGTGTGGGGCTTGACGGATTCTGCGACGTAGGCCAGGAAAGCCTGCACCGCCTGGGCCATCTCCGGGCTGAAGGTGGCGCCGATGCCGTTCAGGATGTAGCGGGCGTCGCTGCGGCCCATGGGGTTCAGGTCGCCGGGCGGGCGGGAGAGGGCGCCGCCGAGATGGCGCATCTCAAGCAGGATCAGGGGGGAGTCCGCGATCGCCAGCTTGACGATGGTCTCCCGGGTCTCTGCAGAGAGGTCGTGGAGCATCTCGGAGTGGCCGTAGGCGCCTAGCGGGTCTACGGGATCCATGCTGATCATATCCATCATCGTGGACGGCATGACCCCGAAGGTGTCCATGATGGGTTCCCCGAACTCGCGCCAGGGCGCCAGCAACTCCTCACCCTTCGCTTCGAGATCATCGCCCGTGTAGCAGAACCTCATCGTGATAACGGACTTCCCCTGCAGCGGCTCGGGGATGTCCGGCATCGGCGGGACGTTCAGGAAGGCGATCGCGGACGTTACCTCGTCCGGCAAGTTTTCGGACCAGCGGGCGTAGAGATCCAGGGCTTCTTCGGCCCGCTCCGCAGGGTAGAAGAGGTTGCCACCGAAGATATGGGTGATGGGATAGAGCGCGAACTCCAGTGAGGTGACGATCCCGAAGTTACCACCGCCGCCCTTGAGGCCCCAGAACAGGTCCGCATTCTCGTGGGCGCTGATCTTGACGAGTTCACCGTCGGCGGTCACCACATCGGCCTCCTTGACAGAGTCGGCGGCGAAGCCGTACTTGCGGCCGAGCCAGCCGAAGCCTCCGCCCATCGTGTAGCCGACGACGCCGACCTGGGAGGTCGAGCCCTGAAGTCCGGCGAGCCCGTGCGCCGCGGCCTCGGGTACGAGGTCGGCCCACTTCGCGCCCGCCTCGACGCGGGCGGTCTGAGTCTCGGGGTCCACGTGTACGCCTTTCATGCGCGAGGTGTTGACGAGAACGCCGCCGTCAGCGGGGGCGGCGACGCCGTGGCCCGTGGCCATGACGCCCACGCCGAGCCCTTCGTTGCGGGCCAGGCGCACGGCTTCCAGCACGTCGGATGCGCCTTCGGCCATGACGACGAGTGCGGGGCTCTGGTGGGCATTGAGGTTCCAGGCCGCGCGTGCCTCGTCGTAACCCTCGTCTCCAGGTGCGAAAGCGTCGCCCTTCAGGTTGGCCCGCAGTTCCTCCAGCGCTGGCCCGTTAATGATCGTTTGCACGTCAGTCTCCTTTCTCTGTACTGGTTGATTCCGTGTCGCCTGGGTTGAGCCTCCGGCTTCAGGGGCGCCTTATGCTTCCGGAGGAGACGGTATTTCGAGGCCGTATTTGGGGGCCACGGCTAGGATATTCTCCACGTCCGGCGTCCCGGTGGGCGGAGAAGACGCACCCGTCGCCGGTTCGCCCACCTCTTTGAAGAAACCTTCGAATCCCGCCGGAGCGACCAGGCCCAGGAACTTGGCGGGACCCGTCCCCGCGTTCCTGAAGGTGTGCAGGGTGCCCCTGGGGATGTTGACGAAGGCCCCAGCTTCCGCCACGCTGGCGCGTCCTTCCACCACGAGCTCCAGCTCCCCTTCCAGGAGGTAGAATGCCTCGTCCTCGTTGTGGTGGATATGGGGCGGCGGTCCGGGATTACCCGGAGGGGTGGTCGTCTCCCAAAGGGCGAACGTCCCTCCCGTATTCTCGCCGGTTGCCTTGAACTCGTAGAAGTCTCCTAGCACCCAGAGCTTCTCGCCCTCGTCCGGCGCTAGCTGCGCCGGGCTCCTCCCTGCTCTTTCCGTCACCTTCTCTCCTCTCGAAGCCGTCTTGCCTGCTTTCCAGTCTGTCTCGGAAACGCGTCCTGGGGAACCCACGCTGCCCCCACAGTTGTGAAGTGTGGGTGTCGTTGCCAGGGTTGCATGCTATGACGACGGGATGAGAAGCGTATCCCCCAAATGTACTATTTGGGACATTTCGGCCGGACTTGGTCTGGCGCTGTTCGTCCTCTCACCAATCCCTGTGGCGGGGGATGTTATACGTCCCGGAGGAACTGGCGGAGATCGGAGGCAGGACCTTTGCAAGACGCGGAGACGGTACACGGCAAGGTTGTCCTCATAACGGGCGGCACCTCGGGTATCGGTAAGGCCGCCGCCACGATGCTGGCCGCTATGGGGGTCGAGGTCGTGGTGACGGGCCGCAGCCGGGAGCGCGGCGAGGCGGCTATCGAGGAGATAGAGCGTGACTCCGGCGGGAAGGCATCCCTGATGCTCGCGGATCTGTCGTCACAGCCGGAGATTCGAGAGTTGGCGGAAGATTTCATGCAACGCTACGACCGGCTCGACGTGCTCATCAACAACGCGGGCGTGGTCAACTCCAGGCGCGTGGAGACGCCGGATGGGTTCGAGGGTACCCTCGCCGTGAACCACCTCGCGCCGTTCCTCCTGACGAACCTGCTCCTGGATCTCCTGAAACGCAGCGCCCCGAGCCGCGTCGTCACCGTCTCCTCCGAGGCGCGCCGCGGGGCAAACATAGACTTCGACGACCTGCAGAGCGAACACCGCTACAACGGGTTCCGCGTCTACGGGATGACCAAGCTCGCCAACATCCTCTTCACCTACGAACTGGCCGAACGTCTGCGGGGGAGCGGCGTCGTGGCGAACTGCCTGCATCCCGGCGCGGTCAACACCCGCTTCGGGTCAAACAGCCGCAGTATTGGGATCCTGCTCTTCCGGCTCTTCAAGCCGTTCATGCGGAGTCCCGAGCAGGGCGCTGACACAGCCGTCTGGCTGGCCGCCGCGCCGGAGGCGGGACAGTTCACCGGTCGGTACCTCTCAGACCGGGAAGTTATCTCATCCGTCGAAGACCCCCACGACAAAGTCGCCCGCAAGAGACTATGGACGATTAGCGAGGAACTCACCAACCTGGGAATTGCGTCGTAGAATCAGGCGGTTTGGTACGGAACATTTTACAAAGGCGGATTCGAATATGAGAATCGAAGCGGGCTGATGGGCCGTTCGGAGGGTATCGAGGCGGAGGGCCTGGTCAGGAAGTTCAAAGGCGGCGTCACGGCGGTGGACGGCGTGGACCTGCGTGTGGAGCCGGGCGAGGTGTACGGTTTCCTGGGACCAAACGGCGCGGGCAAATCCACGATGGTCCTGATGCTCACCACGTTGCTCCCGCCCTCGGGTGGGACGGCGCGGGTCGCGGGCTACGACATCGTGAAAGAAGGGCCGCAGGTGCGGGCCGTGATCGGGGCTGCTCTTCAGGAGGCTGCCCTCGACAACTTTCTCACCGGGCGCGACCACCTGAGGCTCCAGGCCGCGTTGCACGGTCTGCCGCGGGCGGAGCGCCGCAAGCGCGGCGACGAGCTGCTGGAGCGCGTCGGGCTCTCCGAGGCGGCGGACAGGAGGGTGCGCGGCTACTCCGGCGGCATGAAGCGCCGCCTGGACCTCGCGCTCGCCCTCGTGCACCGGCCGCGCATTCTGTTCCTGGACGAACCCACGACGGGCCTCGATCCCCAGAGCCGCAGCGCGCTGTGGGCCGAGGTAAGCCGCCTCGCCCGCGACGATGGGGTGACGGTGTTCCTGACGACTCAGTACCTCGAAGAGGCGGACGTGCTCGCCGACCGGGTCGGGATCATTGACCGGGGAAAGATCGTGGCCGAGGACACGCCCGAGGCCCTGAAGGCCGAGATCGGGCGCCCCAGCGTCGAGGCGACGCCTGCGAACCGCGACGAGCGAGACGCCGTGGCGAGGGTGCTATCGCAATTCGGGCAGGAGATCCCATCCCAGCCCGAGACGGTCTCCGTGCGCCTGGGCCAGGGGGCCGGCGGCCTCGCCGACGTTGTGCGCGCCCTCGACGCCGAGAACCTGAAAGTCTCCAACCTCAGGCTCGACGAACCGACCCTCGACGATGTGTTCCTGGAGAAAACGGGCCGCTCCCTGGAAGGCGCCGGCGGCGATGAGCCCGAAGCCGGAGAGGCGCAGACCTGATGGGCGCGCTCTTCACGCAGGTGTCCTCTCTGGCGGCGAGGTCCATACTGCGGACGGCGCGTCAGCCGGCGGTGATGATCTCTGCGCTGCTTTTCCCGATGATGTTCTTCGCCATCAATGCCAACGGCCTGGACGCGGCCTCGCGCATCCCCGGTTTCCCGGCGGACTCGTACGTAGACTTCGCGTTCGCCTTTCCGCTGGTGCAGGCTTCGCTGTTCGGCGCGATCACGGCCGGAAGCGACCTCGCCCGCGACATCGAGAGCGGCTTCTTCGACCGGCTTTCGTTGACGCCCATGCGCCCTGTATCCCTGCTGCTCGGGATGCTCTTCGGCGTGATAGCCCTCGGGCTGGTGCAGGGCGTGGTGTTCCTCACCGTCGGCGTTCTCTTCGGGGTTGACGTGAGGTCTGGCTTCACCGGGATGGTGGTGCTCGTCGGCCTGATGATATTCGTCGCGCTAGGTTTCGGGGCACTCGGGGCGACGCTGGCGTTGAGGACGGGATCGGTCGAGGCAGTGGAGAGTTCGTTTCCGCTGTTCTTCGTCCTTATCTTCATGTCCTCCATCAATTTGCCGAGGAACCTGATCGAAGCCGACTGGTTCCGCTTCATCGCCACGATCAACCCCATCAGCTACCTGGTCGAAGGCATCCGCAGCCTGGTAATAATCGGCTGGGACGCGCAGGCCCTGGCCCTCGGCTTCGGATGCGCCCTCGGCATCGTGGCGCTCGCCCTGGCGGCGGCGGGTACTTCACTGCGCACGAGGATGGCGCGATGACGGCGCAGACCCAGGGCGGGAGCGCGGGAGGATTCTTCGCGGTCGCATGGGCGGTGGCCGGAAGGCAGACGTACAAGTATTTCCGCAACCCGGCGTTTCTTGCTCCGGCGCTGTTCCCGCTGTTCTTCTTCGTCGCGTTCGCGGGCGGGCTGACGAGGGTGGGGTCGGTGCCCGGCTTCGACTACGCAGCGGGCTACACAGCATTCCAGTTCGTGTGGGCGCTGTTGCAGGCGGTTTCGATGGGCGGGGCTTTCACCGGGTTCTCCATCGCGGGCGACTTCGAGAACGGCTTCGCCCGGCGTCTGATGCTCGCGGCCTCTAACCGGCGGGGCATCGTGCTCGGGTACGTGATGGCCTCCATCGCAAGGGCCGCCATGACCGGCACACTCGTCACAGTGCTCGCCCTGGTCATTGGGATGCGTATCAGCGGCGGCTACGATGTGTTCGGCCTGATCGGGCTCGTACTTCTCGCAAACATAGCCGCCACCCTCTTCGGGGCCGGTGTGGCGATGCTGATGCGCACCCAGCAGGCCGGGCCGGTCATCAGAACACCCATCTTCCTGGTTCTCTTCCTGGCCCCGGTCTTCGTACCCTTGCGGCTCTTGAACGGCTGGCTGGAGAAGATAGCCTCCATCAACCCGTTCACGACTGTACTCGAGGCCGCGCGCGGTTTTCTGGCCGGGCAGCCGGAGAATGTACTGCCCGCGTTCGGGATCGGGGCCGCGCTCGTCGCCGTCTTCGCCGGATGGTCCCTGTACGCCCTGCGCCGCGCCGAGAAGGCTGGAGGTTAGATAGGGTCGCAGTCCGGTAATATTTGCAGGGTAGATCCGTAGCTGAAGGAGTTCCACCTTGAACACCATCACCCGTGAAGAGTTGAAGGAGAAGATGGATCGGGGCGACGATTTCGTCTTGCTGGAAGTGCTTTCGGAGGCTTCGTACCAGAAGGGCCATCTGCCTGGGGCGGTGCGTTACGAGGACCTGGATCAGGTGGAGACGCTTGCGCCGGATAAAGACACCACAATCATCGCCTACTGCTCCAACTACAACTGACACTCCTCGACGCGGGCCGTCCGTGAGCTGACGGCCATGGGTTACGAAAACGCCACCGAGTACGAGGGCGGGAAGCAGGATTGGATCGAAGCCGGATTTCCGACGGAGGGCGCATAGAGATCTACTCGCCCGCCTTCTTCACCTGGGCGCTCGGCAAGTACGGCGCGAAAGCTGGCCGGGTCGTCGGGATTGCTGGCGCCGCCGGGGCCATCTTCCCCGACGTGCCGATCCTGGTAGGGACCACGGCCAACTTCGGCCCGATCTTGTTGCGCGAAGGGTGGGGCGCGATCAACCCCAAGACGTTCCTCGACGCCATCCCCGCAACCTTCCTGCACTCCACCGTTCCATCGTTGGCGCTACTTTCTACCTAATTCATACTCAGGCTCGGACGCCGGGATCACCGGGAAATTTTACTGTGGTTCCTGCTCGGCTGGCTCGGCCACACCATCGCAGACTTCCTTACCCATGCGGAAAACGTGCGACCGCTGTTCTGGCCCTTCTCCGGCTGGACCTGGAACAGTCCCGTCTCCTATTACGATCCACTTCACTACGGCCGGGAGTTTTTCCTCATTAGCCACGCCTTGATGCTGCTGATAGTGGCTGCCCTACTCCTGCGCCGCCTGCGCCAGTGCGGCAAGCAATCACAAAAACCGGCGGGCATGAACTCCTAGACAGGGCGTCTTACGGGGCGTGATCGCCCCGTGAAAAGCTGTTCGACCCTCGTGGGAGAATGCTTTCACATGAGAAGGTTGCAATTGCAATTTTTGCAGATACCATTACCTGGTCGAAACCTGGAGGCGTTGAGATGATCGAAGATCGGAGTGTAGAGAAGCGGATCAGCGAGGTAGAGCGGCACGTACATCCTGTGCTGCCGTCGCTGGCGCTGGCGTTCAAGCGGACGATCTCGACGGTGGAGCGCGAGTCGGGAGTGGCGGGCATGAAGCTTTTCATGCTGGGCGCGTTGGCGCGCAGGGACGGTATGAGCCAGGGAGAGTTCGCCCAGGAGTTCGAGGTGGCCGACGCCTCCCGTGTGACGCGGACGGCGCAGGCGCTGGAGGCCGAGGGCCACATAGGGCGCGAGCGGGATCCGGACGACAATCGGGTCGTCCGGATGTACCTCACGGACGAGGGACGGAAGGTGCTGAAGAAGGTGCCGGCGGTCAATGAGGAACTGCGGCGTCGCGTATTGAGCGTCCTGAGCGAAGAAGAGTTCGAGGAGCTGCGGCGGATGCTCGGGCTGCTCGCCGGGGCGATGAAAGACTAGAGAGGCAGACCACTGGCATGAAGGGTTTTCAGAAGATACGGGAGGTGGTGGCATGAGCGCGGCGGCCAGGATAAGGCAGGCGAGCAGCGGCAGCGTTGCGATCGCGATGGCGGCGCTGATGCTTGCGCTGTTCCTCGTGGCGCTGGATCAGACCATCGTCGGGACGGCGTTGCCCAAGATCATCGCCGACCTCGACGGTTTCGAGCGGTACTCGTGGGTCACGACGGCGTACCTGCTCGCCTCCACCTCGACCATACCGATCATCGGCAAGTTCGGCGACCTCTTCGGGCGCAAGTGGTTCATCGTGGCCGGGGTGGTCGTGTTCCTCATCGGGAGCGCGCTCTGCGGCGCGGCGTGGGGGATCACGGAGCTTATCATCTTCCGCGGCATCCAGGGTCTCGGGGCCGGCATGATCTTCTCCAACCTCTTCACCTCCATCGCGGATATCTTCCCCGACCCGGCCCGCCGGGCCAAGTACCAGGGCATTTTCTTCGCCGTATTCTCGCTTTCCAGCGTGGTGGGACCGGCCCTGGGTGGTTGGATCACGGACAACTTCTCCTGGCGGTGGGTGTTCTACGTTAACCTTCCCCTTGGTCTGTTCTCCTTGATCGTGCTTCCTATAGTGTTGCAGCAGAGCCAGCGCCGTCCCGGCGTGAAGATAGATTTCCTGGGCGCCGCGACCATAACGGCCTCCGTCACGGCACTCCTTCTCGCGCTTTCCTGGGTCGGCGAGGGCTACGACTGGAACGATGCCCGGGTCGTCGTCGGATTTATCATCGCCAGCATACTACTCGCCGCTTTCATCCCCATAGAGCTCAGGGCGGCGGAGCCTGTCATACCGCTCTCCCTGTTCAAGAGCCGGGTCTTCACTACGTCAGCCACGCTCATGTTCCTCGTTGGCATCGGGATGTTCGGGATCATCCTCTACACCCCGCTCTTCGTGCAGGGAGCTTTGGGCAAGACGGCGACCGGTTCGGGAACCGTGCTCACGCCGCTCGTGCTCGCCATGACCTTCGTCGGCATCCTGGGCGGCCAGGTCATCGCCCGCGTCCGCCGGGTCAAGCCGTTCACCATCTTCGGCACCATCATGATGACGTTCGGCGTTTACCTGCTCACGACGCTCGACGTGGACTCCACGCAGGCCATAGTCGCGCTGTTCCTCATGGTAACGGGGCTCGGACTCGGCCTGATCATGCCTACAGCCACCCTCGCGGTCCAGAACACGGTCGAGAGAAGCATGATTGGGGTCGCAACCTCAGCCACCCAGTTCCTTCGCTCGGTCGGCTCGACCGTCGGCACGGCGACCATCGGCTCCATCGTCACGAAGGGCTACGCGGACAAGCTGCACAACAACGCCCCGGCGCAGGCCCCGGATCGGCTGGTGCGTGCCCTGGACAACCCGCAGGCGCTTGTCAGCGATTCGGCCCGCAGGGCGCTGGAGAAGGCCGTCTCCGCCTTCCCCGGCGGGCAGCAGATCCTGGATGAGGTTATACATACCGCCAGGCAGGCCATCTCGGGCTCCATCCAAGACGGTTTCGTCTTCACCCTCGTATGTACGGCCCTTGGTATCGGTGTCGCGCTCGCGATGAAGAACGTGAAGCTCGTGGACCCCGCATCGGCGCAGGCGTCTGCGCCGGCCAGGGACGGCAAGGGCGAGGCGATGCTCTCGGGCGTCGCGCTGGAATACATCGCGCGGCGCATCGAGAGCGCCGACGGCGACGCGCCGAACCTGATCCGGGCCGCATCCAGCCTCGTCCCCGAGTCCGAGGGAACCGAGCGCGAGCGCGCCCAGACGGCCGCGAGAACCGTGATTCGAACGATGGCTCTCCAGCGGCTCCGCGAAGGAGTCGAAGGCAGCGGCAAACAGGAGACGAACGGCCGCGTCCCTGAACCGGGCCTCCACGTCTGAACCGGTGGGCGGAGTGTCCGGACAGCAAACCTGTAGCAACAGAGAGGAGAGAACATGACCAAATACGTCGTTGGAATATTCGGCTCGTTGCTTGGAGCCCTGGGCGGCATCTGGCTGATCCTGGCCCCCTTCGCGCTGGCCTACCAGCCGGAGGACGCCGACTGGGCGGATCCAACCTTCGTTGACTTCTGGACGGGGCTCCCGCTCCTGCTAGTCTCCGTCGTTGGCCTGGCCGCCTTTGCCGGAGCCCTCTTCATGGAGCTCAGAAGCCGTGGCATAATTCCGCCGCCATCCGTCCCCCAGCAGCAGGGTTCGCCGGCCGGCGCGCAGGCTCCCGCTCAGGAGCGCAGCGAGATGGAGCAACTCCTGATGCCGCTCGTTACAGCGATGCTCAAGGACATGCAGGAGCGTGACAAAGACCGTAATACCGAGAACGGCGAGATACCTCGCTCGGCCGGCTACTCCGATGCCAGGCAGGTTCCCACGGAAGGCAGCGAGAGGAGCGTGCAGCGATGAACGCACCAGCAAGGGTAGGAATGGTGACGACCGTCATCACTTTTCTGGCCGGCATCTGGGTGTTTCTGGCCCCCTTCATCGTCGGCTACCAGAAGGTGGGGCAGGATTGGATCGACGCCACCAAGAACGACATGTGGACCGGCGGGGCCCTGATCGCCGTTTCCGCGATCGCGCTTCTCCTGTTCCTCTCCTTCGGCCTGCGCGACGCCGTCCGCGCCGCAGAGCGCCGCGAGGCGGATCTGCCGGAGCAGGAAGCCCCTCAATCCTAGGGAAGTTATCTGCGCGGGCTCCACGCGTGGAGCCCGCGCCTGCCGCGACCAACGGACGGAATTTGATAAACTCCGTCGCGGAGAGGTGTCCGAGTGGCCGAAGGAGCGCGATTGGAAATCGCGTAGGCGTCGTTGAGGCGTCTCGAGGGTTCGAATCCCTCTCTCTCCGCTCTTTGCCCCAGTTTTATGGGATGAACCCGGGTACGACGTTCTGGCAACAGACAAGCCCCGGTGGTGAACCGGAGCCTGTTCCTACGGAATCGTTGAGGTTCGGCGGGTTCGTTACCCGATCCCTTATATCGCACCAGCTCAGGGATTTCAGATGGCTCCCAGGGCTGCTGCCACGCCGGTGCCCAGGAACGCCGCCCCGAACAGAAACAGTCCGGCTGCCACAAGGGTCAGCACGAGGGCGTCCCTCTTGTACTTCTTGCCAAGCTGTTTTTCCGAACGGTGGCTTATGAGGAAGTGTCCTTCTCCATCGGATACGTCGCCGATCTTGCGGTCCTGGGTTACGGCCCCCAGCACGTAGACCGGAGCGTCGATGGGCAGGATGCTCTCGGTGTAACGGTAGCCTATGGTCCGCTCGCGCTCGCCGAAGTCGACCGTCAGGCCGCCGAGGCTGATTCCCGGACCGCCGCCCGTGTCCTTTTCGAAACGGTTGACGACTTCGAGGGCATCCACTTCGGCTCCTTCTCCGCGTACCCCGACCATCCCGGAGGTGTCCTCCACGATGAAGGGGGCGAATTGCTCGTTCGAGGATACGACCTCTGAGCGGCGCCTCGTTTCGAGGTCTCCATCAGCCTCCCTGTCAGTGTCCTGGTACTCCCGGATCACTTTCGAGATGTAGTAGGCGCAGGGCCGCTTTGCCATCTCGCTCTCGATCGGCTCCGCGCACCTCAGGGTTCCCTTGACCTCGACGGGCGTGCCGGGAGCGAGGCTCGACACGTCAGAGGCGTTTGTGGTTTCGATCCGGCCCATGTATTTCGTCTTGCGCAGTTGCCTGCGCCGGAAGTAGAAGAGCACCCCGGCCGCCACCCACATGGCCAGGCCGAACGCTACAAAGATGATCGTGAACAACAACATTCTCTATCCTTCCCTAACTCGTCTTTGGTCCGTGACTACTTCGGTTCAGGAACGTACCACGAGCGTGTGCGCGACCATATCCCCCAGCCGCTGGCGCTTCTCGGAGGAATTGGCCACGAGAAAACCGACCAGATAGCCGAAGAAACCATCCACCACCCGCAGCAGGGTGCGTATGAGGGCAGCCTGCATACCCGGCACTTCGCCCGTATCCTCGCGGACTACTTTGATGCCGCTCATCTTCTTGCCTAGCGTCTGTCCTTTGCGGCCCTCGAAGTACACGTAGTAGGCGACCACAAGCACGGGGATGGCCAGGTTGACGAGCACCCCGATTATTCCGACCGTGATCTGCACCCCTTCGGGCAACCCCGCCAGTGCGGCGCCCAAGCCGATGAGCCACTGGACCAGGAGCAGCGCCATTATCCCGAGGAAGATCGCCGCCGCGTCAACCAGGGTGGCGAGCACCCGCTGTCCGATCACGTCCACGTTTGCGCCCGTGTTTGCCGTTGCCTCTCTATGAACTGCTTCCGTCATCGCCGTTCTCCTCTCTCCTCAAGTCCTCTTGGTTTCCCCGGACCCGCTCGCACGGGACTGTGGGGCTTTCCTTCAACGCTTCCCTGTATGCCTCATATCCTGCGCCGGCCGTTCCGATCTCGCCGGCTCCATCTCTCACCTCCTATCCTGCCCATCGTTCGGCTTCATGGGGAGTTTGCCTGGTTGCCGAATAGCGTCCCACCCACAGAACCCCCATTTTCGGAACTGTGTGGGTAGTGTGGGTGATGTGTGAATGGAGGGATCGGGGCGGCTGGCCTTGGCGATCTCTTCCACTTCCTCACGGCTCGAAGCGCCCACATCGAGGTTCTGGAGACGGTTACCGCCTACGAGGGATAAGAACAGGAAGCCTCGTTCGTCGATGTGGCGGACCATCAGCCCGATCTCATCCAGGTGGGCCGTTACCATCACTTTCGAGTTTCCGTTGCCTCTTTTGTAGGCGATCACACTTCCCAGGGCGTCTATGGTTACTTCGTCGGCGTATGCTCAGACTTCGTGCGAGATCTTCTCCGCAAACGACTGTTAGAGCGTTTATCATGGGAGTTGAGCCAGTGGGCGACGTGGCGATAGCCAACTGCTCACGTTCGACCACTGGCAGGGACAAACGAAGGAGGAACCGACGACCATGTCCACGAGGCTCATGCGCTCGGGGCCGGCTCGTCTGTTCAACTCCCTGGTGTTGCGCTTCGCCGGGACGCGGTACTTCCCTCTTTACGGCGTCATCGAGCACCGCGGCCGCCGCTCCGGGAGGATCTTCTACACCGTGGTCGTCGTGCGGCCCGTAGCAGACGGCTTCGTCGTACCGATGCCTTGGGGCGAGCGGACCGACTGGTACCGCAACGTGCGGGCCGCCGGCGGTTGTGCCATCCGCTGGAAGGGGCGCCACCATCCGGTAGACCGGCCCGAGACGGTCGACGCCTACGCCATGATGAGCGCCTTCAACGACCTTGAGCGAGCCATCATGTCGCGCTTGGGCATCACCCGGTGCCTCCGTCTGCGCCACCAAACGTAGCCCGTCTCATGGCGGGACTGTCCGTCGCTACGATCGGTTGCCGGTATTCGAGCATGATTCTGAAACGGCGGTCGTCGTGGAGTCTTTAAGGCGTCTATCGCAGTAGTCGACCCGATGGACGGTAGCCAAAGTCCCCGAAGAAGCCGCGAGCATCCAGCGTCCTCGAGGGTTTTTCCCGAGGTCTTCGAAGTAGGCGTTCATGCGTACATGGGCTCCCGTGGACCATCTACGCTGCAAGCTGCTCTAGTAACCCGAGACAGCGTGCGCCTGGCACAACTCCCGGAGCAGGCCGACCGCTTCCTCACTTAGCGGCGTTGCGATTTCGCTCCCCCTTACTTCTCCCGACTTTGTATGGTGTTTGAGTATAGAGATACGTTACCCCTCATTCGACCTAGCCTACAGGCGCGGGAGCCAGCGGAAGCAGTTGCTCCGTGAGAACCCTCGACCGCTACCCGAACGGCTTCACGCATAACAGGCCCTCGCCCCCGAACAACTCGGCGATACACAACCCTAAGATGAAGGTTCCGCGTTGACGGCATCCCCACCCACTTGACACAGAATCCCAACGGGAATAGATTTGCGTAAGAATGTCCTTACATTAGGGGTGTAAGGCAGGAGAAGGGAATTCTTGGCAGACGTTCTGGGAAGGGAGCGGCTGGACTTCGATAGCCCTGTGCCGCTGTACCACCAGACGGCGCAGGCGCTGGAGGCGGCCATCGAAGACGGACGGCTGCCGGAGGGGAGCCGGCTGGAAGGGGAGATGGAGCTTGCCTCGCGGCTTGGGATCAGCCGTCCGACCATGCGCGCGGCGTTGAAGCGGCTCGTTGACAAGGGTTTGCTCATTCGCCGGCGGGGCATCGGGACCGTGGTCGCGCCCAGGCCGGTGCGCCGGACGATAGCCCTGACCAGCCTGTACGACGACCTGGAGGAAGCCGGCAGGGAGCCGCAGACCCGTCTATTGTCGCTGGAGAATATTTCCTGCCCGCCGGATGTGACGGAACAACTGGAGCTTGATCTCTCGGATGCCGTGGTGCGGTTCGACCGGCTACGGATGGCGGAGGAGACACCCATCGCCCGGATGCACAACGTCGTGCCGGTGGGGTTGTTGGAGATCGGGGTGGAGGATCTGGAGCGAACTGGCCTCTATCGTCTATTCAGAGAAGCTGGGGTCACACCGCACATGGCGGCGCAGCGGGTGGGGGCGCACAGGGCTGGTGCGGAAGAAGCCGGGTTGCTGGAGATTGAGCCGGGCGCCCCTGTTCTGACCATGACCCGCACCACCTACGACAAGGCCGGACGGCCCATCGAGTACGGTTCGCACAGCTACCCGGCAGAGTCTTACTGGTTCGAGATGACGCTGGTAAATCCCTAGGAACGTCGGCGGCAGGGGAAGGGAACGCTTGGCGCGCGAGATCGGCATAGGAACCGTAAGCCTGGGATGGATGGGCCAGCTGCACACGCGGGCCTACCGGCGTCTGTCCGACCACTTTCCCCGATGCGAACTCAAACCAAGACTCGTCGTGGCGGCGGATCCGGCGGACGGGACGCGGGAGATCGCCGAACGGCTCGGGTACACGGGCTGGACCGGCGACTGGCGCGAGGTCATCGACCACCCCGATGTAGAGGCCGTCAGCATCACGGCGCCCAACTTCCTGCACCGAGACATAGCGGTCGCCGCCGCGAAGGCCGGCAAGCACATCTGGCTGGAGAAGCCGTGCGGCAGGTTCCCCGATGAAACGTTCGAGATCGGGGAGGCCGTCGAAGAGGCAGGGGTGAGGAGTACGATCGGGCTGATGTACCGGCACGCCCCGGCGGTGGAGTACGCGAAGGGGATCATCGCGTCAGGGGAGCTAGGGGAGATCACACACTACAGGGGCTACTTTCTCGCCGACTACTCCGCTGACCCGAATGGCGCCCTGACGTGGCGCTTCCGGGAAGAGTATGGTGGCCTCGGCGTCCTCGGGGACATAATGCCGCACGCCGCGGACATGGCACAGAACCTGCTCGGTCCAATCGAGAGCGTTTCGGCCCAGCGGGATACGTTTATCCGCGAGAGGGCGGAGGCGCCGATGGGGGCGAGCCACTTCTCCGTGTCCGAGGGCGGCGAGATGGGCGCCGTCGAGAACGAGGACTACGCGAGCAGCCTGGTAAAGTTCGAGAACGGCGCCTGCGGCACCCTGGAGGCCAGCCGCGTCTGTGTCGGTCCGCACGTCAGGATGAGCTTCGAGGTGAACGGCTCGCGTGGCGCCCTCTACTGGGATTTCGGGCGCCTCAACGAATTGACGCTTTATCGCGCGGGTGAGAAAGAGCACGGTTACAAGACCGTCTACGCCGCGCCAGGCATGGGCGACTTTGCGGGCTTTCAGCCGGGCGCAGGCATCTCGATGGGCTACGATGACCTCAAGGTGATCGAGGCGGAACGGTTCCTCTCATCCATAGCAGACGGCCGGCAGCGCGAGCCCGGTATCCGGGAGATCGCCTCGACCATGCGCGCTGTCGCGGCGATGGACCGCTCGTGTGGCACGGGAAGATGGGAGACGGTCGGGAATGATGGAGGCGGAGCATGAACGGGGAGCGGGCGTTGGACCTCGTATGCATCGGACGCACTTCCGTTGATCTCTACGCAGAGCAGGACGGGGCGAAACTGGAGGACGTACAGTCGTTCAGGAAGTACGTCGGCGGCAGCGCGACCAACATCGCCGTCGGAACCGCCCGGCTCGGGGTGAGGAGCGCGATGCTTACCCGCGTCGGGGACGAGCAAATGGGACGCTTCGTACGCAAGACGCTGGCCGAGAACGGCGTGGACGTCAGTCAGGTTAGACCCGATCCGGACAAACTCACGCCGTACGTCCTGCTCGCCGTGCGGGCCATAGAGGGCTTCCCCAGGATCTTCGCCTACGGCGACGCCGCCGACCTCGCCGTCGAAGAAAGCGACGTGGCCCCGGATTTCATCGCCTCCTCATGCGCGCTACTCGTCACGGGCTCGCCGTTCTCGCGGTCCGGGGCGCGGGCGGCGTGCCTCAAGGCAATGGAGGCTGCGCGGGGTGCGGGAACCAGGATCGTCTTCGATCTCGACTACCGTCCCGTGTTCTGGGGCGTCGCCCCGCACGAGCAGGGCGGCGAGATGTTCGTCGTCAGCGAGGAGGTCACGGAGGTTTATCGTACTGCGTTGCCTGATTGCGATCTCGTCGTTGGGACGGAGGAGGAGATCCGGATAGCCGGAGGCTCGACCGAAACCCGCGAAGCCCTCCTCCGCATCCGCGAACTCACGGACGCCACCATCGTACTCAAGGTCGGGGCTATGGGCGCCATCGTCTTCCCGGGCGACATACCGGATGACATCGAAGAGGGCGTGAGGGTTCCCGGTTTCCCCGTCGAGGTCTTCAACTCCGTGGGCGCGGGCGACGCCTTCATGAGCGGCTTCCTCTCCGGCTGGCTGCATGAGAAACCCCTGGAAGAGTGCCTGCTCCTCGGAAACGCCTGCGGAGCCATCGTCGTCTCCCGGCACGGTTGCTCCCCGGCCATGCCCACGACGGATGAACTGGACTATTTCCTCAGCCTGGAAGAGAAACCTCATCGTCTCAGGGACGATGCGTGGCTCCAGCACCTCCACCGGGCCACGACCCGCGACGACCCCGAAGAACTCCGCGTGCTCGCCGTAGACCACCGCTGGCAACTCGAAGAAGCCGCCGGTGACTTGGGTGTGGATCGCGGTCGCCTGCGGGATCTCAAGTCGCTGCTCGGGCGGGCGTTCCGGCGTGTGGCCAGGGACGACGACGCTGCTGGCGTGTTGCTCGACGACGTGTACGGGGATCAGGCGCTGGAGGAGTTGACCGGGAGCGGGTTCTGGATGGCGCGTGCCATCGAGGTTGCGCGGAGCCGCCCCGTCAAGTTTGCTGGGGGCCCCAACGTCGCCGTGACCATACGGGCCTGGCCCGCCGAGCACGTCGTCAAGTGCAACCTGTACATGCACCCTAACGACGAACCGGAGATGAAGGAAGCCCAGGAGCGAAGCGTCATCCAGCTCTACGATGCCTGCCTCGCCAACGACAGACAACTGCTGCTCGAAATCCAGGCAGCGCCGGGGACGTCTTACGGTACGGACAGCGTCGCCGGCTTGCTCCGGCGATTGTACGAGATCGGGGTTCGTCCCGAGTGGTGGAAGCTGCCGCCGAACCCTGATCCTGATGTATGGCGTGGGATCGGGGACGTGCTCAGGGAGCACGACCCGTACTGCGCGGGGCTGCTCGTGCTCGGGCAGGCGATGGAGGAGGAGAAGCTCGCCGAGAGCTTCGCGGCGGCCGCCTCCGAGCCACTTTGCCAGGGCTTCGCCATCGGACGTTCCATCTACGGTGATCCCGCGCGGCGCTGGCTAGCGCGCGAGATAGGAGACGAGGAGCTAGTGTCGGCGGTAGCCGCCAACTACGGGCGTATGAACACGCTCTGGCGCGAGAGGAAAGCCCGTGAAGGCGCGGCGAGATGAACTTTGATTCTGCGATGCATTCCGTACGGAAGGGCTCATAGATGGGGATTTCGGTAAAGCGCGATGATTCGGGGCAGATACCGGTAGGCGTCGTCGGGACGGGCGGCATGGGTGGGATGCACGCCCGGATCCTGCACCACAAGGTCGCCGGAGCAAGGGTGGAGGCCGTCTCCGACGTGGACGCGGAACGCGCCGGAAAGATCGCGCAGGAGTGCGGGTCGGCGGCCATCTTTGCTGACGCGGTGGAGATGATCCGGGACGACGCCGTGGAGGCCGTTATCATCGCCTCACCCGCCCCGACCCACGCCGAGTTGACGCTCGAATGCCTGCGCCTTGGCAAGCCGGTACTATGCGAGAAGCCGCTCGCGACGAGCCCGCAGGAGGCGCTTGGCGTCGTCGAGGCGGAGGTGGAGCGGGGCGAAAAGCTCGTGCAGGTCGGCTTCATGCGCCGCTACGACCCGCAGCACGTGGATGTCAAGAATACCGTCTCTTCGGGGGATATAGGAGAGCCTGTGCTCTTCAAGGGCTGGCACAGGAACGCGTCGAGCCCGCCCGCAGCGGACTCCGAATGGGTCGTGATCAACTCCGCAATCCACGACCTGGACTCTGCCCGTTGGATGCTCGACGGTGAGATCGAAGAAGTCTTCGTCCGCGGCCTGGACACGACCGGCTCCCCCGCCGAAGGTGAGTTCGACCTGCAACTCGTCCAGCTCTCCATCTCCGGTGGCCGTCTCGGCATCATTGAGGTGTACGTGGAAGCCGGGTACGGCTACGAGGTCGGCGTCGAGGTCGTCGGGACGCATGGTACGGCCTACACCGCGCCCCCGACCGGGGCCGTCGTGCGTCTGAAACGCAACTACTCCCAGAACGTCGAGGCCGACTGGCTGGAGAGGTTCGAGACGGCGTACACCCTGCAGTTGCAGGGTTGGATCGAATCCCTGAACAAAGAACAACTGAACGGCCCCGACGCGTGGGACGGCTACGCGGCGCTCGTCGCCGCCGAAGCGTGCATAGCCTCCATAAAATCTGGGAATCCCGAGCCGGTGTCACAGCCAGAGAGGCCCGCCCTCTATGGCAGGGAAGCCCAGGAGGTGATTGGGTGAGCCGGGCGCGAAGCGGGTCGCGCATCGCGGGTGCCCCAGTGTCTTGGGGCATCATCGAAATCCCTGACTGGGGACATCAGATGCCGGCGGAACGAGTGCTCCGCGAGGCCGCGTCGCTGGGCATGACGGCGCTCGAAGCCGGCCCGGAGGGTTTCCTGCCCGAAGAGGCTTCAGCGGTGTCCGACCTTCTCTCGAAATACGGCCTGAAGCTCGTCGGCGGGTTCGTGCCGGCCGTGCTGCACGTGCCGGATTTGCGGGAGAGGGAGCTTGCCCGCGTCGGGGAGCGGGCGCGGTTCTTCGCCGCCGCCGGGGCCGCCGTGCTCGTCCTGGCCGCCGATACGGAGACCAAGGACTACGAGGAGGTTGCTGAGCTCGATGAAGGCGGATGGGAGACACTATTCGACTCTCTCAAGCGGGTCGAGGAGGTATGCGACCGGCACGGCCTCGAGGTGTCGCTGCACCCTCATTACGGGACCGTGATCGAACGCGACTACCAGGTCAAGCGCTTTCTCGAAGGTTCCGGGATGGGGCTTTGCTTCGACACCGGGCACCTCGTCATAGGGGGGAGCGATCCGGTCGAGATCGTTGATATCGCCGGTGATCGCATAAACCATGTCCATCTGAAGGACGTAGATCACGCCGTGACAGAACGGCTCGGAGCGCGGGAACTTTCATTTAAAGAGGCCACGCAGAAGGGCGCGTTTCGACCCCTTGGCGATGGGGATGTTGACGTCGGCGCGGTGGTGGACCGGCTCGAAAGCTCGGGCTATTCGGGCTGGTACGTCCTCGAACAGGACACCGTGGTCGAGGCGGAACCTAATGAGGGCGAGGGCCCGGTAGTGGAGATCCGCCGGAGCCTCGAAGATTTGAGGGGGCGGTTGAAATAACGCCGTACGAAACGGTGGATCCAGGCACGGCGGAAACGGGGGTACACGGATGGGCACGGTAAGGCTGACGATGGCCCAGGCGCTGGTCCGTTTTCTGGCGAACCAGTACGTGGAGCGCGACGGGAACGAACAACGCTTCTTCGCCGGTTGCTTCGGCATCTTCGGGCACGGCAACGTCGCCGGTGTCGGCCAGGCGCTACTGGAATATTCAGATGACCTGACCTACTACCAGGCCAGGAACGAGCAGGCGATGGTCCATGCCGCCACCGCCTACGCCCGCCAGAAGAACCGCCTGCAGACGATGGCATGCACCTCGTCCATCGGCCCCGGCGCCACCAACATGGTCACCGGCGCAGCCCTCTCCACCATCAACCGCCTTCCAGTCCTACTGCTTCCTGGCGACGTATTCGCCTCGCGCGGTCCCGACCCGGTGCTCCAGCAACTGGAGATGCCGCACGATGGCGACCTCTCCGTCAACGATGCCTTCCGGCCCGTGTCGAGGTACTGGGATCGGATCAACCGTCCCGAGCAGATAATCGCTTCAACCCTCGCCGCCATGCGCGTCCTGACCAATCCGGCGGAGACGGGCGCCGTAACCCTCGCACTGCCCCAGGACGTACAGGCCGAAGCCTTCGATTATCCCGAGGCGTTCTTCGAGAAGCGTGTCTGGAGGGTCACGCGTCCCGTCCCGGGCGCCGCCGAGATCGAGCGGGCTGCCAGCGTAATCCGGAACTCGCGCCGACCCATGATCGTGTCCGGCGGTGGCACCATCTACTCCGAAGCCACGGACGTTCTCCGGAACTTCGCCGAGCGTACTGGCATCCCGGTCGGGGAGACACAGGCGGGAAAGGGTTCGATGCCGTACGACCACCCGTTAGCCCTTGGAGCGGTGGGCGCGACAGGGACGTTCGCCGCCAACCGCGCCGCGAGAGAGGCGGACCTCGTGATCGGGATCGGGACCCGCTGGAGCGACTTCACCACGGCCTCAAAGACCGCCTTCCAGAACCCGGATGTAAAGTTCGTTAACGTGAACGTCGCAGATCTCGACGCAGCCAAGCACGCTGGCGTCGGGCTCGTCGGTGACGCCCGGGCGACCCTCGAAGCCCTAGACGTTGCCCTGGCTGGCTACGAGGTGGAGGCCGCGTACAGAGATCAGAGCCGCCGGGCGAATGAGGAGTGGGACTCGGAGGTGCAACGGCTCTACGCGTTGGATCACGGGCCGTTGCCTGCGCAGAGCGAGGTGATCGGGACGGTTAACTCGTTCTCGGAGCCGGAGGATGTGGTTGTGTGCGCGGCGGGTTCTATGCCGGGAGATCTGCACAAGCTGTGGCGAACCCGCGACCCGAAGGGCTACCACGTCGAGTACGGATATTCGTGCATGGGGTATGAGATCCCGGGGGGCCTCGGTATCAAGATGGCCGCCCCAGGGCGCGAAGTCTACGTCATGATCGGGGACGGCTCGTACCTGATGATGAACTCCGAGATCGTCACCTCCATCCAGGAAGGCTACAAGCTCACGATAGTCCTCGTGGACAACTCCGGGTTCTCATCCATAGGTTCGCTCTCCCGTTCCGTCGGCGCCCAGGGCTTCGGCACCCAATACCGTTACCGCAAGAACGGCTCCATTGGGTTGGATACTGAAGATAGCCCCGGCGACATCCTCCCCGTAGACCTGGCGGCGAACGCCGAGAGCCTTGATGCGCACGTGATCCGGGCCGGAAGCATCGGAGAACTGAAGGGCGCGCTCGCAGACGCGAAGGGTGTGGACCGTACCGTGGTCATCCACATCGCCGTGGACCGCTACGAGGGAGTTCCCGACTACGACTCCTTCTGGGATGTGCCCGTGGCCGAAGTCTCCCGCATGGAGTCTGTGACCGAGGCGTATGGGGAGTACGCGGAGAACAGGCGGGCTGAGCGGCGGTATCTGTGAAGCGGGCTTCAGGTATCAGGAAGGGGTTGAGAGCGTGACGGATTTGGTCGTGCCGATAGGCGAGAGGCCTGACGATGACGGGAGCGTAGTGAAGGTGACGCCGGAATCCGCCGGCTGGAAGTACGTAGGGTTCGAGGTGTTGCGGCTCGCAGGTGGGCGGCCGGTGGAGCGCCGCGCTATCGGCGAGGAGGTTTGCCTGGTCGTGCTCGAAGGGTACTGCGAGGTGACGACCGGGGACCACGAATGGCGGGGCGTAGGGGAGCGCGACTCCGTCTTCGAGGGGTCGCCATGCGCCCTCTACCTCCCGCCGGGGACGACCTACCGGATCGAGGCCGACACCTACCTGGAGCTCGCCGTCTGCTCTGCGCCCGCCGAGACCGAGGGTGCCCCGTTTCTGGTGCGGCCCGAGGAGATCGAGGCCGAGGTGCGCGGCTCGGGGAACATGGAGCGGCGCATACACCCGATCCTGATGGGCGACGAGCCGGTCGAGCGGCTGCTCGTCACCGAGGTGCTCACCCCAAACGGGCACTGGTCCAGCTACCCGCCGCACAAGCACGACCAGGATAACCTGCCAGATGAGTCTTACCTGGAGGAGACCTACTACCACAGGGTACAACCGCCCCAGGGTTTCGCCGTGCAGCGCGTGTATACGGAAGACCGCTCGCTCGACGAGACGGTGACCGTCCACGACGGCGACACCGTGCTCGTGCCTCGTGGGTATCACGCTGTCTCCGCGCCCCCAGGCTACGACCTCTACTACCTCAACGTCATGGCGGGACCCGTGCGCGAGTGGAAATTCAAGAACGATCCGGATCATGAGTGGCTGTTCGGATAGCGTTGGGACGAACGGAGTGTGTGATGACAAGGGAGGACCGTTCACCAAAAGAAGGGTTTCGCACTGCGTCCACCTGGGGATCAGGGACTACAGGCTCCCGATGTGGGGTGATTTCAACCTCCGCGTCACCGGCCCCGAAAGCGTTCTCGACTTGAACGCTCTCGATCGGGGCGTCACGATCTTCGACCACGAGGCTGGTGGCACAACCTGGAGGTCCGATGGCGAGAATCCAAACGAGCTGATGGTCGGGGATTTCCTCCAGGAAGCGGGAAACGCGGCAGACGGCTACGATGGGCTATGGGCGCTCGAAGTGGTGCTTGCCGCGTACCGTTCGGGGAGAGCTATGCGACCGTGGCCATCGGGCGGGCAAACGGTGGGGAAAGGAGGAACCGGCTGGTCTTTATGACTGAAATGTGAGAGGATAAGAAAGAAATGTTGCTAATAGGGGATGCGAAGAAAGGAGGAAAGTGTGGAGACGCTGGCTATAGTGCAGCCTCTGGTCAAGGTAAACGAAACGTGGCTCGACTACTTCATCATCGGCGTGTACTTCGTGTTCGTGCTTGGGATCGGGGCCGTGCTCAGGACCAAGATGCAGACATCTGAGGATTACTTCCTCTCGGGGCGTTCTTTGCCGAGTTGGATCACGGGCCTGGCCTTCCTCGGGGCGAACCTGGGGGCACTGGAGATCATGGGGATGGGCGCAGGGGCGGCGACCTACGGGATCATGCAGTCCCACTACTACTGGATCGGCGCGATCCCGGCGATGGTATTCGTGGCTCTGTTCATGATCCCCTTCTACTATGCGAGTAGGGTCCACTCCGTCCCCGGCTTTCTGAGGCTCCGCTACAATGAGGCGACGCGCGGGTTCAACTCCGTCCTGTTCGCCATCTTCATGATCCTGCTCTCGGGCATAAACATGTTCGCGATGGCGCTCGTCTTCCAGCTGCTCCTCGGCTGGTCGCTCACGGCGAGCATCTTGCTCTCGGCGGCGATAGTGCTCGGGTACGTGACCCTGGGCGGCCTCTCCTCATCGATCTACAACGAGGTCTTGCAGTTCTTCCTGATCACGTTAGGTTTGGTGCCGCTCGTGGTCTTCGGCCTTATAGACGTTGGCGGCCTCTCCGGCTTGAGGGAATCCATAAGCGATCCGCAGTTCTTCCACGCCTGGGCCAACACGGGCACGGCGGACAACCCCTTTGAGGTGCAGTGGTTCTACATTGTGTTCGGGCTCGGTCTGGTGCAGAGCTTCGGCTACTGGTGCACGGACTTCCTCGTGGTGCAGAGGGCCCTAGCAGCCGAGGATCTGGCGGCAGCCCAGAGGACCCCTCTAATCGCGGCATTCCCGAAGCTCTTGTATGGGGTACTCGCGATCTTCCCCGGGCTGATCGCCTTGTCCATCCTGGGCCCGAAGATCCAAACGGTGGACCAGGCCAACAATGCCGTCCCCTACGCGATGGCCTACTACTTCCCCACCGGAATGCTCGGGTTTGGCCTGACGGCGTTGCTCGCGGCCTTCATGAGCGGGATGGCCGGCAACATTACGGCCTTTAATACCGTCTGGACCTACGACCTCTACAAACCGTACATCAACCGGAACGCCTCCGACCGCCATTATCTAAATGTGGGTCGAATCGCCACCGTCGTTGGTGTGCTCCTGAGCATCGCAACGGCCTACCTGGCTCTCAGCTTCACTACCATCATGAACTACGTCCAGGTGCTGCATGGCATGTTCCTGGCCCCATTGTTCGGTACGTTCCTCCTTGGCATGTTCTGGAGGCGCACGACGGGCTGGGGTGGGTTCACCGGGCTCGTTGCCGGAACGGGTTACGGCCTCACCGCGTACCTCATCACGCTGGACGACGGCCTGGGGGCGTCCATGGCGCGAGCATTGATCGCCTGGATCGTGACCCTTGTCGTAACGATCGCGGTCTCTCTGGTCACCCAACCCAAACCTGACAATGAGCTGCGCGGCCTCGTGTGGGGCCTGACCGAGCAGAAGGAGGGCGTGGAGGAGGTCTGGTACAAGAAACCGTGGGTTCTCGCGGTCACCGTACTCGCCATTACCATTGCTCTGAACATCTACTTCTGGTAGGAGGTGAACATGACAGAAGAACACCAGACAGGAGAACACCAAGATTATCTGGAAGAGGAGCGGGTGTCAGAGCACTCGGGCACGAACCACTCCATGGCGATAGGCTTCTACATCGCCGCCCTCATCCTTATCTACGGCGTCACGATGGTTCTGGTCGGGCTACTCTCCCCTGCCGCTCCGAGCGAGGGCGACCTCGGCTTTAACGTAAACTTTTGGTGGGGCTTGGTCATGGTCGTCTCGGGATGTGTGATCCTGGGCATGACCTTGGCATCTCCCCGCCGACGCGCCCAGCGCGAGGCCGAGGGCCGGTAGACACTCGGGCGGGGCTTTCTAAAGAGCCCCGCCCACGCTTTTTGACGGGATAATCTCGAACACCCCGGCGAGTCTCTCGTAGGATCTCAGCCGCTCACCGTGATCGTAGACGTTGGTGGTAACCATGATCTCATCGGCCCCTGTGTGGTCCACGATCTCCTCGATCCTCATCCGCACGCTGTCCGCTCCGCCCGTAATCTGCATCGAAGCGTATGCCTCCGCGAGACGGCGCTCGGCGGGACCGTACTGGTACGCCAGCGCCTCCTCCGGGCTCGGTAGCGGGGTGGGCTTTCCGCTCCTCAACCGGACCCAGGCGAGCTTCATCGAGGAACCAAGCTCCTCCGCGTGTTCCTCGTTCTCGCCGCAGACCACCGACACGGCGAGGACGGCCGAAGGACGGGCGAAGTTATCCGAGGGTTCGAAGTTCTCGATGTAATCCCTTATGAACGGGGTTGGATCCGCCGGGCTGAAGTGCGAGGCGAAGGCGTATCCGAGCCCCATCTCGGCCGCCGCCCTCGCGGAGTAGCCGCTCGAACCGAGGAGCCAGATCGGCGGTAGCTCGACCTCGCTCGGCATCGCTATCAGGGAGCGGAACGGATGGCTTTCAGGAAAACCATCTCCGGCGAAGGCCAGCATCTCGCCGAACTGCTGTGGGAAATCGTCCGCGCTGGCGGCTTCCCTCGCATCCCTCATCCGGCGCAGCGCCGAAGCCGTAACCGGATCGGTTCCCGGGGCCCGCCCGATGCCGAGGTCTATGCGTCCAGGATGAAGAGCTTCGAGCACCCGGAAGGTTTCGACGACCTTGATGGGAGCGTGGTTGGGGAGCATGATCCCGCCAGCTCCGACGCGGATTCGCCCGGTCACGCTCGCGACGTGGCCGATCATGACCTCGGGGGAGGAACTCGCTATGTTGGGCAGGTTGTGATGCTCGGCCAGCCAGTATCGTTCGTAACCCAGACGGTCGGCCAGCCGCGCGAGATCCAGCGTATTGTGCAGGGCCTGGGTGCCGGTCGACCCTGAACTGACCGGCGAGACATCCAGAACTGACAGTTTGAATTTCATGGCTCGTGACTCCTCAGACACCTGATGCGAATTGTGTATGGCAGGGAAGGAGCCCGAACTTTATGCGGATTCCAAACCCGTCCAAAGGTGGTGCCGCATGTATCTCGACTTCTTCTTGATCTCATTATATGTTCGGGTAGCCGATTGATGGCGCGTTCTTGCTTTGCTGGGGAGAAGTTCTTGAGGTAACCAAAACTGGCGAAGCTCGCTTAGGAAGATTTCTGAAATCAGCCGATCCAAACAGCACTGCTGCGCATATCTACGGACACGTTGGCGTGGTTGTAAAGGGAGGACTATGAGGATGAGCGAACATACTGACGCGGCTTCGTCACCGATCCCCCTCCTCCGGCAGCCGCGAGTTTTGCGCCTTTTTACGGTAGCGGGATTGGTGGGACTGCTCGTCATGATCGTCGCGGTCTCCGCAGCGCAAGCCACGGTCAGCATCTCGCGCGCGGAACTGAGCGGGACGAAACTGCGGATTGAAGGCCAGGCATCCGCGAACAGTACGATTACCGTATTACCGTAAACGGAGTCGCCATGGGCACGAGTGACGGCACCGGCGCCTTCAGGATCGAGCGGGATCCGTTCGCGAAGCCCGACGACTGCATCGTGAACGTGAACGACGGATCAGCGAGTGTTAGTTCGGCGAGATTATCCGGCTGCACAGCCAGTTCGCCGTCCCCGGCATCGCTCTCCAGTCTCAGCCTCAGTTCAGCTACCGTGGTAGGCGGCAATCCGGCGACCGGGACTGTCACTCTGACCTCCGCCGCTCCTTCCGGCGGCCTGGTTGTCTCATTGTCCAGCAACAACACCACCGCGGCAACGGTACCCCCGAGCGTTACTGTCCCGGCAGGGTCTACCAGCGCGACTTTCACGGTCTCTACCAACAGCGTGAGCAACAGTCAATCGTCAACGATCATCGCGTCCGCGGGAGGCATAACCAGATCTTCTACTATCACGGTGCAGACGGCCTTCGCGGCCGCAAACGGAAGCATCTCGATAGTGCCAGGCGGAAATGGGAATGGTCGGATCACCTCCCAGCCTTCAGGGATCGACTGTACCATCACGGGCGGCAACGGTACCGGCAACTGCAGAGCGTTCTTTCCGACCGGCACCGTTGTGAGGCTCGATGCGCGCGCCGCGGCCGGCTCGAGTTTTCTGGGCTGGAGGGGTCTCCCAGGCTGTAGCGACCCGTCCAAAATAACGGTAGCAGCTGGCACCAATATTTCTTGCCAGCCGGGCTTTGCACTCAAACAGTAGAGTAAGTGGAGTGGCTTGGCGCGGATAAAGGCAGCCTCCACCACCAGAACCGGTAGCGAAGTGGAGAAGCGAAGACGCCAGACTAAAGAGTATTCACTGTCTGGCCATTTTGCACGCGCAAAAGGCCAGGGATGTCCGTAAGAATAAGTGGTATCTGCTCTCGGAAACATGCGTCATGGGTTTAGCCATGCACGCTACAGTGAGGATGAAACTTCAGGAAGATCCCGCATTATCCTCCAAGTACCCTTCGTAGCTGTCCGCTGGCGTCGTCGCTGACCACACCGCCGTGGTAGCAGACTATGGTTTGCACATCCAACTCCGCCAGTTTCCTGACGGACTCGCCAGCGGTTTGCCTGTCCAGGGTCATGACCGGGTTCGGGCCGTTGAGGGTCCCGTCTTGCGAGGTCAGGGCGTCACCGGAGATCAGGATTTTCGAGTTTTCCAGGTAGAGGCTTAAATGTCCGGGGGTGTGCCCAGGGGTGAAGATCACGCGTATTCCACCCGCGGGATCCAACCTCTCCCCATCCTCCAGCCGCTCGTCCACGCTGACGGGTTGCAGACGCTCTAGGTCGAATCGACAATTGGCTCAGATCCACATAAGAGAAGCAGCCAGGTAAAGGAAAGACTTGATATGCACGGCCTTCCTGTCGTAACGGGTGGCGATGCGCCGGAAGCGTTTGAGCTTGCCTATAGCCTTCTCGATGAGGTTTCTCTTTTTGTATAGCTCCTTTTCGTAATCCCTCTGCACCTTTCGATTGGACCTCGATGGAATTACGGCTTCCGCACTAATCTCTTTGATCTTCTGGAGGATCTTCCATGTATCGTAGCTTCTGTCAGCGAGCACATACTCGGTTTTCACTCCTTCGAGCAGGTGATGAGCCTCTTTGGCATCGTTGACTTGACCCGCTGTGAGGATGAAGCGTACCGGACGCCCCTGAGCGTCGCTCGTCATATGAATCTTCGTGCTCAAACCTCCTCGAGAACGCCCCACAGCCTCGTTTTTGGACCCCCTTTTCCGGTTACGGTTTGCTGGTGAGTCCTCACGATGGTCGTATCGATCATGAGATACTCGTTGTCCGCATCGCTTGTGAGAATCTCAAACACCTCCTCCCAAACTCTCGCTCTGGCCCAGCGGGTGAAGCGTTTGTGGTTGCTCTTCCAGTTGCCGTACTTTTCGGGCATGTGGCACCAGTACGCCCCGCTTCTGAGTACCCACAACACGCCGTTTACGAAAGTGCGGTTATTCGCTGCGGTACGTCCTCGATCTCCCTCCTTGCCGGGAAGCAAATTCTTGATTTTATTCCACTGAGCATCCGTGAGTTCGTACCTTTTGGGCATATCCACCTCACTCCTTAGCCTGCGATCTGCAGTGAAACAGACGTTATGCTATATGTCGATCCGACCTAGCATTTCGCGCATCTGTGGCCGCTGTTCGAGCAGCTCGGGCGTGAGCTTGATTATCCTGCGGTCGCCTTCGATATACGGTACGTCTTCGGGATGGGCCAGCACCCGCGCGCCGCTTTCCCGCACCAGCGCGGCGGCCGAACCTATGTGGTCTAGATCCTGGTGCGTAATGATGATGCGTTCGAGGTCACGTGCTTCTATTCCAGCCTCTGCCAGTGTGGCCTCTATGGTTTCCATTTGATCCGGAAGGGCTGCATCTACCAGCGTCGGGCCGTGCTGTTCGTCCAGGATCAGAGTGAGGTTGAGCGGGTTGCCGAGGTTATTCGCTCCCCTCGGTACCTGAAGAACGTATACGTCGTCGGTTAGCTTCACGTCTATCACCTCGGAGAAGGTAGTTTCCCACAGCGCTCGCTATTGTATTCCCCGCGGGTTCGGGCGCATGTGCCTGCTCCGGCATCTCTGTATGCCGATGATTGGGGGACAGGACAATATAATCTGCGGGTGTTGAGTTACGGTGCAGAAGAACGAATTACCGGCGAGTGCAGACTGTGCGGCAGAAACGTAGGGGTTGAGAACCTGACCGAGCACCATCTGCTGCCGCGTTCGCAGGCCAGAAGAATGAAGCGCCGGAAGAAGGCGCGCCAGGAACTGAAACAGCGCAATCCCGAACGAACGATTCCTCTGTGCCGACCATGTCATCGAAACGTCCACGCTTGCATAGGCAACAAAGACCTCGAACGAGGCTACGACTCTGTAGAGTCACTGAAGACGCACCCTGACATCGAGAAATTCGCCGCCTGGATCAAGGACAGGCCGAACGGCACTCACGATGCCAGGCATTGAATAGGTGCTTTCTTTCCGGGAGCAGGCTGGAATAGCTGTTCCGGGGAAGGTAGGCTTCGAGTCCTGAATCAACCGAATTTCGATCTTCCTCTATTACAGCGTTTCTCGAAATAAATGATCCCATAAGCGGATCAAGAGACCACCTCCAGGTTCCCGGCACTCCCGAACCGAGAAGCTGCAATGCGCGATTTGTGGAAGGTCAACCTTTTCGAGAACCGCTCTAATGAAAGCAGTCCGTCTTGCGTACCCAGAAGGTGATAAGACAGATGCAGGATGACGAAGAATGCTTCTTCTGTGAAGGGAACCGTCCTGTGGTGGACGGTTCTCGGGCTGGTTGCGGTGCTAGCCGGGCTATCGGTGCAGGCATTGCGGGTGCCGGCGGCGTGGCTGGTCGGTCCCATGGTTGTCGGGATCGTGGCTTCGCTGCTATGGCCAGAGCATCCGAGGATGCCGCAGGGTGGCCGCGTAGTCGCGCTGGCGGTCGTTGGCGGGGTACTGGCTTCGACCTTCACGCCCGCGGTCGTGCCCCTGATCGCCGCCAACTGGCTACCCGTCTTTCTCGTGGTAGGCGGGACTCTGACCCTTAGCCTCGGTGCGGGGCTGTTGCTTGCGCGGCTTACCCCACTTGAAAACAGAACTGCCACCATTGGGACATTGCCGGGCGCAGCATCGGGGATGCTGGCAATGAGCGGGCCACTCGGCGCAGATCCTCGTCTGGTGGCCGTGATGCAGTACACCCGCGTGGCCGTCGTGTTCTCGGCGGCGTTCGTCTCCCGGTTTGGGCTGGTTCCGGGGACGAAGCCCCAGCGGGGATCTGCCCACGGATTGCAGTCTGCCGTCTCGAATGCACCGATGCTCTTCGATCACGCCTGGCAGACGTATGGGCTGACGCTTGCCATGGCCATGTTCGGGGTCTGGGCGGGGACACGCATCAGGCTGCCAGCCGGGGCTCTAATGGGGCCACTCCTTTGCGGCATCGCGATCGAGGAGCTTGGCGTGGCGCATCTGGCGTGGCCGCCAGGCGTGCCACAGGCTGCTTTCCTGGCGCTTGGTCTGTGGGTGGGCCTGCTCTTCGACCGGGAGTCGATCCGGGCCGCGGGACGCATGTTCCCGATCGTGCTAGCCTCCGCCGTTGCGCTGACGGCCTCGTGCGCGAGGCTCGGATGGGTTCTCAGCGCGTTCACGGACATTGACGGGCTGACCGCCTATCTCGCCACGACGCCGGGGGGTATAGATTCGGTGGCCATCATGGCCCTTGGCAGCGAAGCTCAGGCGCCGCTGGTGCTTGCGGTCCAAATGCTGCGCCTGTTCGCCGTGATGATCGCTGGGACCGTCCTCGGCAGGATCTGGTCCTAGCGAGTTTCGGCAACGTCAGCTACGGAGTCGGCGGATTCAATCGCCCACGAACTCGGAATATGGCGTGGAGATAACTTCGCGGCCGGTGACCTTCTTGACCAGGGTGGGGAAGAAGATGAAGGTGACGATTCCGGGCAGGATCAGGATCGCACCACCAATCGGGTGCGCCTGGCTGGCGTTGCGCCCAACCTCGGGGCTTAACCCGTTCCAGGCGAGCAGACTCCGATCAGCAAGAGCATGCCAACAGCCGCGTAGTAGAAAATAGAGAGCAAAACGACCGCAGTCCCACGGGCCAGCTACTTCAGAATTCTCGATACCAGGCTTCCAGATCTGCTCTCGGAACGCCTGGTTCTCCCTGCCATCGTCTCCCCGGTCTAACAGGCGCCGCATGTGCGAGAGTCCCTGCATCATCGACGAAACGGGCCGGTGGAGAATGTGAGATCCGAATGCCGGCAGCCAGCCTCTGACATCCGGGGTCTATTTGGTACACTGTCCGGGCCGCGCTAAGCGGGGAGCTGGCGATGCCCTGTACCTGCGATCGCCTAGCAGGGCCTAGACCCCCGCCAGAGGCGAGCTGTGTTCGGTGGAAATCGGTGACCGCGGTGTTGATGGCCTGGTCCCGTGCAATGAGGTCCCGCGAACCGTGTCAGGGCCGGAAGGCAGCAGCACTAAGTGGATCGCCTCATGTGTTCGGGGTAGCCTGGATCGGAGCCAGCGGCCCGGGAGTTCGCCGGGTTCGGTCCCGTCGAAGGCGGGGTGCGCGGCATTTTTCTTTCGGGATGCTCTCTTCCTGCATGTGTTTAGGTCCCGCAGCCATGTCGAGGCGCGGATGACGGACTGACTTTGAGAGCGGAGCCATAATAGCCTGTCCTGGCATACCGCCTCCTCTGACTCTCCCTGGACGCCAGCATCCGGCTGCAAAGTTCGTCAATTATTCGTTGTCCGGCGGGCTATCCCCGCCAACTCGTCCCTTCCTATCCTTTCATCGTATTTCCACGCTGACCGGCTATGGTCGGCCTGCCGGATAATCGTCCAGGTATACGTTTTTCTGATTTTTCTCTGAACTTTTCCATTTTTGAGCGTTTTAGAGAGCACTACCGAGAGCACCCCCCTCTAGAGTGCCCCTACGAAAGCGGCTACGGCTGATGGAGCCCAAGAGGAGGTGAGCGAGATGTTGAAGGCATGTGACTGCGGCAGAAACGGAGGATTCGAGGACCGGACGGTTCTAGATGAGTGTTGCGAGGTTTTCATGCCCACAGCTCCTTGATCCGGCCTTGCGGACGACCCAATATCCGGTTGACGTAGAAGCCGTAAGTGTAGGCCGCTATCTTCGCCGCGATCCTGGTGG
>Ga0081539_10001561_pt1 | contig 38000 bp, 30 predicted proteins | sample TabmetS4T2R2_FD_71023 | JGI IMG/M metagenome (GOLD analysis project Ga0081539, IMG submission 71023) | Tabebuia heterophylla rhizosphere microbial communities from the University of Puerto Rico - S4T2R2 | ecosystem: Host-associated > Plants > Roots > Rhizosphere ... | reverse complement strand
GCGGACGCCACCCTCTCCCCTTGTGGGAGAGGGTCGCTTCGCGAAGCGAAGCGGGGTGAGGGGTTGTCTCGGCATCGGAAGTGCGGGGAGAGAACCCCTCACCCAAGCGAGTGTGTGTCGACCAGCGGAGCTGCCCTCTCCCACAAGGGGAGAGGGCGCATCAATGCGCACCGCACTGTGTTCTCTGAGCGCCATCATTCCGCGGCCTCCGCCATCGTTGTGCCGCGGGCGAGGTCGACCACTTTCAGCGTGGTGCGGATGCGCTGGGTGGTGCCGTCCTGGAAGCGGATCACGGTGTCGACGGGGATGTTGGCATCACCGCGGTAGATCGCGTTGATGATCCCGGCGTATTTCTCGTTGATGACGCCGCGGCGGACCTTTCGGGTGCGGGTCAATTCGCCGTCGTCGGCGTCGAGCTCCTTGTAGAGCAGGAGGAAACGCGAGATGCGCTGCGCGGGCAGCAGCGTGGCGTTGACGCTTTCGACCTCCTTCTGCAGCAGTGCGTAGACTTCGGGCCGCGAAGAGAGGTCGGTGTAGGTGGTGAACGCGATGCGCTTCTTCTCCGCCCATTTCGAGATGATGGAGTAGCGGATGCAGATCATCGCCGCGAGGCTTTCGCGGCCGGCGCCGAGCACCACGGCTTCCGCGATATAGGGCGAGAATTTCAGCTTGTTCTCGAGATATTGCGGCGAGAAACGCTCGCCGCGCGAGGTTTCGGCGAGATCCTTGATGCGGTCGATCACCACCAGCTGCTGGTCGTCGTTGTAGTAGCCGGCATCGCCCGAATGCATCCAGCCGTCCCTGATGTCCGCGGCGGAGGCTTCCGGGTTCTTGTAGTAGCCGAGGAACATGTTGGGGTGGCGAACCACGATCTCGCCGACGCCGTTGATGTCGGGATTGTCGACGCGGATTTCGATGTCGCTGGCCATCGGAACGCCCGTCGTGTCGGGATCGACCTTGCCCGGCGGATGCAGCGTGTAGGCGCCCAACAGTTCAGTCTGGCCGTAGAGCGTGCGCAGCGGCACGCCCATCGCCCGGAAGAACTTGAAAGTGTCCGGGCCGAGCGCCGCGCCGCCGGTCGCGGCCGAGCGCAGGCGGGTGAAGCCAAGGCGGTCGCGCAGCGCACGAAACAGCAGGAAATCGGCGAACGAAGAGCGCTTGCCCTCGGCGAGCGCGGCGAGACCCGACTTCATGCCGATGTCGTAGAGCCTTTGCTTCAAAGGCGAAGAGTCCATCACGCCGGCGCGCACGTCGGCGGCGATCGATTCCCAGACGCGCGGCGCGAACAGCACGAAGGTCGGCGCGATCTCGCGGAAATCGTGCATCATCGTCTCGGGCTCTTCGACGAAGTTGACCTTCATCCGGCAGATCAGGCCCTTACCGATCACGTAGATCTGTTCCATTATCCAGGGCAGCGGCAGCACCGAGACGTATTCGTCATCCGGCCCTTTGGGATCGAAGGCAAGGTAGGTCGCGCAATGGCGCAGCATCCGGCCGGCCGAGAGCATCGCAAGCTTCGGGTTGGCCGTGGTACCCGACGTCGTGCAGAGGATGGCGCAATCCTCGCCGCTGGTCGCATCGACCAACTGGTCGTAGAGACCGGGCTCGCGTGCAGCGCGCTCGCGGCCGAGCTTGGCCAGCTTGCCGGCCTCGATCAGGCGCCGATCATCATACTTGCGCATGCCGCGCGGGTCGGAATAGACGATGTGCTTCAGGTGCGGCACGCGGTCGGCGAGGTTGAGCAGCTTGTCGACCTGTTCCTCGTCCTCGGCGAACACGAGACGCGCCTCGCCGTAAGAGAGGAGATAGGCGGCCTCTTCGTCGAGCACGTCGCGATAGAGGCCGAGGCTCATCGCGCCGATGGCGTGCGTGGCGACTTCGGCCGCGATCCAGTCGGGCCGGTTGTCGCCGATGACGCCGATGACGTCGCTGCGACCGAGACCAAGCTCGATCAGGCCGAGCGCAAAGTCGCGCACGCGATCCTGGTAGTCGCACCAGGTGAAGACGCGCCACAGTCCCAGATCCTTTTCGCGCAACGCGATTTCCTTGCCGTGCTCCCTGGCATTGAGGCGCAGCAGTTTGGGAAAGGTGTCGGCTTGGGCAACGCGGCCGGCGTAATCCATCATGCCGCGCACTCCGGTGCAGCGGGCTTGTCGTCGGGATCGACCAGCACCTCGTCTTCCTCGCCGAGATAGGCGCGCTTGACGTGGGGATCGGCCAGCACGGCGGCCGGATCGCCCTCGGCGATCTTGCGGCCGAAATCCAGCACGGTGACGCGGTGGGAGATGTCCATCACCACGCCCATGTCGTGCTCGATCATCACCACCGTCATGCCGAACTCTTCGTTGAGGTCGACGATGTAGCGGGCCATGTCCTCCTTCTCTTCGAAGTTCATGCCGGCCATCGGCTCGTCGAGCAGGATCAGTTTCGGCTCCAGCGCCATGGCGCGGGCAAGCTCGACGCGCTTGCGCAGGCCGTAGGGCAGGGTGCCGGCGGTCGCCTTGCGCACCGACTGCAAATCGAGGAAGTCGATGATCTCTTCCACCTTGCGGCGGTGCTCGAGCTCCTCGCGCCGCGCGCCGGTCAGCCAGTACAGCGATCCCGTGATGAAGTTGTTCTTCAAGAGGTGGTGGCGGCCGACCATGATGTTGTCGAGCACGCTCATGTGGTGAAACAGCGCCAGGTTCTGGAAGGTGCGGCCGATGCCGAGCGAGGCGCGGGCATTCGGATTGAGGCCGGTGATGTCCTTGCCGCGATAGAACAGCTGGCCTTCGGTCGGCTTGTAGCGGCCGGAAATGCAGTTGACGATCGAGGTCTTGCCGGCGCCGTTAGGGCCGATGATGGAAAACAGCTCGCCTTCCTTCACGCCGAACGAAACTTCGGTCAGCGCGCGGACGCCCCCGAAGCGCAGCGACACCCCGCGCACTTCCAACGTGTGTGACACTCATTCCCTCCGGATATGGCGCCTTCGCGAGCGCTCTTTATCTTCGGTTTGCTGTCGCGACGATGACCTTACATCGGGGCTCCAGATGAGGCCATCCGACTATGGAGGCCGGCCAAAGCCTGCCCTCATGCGTGGTAACGCCGCACCCCGCGCACGCGCCATCGGCAGTATTCGGCGAGGTGGCCCTGCATAGGGCAATGCGATAGTTTGAAATGTCTTTTGCCTGACAATTGGTCGGGAAATTTCGCCGCGGCCCGCGTCTGTTGCAGTGCAGCAGGCGAACGGCAGGCGGAACCCATGGGATGCGCGACGGTCGATGCGTTCATGATTGCTGCCGATTATCTCCAGCGCATCGCGGCATGGTCGCGCGAACTGAACGATCGGGAAATCGAGGTCGCCCGTACCGGCATCGTGGAGAAATCCTATTCGGCCAACGAGCATATTTTCATGCGCGGGGACAGTTTTGACTACTGGACCGGCATCGTCACCGGCCTCGCACGGATGGGCACGGTATCGAGCGGCGGCAAGGCGGCGAGTTTCGCCGGCCTCACCGCAGGCGCCTGGTTCGGCGAGGGCTCGGTGCTCAAGAGCGAGCCGCGCCGCTACGACGTGGTGGCGCTGCGCGACACGCGGCTGGCGCTGATGGACAGCAACACCTTCTTCTGGCTGTTCGAGAACAGCGTCGGCTTCAACCGCTTTCTGGTGCGCCAGCTCAACGAGCGGCTCGGCCAGTTCATCGGCGCGCTGGAAATCGACCGCACGCTGGACGCGACCGGCCGTGTCGCGCGCTCGATCGCCTCGCTGTTCAATCCGATCCTCTATCCCGACCTGACGCGGCATCTGGAGATCACCCAGGAGGAAATCGGAGCGCTGTCAGGGCTGTCGCGGCAAAATACCAACCAGTGCCTGAAGCGGCTGGAGAAAGAGGGGGTGCTCCGGCTGGAATATGGCGGGGTGACCATCGTCGATCTTGAGCGCCTGCGCCATTACGGCGAGTAAGCGCCGGCAGCTCACCGCATTGCCAATCGCGGTGTTGTGTAAGCCGCCGATACGGCGCCGTATTGAAATTCGGCCCGGCCGGTGGTATTGATACGGTACCGTATCGCGCGACAAAACAACAATCCGACGGCAAACGGGGAGGTGTCCGATGAGCAGGCAGGGTCAGATCGACCTCTTGAAGCGGCTGTTGCACTACGTGGACACAAGGACCACGGCGATGGCCGAAAACCCCTGGCGCAACGAGGTCTCCGTCTACACCTGCGCCGAGCGCTTTGCCGAAGAGCAGCGGATCCTGTTCCGCAAGCATCCGCTGGTGATGGGTTTTGCCTCGGACTGGTCCGAGCCCGGCAGCTTTGGCACCGACGACTATGCCGGCCTGCCCATTCTGGTCGTGCGCGGACGCGACGGCATACTGCGCGCGTTCCTCAACGTGTGCCGGCATCGCGGCGCCAAGGTAGCCCAGGGCTGCGGCAAGGCGCGGCTGTTCTCATGCCCCTATCATGCCTGGACCTACGATCTCGCGGGCCAGCTCATGGGCATTCCCGACGAGCGCTGCTTTCCCGACGTGCGCGGCGAACGCAATTCGCTGGTCGCGCTGCCGATATGTGAAAGGTACGGCCTGGTGTGGGTGATCCCGACGGCGGATGGCACGACCAGCTTCGACATCGATCCATGGCTGGGCGGACTCGCGGACGAGCTTGCGTCCTACGAATTCGCGTCCTGGTCATTCTACGACCGTCGCGTGATTCCGGAGACCATGAACTGGAAGATCGTGGTCGATACCTTCAACGAGGGCTATCACATCGGCTTCCTGCACCGGGATTCCCTGCGCGACGTCCTGCACGGCAACGTCAACGATTTCGAGGCCTTCGGACTCAACCATCGCCTGACGTTCCCGCGCCGCAAGCTCGAACGGCTCAAGTCGGAGCCGGAAGACAAATGGGACCTGATGTGGAACACGTCGCTGGTCTATTTGCTGTTTCCCAACACGGTTCTCATCGTGCAGGGCGACCATGTCGAGCTCGCGCGGGTATATCCGCGCGAGGGCCGCACGGACCGGTCCGTCATGGATCTCGCCCTTTACGTGCCGAAGGCGCCGACGTCGGAGGATGAGCGCGTCCATTGGGACAAGAACATGCAGCTCGTGCTTGATGTCGTCACCGGCGAGGATTTTCCGACCGGGCGCAGCATCCAGCTCGGCCTGACCTCGGGCGCGCAAAACCATCTGGTATATGGCCGCAATGAGCCGGCGATGATCCATTATCACCAGTCGATGCGGGCGGCGCTTGGCCTCGGCGTTCGGGCCGCGGGATGACGGCCGGCATGATCGATGTCGTCGGCACGGCAGGGTTGCTCTCGTCACCCTGCGGCGGCCTCCGGCCAATGCGTTGAACATCGAGCTGACCGAGCAGATTGCCCAGGTCTTTCAGGTTCTGGGACAGGATGAAGATGTGATGTCTGTGGTCTTGACCGGGCACGGAAAATCGTTTTGCGCCGGCGTGGACCTGAAGATCGTGCCGACGTTCGATCAAGCTCATCAGCGCCGGATGGTGAAAGCGCTGAACCACGTCTTTTTCAGCGTCTATGCGTGTCCCGTTCCGGTCGTTGGCGCGATCAACGGCCACGTCATCGCAGGCGGGCTGGTGTTGGCCCTGTGTTGCGATTGGCGGATCGCCGCCAAAACGCCGTTTCTTGCTGGGTTTGACCGAGGTCCGGGTCGGCGTGCCCTATCCGGTCGCGGCGATGGAGGTGGCCAGCCACGAGTTGCGTCCCGAAATTGCCCGCCGGCTGGTGTTGTTCGGCGAGACCATCGCTTCCACTGCCGCCGTCGACGCTGGCGTGTTTGACGAAGCCGTCGATGCCGGCGCGTTGTTGCAGCAGGCATTGGCAAAAGCCGAGGAATTCGCCGCGTTGCCGCCGTCTGCGTTTGCGCAAAGCAAGCGCCAGCTTCGCAGCGCTGCGCTCGAGGCCATGGATGCGGCCATTGCCGGGAAGGAGACCTTGCTCGACAACTGGCTTTCCCGCGAAACGATCGCGGCGGCAGCCAGTGTGCTCGCAGGCAAGGCCTAGGCCTCCGCTTGCCGCGCCGTCAGGTCAAGGATTCCCCTCTAAGGGTCTGAAATTGACCGGCTTTCGGATTAGACTCCGCCGCAGGCGGATGTTATGGCCTGCCCGCGCCGGGCTTCCGGCGCACCCGGAAGATGGGGTTAATTGTCCCGGGCCCGCGAGGCTCCTGGAGAGGTCATGACGGTTCAAAATCCAAAACGCGTTGCCCTGATCACCGGCGTCACCGGTCAGGACGGCGCGTATCTCGCCGATTATCTGCTCGGTCTCGGCTACACCGTGCACGGCATCAAGCGGCGTTCGTCCTCCTTCAACACCGCGCGCGTCGATCATCTCTACCAGGACCCGCACACCGGCAACGTGCCGTTCCTGCTGCACTATGGCGACATGACCGACTCGACCAACCTGATCCGGCTGATGCAGCAGATCAGGCCGACCGAGATCTATAATCTCGCCGCGCAAAGCCATGTCGGCGTCAGTTTCGAGAGCCCGGAATATACCGCCAATGCCGACGCCATCGGCGTGTTGCGCCTTTTGGAAGCGATCCGCATCCTCGGCATGGAGAAGGAGACGCGATTCTATCAGGCCTCGACGTCGGAACTGTATGGCCTGGTGCAAGAAGTACCGCAGCGGGAGAGCACGCCATTCTATCCGCGCTCGCCCTACGGCGTGGCAAAGCTGTACGGCTACTGGATCACGGTGAACTACCGCGAGGCCTATGGCATGTTTGCCTCTAACGGCATCCTGTTCAACCACGAAAGCCCGATCCGCGGCGAGACCTTTGTCACGCGCAAGATCACCCGCGCGGTGGCGCGTATCGAGACCGGTCTTGATCAGACCGTCTATCTCGGCAATCTCGAGGCCAAGCGCGACTGGGGCCACGCGCGCGACTATGTCGAGGGCATGCACAAGATACTTCAAGCCGATGCACCCGATGATTTCGTGCTGGCGACCGGCCAGACCCATTCGGTTCGCGAGCTGGTGGAGCTTTGCTTTGCAGAGCTCGGGCGGAGCATCGAGTGGCGCGGCAAGGGCAAGGACGAGACCGGCGTCGACCGCAAGTCGGGCAAGACCGTCGTGCGCATCGATCCCGTCTACTTCCGGCCGACCGAGGTCGATCTCCTGATTGGCGACGCCAGCAAGGCGCAAAAAAAACTCGGCTGGAAGCCGAAAACTACGTTCAAGGAATTGGTCAAGGAAATGATGGCCAGCGATCTCGCGATCGCGCGGCGGGAGGCGGCCAATGGCAGGGATCCCGTTTGAACTGAAAGGCAAGTCGGTCTACGTCGCCGGCCACCGCGGCATGGTCGGCTCGGCGCTGGTGCGCCGGCTGGCGCGCGAGGACGTCGATCTCGTCACCGTCACGCACGGCGAGCTCGATCTGTGCAATCAGGCCGCGGTGTTCGACTGGTTTGCCGCGAACAAGCCTCAGGTCGTGTTCCTTGCCGCGGCGAAGGTCGGCGGAATCGTCGCCAACAACACGCTGCGCGCCGAATTCCTCTACGACAATCTCGCCATTGCGACGAACGTGATCCATGCCGCGCACCTCTACGGTTGCGAAAAGCTGATGTTCCTCGGCTCGTCCTGCATCTATCCAAAGCTGGCGCCGCAGCCGCTGCGCGAGGACGTCATGCTGACCGGCGCGCTGGAGCCGACCAACGAGCCTTATGCCATTGCGAAAATCGCCGGCATCAAGATGGCGGAAGCCTATCGCAGCCAGTATGGCAGCGACTTCATCAGCGTGATGCCGACCAATCTCTACGGGCCCGGCGACAACTACCATCCCGAATACAGTCACGTCGTGGCGGCGCTGATCCGCCGCTTTCATGAGGCGAAGATGTCGGGCGCGCGCAGTGTCGTGGTCTGGGGCACCGGCACGCCGCGCCGCGAATTCCTCTATGTCGACGATCTCGCCGACGCCTGCGTCCATCTGATGAAGAATTACTCGGCAGGCGAGCTGATCAATATCGGCACCGGGGAGGACATCACCATCGCCGAGTTCGCCCGCGTGGTGGCGGCGGCCATAGGCTTTAGCGGCGAGATCAGCTTTGACACGTCGCGGCCCGACGGCACGCCGCGCAAGCTGCTCGATGTCTCCAGGCTCGCAAACTTCGGCTGGCGCGCGGCGACGCGGCTCGAGGACGGCATCCGGCTCGCCTATCAGGCGTTCCTGAGCGAGCAGAAGCAGGCGGCGGAATAATCCGTCATTGCGAGCGAAGCGAAGCAATCCAGCTTCCTTCGCTGCTGATACGTGGATTGCTTCGCTTCGCTCGCAATGACCGCTGAGTCACTTCGTAGCCACCCGTGGCGGATTCTTCGCCAGCTCCGTCGCCATCGCCGAAATCAGCGGACGCATGAAAAAGGCTTCATCCGCCGGATAGATCGCCGCTCGCAAGCCGTGCGCGGCGAGCTCGTCCGACACCGCAGGGCCCACGGAAGCGATCGGCGTCTTTGCCAGCCCTTCGCGCAATTTCTCCTCCCAGCCGTGTTGCTTCGCGGCGTCGAGCAGGCGGCGGATCTGGCCGAGATTGGTCAGCGCGATCGCATCGATGCGGCCGCGCGCCATCTCGTCGATCGCGGCGACGATGTTGGCGTCGGCCGCCTTCGCGTCATAGACATAGGGCAGCACGGTGTCGACCTCGGCGCCCTGCGCCTTGATGGCGCCGGTTAGCGCGCCATGGTCCTTGTCGGGGTAAAGCTGCAGGCCGACGCGGTGGCCTCTGAGATCAAGCCGCGACAACATCTCGGCGATGCCCTCCGAGGTCGGCTTCTCCGTCGTCATCTGCGGCTCGAGCCCGATCTCGCGCAGCGCCTTGCCTGGCTTGGGGCCGCGCGCGAATTTCCGGCTCTTGCCGATCGCCGAAACAAAAGCCTGCTCGAAGCCGATCCGCTGTGCCACCTTGATCAGGCGGCGCAGGCCTTCGCCGGTCATCAGCACGAGGTCGTCGAACGGTCTTTCGATGGCACGCCTCATCCAGGCCTCGATCGGCGCGGGATCAGGCGCATCGTTGATGGCGAACATCGGGCATTGCAGGACGTCGGCGCCTTGCTCCGACAGCAGGCGCGAGAACTGCGCCTCCTCGCGCGTTTCGAGGATGAGCACCCGATAGCCATTCAGCCTGTCAGCCATGATTCCGCTCTAACGTCGATTTGCCGGATTTGTTCATTTGGTCACCGCGGCAGTATTGGCGCAAGGGTGTTGGCGATGATAGAGCAGGCACCGAATTCACCGGCCTGCCTAATTCCTGCTCAAGCCTCCACAATGCCTCATAGCCAGTTCGTCCTCACCCTGTCCTGCCCCGATCGTCCCGGCATCGTCTCGGCGGTCTCGACATTTCTCGCCCAGAACGGCCAGAACATTCTCGACGCCCAGCAGTTCGATGACGTTGAGACGAAGAAATTCTTCATGCGGATGGTGTTCACCGCCGCCGATCTCGCCGTCGAGCTGTCGGCATTGCAGACCGGCTTTACCGCGATCGCGCAGCGCTTCGCCATGGAATGGCAGATGCGCGACCGCGCGGCCAAGCGCAGGGTGATGCTGCTCGCCTCCAAATCCGACCACTGCCTGGTCGACATCCTCTATCGCTGGCGCACCGGTGAGCTCGACATGATCCCGACCGCCATCGTCTCCAACCATCCGCGCGAAACCTACGCGAGCCTGGATTTCGGCGACATCCCGTTTCACTATCTGCCGGCGACGAAAGACAACAGGCCGCAGCAGGAGGCGGCGATCTGGAAGCTGGTCGAGGATTCCATGACCGATCTCGTGGTGCTGGCGCGCTACATGCAGATCCTCTCGGACGATCTCTCGGCAAAGCTGTCCGGCCGCTGCATCAACATCCACCATTCGTTCCTGCCGGGCTTCAAGGGCGCGCGGCCCTATCACCAGGCGCATGAGCGCGGGGTGAAGCTGATCGGCGCCACCGCGCATTACGTGACACGTGACCTCGACGAGGGGCCGATCATCGACCAGGACGTCGAGCGCATCAGCCATCGCGACACCCCTGACGACCTCGTGCGCAAGGGCCGCGACATCGAGCGCCGCGTATTGGCGCGGGCCGTGCGCCATCACCTCGAGGATCGCGTCATCCTCAACGGCCGCAAGACCGTGGTGTTCATGGATTGAGGCTGCCGTTCACTTCCCGGCCTTGTCGAACACCGGGTTAAAGCCGCGCGGGCTCCAGCCGATATCCTTCATCGCGGGCGCGGCATCGAACGTCATGTCCTTCATCATGCGGATGCCCATGGCGACATTGGCGGTCGGGTACAACGGCTTTGCCGCCGCAAACATCAGCCGCCAGAGCCATGGCGGGACCGGCACGAAGCGCCGCGGCAGACCGAGCCCGTCGAAAACGCGCCCGATCATCTCGCGGTAGGTCAGGATTTCCGGCCCCGGGAGGGAATAGAACTTGTTGACCGCGGCATCGCTCCTGGCGGCCGCGATCGCACCGATCGCAAGATCCTCGGCGTGTACGGGCTGGCGCAGCCCGGGTCCGCCGCCGACCAGCGGCATGAATCCAAACTTGCGGATCAGCTGCGACAGCGGCGTGATGTTGGTGTCGCGCCCCTCGGCGTAAATCAGGGTTGGCCGCAGGATGGTCCAGCCGACGCCGCGTTGCTCGCAGATCGCGGTAATCTGCTGCTCGGCGGCCGCCAGCCGCCGGATCATGCTGCGCTCCGATGCGACTTCGGTATCCTGCTTGGTGATCACACTGGTGGAACTGAATACCACCACCCGCTTCAGTTCCGGATGGATCAGGTGGGGCAGCGCCTCCGCCAGCAGGACGGCGTCGGCGGTGCAGTACAATGTAGCGAACGGCGGGAACTTTAGGGTATCGGGATGGTGCAGATCGCCACAATGCCAGTCGACGAGATGGCCCTTTCGCGGCGCGCGCGACAAGGCGAGCGGACGTGCGCCGCTCTTCACCAAACGATCGACGATGTATCCGCCGACAAGACCGCTGCCGCCTATCACCAGGCAGCCGGCTGGCTGTGCTTGTGCTGACACTTTCCTGGTCGTCCCCAGCAGGACATCACTCATTTTGGTGAGACGCCTTGTCCAATTGTGATGAGCGCTGATGCGCACAACCCAAATACGCAATTACCCGATTATGGGTGACGGTTGACAGAAACTTTTGACTGACGATTGCTAGCGATTTTCCCCCTGGGATTGTTCTGGATTTGCTTCGCTTTTCGGCGGTTCATCGCGTTCCGATGCCGGCAACAATCGTTTTCGTTCGCGTTCTCTCATGTACTCGTCATACTTCAACGTACCCGGCCGCGGTGGAGCGTCGGCGGGCAAGCCGCCCGCCCAAGCCGGAATGGCGTCGCTGACGCCGGCCGCGAGCCGCTCGTTGATTGTTCCGCAGCCGGGCAGGCTGCACGCCTGGAGCGCGATGCCAATCATCAAGGGGATACGGCGGGCGCGTGGTAGCATATGGTTTATTTCGCAACCTTCCGTAGCGGAATCGGATGATCGTGTATAGACCATCCGGTGGTGCCCAAGTCAGGTTACGGCAAAGTTGATCGCCAGGTTTTGATGCCCTTCAAAGGGCGGCCTACCGGCCCGTTTTTCGGTTCCATCGCGCTGCGTCGGTTTGCCGCGCTGGTTCCGCGTCCGGTTCCACGCATGGGAAGCAGCGTTCGACGGTATCCTAGAAGGGCAGGCCCACATAATTCTCGGCAACGAGGCGCTTCGCCGTCTCCGACGCGAACAGGTAGGACATCTCGATGTCCTGAAGCCGATCGTCATAGGGAAGGCGATCGGGAAACCGGTGCAGCAGCATGGTCAGCCACCAGGAGAAGCGCTGCGCTTTCCAGACCCGCGCCAGCGCCTTCTCGGAATAGCCGTCGAGACCGGAATCGTCGCCCTTGCGATAATGGTCGATCAGCGCGTGATACAGGTAATAGATGTCGGAGGCCGCGGTGTTCAATCCACGCGCGCCGGTCGGAGGCACGATATGCGCGGCATCGCCGGCCAGGAACAGCCGGCCATGGCGCATCGGCTCGGCGACAAAGCTGCGCAACGGCGCGATGCTCTTCTCGATCGACGGCCCCGTGATCAGCCGCGCCGCCAATTCCTCCGGCAATCGACGCTTGAGCTCGGCCCAGAAGGCGTCGTCAGACCAGTCCTCGACCTTGTCCGACGACGGCACCTGGATGTAATAGCGGCTCAAGACCCGCGAACGCATCGAGCACAAGGCAAATCCGCGCTCGTGTTTCGCATACGCGACCTCTGATAACGGCGGCGGCGTGCGCGACAGGATTCCGAGCCAGCCGAACGGATAGACTTTTTCATATTCGCGCAAAACGTTCTTCGGAATCGATTTGCGGCTGACGCCGTGAAAGCCGTCAGCGCCGACCACATAGTCGCAGTCGACGCGAATGGTGTTCTCTCCGGAGCGATAGGTCACATAAGGCGCATCGGAGGCGATGTCGTGGGGCGTGACGTCTTCGGCGTGATGGACCACCTTGCCGCCAAGCCGGTCGCGGGCCTCGTAGAGGTCGCGCGTCACTTCGGTCTGGCCGTAGATGATCACCGAATTGCCGCTGGAATATTTGTGCAGATCGACGCGGTCGAGGCGGCCGTCATGCGCGATGTTGAAGCCGTGGTGGACCTCGCCCTCGCGGTCCATCCGCTGGCCGCATTGCGCTTCGTGCATCAGCTTGGCAAAGCCGTGCTCCAGCACGCCGGCGCGGATGCGCGCCAGCACGTGCTCCCTGCTGTATTTCTCCAGCACGATGGTGTCGATGCCCTGCAGATGCAGCAGCTGCGACAACAACAGCCCCGACGGCCCGCCGCCGATGATGCAGACCTGTACCTTCATGCCTGTCGTCCTCCCGGGGTGGCGGACTTTGCCCGGTCTGCGACCATAAGCGGATGGAGGGATCGGCCTTTGTCTTGTACAATTCGAACATGAGGTCGGCGCGGTCGAATTCGGCCATTCAGGTCTACAATCTGTTCGGCGAGTCCAGCGATCTGCCGGACGTGGTGCATTGCGAAACCATCGCCGCTCGTTCGGTGCTGCACGACTGGAAGCTCGCAGTGCACCGTCACGCTCGCCTGCACCAGGTGATTTTGATCGACAGCGGCGGCGGCGAGGCGACGCTCGACGGGCAGGTCTATGCGCTGCGGCCGATGCATGTCGTCAATGTCCCGGTCGGCGACGTGCACGGCTTCAAACTCGTTCCCGGCACGCAGGGCTGGGTGGTGACGATTGCCGCGGAAATCCTCGACGAGACGCTGCTGGCGCCGGAAGGCCTGCGCAGCGTGCTGTCGAAATGCACGGTCGTGCGCGGCACGCCGCAGATGCGCGCCACCATGAAGCAGATCTTTGCCGAATTCGCCGGCCGCGACTTTGCCAGGGCCCATGTGCTGCGCGCGTTGTCGGCGAGCCTGATCGGGCTGGTGGCGCGCGAGCTTGCGCGGGGAAAGGGCGACAGCAGTGCTGCGGATTCCGAACTGTTCCGCCGCTTCGAGGCGCTGCTCGAGCAGCATCATCTGAAACGCTGGAGCGTGTCGGATTATGCGGCGGCGTTGTCGATCACGCCGACGCATCTCAACCGCGTAACGCGCGCGGCGACCGGCGACACCGCCTCCCACCTGATCCTCAACCGGCTGATCCGCGAGGCCCGGCGCAATCTGGTCTACACCAATCTGCCGGTCTCCACGATCGCCTATACGCTGGGTTTCGACGATCCCGCCTATTTCAGCCGGGTCTATGCGGCTGCCACCGGACGGTCGCCGCGGGCCTTTCGCGCCGGACTGCACAGCGGGGAGGAGTAATCGGAAATAGCATATGGTCTGGCCAAGTCGTTGCTTTTCCAGCCGTTCTTCCGGTTGCGCGCCGTCGTTTTCCGGTTGACGGGCCTTGGCTATTTGTACAATGGTACAAATGTCATGGTTGGTAGTAAAAAAGCACCAAGAACCGCGTCAGGCGGTCCCAAGAGGTAGTTGAGAGGAGGAGCGAAGTGCCCACATCGACATTGTCCCGCCGCGCCGCGATTGCCGGCACGCTCGGTCTGGCCGCGCTGTTCAGCGCCCCGACCCACGCCCAGGAGACTTTCAAGATCGGTCTCATCGTGCCGATGACCGGCGGCCAGGCCTCGACCGGCAAGCAGATCGACAACGCCGTCAAGCTCTACATGCAGCAGAAGGGCGACACCGTCGCCGGCAAGAAGATCGAGGTCATTCTCAAGGACGACGGCGCGGTCCCCGACAACACCAAGCGCATCGCGCAGGAGCTCATCGTCAACGACAAGGTCAACGTCATCGCGGGCTTCGGCGTCACGCCGGCGGCGCTCGCCGCCGCACCACTGGCGACGCAAGGCAAGATCCCGGAAGTCGTGATGGCGGCGGGCACTTCGATCATTACCGAGCGCTCGCCCTACATCGTGCGCACCAGTTTCACGCTGGCGCAGTCCTCCACCATCATCGCCGACTGGGCCGCCAAGAACGGCATCAAGAAGGTGGCGACGCTGACCTCCGACTACGCGCCCGGCAACGACGCACTCAATTTCTTCAAGCAGAATTTCACCGCCGGCGGCGGCGAGATCGTCGAGGAAGTCAAGGTGCCGCTGCAAAATCCCGACTTCGCGCCGTTCCTGCAGCGCATGAAGGATTCCAAGCCGGATGCGATGTTCGTGTTCGTGCCGGCAGGCCAGGGCGGCAACTTCATGAAGCAATATGCCGAGCGCGGCCTCGACAAGACCGGCATCAAGGTGATCGGCCCCGGCGACGTCATGGACGACGACCTGCTCAACAACATGGGCGATGCCGCGCTTGGCGCGGTGACCGCGCATCTCTATTCGGCGGCACATCCGTCGGCAATGAACAAGGAATTCGTCGCCGCTTACAAGAAGGCGTTCAACAACCGTCCCGGCTTCATGGCAGTGGGCGGTTATGACGGCATCCACCTGATCTACGAGGCGCTGAAGAAGACCGGCGGCAAGACCGACGGCGATGCGCTGGTCGAGGCCATGAAGGGCATGAAGTGGGAAAGCCCGCGCGGCCCGATCTCGATCGACCCGGAAACCCGCGATGTCGTGCAGAACATCTACATCCGCAAGGTCGAGAAGGTGGACGGCGAACTCTACAACGTGGAATTCGCGACCTTCGAGGCGGTGAAGGATTCCGGCAAGACCAAGAAGTGACGCCGCTTGCGGCGTCATTCCGGGGCGCAGGCGCAAGCCTGCGAACCCGGAATCTCGACGTTGCTGAAAAAGATTTCGGGTTCAGCGCTGCGCGCTGCCCCGGAATGACGAGTTCTGGATTCGCAAGCTTCCTTCCATGACCACCGTTTTCACCATCCTGTTCGACGGCGTCGCTTACGGCATGCTGCTGTTCGTGCTCGCCTGCGGGCTCGCGGTCACGCTCGGGCTGATGAACTTCGTCAACCTCGCGCACGGCGCCTTCGCGATGGCCGGCGGTTACATCTGCGCGGTGCTGGTCAACAACCAGGGTTGGCCGTTCTTCGCCGCGCTGCCGCTCGCCTTCGTGGTCAGCGCCGCGATTGGCGCGGCGCTGGAGCGGACGCTGTACCGCCATCTTTACACCCGCAGCCATCTCGATCAGGTGCTGTTCTCGGTCGGCCTCGTCTTCATGGCGGTGGCCGCCGTCGATTACATCATGGGTTCGTCGCGCATCTTCATCCGATTGCCTTCGGCGCTGGAAGGGCAGTTCGACCTGTTCGGCGTCGGCATCGGGCGCTACCGGCTGATGATCGTCGTGATCTGCGGCCTGCTGACATTGGCCCTGCAATTGATCCTATCGCGCACGCGCTTTGGCAGCCGGCTGCGCGCTGCGGTCGACGATCCGCGCGCCGCGATCGGGCTCGGCATCAACGTGCCGCAGGTGTTCGCTTTCACCTTTGCCTTCGGCTGCGGGCTCGCCGGCCTCGGCGGCGCGCTCAGCGCCGAAATTCTCGGGCTCGATCCGTATTTTCCGCTGAAATTCATGATCTACTTTTTGATCGTGGTGACGGTCGGCGGTTCTTCCAGCATCACCGGGCCGTTCCTGGCTTCGCTCCTGCTCGGAATCGGCGACGTCGCCGGAAAGTACTACGTGCCCAAGATGGGACCCTTCGTGATCTACACCATCATGATCGTGATCCTGATCTGGCGTCCCAACGGCCTGTTCGGCCGCAGCGCTGCGCGGTGACGCCATGAACGCAGCAAACGACGTCTCCACCTCCGCAATGGCGAGCAGCCGCTGGCGCGTCGGCGAAGTCGCGTTCTGGGTGGTCGTGCTGGCCTGTCCTTTCCTGTTTCCGTCGCGTTATCTGATCATGACCGACATCCTGCGGCTTGCGCTGTTCACGCTGTCGCTCGACCTGATCCTCGGCTATGCCGGCATCGTTTCGCTGGGCCACGCCGCCTTCTTCGGCGTCGGCGCCTATTCGGCGGGACTGCTGGCGCTGCATGGCATCATCAACGAACCTGTCATCGCACTGGTTGTCGCGGGCCTTGCGGCCATGGTGCTCGGCTTCTTCACCAGCTTCCTCGTCATCCGCGGCGTCGACCTGACGCGGCTGATGGTGACGCTCGGCATTGCGCTGTTGATGGAAGCGCTCGGCGAGCGCTTCTCCAACATCACCGGCGGCACCGACGGACTGCAGGGCATCGAAATGCAGCCGATCCTTGGGCTTTTCGCCTTCGACATGTTCGGCAAGACCGGCTTCTGGTACTGCCTGATCGTGCTGTTCCTTTTGTTCCTGCTGGCGCGACGCATCGTGCATTCGCCGTTCGGCCTGTCGCTGCGCGCCATCCGCAACAATCCGCTGCGGGCGGCGGCGATCGGCATCCCCGTCAACCGCCGCCTGATCGCGGTCTATACACTGGCGGCGTTCTATGCCGGCATTGCCGGCGCGCTGTTCACCCAGACCACGCAGCTGGCCTCGCTCGACGTGTTCTCGTTCGAGCGTTCCGCCGATCTGATGCTGGTGCTGGTGATCGGCGGCACCGGCTATCTCTATGGCGGGCTGATCGGCGCCGTTGTGTTCAAGATGTTGCAGGAGCTGTTCCAGGCCATCACGCCGCAATACTGGCTGTTCTGGATCGGGCTCGTGCTGATCGTCATGGTGATGGTCGGCCGCGCGCGCATTCACCGCTGGGTGCTGTGGCTGCCCAACCTGGTGATCACGAGGTTCGCCGGCCGCAAGGCGGCGGTAGCCGTGCCGGAGGCAGATGCGTCATGACATCAGCGCTGGAGACCAGAGACTTGCAAAAGTCATTCGGCGGCCTGAAGGTCACGCGCGATCTCTCGCTGAAGGTGGAGCAGGGCGCCCGCCACGCGCTGATCGGCCCCAATGGGGCGGGCAAGACCACCGTGATCAATCTGCTCACCGGCGTGTTGCAGCCCAATGCCGGCCGCATCCTGCTCGAAGGCCATGACATCACCGATCTCGCGGTGCATAAGCGCGTGCTGCGCGGCCTATCGCGCACCTTCCAGATCAACCAGCTCTATGCCGATCTCTCTGCTCTGGAGACGGTCGGGCTTGCCGTCTCCGAACGGCTCGGCCGCGGCGGCGACTGGTGGCGGCGCATGGGCACCCGCAGCGACGTCAACGAGGAGATCGCCGACATCCTATCGCGCTTCCATCTGCTTGACGTCATGAACGAGCCGACCGCGACGCTGCCCTATGGCAAGCAGCGGCTGCTGGAGATCGCGGTCGCGATCGCCGCCAAGCCGCGCGTGCTGCTGCTGGACGAGCCCGCAGCGGGCGTGCCCGAAAGCGAGCGCCACGACATCCTTGCCGCGGTCGCGGCCTTGCCGCGCGATGTCACCGTGCTCCTGATCGAGCACGACATGGACCTGGTGTTCTCCTTCGCCGACCGCATCTCGGTGCTGGTCAACGGCGCCATGCTGGTCGAGGGCTCGCCGGAAGCGGTGGCACGCGACCCGCAGGTCAAGGCGGTCTATCTCGGCGAGGGCGCCGATGCCTGAGCTGCTTACCATCGATAATTTGCGCGCCGGCTATGGCGAGGCGGTGGTGCTGCCCGGCATGTCGCTCCGCCTGCCGGAGAGCCAGGTGCTGGCGCTGCTCGGGCGCAACGGCACCGGCAAGACCACGCTGATCAATTCCATCGTCGGCATCACCCGCCGCTTCGGCGGCAGCGTGGCGCTCGGCGGCGCCGACCTCACGGCGTTGCGGCCGGACCAGCGGGCACGGGCCGGCATCGGCTGGGTGCCGCAGGAGCGCAATATCTTCCGCTCGCTGACCGTTGAGGAGAACATGACGGCCGTGGCGCAGCCCGGGCCGTGGACCGTGGACCGGGTCTACGAGATGTTTCCGCGCCTGAAGGAGCGGCGGAACAATTACGGCAACCAGCTGTCCGGCGGCGAGCAGCAAATGCTGGCGATCGGCCGGGCGCTCACCCTCAATCCGAAAGTGCTGCTGCTGGACGAGCCGACCGAGGGGCTGGCGCCCATCATCGTCGAGGAATTGCTGCGGGCGTTGGGCAGCATCACCCGCGCGGGCGGCATCTGCTCCATCATTGTCGAGCAGAATGCGCAAAAGATTCTGGGGCTGGCCGACCGTGTTGTGATATTGGAGCGCGGCGCCATCGTCCACGATGCGTCGAGCAGTGCGCTCAAGGCCGATCCCTCGGCGCTGGAACGCCATCTCGGCGTCTCCGGCGGCGCCCACTGACGAATCTTCGGAGTTTTTGACCATGCAGCGAACCAAGCCCCCCTTCCGTGCCGACGAGGTCGGCAGCCTTCTGCGCCCGCCGAAAATCAAGGAAGCCCGCGCGAAGCTGGAGAAGGGTGAGATCGGCGCCGACGAGCTGCGCAAGATCGAGGACATGGAGATCGAGAAGGTCGTGCACCGCCAGGCCTCGGTCGGCCTGAAGCTTGCGACCGACGGCGAATTCCGCCGCTCCTGGTGGCATTTCGACTTCCTGGCCAAGCTCACCGGTTGCGAGCTGTTCCATCCCGACACCGGCATCCAGTTCGCAGGCGTCGAGACCCGGCACGATGCGGTGCGCGTGATCGGCAAGCTCGACTTTCCCGACAATCATCCGATGCTGGATCATTTCAAATTTCTGAAGAAGCACGCGGAAATCGCCCACGTCACGCCGAAGATGACGATCCCGTCGCCGGCGGTGCTGCATTTCCGCGGCGGCCGCAAGTCGATCTCCAGGGACGTCTATCCCGATCTCGAGGAATTCTATTCGGATCTGGGCAAGACCTACCGCAAGGCCGTGAAAGCGTTTTATGACGCCGGCTGCCGCTATCTGCAGTTCGATGACACCGTGTGGGCCTATCTCTGCTCGCCGGACGAATTGCAGAAGGCGCGCGAGCGCGGCGACAATCCCGACGGCCTGCAGGAGATCTACGCCCGCATCATCAACTATGCCATCGCCGACAGGCCGGCCGACATGGTGATATCAACCCATGTCTGCCGCGGCAATTTCCGCTCGACCTGGATTTCGTCCGGCGGCTATGAGCCGGTGGCCGAGGTCATGCTGGGCGGCACCAATTACGACGGCTACTTCCTGGAATATGATTCCGATCGCGCCGGCGGGTTCGAGCCGCTGCGCTATTTGCCGAAGGGCAACAAGGTGGTGGTGGTCGGCGTCATCACTTCCAAATTCGGCGAGCTGGAAAAGAAGGACGACATCAAGCGCCGGCTGGACGAGGCGGCAAAATTCGCACCGCTCGAGCAGCTCGCGCTGTCGCCGCAATGCGGCTTTGCCTCCACGGAGGAAGGCAACATCCTCTCTGAAGAGGAGCAGTGGGCCAAGCTGCGGCTGGCGGTCGAGGTGGCAGGCGAGGTGTGGGGCAAATAGCTCCTGGAGCCGGCTCGCGCTTGCATGCAAGGCTGCCTGGCAACGATCACGTCCTCTCCAGCACGATCGTCATCCGAAAAGAGAGGTGGCGCGTTATCATCGCGGGCAAACTGCGCTCGATTGCCAGCAGCCGACCGACCAGCCAAGCCGGCAGCAGGTTCCACTCCTGGAATCCACCACTCAAGGGGTAGGCGAACAGGCTGTGCCATTCGACGGTCCGAACCCGCAGGCACGGAATTTCTTTTTCTACCCGTCGGCGCGCCGCGGCGGTGGAAAATAGCAGGGTTGGAATAGCCTGGTTCGCATCGAAGGGATCGCGGCCGGGATTGCTGACGACGGGCGCGAACGGATCGGCCTGCATATCTATCGGTTCATCGTGATAGCGGCTATAGAACGGGCGGGCAACTGTGGTCATTGCGGGTTCGATCAGCGCGAGGCGGCCGCCTCGCTTCAGGATCCGCAATGCCTCCCTTAGAAATTCGAGTGGGCGTTCCAGGTGGTGTAACACGTCAAGCATGACGATGCCCGCAAAGTACCCATCGCGAAAGGGGAGCCGATGGGCGTCCGCCACGACATCGATCCCCGGAAACGGCAGGATATCGGTGCAAACGACGTCGCTGCGAAACTCCTTGATGTGGGCGGTGCCACCGCCGATATCCAATATTCGGCCATCCGGACAGTTATCGAGCAGTTGCCGATGATAATCGCGATAGAGCAGCCGGATGGACGGCTTCCTCTCCCACACGGAACGGTGCGCCAGCTGACGCAAGTTCAATCCGTCCGCGCCGCGGGATGAGCCGTCCTCCCGCATCTAGATCGCCTTCAGCTTGCGATAGGCGAACCACACCATCTTCAGAAGCAGCCAGCCGTCGCGGAAGCGCGAGATCTGGGTCTCGCCGAAGGTGCGTGCCTTGTAGTGGATCGGCGTCTCGATGATCTTCAGGTTCTGCTTGGCGGCGCCGAAGATCAGGTCGAAATCGCCAAACGGGTCGAAATTGCCGAAATAATCGCGTTCGCGCGCTAGCACTTCGTAGTCCCTGCGCAGCAGAACCTTGGTGCCGCACAGCGTGTCCGTCATCCGCGCGTTGACGAGATAGCTGAACAGATAGGCGAAGAAGCGGTTGGCCATCAGGTTGAGCGGGCGCATGGCCTCGTCTTCCATCGGATAGACGAGCCGCGTGCCATTCACGAAGTCGGCTTTTCCCGTCTCGATCACCGCATGATATTTCGGCAGCGACTCCGGCGGCATGGTGAGGTCGGCGTCGAGGATCATCAGGACATCGCCGGTCGCCGCCGCAAATCCCTTGCGGACAGCGTCGCCCTTGCCCTTGCCGTCCTGCTTCAAGACCTTGATATTCCATTCGTTCCTGTACGCGTCACGCACGCGCTGGCATTCCTCGAACGTGCCGTCGCTGGAATTTCCCTCGGCGAAGATGATCTCCTGCGAGCTGCCGAATCTGGGCATGCGTCGGATGGCGTTCTCGATGTTTCCGCGTTCGTTGCGGCAGGGGATGAGAATGGTAGCGGAGAGCTTGCGATCGGGAAACAGCCGCACCGGTCGTCCGACCAGGTAGGTGCGCAGGCACAAGTGCCGGACGCCTGGGAGAGGGGCGATATAGCGATTGACGAAAGTACCGAAACCCAGCAAACGCCGTGGCAGCAATTGCCGCTGTTCCTGCCGGATCACCTCGAAATCGGCGAGGTCCATCAAATTGAGGAAGTCGGCCGTCGCGATGTAGTTGACCTTGGGTTGCCGGCTCTTCAGCCCCAGGATCTCGCCGAGCTTGAGAATTGGTTCCCATAGATGCGAATAGTAGGCAATGATGACCCGCGACGACGGCAAACACAATTGATGGACCAATCGCAGCGTCTGGTCGATGTCATCGAACATCCCAATGGTGTCGGCAATAACGACGTAGTCAAAGGGGCCCTCCACAGCTTCGAGCGTCGCTGCATTCTCAACGTCGCCGACGACGAAGTTCAGATGCGGGTAGAGCTGCTGAGCCTTGGCGATCGCCCTGGGGCTAAAATCGACGCCTACGCCGTACGCTGGTTCAAGCGCAGCAAGCAGGTCTCCCTTTCCGCAGCCCAATTCCAATACTCGTTTCCCACGCGGGACGATGAACCGCATGAACTTGCGATCCTGGTCGTAATACGATGCATTGAGCGAGCGCCAGTGATCCTGGTCTTCGAGGGTAGCATCGACGTGCTCGCGAAACTCGCGCTTGCGCGGGCTCAGCGGCTGCGAAGATGCGACCGGCGCGATTTGCGTTAGGTTCATTGCAGCCTCAAACTCCGGTCGCTCGCGTGCTCAATTCTCACAATTCGCAGACGTTGCTGCATCGTCTCCCGTTCGCGCCTTGTGACCCAAAATCTGATTTCGCGCAATGGTCCGCCCAATGGTCCGGTTGCGCGCCGGACCGCGACAGTCGCGGAGCGCAAGGCGCCGGTGTCCGAAGCCGATATGGCCGTCCATCCGGACGCCGTCGCCGTCGGGACCGCGATGCATAAGCGCTTCCGTCATGCGCACGATGTCCGCCCCGCTCGACGAATTTTCCGGCGCTCTGCGGTTGAACGTCTGGGGCTACCGCCACAGACCGATCGAATCGACGACGGTCTTGCCGACCGGTCGACCGGCGGTCTTGAACTCGCGGTGTCCTACCAGCGCAACGATAATATCGCATTCCTTTACGGCCGTGTCGTACTCCATGAATGTGAGGGCGTGGGCGCGGTGGTCCTTCTGGAGCAACGCGTCGCGACGGGGATCGACCGCCACGACCCGTCCAGGCCAGAAAGCCGAAAGCTTGAGCGTGATCTGAAGTGCCGGACTTTCACGAAAGTCGTCAATGTCGGGCTTGTAGGAAAGCCCCAGACACGCGACCTTGGCATCCGGCTTGGCGGCCATCGCCTCCTTGACGGCACGGATGACCGAGATTGGCTTGCCATCGTTGACTTCACGCGCAGTCTTTATCAGACGAGAAAGATCTGGAGCGCCGGAAACGATGAACCACGGATCTACCGAGATGCAATGACCGCCGACCCCTGGGCCCGGCGATAGGATCGACACACGCGGGTGCCGATTTGCCAGTTCGATCATGTCCCAGGCATTGATGCCATGTCGGTCACAGATCAACGAAAGCTCGTTTGCCAAGGCAATGTTGACGTCCCTGAAGGTATTTTCGGCGAGTTTGACCATCTCGGCGGTCTTGTCGTTGGTAAGCAGGCATTCGCCTCGCACGAATGTCGCGTAGAGTGCCGCTGCCATTCTGGTAGCATGCGGGGTGACCCCGCCGATGACCCGATCGTTGTTCACGATCTCCGTCATCGTACTCCCGGGGATCACCCGCTCGGGCGAATACGCAAAAAAGACATCGCCTTCTTGTTCGCCCCGAGGCAGCCGAAGATCCCGCCGCAGGTGACCGATCACCTCGATAAGATGCTGCATGGTCCCAACCGGTGAGGTCGATTCGAGCACCACCAGATTTCCGGGCCGCAGGACCGGCGCGAGCGCGCGTACCGCAGCTTCAATATAGCTCAGGTCCGGAGAATAGGTGCCGTCGTGGTAGAAGGGGGTGGGTACGGCGATGACAAACGCATCGGCAGGCTGGATCGATGTGCTTGCCACGAGGCGACCGCTCTCGATCTGCTCCCTGATGGCCGATTCCAGATCGGGTTCTACGATGGGCGCTTTGCCGCTGTTGATGGTGGCGACGAGGGCTTCGTCGATATCGACGCCGACAACTTCAAGGCCGGCGCGTGCGAACATGGTCGCGGCGGGCAGTCCCACATAACCCAGGCCGATTACCGCAACTTTGGCGAATCTTATCTCTCTACCCGCCGTCCCCTGGTGGATGTTCATCGAAGAACCTCCTGCGCGATTCGTTCGGCCGCGCGGCCGTCTCCATACGGACTTTTGATCTGCCTGGACTTGCCGAGGCCGGGATCGTTCAGGTGGTGGGTCGCCCGGGCAAAAATGTCATCCCCGACGACACCGACTACCTCTACGCATCCGGTCTCGACGGCCTCCGGACGTTCGGTGACGTTGCGCATGACCAGCACCTGCTTGCCCAACGAGGGCGCTTCTTCCTGGACGCCCCCGGAATCGGTAAGAATGAGGACGGCTCGCTTCATCAGGTAGATGAACTCGGGATAGCCGACAGGTTCGATGAGAGAGATGCGCGGGTCCCGACCGAGCATTCGATTGACCGGCTCCCGCACGTTCGGATTCATGTGCAGCGGGTACAGCACGTGAACGTCGTCGCGCTCCGCAATCAGCTTCAAGGCCTTGCAGATCTGCTCAAAACCTTCCCCAAAGCTCTCGCGGCGGTGACCCGTGACCAGCACCAGCCTTTTGTCTCGGGGTATGAAGGAAAATTGCGCCGCATACTTCGCCGCCAAAGGTCCCTCGATTCTCCCCAGCGCAGCAAACAGCGCATCGATAACCGTGTTGCCGGTAACGAAAATCCTGCGGTCATCGATATTCTCCAGCCGCAAATGCTGGGCGGAACGGTCGGTCGGCGCGTATAGTTGATCCGACACCATGTCGATCAGGCGGCGGTTCATTTCTTCGGGCCACGGCTCCTTCAGATCATTGGTGCGCAGGCCGGCTTCGACGTGCCCTACGGGAATGCCGAGGTGAAATGCAGCAAGTGCTGCGGCAGCAGCGGTCGTCGTATCGCCTTGCACGAGCACTCGCCGCAGCTCGCTATCCGCGAAGACGTTGCCGAGGCCGCTCAAGGCATTCGAAAAAAGTGAATTGAGCGTTTGCCGCTCTGTCATCAAGTCGAGGTCGTAGTCCAACTTGATCTCGAAGAAATCAAGGATGGGCGCCATCATTTGCCGATGCTGACCTGTGGATATCAATATTGGACGAACCCCAGGCGTGCGCTGGAGCGCTTTGATGACCGGAGCCATCTTGATCGCTTCGGGGCGCGTTCCGAATACCACGGCGACGGACTTTTCGGACTTCATGAATTCTACTTCGAGGTCTCAGCAGGTGATGCATTGGCCGCGGGAGCCTTGGCTATCAGATAGTGCGAGTTTTCGAACACGATCTCAAGTGAAGCGGGCTTCACGAGCTCCTTCTTCTGCAGCACGAAATAACGGATATCCCAGTCATTCGCCAAACGAGCAAAATCCCCCTTGTCCATCGCGTAGTAGCGTTGCTGGGCGGATCGCCTTATGCGCTCGAAAAGCGGTTGCATACGCCGTTCGGACTTGTCGAATATGTAAGGCGGCGGAGATTCGAGCCCGAGCGCCCGATAGCGGGTCAAGCCGCTTTCGAGGTCGGCGATGTTTGAATTATATTGCGTACTGTAGAGCAGCCATTCCCGCGCAATGCCGAACGATGGTCGGTACGATTTTCCGCGCCAGCCTTCCTGCATGCCCGGGTCCGGCATGAACAATGAGCCGGGCGGGGTGTTGTTGCGAGCCCAAAGTTCGGCTTCGAGCATTGCGTAAGCGTCCTGGCGAAGCTCCGGATTGGGGAGATGACGAAGCGTATGCGCCATGCGCAGGACCAATACTGTTACGATTGCCAGAATGGCCAGCCCGGAGAAGCGCGCTGTGCGCGGCCATACCAGCAATCCCGCCAATACCGCCGCTGCAAGCACGACCCGAATGCTGATCCCGGAGTAGCGAACTTCAGTAAGCTGCCCGAGCGGCGCTACGCCTGCGGCCCAATAGGTAATGAGCAAGACAACGATCGTCGTAGCCAGTGCTGCGGCCAACGCCGCCATGGCCGGAAACCAGCTTCGGCGGCGAGGGGAGCGAAATTCCCAGCCAGCGCGGATGAGCACGGGCCCGACCGACATTCCGAGCGATGTCATAAAGGGCGTGACGAAGAGAAATGCGGCTAAGACTCGCTCGACAGCTTTACCTTGCGTCATGTCGCGCCAAAGGCGACGAAATACCATGAAGAAGCCGGCAAGAAGCAGATTGGTGTCGGCGCGATGAAGTGCGAGCTTGATCAGGGCCGCGGGGGCCGTCGTCAACGAAACAAGGACTCCGGCAACCGAGAGGATCGCCATGACGATCATGCCGCATCCGAGTTGTCGATCGGCCGCGCTCCATTCCGCCAGTCTCGTGTTCATCGATACCGTCAGCAGCAGCAACATCGACAGCAGCGGCAGCAACTGGCGCGAATGTTCTTCCCAGAAAAGGCCTTGATAGACCGGGTACCAATGAAAATTCTGCGCCTTGTTGAGGGCCGCAAATAATTCCGGTGCGATTGAGCCGCCTGTGATGGTTGACCGGCTGGCGACGTACGCGCCCCACAGTCCGCAGCCGATCGCGCCGATGAGAACCGGTACGATCAACGATTTGAACGAGATCGTCCGCCACGACTCGAGGATCATCGCGGCGACAAAGACGCCGGTCAGAACTCCGATGACCGGATGGGTGGTAAAGGAAAGTACGGTCCAGATTGCGGCCAGCGGCAGACGACGGCGTGCGGTTTCGGTGATTGCCAGCAAAAATCCAGCGAAACTCCAGTGATAGATCCAGCCGTAATAGGGGTAGTGGAAGTTAGCAATGTCCGGCGTCCAGAATGCGCCAAATGCCAAAAGCAGGCCTGCCGTTACGGCGACGAGCCAGGAGTTGGTCGGCATCAGAATGCGGGCGGAGTAGGTGCCTGCGAGAATGAAAGCGAGAATCTCCAGCAGTATCATTCCGCTCCACACCGCATTGACAGAAATCCCCAAGAGACGAGCGGCCGGATAAATTTGATAGATCAGAGAATTCCCGAGATTTGGGCTGCCGCTCGGGTAGCCGGATGCGAAGAATTCGGGATGCAGTTTCGTCGTCGCGAACTCTTCGGGGGACATGCCCAGAAAAGCGGTTTGGGCATCGAGGTCTGCAGCACAAAAATACCATGCGAATATGGTCGCGATGATCACAGCCAAGACGGCGCAGACGCTCTCGAGGCGGGATTGATTCACTCCGAGGTCCTCGTTTTCTTTTGAGAAACGAAGGCCGCGATCACTGTCGTGCGCTCGCCGTCCGGGATATTGACGTCGGGCAGAGAGCATTCAATCTGCGGACCAAACCAGTCGAGCATGTCTGAATAGCGCGAGGATCCCATGTGGAATGCAACGTGTCGAGCGATCGGAATCGGGTTGGCAGCGAGATTTTGCAGACGGTCCGAAACGGTCAGCGTCCCGTCGTTATCCAACCGCACCATCCTTTCCAGTGAGGCGGAATGAGAGGCCCTGCGTCGGATGAGAACGGAAACCAGCAATTGTTTCAACCCCCGCGCGATCGGCTGCCAACGCCCGATCGTCAGCGTGAACATCCGAAACAACAGGAAACGCCAGGGATCGAAGCGCGCATTCGGCAAACCTTCAAATCGACTTCGAATTACGAATGACGCGTTCCGCCCATCTTGCCATTCGCTCACACCTTGAGAAGAGAACCATTTGCGTCTTTCGTGCAGAGCGTATCCGGCATCCTCGTAGATCAGTGCATTTGAATGGGCGTCCCACATCTTCACCACGCCGCCGGTTGCCAACCCGATTGCAGCGACTCGATCGGCTTTCCGGATCAAGGCCAGGCCTGCGCGCCTGAACACGCGTGAGGAGTCGGCCGCTTGCCAGGGCAATTGTCGCGGTTGGATGTCGGATGCCGCTTCCGCCGCGAAAAGACAGTTGTTGAGCATGGGAAACATGTTCCAGGCGTCCATCTGGGCAACGCCGACGCCGCGCCCCCTCCGCAAGCAACCGCGCAGGTGACCCGCAATTGCCGAGGCCGCCTCGCTTTCCGCCGACAGGATCTCAAACGCAGCGGGAAAGGCGAATTTGGTGCCGCGGCTCGCATATTCGCCGCCCATCGTGCCATCTGGATGGGCAAACCAGGACAAGAACTCGCAGCCTCGGCGCAGTCGCTCCAGAAGTTCGACGTTGCCGGTACGTCGCCATATCTCGGCCAGGTAGAACATTCCGTGGCTTTGGTAGCCCGGATCGGCTCCGCCGTACTCGCGAAACCAGCCCTCCTCACGATCCTGATTGTCGTAGATTCGAGCGAGAAACCGGTCCCGCGCCGCGGCGAACCGGTCGGTCTGCAGAATGTCTCCAGCGACCTGCAGCGCGGCTGCTGCCGCCGCCAGGTGGTTCGATAGCACGCCGTGAAACTCGTCGTTCCGCGTGAGCCATCGCGCCGCCCTTTCGACGGATTGCAAGCCCTTCTCCAACGCAACAGCGTCGAGCGCACCGCGTATGCGTTCGATCCCGCCCGCAACATAGAACGTCGTGAATGCCGTGGCGGCTAAGCTGCGTTCGAACGGATAGGCCTCATCAAAACTTCCGTCACCGTGTTGCAGTCCGGACCAGAACCCGATGGCGGACGCTGCCTGGCGAAGCAGTCTTTCATTGCCGCGCGCCGCATCAGGCGCCTTCGGGGACGTGTAGAGCCAGGCAAGGCTATATACCCCCTCCTGAAATCGCGGCGCCGAGAAATCCGAAAACTTCCAGCACCACCAGGTACGATCGAAGCTGCCCTTGCTCGGTGAAGTGGCTTCGGCATCAAGGAAAGACAGTGCTCGTCCAAGAACGGGTTTGCAGGCCGCCAAGTAGGCGTCCGCCGGCGCACTGGTGTCCAGTTCGCCCACGCTATGAACCTCCCATCTTGTTCCGCCGGTCCTCTTTGCGAGCGATCACCGTATACATCAGGCCAAATCGCCGCGCTAACATCGGCTGGAACGGCGCGAGCGCACCGGCGATGGGGCCGAACGCCCGCCGCGGAAAGTAGTATCGAAAGCCACCCTTCACGCTAAGGCCGACGTTCCTGAACATTGCTTCGAATTGATCCGACGTATACGACTTTCCCAGCGGATTGCCGCTTCCGTCATAGAGCCTGACGATTTCATCGGGATCGCCGGAGGCCAGCATGGTTCCGCGTCCCCTGCCGGGCAGCGCGACCCAGCCGCCAAGTGCGAGTGCCGCAAGACGGGTCAAAGTGCGCGAGCGAAGGATACGGTTCTTGTAGTACACGCTGACGACTGCCACGCCCCCTGGCTTTAGCACGCGCTCCATTTCGGCGATGCATCGCTCCGTGTTCGGAGTGTGGTGTATGACGCCGTGCGACACGACGCCGTCAAAGCTCTCGTTCGGGAAGGGAAGGTTTTCCGCATCGCCGGTCTGGACTTCGGCAGTGAGCCCAAACATCGAGAGGCTGTTCCTGGCTAGCGCGACCGCGTTTTCCGTCAGATCAACGGCGGATGTGCGATATCCGCGGCGCGCCAGTTCTCGCGTCCAAATGCCGGGGCCGCAGCCGACATCGAGCACAGATGCGCCTGGCAAGAACGGAAAGAAAACATCGCAAAAATCGCCTGCGAGCACATCCTTTCGATAAGTGTGCTCGTGACGCTCGATGAATTCTCGCGACATGGGGTCGAGGTCAACCTCTCCCTTGAAGAGAGGGTTTCGCTCCCAGAAATCCTTCACTGCTTCCTTGCTGACTGCCATAGCGACTCTTATCGGATCATGCTTGTCACTGGGCTGCAAGATAACCGGCGGGCCGAAGAATCAGGTTCGTTCATGGTCAGATGTGAGCCGCGGCCGGCTTGCGTGCGATCGCGGTCAGCAGCGTCATCGCACCGACGGCGCGCGACAGCGCGAACACACTCTGCACGGCGAGACGCAGCACGGGTTGCGAGACGGCGAGTTCGGCGGATTCCAGTTCGCGCGCCTCAAGCTGCACTACCTCAAAGCCTGCCGTCTTGAGCAATTGCGTCAAGGAATCCCGTGTGAAGTACTGAACATGGAACGGCGGCCAAAGCCGCTCCTGCAAAGGACGCAGCAGCCCCGATGTGCCGGGCAGCGCCGCCAACCAGCGGCCGATTCGGTAGACCAGGCCATCGTAGTTGGGCGTTTCAAGCGCCAGCGTTCCGCCAGGCTTGAGGACGCGCAAGGCTTCGCGGAGAAACCGGGCGGGATCGTCGACGTGTTCGATCAAATCGAACCCGCAGATCATATCGGCGCTTGCAGCCGACAGAGCCACGCTTTCCAGCGTCCCCACCCTCAGATCGCGGCCCGCAGCCCGGCCAAGTTCAACCACCCTCGGGAAAATGTCGATGCCGATGGATGTCATCTGCCGGCTTTCGGTGGCGTAGGCAACGAGGAGGCCGAGATCGCAGCCGACGTCGACAATCGTCTTGTTCCTAAGCGATCCCACCGAGCGTTCCAGGCGCGACAATTTCGCCTCGCATGCCATCCGCACCATCGGCGTCAGTTCGCGCCTCTCGAGAAAATACGGATGATTGAAATAATCGTCGCTGCCGTGCAGGGCAGCAAGATCGCGCTCGGACGGGCGCGGTTCCAGCAATCCAGAGCCACAGCCGCTGCACTCGCGGATGCCGCCATACGTCAGCGTCAGACGCAACGGCCGCAGCGCCACTGAGCCGCAAACGACACATGGTGGGCGATCGGCGATCATGCGTCGTCGGATCCCGGCTCGTCCTGCAGCATCCCGACCCCGCGAATTGTCTCCGAAACCGCAAGCGTCACCTCGGTCGTGGCAAGAAGGCTTTCGATCGGAATTGCGGGATTGCCCGTTTGGCAGGCAGCCACGAATGCGGCGGCTTCTGCCGCGAAGCCCTTGTCGATGCTCAAGGTACGCCGGCGCACCGTCTTGTTGCCGGCAACCAGATCCAGCGTGCGGAAATTGTCGAGGATTGCCATGCGCTCCTGCGCAAAAGCCTCAAAGCGTTCCTTGGGATAGCTTGCATCACCGTTCGACCAGTAGTGCACGGTACCGATCGAGCCGTCGGCAAATGTCACGGTGAATGTGGCGATATCGTCACCCGCCACGTCGGAGCGGCGCGGATTTGCATGCGCGACCTGAACGGCCACGGGCAGGGATCCGGAAACGCTCTGCATGGTGTCGATGAAATGACAGGCTTCGCCGATGATCCTGCCGCCGCCGCTGGCGGGATCATGCACCCAGCCCAGCTCGGACTTGAGCGGAATTCGGCCGGCATTGATGCGATAGAGCATCGCCATCGGCTCGGCTCGGCCGGCGAAGTGCATGGCCATGGCTTGCACGAGAGGGGCGAAGCGTCTGTTGAACCCGACCGTCAGCGTAGCTGACGATGCACGGGCCGCGGCCTCGACCTCGGAAAGTTCGTGGCGGGAGATCGCCAGCGGCTTCTCCACAAAGACGTGCTTGCCGCGGTTCAGTGCTTCGATCACATAGCGAGCGTGACTGTCGTGCCGCGTCGCAATCACCACGGCCTGGATCGAGGGATCGTCGAGCAGGGCGGCACCGTCGTTATGTGCGATGCGTGCTCCGTATCGTTCGGCGACGCTCTTGGCCGAAATTCCCTTGCCGGTGGCGACACCGACCATGTCGAACGCCTTGGTATCCATCAGCGCGGGCAGCAAGATGCCCTTCGCGAACGTACCTGCACCAATGACACCGAGCCCGATCCGGTCCGATATCTGTCGCCGGGAAGGCGAGACGGCGAGCGAAGTCGATGGCGCTGTTTCCGCCGAATATTCGAGTACGATACCGACGCTGAAATCCTGCTTCTTGCCGGTGATGAGATCGTAAGCTTCGGCTGCCTCCGCGATCGGAAATCTGTGGGTCGTAAGCCGGGCCGGATCGAGCCGGCCATCTCCGATCAGTTCGACAAATGAAGAAAGGTTGCGTCGTTCGGTCCAGCGCACGTAACCTATCGGATAGTCCTGTCCCTTCGCCTCGTACGCCGGATCATATCTACCCGGCCCGTACGAACGAGATTGCAGGATCTCCAGTTCCTTTTCGAAATAGGTTCGCCGGGCGATATCCATCTTGACATCGCCGACCACGACAACGCGCGCCCGATCGCGGCAAAGTTTCGCGACATCCTCGAACACGGCCCCACTGTCGCGCGATCCTACCGTAAGCAAAACGGCGTCAACCCCGAAGCCACCAGTGATGTCGGCGATGCGGGCGGCGAGCCCAGCATCCGACGGCACCATGGCGACGGTCGCACCGGCCGCGCGCGCCATGTCGAGCTTGCGTGGATCGAGATCGAGACCCGCAACGCGCAGGCCCGCCGCAACGCATAGCTGCACAGTGAGCTGGCCGACCAACCCGAGGCCGACGACCAGCACCGTCGCACCGATCTGCTGGTTTGCCTGCCTCAATCCGTGCAAGGCAATCGCACCGAGCGTCACATAGCTCGCCTGCTCATCGCTCACCGTGTCCGGAACGCGAACGCATAGATTCTGCGGAACGGCCACCAGCTCGGCATGATTTGCGTATCCAAGACCGGCGCAGGCAACCCGGTCGCCAACCGAGATGTCACCGACGTCACGTCCCACCTCCACGGCGGTGCCGACGAGGGAGTATCCGAGCGGAATTGGCTCTGCGATCAGATTCTTCACGACCTTGTAGGTCGGCCAGAGTCCTTCGGTGCGCGCCCGATTGATGACCTTTCGCGCAAGGTCGGGACGATCGAGGGCCTTTCCGAGATATCCCTTCTTGCCAAGTCCAATGATCGCGCGATCGGTGCCGGAGCTGATCAGCGAGCTGTGGGCTCGCACCAGAACCTGACCCGCTCCGGCACGTGGCGCCGGAACATCGGTAACCGATAGAACACCGGTTTTGAAGTTTTGAACGACGATCTTCATACGGAACCTTCTGCGGGAAAGCGCAAGTCAAGTCCAGCTTGAGGATGGGGCAAAACGTTCAAACCAGAGCTCCAGCATGACAATGGAAAACAGCCGCTTGAGCGGCAAGAATCCTTGATCGCGACCGGCGGCACGCTGCCTGGCGATCCACGGTGGACTGAAGAGGCCCCGTTTCCTGACCCGCATCGGGTCAAGCGCCCAATCGAAGATATCCGCAAGCGGCTTGGTGGTCGCATAGGCCTCAAGCGGAACATAAAAGGCCCGCTTTGGCGCCCGCAGGACTTCCGGCGGCAACAGATCGGACGCAAAGCGGCGCAAGGCAAGCTTGTTTCCAGACGCTCCCATCTTGGTTGCGTCCGGCAGCGTGGCCGCAGCCGCGATGACCAATTCGTCCATGAACGGAACGCGCCCTTCCAGCGAATGCGTCATGGTCATCTTGTCCGCCTTCATCAGGATATCGTCCGGCAGCCAATCGGGATACTGCATCGAGACCAGCGACTGCAGAACGGTTTCTCCCGGCTGCCGGGTCAGCGGCGGGCCGATGCTTTGGCCGGCTGTCTCGGCAAGCGAGTGGGTGCCTGCCATGGCGCGAATATTGTCAGCGTCAAACAGCGAGATCGCCGACCTATAGAGTTCGGGAAGCGACGCCTCGCCCATACGTTCCAGCATGGACACGACCTTGCGGCGCCCTTCATTGCCGAGCGCTCCCGGATAATCGAAGAGCTTTTCGAAAATGGCGACTGGGACCAGCGACGCCAGCCGTGCGGCCACGGGAAACAGTTGAGCAGGCAAAAACGATTTGATCATCGCGATCTGCTTCAGCTTGCGATGAAACATGTATCCGCCAAGGATTTCGTCGGCGCCTTCGCCAGACAGCGCGACGGTAACCTCTTTTCTGGCCTCCCGCGCGAGCACGCTCATCGGCACAACGATCGCATCGCCCACCGGCTCGTCTAGCGCCGCGGCAATATCCGGCAGACTTGCCATGTCCTCCGCGCGACAATCGATCGGATGATGATCGGTCCCGATCCGTCTTGCGGTCAGCGCAGCGAGTTCGCGGTCATCATCGGGAAAGTCGGGAAAGCCGATCGAGAATGTTTTTACCGGACTGGCAGCGACCTCCGCCATCAGGGCGACAATGATGTTGGAATCGATGCCGCCGGACAGGAATGCACCGACCGGAACGTCTGCAATCATATGCCTGTGAACCGCGGTGCGCAGGGCTGCACCGAGGCGATCCGCCGCAGCACGGATATCCAGTGCGGGATCAAGCGCCGCCGGACCCGGAGGATACCACCAGCGCCGCATCTCAATGTCGCCGTCGCACCAGACGAGATCGTGTCCGGCGGGAAGCTTTTCGACACCAGCCAGAAGCGATCCCGGTCCCGGCACATAACGCAGCGAAAGATAGGAGCGTACCGCAGTCAAATCGACGTCGGATGAAAGGCCGCTGTCCGCCTGAAGCGCCTTGATCTCGGACGCAAACAGCAAAGTCCTGCCCCGGCGGGTGAAGTAGAGCGGCTTGATGCCGGGACGGTCCCGGACAAGCAGCAGTTTCGTCTTGGCTCCGCGTTCATCAACGATGGCAATCGCGAACATGCCATGGAGCCGCGCCCACGCCTCGCGCCCCCACGCCAGATAAGCGTTCAATACGACTTCGGTGTCGCTTTGGGTGGAGAAATGATAGCCGAGCCCCTCGAGTTCGGTGCGCAGCTCGCGGAAATTATAGACCTCGCCGTTGTAGACGATGTGCACGCGATTATCGCCGGCATGCAGCGGCTGATCGCCGGTGCTGAGATCGATGACCGCAAGGCGCCGCATTCCGATGCTGATTTGCGCATGTGGAACATCTTGAAAGCCCTCACCGTCCGGCCCGCGATGGGCAATCTTGTTGGCCATACGACGCACCAGTACTGGATCATGCCGTCCCGCGATTCCGACGATACCGCACATCGTGTCAGCTGATTCTCATTGGAAATATCAACACTTCGCGGTCGGGCGGCAGGGCCGCGCCACACCCTCGTATTAGCGGCATACCGAAACCGAGCTTCTCGGGTGACATTGATCCCACGATTTTACCCAGTCAAAGCGCCTTGTGCCACATGTCGACTATTCAGCCAAAGCTTTGTCGAGCGCTACGGGCGCGCCTCGCTGCGCGGAAGGCGGGTGCGGAAGTGGATAGGAGCGCATCCATTCTTCTCGCATGCTCTCCCGCATCTGGAAGAACACAACGGAAAAGCCCAGGAAGAGCAGGCTGAACAGCAGCATGATCAACCCGATGATTGCGAGGAACACGGCCGGACCATGGACGATCAGCATCCATACGGCGGATATGATGAACCCAAGGCCAACCAGCAGCGACAGGAAAGCGAACCAGGCAAAATACCGAACCGGTTGGGCAATGGCGACAAAGCGCAAATGGCTGTTGATCGTCTTTTGAATATTCGTGGAGGATTTGCGCTTGGACTCTACATGCCGCGCGAGTTTCTTGTCCTGCCAGGTAATTGTCGCAGGTATCTCGCCGGCCTTGAATCCAAGCGTCAGCAGTTTGAGAAGCACCTCGAGGTGAAATTCCTTGCCGTTCTCATGCGCGACCAACGGCTGAATCACGCCTCTGCGGTAGGCGCGCGTCATTCCCGTGTTCATGGTCACGCCGGATGCAAACAGGCCTCGAATGATTAGGTTTCCAACGGTCGTGAGGAGTACGCGATTGAGCGGCACATTCGCCAACCCGCCACCCGGAAGGTGAGGAGACGCTACGACGAAGTCGATCTCGGGCTGTTCTTCAAGAACATTGACCAACCGCGGCACGATGTCGTCTCCCCAGGAACAATCGACTTCAGTCGTGACGATCACGTCGCCACGAGCTGCATCAATGCCTGTCTTGAGCGCGCGGCCGCGCCCTTGATTGCGCGCGAGCGTTATCAGCCGCACGGCGCCAGGCTGCATTTTTAAAATGCGGAGGAGTATTTCGAGCGAGGAATCTTTGGAACCGTCGTCGACAAGTATGAGCTCCCACCCACTTGGTCCGAGCTGTTGCCGCAGGTTGCCGAGCATGCGCAGCGTGGCCAACTCGATAATGGACTCCTCATTGAAGAACGGGCAGACGATCGAGATACGTATGCTATCGCCTATCAAAATGACCTCTACAGGTTCAGAGCATGATACGGACCATTTTGTCGGATTTGGCCGATCCGCGGACCGCGTTTGGGCCGTCCCCCTTTAGCCGCTTTCGATCTCCGGTTCCAGCGAATGGAAAGTCCGAATTATGAGGGACTTTCTCCGGGGCCGCGATCGCGATGTCGTATTCGCCGCTGTCGAAATAGCCGATCCGCGAAGTAGGAGGAGACGTTGGGCGTGAGCCGGATCGCTTCGGCGGCTCCGCGATCACCCGCGCGTAATTGCCCTTCGTGTTCCGACCGACCGCGCGCCCAGAAATGGATGGTCACGAGTTTGTCGGCGGAAAACACCGCTAGCGCGATGAATCTTTGCAGGCGTGAGACGGCGCGTTGCAATCCCGAAAAATGGCGGCCAAATCTCAACATATCCAGTCACCTGATCGCGGCACGCGGCTGCGGTTCAAGGCCGGCGGTCCGATGGCAAGGGCTGATGGCCCGACGCCCGTGGCTCCGGTAGGGATTCCTGCGGCTGACCTTGCCGACCCGTTGCGGCTTCCCCCGGCAGCACCAGCCAGTAGGTCTTTCCCTTCGGGCCGGGGTTCTCGCCGTTCTTGCTCGAGAAAACGACCCCACGTCCCCAATGGGAGAAACGCCCGCCGCCCCTTTCCGCAATTTCCTCATGCGTCGCATGAGCGGGGCCGAGCAACGTGTCGTTCTCATAAAGCAGAACCGGCGAGCGTTGCGGCGCGTCTTCGGTATCCGACAATCTTTCAAGCGCGGGCGCCTTCGCCCAGAAGGCATGCCCTCCGTACGCCACGAACGGCCGCTCCAGTTTCATGATCAGCCCGGCGTCGGAAACAGCGGCAGGTCCCTGCCGCGGTGGCACATAGTTGCCCTTGAGCCAGAGCGCGGTCGGGAAATAGATCGCCCCCAGCAGCACCAGGGAAAACACAACCGTCCAGTTCACCGGCTCTCCCGCCTGTCTGCGATCCCGCTGCGCGCCCGCCGCTCCGCTTCGATCGGTCCAGGTGACGCCGCGCGCAGGAGCGCGGCTACGCGAATTGATCGGAGCATATTTGTCCCAGGTAGCGATCTTTCGCTGTGTATAGCGGCAAGCGTGACCGGTACCAAATTGCCCCGGGGCATTTCCGCAGGTGGGCGGACGGTGCTAGGACTGACGGGCCAAAAATAGCTGCCCACCGGCGTCCCAACCCGCCTCCGATGAAAAACGACCAGATTCTGGCCCAGATCACCGACTTCTGCCGCCGCTCCGACATGGCGGAATCGACCTTCGGGCGACGCGCGGTCAATGACGGCAAGCTGGTGGCGCGTCTGCGCGAGGGCAAGCGCATCACCATCGACACGCTGGACCGCATCCAGGCCTACATCGCCGCCTCCACGCCCGGCGGCTTGCCGCCGGTGCGCGGGCTCGAAGAGGTGCCGGAGAAGCGCGACCCGCGCGGCAATTTCCGCTTTTTCGAGAACCGGCAAAAATACCTGCTGTTCGTCCATACCTGCAGCGAGAAGCGGGTGATCGCCGACCGCGTGGCGCTGGAGCTCGCCAGCATCCACCCGCGCCCGCCGGCGCTCAGGGTCTTCGACGCCGGCGTCGGCGACGGCACGGTGCTGGCACGCGTGCTGCGCTCCATGCACGGGCGCTTTCCGCACATGCCGTTCTACATCGCCGGCAAGGAGTTGAGCCTCGAAGACGTCCGCCTGACGTTGGACAAGGTGCCGGACCGGCTGTTCGAGCATCCGGCAACCGTCTTCGTGCTCACCAACATGTACTACGCCGAGGCCCCTTGGCTGGCGCCTGCGACGCCCGCGGCGGCCGCCGGCATGATCTGGCATGAGGTGGCGCTCACCGGGGCTTCTTCCGGCGAATTCGAGACTCAAATTGCCGAATTGGGGCCATTCCTGGAGCAGAACTGGCGGGCCAATATCAGCCCCAAATCGGGCATGCCGATCTACGAGCGGCCGGTGGCCCTGGTGCTGTACCGCGAGGACCACCGGTTCCTGCTTGATTCGATCATCCCCCGGGCCGGCCGGACCGAGGCCAATTTCGACCTCGTCATCGCCTCCCAGCCCTACCGGGCCAAATCCTCTGTAAATTTCCGGGCCAAGCGCATCATCGCGCCGCTGGCCCGGGCGCTCAGGGGCGGGGGCCGGCTGATTGGAATTCACTCCTACGGCCACGATCCGGGCCTCGAAATCATCCAGGCGGTCTGGCCGGGAGAAAATCCTTTCACAGTGGACCGCCATGAGCTATTGCGCGCCGTGAAATACGAGCTGGGAGCGGCCGGGCGGGACCTTAACTTTAACGCCTATGCCGATAACCGTTCGATCTTCCGGTATGATATGGAAGCGCTGCCCAACGAGGTGACCGGCGCGATCGGAACCTCGACGGCCTTTGCAGCGTGGAATGCGGCGGTGTATGTCGCCCAGATCGAAGACGACCGGTTGGCGGAAATGACT
>Ga0081539_10001560_pt1 | contig 38024 bp, 37 predicted proteins | sample TabmetS4T2R2_FD_71023 | JGI IMG/M metagenome (GOLD analysis project Ga0081539, IMG submission 71023) | Tabebuia heterophylla rhizosphere microbial communities from the University of Puerto Rico - S4T2R2 | ecosystem: Host-associated > Plants > Roots > Rhizosphere ... | reverse complement strand
CGCCTCGAATATCCGAATCAACGCCAGCATCCGAAGGTCCCCCCAGCGTCGGTGGACCTCCTTCAGAATCAACTTCTACTCGCCGCGCAACAGCTTTCTACTGATATGCGATTCCCCTGGGTCCGGGGGGCGGAGTTCACTCCGCCCCCCGGTTGAACCGGACGCCGGCGGTGGCAGCCGCCTCGGCCACCAGCGACCAGGTGACGCGGTCCACGGGAATGCCGTGGGCGCGCTCGGCGGCGGTGCGGCGTTCCTTCTCGCCGGGCACGAGGACGGGCTGGGCGGGGTCGCGCGGCGGCGAGGCCTGGAAGAAGGCGAGGCCGGCGGCGGCTTCGTCGGACCAGCCGGGGTTGAGGCGGGCGGGGTCGAGGATCACGGCGAAGAGGTTGTTGAGATAGACGTCGCCTTCGGTGGTTTCGGCGTGGATGGTGCCGCCGCCGGAGAGCGCGCCGGCGAGGAGGTCGCAGACCAGGCCTAGGCCGGAGCCCTTGTGCTCGCCGAAGGGGAGGAGCGCGCCGAGCGGGTTGCGGTAGACGACCGCGGGGTCGTTGGTGTCGCGGCCCTGCGCGTCGATCAGGTAGCCGGGCGGGACGGGCTGGCCGCGATTCAGCGCGATGCGCATCTTGCCCTGCGCGGCGCGGCTGGTGGCGAAGTCGAGGATGATGTGCGTGCCGGGGCGCGGGATGCCGACGCAGAAGGGGTTGGTGTGCAGGCGCGCATCGGCGCCGGCGAAGGGCGCGACGACCGGCGGGCCGCCGATGACGTTGACGAAGTGGATGGAGGCGAGGCCGGCATCGGCGCATTGCTCGGCCCAGTGGCCGATGCGGCCGATGTGATGACTGTTGGCCAGGGTCAGCACCACCGCGCCGGTTTCGCGCGCGCGGGCAATGCCGAGCTCCATCGCCTCATGCGCGATGGCCTGGCCGAAGCCGCTTCCGCCGTCGAGGGTGAGCAGCGCGCCGGCATCGAGGGTGACGCGGATGCGCTGGTTCGCCGGCACCTTCCCCTCGCGGACCATGCGGACATAGAGGGGGATCAGGCTGATGCCGTGCGAGTCATGGCCGCGCAGGTTGGCGCCGACGAGATGCGTGGCGATGAGGTGCCGCTCGCGGGCGTCGCTGCCGAGGGCGGCGAAGATCGCTTCGACCTTCGCGTGCAGCTCCGCGGGCGCGATGCGGATGTCGTCTTCGGCGAGCGCGCCGAGAGTCGCGGGAGGCGCCGCGCCTGCGGCGCAGCGGTCAGGCATTGGCTTGCGCGCCGAGGCGAGGCGAGTCGTGGCGGCGCATGACGGTGGGGCGCGCGTCGGTCTTGCCGCGAAGGGCGGCGAAGCCGGTTTCGGGCTTCGTCCGCAGAGGCGCGCCGCGGGTGCGATCGGCGGCGGGCGCGACGGTGATGGTCACAGCAGGTCTTGGGACTTCAGATCGGCGATGAGGGTACGGAGCTTCGCCATCAGCGCCTCGCCGGGCGGAAGCAGCGGCAGCAGCGCGTCGCCGATCGGCATGCCTGCGAGCGCCATGGCGGCCTTGAGCGGGCCGGGATTGGTCTCGCTGAACAGGGTCTGGATGGCGGGGAGGAGAAGGCGCTGCGCAGCGATCGCCTCGGCAAGCTTGCCGGCGGTGGCGAGCTCGTGGATGCGGGTCCAGTGGCGCGGCATCAGCGCGGAGGTGGCGAGCACGCCGCCCTTGGCGCCCAGCGCGACATGGATGGGGTAGTGGGTCTCCTCGCCGCTCAGCAGCGCGAAGTGCGGCGGCAGCATCGTGGCGAGGCGGTTGAAGTGGTGGATGTCGGGGTTGCTTTCCTTCATGCCGATGACGGAGCCGTCCGCGGCGATGGCGGCGATGGTCTCGGGCTCCGCCTTCACGCCGGTGCGGTAGGGGATGTCGTAGAACAGGACTGGGCGATCCACGGAATCGCGGTAGGCCTTGAAGTAGTCGCGGATGCCCTGCTGGGAGGGGGTGGCGTAGAAGGGGGTGATCAGCATCAGCGCGTCGGCGCCGGCGCGCGTGAAGGCGCGGCCGGCTTCCAGCGCCTCGCCGAAGCCGGGGGAGAGCACGCCGGCGACGACGGGGACCTTGCCGGCGGCGACGTCCACGGAGATTTCCACGACCTTGAGGCGCGATGTCGGCGGCAGCGCGGTGTATTCGCCGGTGCCGCCGACGGGGACGAAGCCCTGCACGCCGTTCTCGAGCAGGAAGCGGAGCAGGCGGCGCAGCGCCGGCTCGTCCACGCCGCCATCGGGCAGGGTGGGGGTGGGGAAGGCGGTGAGGATTCCGGAGAGGGCGAGGTCGGGCATGGCGAATTCCTTTCGCGTTAGGTGCGCACCGCGCGGTCGCGCCGCCGCAGCCAGTCGGCGGCGAGCAGCACCAGGGTGACGAGCAGGAGCAGCAGGGTGGAGACGGCGGCGAGAGTCGGGTTCACCTGCAGCACGGCGCTGTCCCACATCTGCTTGGGCAGCGTCGCGTTGAGGCCGCCGGTGGTGAAGAGCGCGATGGTGAGCTCGTCGAAGGAGGTGATGAACGCGAAGAGGAAGGCGGCGGCGAGGCCGCTCTTCATCAAGGGCAAGGTGACGTGCCAGAGGGTGCGCAGCCGGTTGGCGCCGAGGCTCGCCGCGGCCGCGTCGTAGCGGATGTCGTAGGTCTTGAGCACCGCCATGACGGTGACGACGACATAGGGGATGGCGAGCAGGGTGTGGCCGAGGACGAGGCCGAGCGTGCTGCCGACCATCTGCAGGCGGGCGAAGAGATAGAACAGCGCGACCGCGATGATGATGCGCGGGATGATCAGCGGGGCAAGCAGCAAGGCGAGCACCGCGCTGCCGCCGCGGCGGAGGCCGCGCATCAGGCCGAAGGCGGCGGGGGTGCCGATCAGCATGGCGAGCAGGCCGGTGAGGAAGGCGACCTGGAAGGAGCGCAGGGTCGCGGCGGTCCATTGCGGCGCCTCCCACAGGCCTTCGTACCATTGCAGCGAGAAGCCGCGGGGCGGCCAGTCCAGCATGCCGGAGCCGGTGAAGGAGACCGGGATCATCAGGAAGGCGGGGAGCGCGAGGAAGGCGAAGATCAGCGCGGCGACGGCGATCAGCAGCCAGCGGCCGAAGGGGCGCGCGGGGCGCGTCGCGGTGGCGCCGAAGGCGGCTTCGAAGGGCGCGGCGAGGGCGTCGGTGATGCGGCCGAGGGCGGCGAGCACGGTGCGGCCGGCGGCGCCGGTCCAGCGCGCGCGGGTTGGCGCGGCCTCGCCGCCGGCCGCGCCGGCGAGGGTGGAGACGCCGAACACGCGGTCATAGAGCAGGAAGACCAGCAGGACGGAGACCAGGAGCAGCAGCGAGAGGGCGCCGGCGAAGCGCCAGTTCAGGAGCTCCTGCACCTGCTGGATGATGATCTGGGGCAGCATGATCTCGCGCGGGCTGCCGAGCAAAGCGGGGATGATGAAGAAGCCGAGCGCAGTGATGAAGACGAGCAGGCCACCGGCGGCGACGCCCGGCATGGAGAGCGGGAAGTAGATGCGCCAAAAGGTGCTGCCGGGGCGGCCGCCCAGGGTGAGCGCGGCGCGGGAGAGATTGCCGTCTATGTTCTCCATCACCGAGACCATGGTGACGACGCAGAGCGGCATCAGCGCGTGCAGCATGCCGACCATGACCGCGCCGAAATTGAAGAGGAGGGCGGCGGGCTCGTCGGTGATGCCGAGGGCCTGGAGGTACTGGTTGATGACGCCGTTGCGGCCGAGCAGGACGATCCAGGCGAAGGCGCGGACGAGGAAGCTGGTCCAGAAGGGGAGCAGGACCCAGAACATGAGGCGCGCGCGGCGGTCGTTGTTGCTGGTGGCGATCAGGTAGGCGACGGGGTAGCTGAACAGCACGGCGAGGAGGGTGGTCCAGAGCGCGCAGCGGAAGGTGAGGCCGAGGATGCGGAGATAGACGGGCGTCGCGGCGATGCGCTCGTATTGCGCGAGGGTGAGGGCGCCGTCGCGGGCGAGGACGCTTTGCGAGAGGAGCTGGCCGACGGGCCAGACCATCAGCGCGGCGAGGAAGGCGAGGGCGGGGATCAGCAGCCACCAGGCGCGGGGGCGCAGCGCGGTCATGCCTCGATGTCCGGGAGGACGACGGTGTTCTCGGGGCGCCATTGGAGGATGACGGTGTCGCCGGGGGCGTGGGTGGCGGCGCGGTCGGCGGTGAGGTCGGTGACCATCATCGGATGGCCGCCGGGAAGGGTGGCGAGGTAGCGGGTGACGCCGCCGGTGAAGATGACCTCCTCCAGCGTCGCGGGGGCGTTGTTCCAGGCGGGATCTGCGGTCTTCGCGAGGCGGAGGGATTCGGGGCGCATCATGATGCGAAGCGCGCCGGGGAGATCGGTGGGCGGCGCGAGGATGGGCGCTTCGATGCCGTCGACCTGGAGCGCCATCACGCCGTTCTGGGCGCCGATGCGGTGGGCGGGGAGGATGTTGGATTCGCCGAGGAAGTCGGCGGCGAAGAGGGAGCGCGGGCGGAAGTAGAGCTCCTGCGGCGTGCCGACCTGTTCCACGCGGCCGTGGTTCATCAGGCAGACGCGGTCCGACATGGTCAGCGTTTCCTGCTGATCATGCGTGACATAGAGGATGGTGGTGCCGAGGCTGCGATGCAGTCGCTTGATCTCGAGCTGGAGCTGGTCGCGGAGCTTCTTGTCGAGGGCGCCGAGGGGCTCGTCCATCAGGATGATGGAGGGCTGGTAGACGATGCAGCGAGCGAGGGCGATGCGCTGCTGCTGGCCACCGGAGAGCTGGCGCGGCAGGCGTTCCGCGAGATGCGGAAGCTGGACGAGCTCGAGCACGCGGCGGACCTCGCGGCGGATCTCGGCCTCGGCGCGGCGGCGCATGCGGAGGGGGAAGGCGATGTTCTCGAAGACGGTGAGGTGGGGGAACAGTGCGTAGGACTGGAACACCATGCCGATGTCGCGGCGGTAGGGCGGCAGGTGGGTGGCGCGGTGCCCGTCGATCCAGATGTCGCCGGCGTCCGGGGTGGTGAGGCCGGCGACCATCATGAGCAGCGTGGTCTTGCCCGACCCCGAAGGCCCGAGCAGCGTGAGGAATTCGCCTTCGCGCATCTCGATGGTCGTTTCGGCGAGCGCGGTGAAGCTGCCGTACCTCTTGGCGACCCCGTCCACGCGCAGCTTGACCTGTGTCACCGTGTCCGGTGCTCTCATCGCTTCCCCGTATCCAAAAAAAGGAGGTGGGGGGTCCGGGGGGCGGAGTTCACTCCGCCCCCCGGTACTTCATCCCAGCACCCAGGTATTGAAGCGCTCGATCGCCGCGTCCTTGTTCGCCGCCCAGAAGGCGTTGTCGATGTTCAGCGATTTCTCGCGGTTGGGCGGGTAGGTCGGCAGCGTTCGCGCGACATCGGCCGGGATGTGGTCATAGGCGCCGGGGTGGGTGGGGCCGTTGCGCAGCAGGCGTGTCCAGGCCGCCTGGCGCTGCGGGTCGCAGGTGAAGCGGATGAATTCGCGGCAGAGGTCGGCGTTCGGCGTGCCCTTCAGGATCGCGAAGACGTCGAGGCCCCAGATGTTGTCCGTCCATTCCACTTCCACCGGCGCGCCGGCGAGTTTCGCCGCGGTGATGCGGTTGGCCCAGGTGGGGAGCATGTCCACCTCGCCGGTGGCGAGCATCTGGGTCGCCTGGGCGCCACTGGTCCACCAGGCGGCGATGTGGGGGCGGATGCGGTTCAGCGCGCGGAAGGCGCGGTCGAGGTCGCAGGGATAGACGCGCTCGCGCGGCACGCCGTCGGCCATCAGCGCTTCCTCGACGGTGTCGAAGGGGTAGCGGCGGAGGCCGCGGCGGCCGGGAAATTCCTGCACGTTCCAGTAGTCGGCCCAGTTGCGCGGCGGCTTGCGCACCTTGTCGGTGCGGTAGCCGATGGCTGTCGCGTAGACGTCCGAGCCGACGCCGTAGGGCGTGCGGTATTCGGGCGGCAGCTGCTTGACCGCGGGGTCGTCGTCGAGCTGGTGGGCTTCGATGTAGCCGCCGGCGACGAGCTGATCGAGGGCGGCGAGGCTGATCGCGCCGGCGATGTTCCAGGTGTAGTTGCGGGTCTCCACCATGGAGCGGATTTCCGCCGTGGGCTCGGCGGCGGAGGTGATGCCGACGACCTGGATGCCGGTGGCGCGCTGGAAGGGCTGGTAGAAGGCTTCGGTCCAGGCGGGCGTGAAGGGGCCGCCGGCGTCGCGCACGACGATGCGGCGGCCTTGCGCCTCGGCGTCGCGGATGACGCAGGGGAGTGCGAGCGCGCCGGTGGTGGCGGCGAGAAGTCTGCGGCGCGAGAACGGCCGGGTCCTGACAGGATGCTGCATCGTGGTCCGCCCCCCAAGGGCCGTTCCGGCCCGATTTTCCGATAGTCAAATCTTGTGACTATCCGCGAAGGGCTGCAAGCGGCATTCTTCGTCCTGACATGGGTGGGGGGTGACGTGCCCGGGGATGTGATCGAGGCGCTGGGCGCGATCGTCGGGCCGGCGCAGGTGCTGACGGCGCCGGCGGATGTGGCACCCTATGTGACGGATTGGCGGGAACGCTATCACGGCCAGGCGCTTTGCGTGGTGCGGCCGGCGAATACCGAGCAGGTGGCTTTCGTGGTGCGGCTGTGCGCGGAGCGGCGGATTCCGATCGTGCCGCAGGGCGGGAATACGGGGCTGTGCGGCGCGGCGACGCCGGACGGGTCGGGGCGCGCGGTGGTGGTGCGGCTGGACCGGATGAACCGCGTGCGCTCGCTGAGCCGCACGGGCGGCAACATCGTGGTGGATGCGGGCTGCGTGCTGGCCACGATCCAGCAGGCGGCGGAGGCGGCGGGGATGCTGTTTCCGCTGAGCCTCGGCGCGGAGGGGAGCTGCCAGATCGGCGGCAACGTCTCGACCAACGCCGGCGGCGTGACGGTGATGCGCTACGGGCCGATGCGCGAGCTGGTGCTGGGGCTGGAGGTGGTGCTGCCGGATGGGAGCATCGCGGATTGGCTGGCGCCGCTGCGCAAGAACACCACGGGGTATGATCTCAAGCAGCTGTTCATCGGCGCGGAGGGGACGCTCGGGCTGATCACGGGAGCGGCGCTGAAGCTGTTCCCGAAGCCGGCGCAGAGCGCGGTCGCCATGGCGGTGCACACCGAGATCGAGGACGCGCTGCGCCTGCTGGAACGCTGCCGCACGCGGCTCGGCGATCGGCTGAGCAGCTTCGAGATCATCTCGCGCAGCCAGGTGCAGGTGGTGCTGGACCACGCGCAGGGCTGCAGCGATCCCTTCGACCGGCCGTGGCCGTGGTACCTGCTGATCGAGGCGACCGACACGCTGCCCGGCAGCGGGCTGCGGCCGGTGCTCGAGGAGACGCTGGCGGCGGCGCTGGAGGCAGGGGAGATCGCGGACGCGGTGATCCCCGCGAGCGAGGCGCAGGGGGAGGCGCTGTGGCGCATCCGGCACAGCGTGTCGGAGGCGAACAAGGATGCCGGGATGGGGGTCTCGCACGACACCGCGGTGCCGCTCGAGAACCAGGCGCGCTTCGTGCGCGCGGTGACGGCGCAGGTGGAAGCGGAATTCCCCGGCGCGAACGTCCTGATGATCGGGCATATCGGCGACGGCAACATCCACGCCGTGATCCTGCTCGACTTCGCGCGCTACGACGGCGACGCCTTCTGGCCGGCGGCGGCGCGCATCAACGACATCGTGGACGGCGTGACGCTGAGCCTGGGCGGGACGATCAGCGCCGAGCACGGCATCGGGCAGACCAACAAGCGCCGTCTGCTCGCGGGGCGCGGGGCGGCGGATGTCGCGCTGATGCGCAGCATCAAGGCGGCGCTCGACCCGCATGGGCTGATGAATCCCGGCAAGCTGTTCGACGTGCCGGCCGCGCCGGAGTGATGGACCAGGACGCTCATGGATATCGCTCTCGACACGCTCGCCGGGTCGGCGCCCGATAACGGGCCGGATGTCGGCGCGCGGGTGAAGGCGCTGCGCGCGCAACGGCGCTGGACCCTGCAGCAGGCAGCACGCGCCACCGGGCTGTCGCTCTCGGCGATCTCGAAGATCGAGCGCGGGGAACTCTCGCCGACGCTCGGCAGCCTGAACAAGATCGCCGCAGGCTTCGGGATCGACGTGGTGACGCTGCTGGCGCCGGCGGCGCCGCAAGTGCAAGGCCGCCGCAGCATCAATCGCGGCAGGCAAGGCACGCTGGTGCCGACCGCGACCTGCGACAACCACTGGCTCGCCGCCGACCTCACGCAGAAACGCATGCTGCCGATCCGCAGCCGCGTGCGCGCGCGGCGGGTGGAAGACTACGCGGAGTGGCCGCGGCATGCGGGGGAGATCTTCGTGCTGGTGCTGAGCGGAAGGCTCGTCGTGCACTCGGAGATCTACGAGCCGCTGCGGCTCGGCCCCGGCGATAGCCTCTATTACGACGCGGCGACGGGGCATAAGTGGGTGTCGGAGGGACCCGAGGACGCAGAGGTGTTGTGGGTGTTTGCGGGGAATTGAATTAGCTGGGGAAGGGAGTGAACTCCCTTCCCCAGACCCCATCCCTCCTTTTTTTGATGACTTGGGACGGGTCGTGAGGGCAGTCCGGACTCACGAACGCTGTGGCGGTTCAGAGTGCGGAAAGCTCCGTTCTCAGCGGGACAACGGCGTGGGCGGAAGCGTGCGGCAGCAGCCTGCGCCAAGTATGCAAAAAAAGGAGGGATGGGGTCTGGGGAAGGGAGTTCATCTCCCTTCCCCAGCACTTTAAGCTTTCACGAGCACGGGAAGGGAACGGCGGCGGGCAATGAATTGGCAGCCTGAGCTGGACGAACTCCGCCGCCGCGAAGCGCTGGCGCGCGAGATGGGCGGCGCGGACAAGGTGCGCCGCCAGCACGAGGCCGGGCGCCTCACTGTGCGCGAGCGCGTCGCGCGGCTGGTGGATCGCGACAGCTTCCACGAGGTGGGCGCGATCGCGGGGCGAGCGCAGTATGACGAGGGCGGCAAGCTGCAGAGCGTGGCGCCCGCGAATTGCGTGTTCGGGCGCGCGATGCTGGATGGGCGGCCGGTGGTCGTGGTGGGGGACGACTTCACCGTGCGCGGCGGCTCGGCGGATGCGACCATCCGCGAGAAGCCGATCATGGCCGAGCAGATGGCCGATGCGCTGCGGCTGCCGATCGTGCGGCTGATCGAGGGCTCGGGCGGCGGCGGCTCGGTGAAGACGATCGAGACGACGGGGCGCGCGAACCTGCCGGGCGGCGTGGGCGGCACGCTGCTCTATCATCACACCACGCGCAATCTCGGGCAGGTGCCGGTGGTGGCGCTGGGGCTCGGGTCGGTCGCGGGGCTCGGGGCGGCGCGGCTGGCGGCCTCGCATTATTCGGTGATGACGAAGTCGTCCGCGATGTTCGTGGCGGGGCCGCCGGTGGTGGCGCGGCTCGGCGAGAAGCTCGAGAAGCAGGATCTCGGCGGGTGGGAGATCCAGACGCGCGCCGGCGCGGTGGACGACGCGGTGGACAGCGAGGAGGAGGCGTTCGAGCGCGCGCGGCGCTTCCTCTCCTACCTGCCGAGCTCGGTGGATGGGCTGCCGCCCTCCGTCCGCGCGCGCGACGATGCGCGGCGGCGCGAGGAGATGCTGTTCGGCGCGATCCCGCGCGACACCGGCCGCGCCTACAAGATCCGCCCGATCGTCGAGGCGCTGTTCGACCAGGGCAGCGTGTTCGAGATGGGGCGCATGTTCGGGCGCTCGCTGGTCACCGCCTTCGCGCGGCTGGATGGGCATGCGGTGGCGGTGCTGGCGAGCGATCCGGTGTTCCATGGCGGCGCGTGGACGGCGGATGCCTGCGCCAAGCTGGTGCGCTTCGTCGATCTCGCGGAGACCTTCCATCTGCCGGTCGTGTATCTGATGGACTGCCCGGGCTTCGCGGTGGGGCTGGACGCGGAACGCACGGCGACCATCCGCGCCGGCGTGCGCGCGATGGCGGCGGTGAACCAGGCGACGGTGCCGTGGTGCACGGTGATCCTGCGCAACGCCTTCGGCGTCGCCGGGGTGGTGCATCAGCCGGCGGGGCGGTTCTCGCTGCGCTATGCGTGGCTGTCGGCGCGCTGGGGGTCGCTGCCCCTGGAGGGCGGGGTGGAGGCGGCCTATGCGGCGGAGATCGCCGCCGCGGCGGACAAGGACGCGAAGATCACCGAGATCGAACAGCGGCTGCAGCTTCTGCGCTCGCCCTTCCGGACGGCGGAGGCGTTCTGGGTGGAGGAGATCATCGACCCGCGCGAGAGCCGGCCGCTGCTCTGCGAATTCGCGCGGCTGGCGCAGCCGCTGCGCAAGCCGGGGACGGCAAGCTTCACCATGCGGCCGTGAGGAGCATCGGCATGAACGAGGACGAACGCGCCATCCGCGACCTGGTGCGGAACTGGATGGAGTCGACCAAGGCAGGCGACATCGCCGCCGTGCTGGAGCTGATGACGGATGACATCCTGTTCCTGGTCCCGGGCGCCGAGCCCTTCGGCAAGCAGGAATTCGCCGCCGGCGCCGCGGGCATGAAGGAGATGCGCTTCGAAGGCAGTTGCGAGGTCGTCGAGATCGAGATCCTCGGCGACCGCGCCTGGATCAGGAACCGCATCGAAGTCACCATGACGCCGGCCGGCGGAACGCCCGTGCACCGCGCGGGCTATACGCTCGGCATCCTGCGCAAGGAGGGCGGACGCTGGCGGCTCGCGCGGGATGCCAACCTGGTGACGGCGCGCTGAGCGGCGTGGATGCGGCGCTGGAGCGGTTTCGCCGGAACCGGAATCAGGAGAAGAAAGAGTGGGGGCGGAGAGAACTCCGCCCCCACACCCCCACCTCCTTTTTTTGACTCTTGGCGCTGGGTGGCTCCCGCACTCTCAGGCGCCGAGCCGTTGTCGGGCTGAGAACGGCGCTCTCCGCGCTTCCCAGGAGTCAAAAAAAGGAGGTGGGGGGTCTGGGGGGCGGAGTTCTCTCCGCCCCCCAGCCTTCTTCGAACGCCTACACCGCGGATGACTATCGCGCCGGCGCCATGCGGTACCACAGCCCGTCGTTGCCCTGCACGTGGTAGGTGCCGGTGTTGTCCATGACGTAGAGCCGGCCGGTGTTCGGGTCCCGCGTGGGCTCGCCGGGGCGGAGGGTGGGCAGCACCATGGGCTGGCCGGTCAGCGGGTCGAGGTAGGTGCCACGGCCCTGCAGCACGTTGCCGCCTTCCTGCTGGTTGCGGAAATAGCCTTCGGCGAGGCCGGATTGCGCGGCGCCGCGGCCGCGCTCGGCCTGGCGGAGCCCGTCCACCGCGGCGCGCTCGCGGGCCATGTTGTCGGCCTCGGTGGCGCGGTAGCGGGCGATGCCGTCGGGCGTGAAGCCGCCGGTGGCGGCGTATTGGTAGGCGAATTGCTCGAAGCTCAGCCTGCCGCCCTGGGCGAGGTGCTGCTGGTAGAGGGCCTGGCAGCGCGGATCCTGCATGGTGCGGCGGATGATCTCCGCCAACCCCTGGTTCTGCTGCTGGCGCTGGGCCTCCTGCTGGCGGAGCGCCTCCTGCAGCATGGCGTTGTAGTCGGGGCCGGTGTTCCAGCCATTGTAGTAGGTCTGGGCCGGCGCCGCGGTCGCCAGCGCGGTGAGCAGGGCGGCCAGGGTGATAGCGCGCAGCATGCCGGAGCTCCTTCGTCCGCTCCCGTCATAGACGCCGCGGGGCCGATTTGCATGCGAAAGAGTTCAGTAAAGCGGAATCCCGCCGGGGTCCGGGGGGCGGCGTCGCCCCCCGGCGGGGTGGTCCAGGAGGGGCAGAGCCCCTCCTGGCCCCGGCTGGGCCTTCAGTTCGCCGCCAGCAGGTGCGCCGCGATCGAGGCCTCCACCGCCAGCGCGACTTTCAGCGCGCGGCGCCCGGCGGCGCCGTCCACCACCACCGGCCCCTCGCCAAGGCATGCGGCGGCGAAGGCGGCCTGCTCGTATTCCAGGCTGTCGTGGTCCATCCAGGTGTCGCGGTCCACGCCATGGCCCGGCATGGCGGAGGTGGGCTCGGCGCCGCCGCGGCGCAGGATGGCGAGGGAGCGGGCCAGGAAATCCACCGCCATCTCGCCTTCGGTGCCGAGCACGCGCAGCCGGCGGTCCATGGTGACCGAGACGCGGGAGGCGGTGATGTGGGCGGCGCGGCCACCGGGGAAGCGCAGCCGGGCGACGGCGAAGTCCGGGTGCTCGGTGGCGACGGCGGCGCCGACCGCCTCGACCTCCTCGGGCTCGCCGCCGGCGAGCTCCATGACGAGGTCGAGGTCGTGGATCATCAGGTCCAGCACCACCGAGACGTCGAGGCTGCGCGGGCGGAAGGGGGCGACGCGGGTCGCCTCGAAGGAGAGGCGGCGGCCGCCGGCGGGCGCGTTCATCACGGCGCGGAAGGCGGCGGAGAAGCGCTCGATATGGCCGATTTGGAGGACGCGGCGCCTGGTGGCGGCGAGCTCGATGAGGTCGTCGGCCTGTTCGAGGGTGGCGGCGATCGGCTTCTCGACGAAGACGTGCTTGCCGGCGCGGAGCGCGGTGCGGGCGAGGCCGTGATGGAAGCGGGTGGGGGCGGCGACGATCACTGCCTCGACGCCGCCGAGCAGGGCGTCGAGGTCCATGGCCGGGGCGCCGGATTCGGCCGCGATGGCGGCGGCGCGCTCGGGGTCGGGGTCGTGCAGGCCGATCAGGTCGAGGCGCGGCGCGGCGGCGGCTTTCAGGGCGTGGAAGCGACCGAAATGACCGACGCCGAGGATGCCGACGGCGAGGCGACGCGCGGACTGGCTCATGGTTCTGGGGGAAGTGCCTCCGCGGCGCGGCGAAGGCAAGCGGAACCGGCTCGGCGGGGCGGGGCGCCGTAGCGGGTATGGCGCAGCGCCACCTCCGCGAACAGCCAGACCATGCGGTCGCAGAACCACAGCTTGCCCCCGAGGATCAGCACGGCGCCGAGCAGGATGGGCCACGGCTAGAGCGCGGCGAGGCCGCAGGCGAGGAGGAGAAGGCCCATGACGTAGGTCCTCGCGAGCAGCGGGTGACGCGGAGGTGGCGGCACCGGACGGGCCACGGCGCGATGGTTGTGCAGCACGCGCTCGCCGAGCAGGGCGTCGGCGGCCTAGCTGCGAATGTGGCGCGGCGGGACGAAGGCGCGGGGGTTGATCCAGGCCCTGGCGGCGAGGGCGGCGATGGGCAGGGTGGCCCTCTAGCCGATCCAGGCGCGGCTCCAGATCGCCAACGTCAGGGCGAAGGTGACGGCGAAGAGGTCCAGACGCCCAGGGCTTGGCGTGGCGTTCCTAGCCACGGGGGCCGAGGGCGCCTAATCGAGCGATGCCGTTGAGCACGGATCGAGCCTCGTTCATCCCCACGACGCTCGGATCGAATCACGCACTTTGCACGGCCATTATATTACGATATAGTACAGACATGCCCATTCCCACATCGTTGGAGGAGCGCGCATGTTCAATATTAAATGGCAGAAATCGGGTACTATCAACGAACTGGAGTTAGCAATATTGGACGGTGCGGTGGATGCCCAGAAAAAGCACGAGAGTATGACGAATGGCTGGTGGCTATCTCACGGCCCTGAGTCCTTTCTGCAGGTCTCTATCGCACAGCATGTACATAAAGCTACTAATCATGCCGTGTACATTGATTGTTCTATAAAGAAAATACGCAGTGACATGGATTGTGGGTCGGGTCGACCGCCTGCCAACGGTAGTGAGCGACCGGACATATCCGTCTGGCACAAGAGCGACAATTCGCTGAGGGCTGGAATAGAAATCAAACGGGCATATCACTGTGCTCCAGTCAAGAAAGATGCGCGTCGATTGACGAGGTGGCTTTCTCACGAGTCAGGTCCACGTGCCGGCTATGTCCTCGTGTACTCTGAATCGAAGGGGCGCAACTGCATTAGGACGCTTGAGCGTCGGTTTGAGGCTTGGAGTGACGACATAGGGTGGTCGCTTAAGGGGTCGGCCATCGACCGCGACCAAGATGAGGAAGGATGGACCTGGGGAGTCTGCTTGCTGAGAGACCAGTAGCACGCAGGTCGGGCAGGGTTGCATCGCCCCTGGCGCCTCGCCATTGTCCGGCGCCTTCAAACCCTTGCTCAAGCCCCTGGGGGTCACGCCGGACCGATGCTTCATTTCGCGCGCTGGAAGACCGCCACGATCCTGGCTGTCTGCCTGCTGGGCGTGCTGGTCTGCATCCCCAACCTGATCCATCGCAGCAGCTTCCCCGAGTGGCTGCCGGCGCGGCAGGTCTCGCTCGGGCTCGACCTGCGCGGCGGGTCCTATCTGCTGCTCGAGGTCGATCTCGCGGCGGTGGTGCGCGAGCGGCTCGAGAGCCTGGTGGATGCGGCGCGCACCAAGCTGCGCCAGGGCAATATCCGCTACGTCAACCTGGGCGCCGATCCGGCGAACCGGCGCATGGGCTTCCGGGTGAGCGACCCGGCGCAGGCCGGGACGGCGGCCGCGGCGCTGCGGGAGCTCGCCAATCCGGTGCCGACCGGCGGCGGCGGGACGGTGCCGGATATCGAGGTGACGACGGGCGCCGACGGCACGGTGACGGCGACCATGACCGAGGCCGGGCTGCGCGCCAAGGCCTCCGGCGCGGTGGACCAGTCGCTCGAGATCGTGCGCCGGCGCATCGACGAGACCGGCGTCGCCGAGGCGCTGATCGCGCGGCAGGGCCAGAACCGCATCCTGGTGCAGCTGCCGGGCGTCGAGGATCCCAACCGGATCAAGGAGCTGCTGGGGCGCACGGCGCGCATGACCTTCCACCTGCTCGACGAGGGGGCCAACCTCGCCGGCACGCCGCCGCCCGGGGTGCAGTTCCTCGCCGGCGAGCGGCCGGGCGAACGCTATGCGGTGCGCCGGCGCGTCGAGGTGGACGGGGCGAACCTGTCGGATGCGCGCGCCGGGCAGGACAGCCGCAACGGCGAGTGGGTGGTGAACTTCACCTTCGATTCCGTGGGCTCCCGCCGCTTCGCCGATGTCACGCGGCAGAATGTCGGGCGGCCCTTCGCCATCGTGCTGGACGACAAGGTGATCAGCGCACCGGTGATCCGCGAGCCGATCATCGGCGGGCGCGGGCAGATCAGCGGCAATTTCACCGTGCGCAGCGCCAACGACCTCGCGGTGCTGCTGCGCGCCGGCGCGCTGCCGGCGCCGCTCACCGTGGTCGAGGAGCGCACGGTCGGGCCGGAGCTCGGCGCGGATGCGATCCGTGCCGGCATGCTCTCGCTCGCTGCGGGCGCGCTGTTCGTCTTCCTCTACATGGGGCTCGCCTACGGGCTGTTCGGCTGGTTCGCCAACATCGCGCTGCTGGTCAACATCGTCCTGCTGATCGCCGGCCTGACGCTGCTGCAGGCGACGCTGACGCTGCCCGGCATCGCCGGCATCGTGCTGACGCTCGGCACCGCGCTCGACGCCAACATCCTGATCAACGAGCGCATCAGGGAGGAGGTGAAGAACGGGCGGACGCCGATCGCGGCGCTGGAGGCGGGATTCACCAAGGCCTCCGGCACGATCATGGATTCGAACCTGACGAACCTGATCGCGATGGCCTGCCTCTACGGCTTCGGCTCGGGTCCGGTGAAGGGCTTCGCCGTGACGGTCGCGATCGGCACGGTGGTGCAGATGTGGACCGCGACCACGCTGGTCCGCCTGATGGTCTCCTACTGGTACAAGTGGCGGCGGCCGAAGGCGCTGCCGGCGGTGGAAGGGCGCGGCGGGTCGCTGTTCCAGCGCCTGTCGCGGCCGCTGTTCCGCATCGTGCCGGACGATACGCGCATCCCCTTCATGCGCGGCGCCCGCACCGGCGTGCTGGTCTCGGCGATCCTGTCCTCCGCCTCGGTGATCGGCGCGTTCTATCCGGGGCTCGAGAAGGGCATCGACTTCAAGGGCGGCATCGTGATGGAGGTGCGCACGCCGGGGCCGGCCGATCTCGCCCGGCTGCGCGGCGCGGTGAGCGGGCTCAACCTCGGCGATGTCGGGCTGCAGGAATTCGGCGACGCCGCCACCGTGCTGATCCGCCTGCCGGCGCAGGGCGAGGAGGGCGCGACGCAGGCCGCGGTCAACCGCGTGCGCGGCGCGGTGGAGCAGGCGGCGCCCGGGGCCCGCATGCTGCGCGTGGAGGCGGTGGGCAACCGCGTCTCCGACGAGCTGTTCGTGGGCGGGCTGATCGCCCTCGCCATCTCCTTCGTGGCGATGCTGCTCTACATCTGGTTCCGCTTCGAATGGCAGTTCGGGCTCGCCGGCGTGCTGACCCTGATGCTCGACACCACCAAGGTGGTCGGCTTCATGGTGCTGACCGGGATCGAGTTCAACCTGACGACGGTGGCGGGAATCCTGACGGTCATCGGCTTCAACGCCAACGACAAGGTCGTGGTGTTCGACCGCATGCGGGAGAACCTGCGCAAGTACAAGCAGATGACGCTCAGGGACCTCGTGGATCTCTCGATCAACGAGACGCTCAACCGCACCCTCGGCACCTCGCTCACCCTGCTGCTCTCGGCGGTGCCGCTGGCGCTGTTCGGCGGCGACACGCTGTCGGGCTTCGCCTGGCTGGTGATCTTCGGGATCGTGGTGGGGACCTCCTCCTCCACCTTCATCGCGGCGCCGATCGTGCTGTTCACCGGGCGGCGGGCGCTGCGGCGGCCGGAACCGGAAGGGCCGAAGCCGAGCAAGCCGCCGGCACGGCCGCCCGCCGCAGCGGTGCGGCAATAGGGAATGGCGGGCCGGCGCGCCGTGCTGGCCGCCGCCGCGGCGGTCGTGACAGGCCGCGTGGCGGCGCAGCAGGGCCTCGGCATCGGGCTGCTGGTGGGCGCGCCGCGCGGCACCGCGGGCGACCGCTGGGCGCGCGGCTTCGCGCCCTTTCTCGAGCGGCACTGGCCGGGCAGCAGCGTGACGGTGGTGAACCAGCCGGGCGAGGGCGGGCTTGCCGCGGCGCGCGTCCTGGCCGAGGCGGCGCCGGACGGGCGCGCCATCGGCCTCGTGGCGACGCCGGCGCTGATGGCGCGGGCGATCGAGCGCGGCCTGCTGCCGCTGCTCGACAGGATCGACTTCGTGGCCTGCGTCGCCGACGAGCCGGTGGTGCTGGTGGGGCCGCCGGGGACGGAGGTCGCGGCGCTGAAGGGGCAGGGGGCGGGCGGGCTGCTGGGCTGCCCGCCGCCGGGCAGCGCGGCGCAGCTGGCGGCGGCGGCGCTGGGCGGGACGCTGCCGCTGACGCCGCTGCCCTTCCCGAGCGCGCCGGCGGCACGCCAGGCGCTGCTGGCGGGACATCTCGCGGCGGCGCTGCTGCCGCTCGGGGATGCCATCGTGGCGCTGCGCGAGGACCGGCTGGCCGCCCTGGCCCTCGGGATGGCGCGGCGGAGCGAGCTGCTGCCGGACACGCCGGTCTTCGCGGAGCTCGGGCTGGCGGCGGCGCCGAAGACGCAGCGCGGCTGCGCCGTGCCGCGCGGCGTGCCGCCGCCGGTGCTGAGCGCGCTGACCGAGGCGCTGCGCAACGCGGTGGCGGATCCGGAATTCGCCGACCAGGCGACGGCGCAGGGCTTCCTGCCGCATTTCAGCGCCGGCGCCGATTGGGCGGGCGAGCTCGCGGCGCTGCGCGAGGGCCTGCTCACGCGCTGGGCGCGCGAGCCCTGGGTGGCGCGGCGCGGCTGATTGCGCAGAGAAGAAAGATCGGGGGGCGGAGTGAACTCCGCCCCCCGAACCCCCCACCTCCTTTTTTTGGCTTGTTGGCGCTGGCTCCTCCCGCACTCTCAGGCGCCGCAGCGTTGTCGGGCTGAGAACGGAGCTCGCCACACTTCCCCATAGCCAAAAAAAGGAGGTGGGGGGTCTGGGGGGCGGAGTTCACTCCGCCCCCCAGGAACTGGCGCGGCACGGCTGATCGCGTAGGCTTCCCGCAACAACCGGGAGGACGGGCCTCGATGCGAAAGCTGGGAATCGCGGCGGTGCTGGCGGCGTGCCTGGCGCTGCCCGCGGCGGCGCAGGAACGCGTGGCGCGGGTCATCAGCGGCTTCGCGGCCGGCGGGACGGGCGACCTGATCTCGCGGCTGATCGCCGATGCGGCGGGGCCGTCCCTCGGGGCGCGGGTGGTCGTCGAGAACCGCACCGGCGCCAACGGGCTGATCGGCGCCGAGGTGGTGGCGCGCAGCGCAGCCGACGGCACCACCGTGCTGCAATGCCCGATGGGGACGATGACGATCAGCCCCGAGCTGCCGGGGCAGCGCCTGCCGGTCGATCCGCGCACCGAACTGGTCCCGGTGGTGAATGTCGCACTGTCCACCTACGGGCTGGTGGTGGCGGCGAACGGACCGTACCGCAGCGTCGCCGACCTGCTGGCGGCGGCGCGGGCGCGGCCGGGGGCGCTGTCCTATGCCAGTGCGGGCGTCGGCTCCGCGCAGCATCTCTCGGGCGAGCTCCTGAAGCGGCGGGCGCAGATCGACGTGGTGCACGTGCCCTATCGCGGCGCCGCGCCGGCGATCGTGGACATCCTGGGCGGGCGCGCGGATTTCATGATCACCAATCTCGGCGACGTGGTGCGGCAGCTCCAGGGCGGCGAGCTGCGGCTGCTGGCGCTGGGCGATTCCGGCGGCTCGCCGCTGTTCCCGGAGGCGCGGCCGGTCTCGGACTTCGTGCCGGGGCTGGAGATGGCGGGGTGGTTCGGGATCTGCGGGCCGCGCGGGATGACGCCGGAGGCGGTGGCGCGCTGGGCGGAGGCGATGCGGCAGGCCGCGGGCGACGCGACCTTCCGCCGGCGCCTGCTCGATGCCGGGCTGACGCCGCATTACGAGGAGCCGGAGAGCTTCGCACGGCGCGTCGAGGCGGACAGGCGGAAATGGGGAGAGGTGATCCGGGCGGCGGGGATCCGCGCGGAGTGAATTGAAGGGCTGGGGGGCGGAGCTTCACGTCGCGGCAGTGCCGCGACGTTCATCTCCCTTCCCCAGTCCCGCAGCTTGTCACTCCTCGACTCCCGCCCACATCCCGCCCGCATCCGGACCGGGAGGACGCCAATGGCCGAGGGAAAGCCGCCTCGCCCCACCATCGCCCGCATCTGGCGCGGGCGCACGACCAGTGCGCGGGCCGAGGAGTACGCCGCCTATCTCTACGAGCACGGCATCAGGCCGCTCGAGGAGAAGGCGCTCGGGGTGACGCTGCTGCGCGAGGACCGGGCGGGGGAGAGCGAGTTCGTGACGATCTCCTATTGGGAGAGCGTCGAGGCGATGTCGCGATTCGCCGGCAGCGACCCGCGCCGCATCCATCACCTGGAGCGCGACCCCGAATTCCTGATCGCGCTGCCGGAGGGCGTGCAGGTGCTGCAGATCAGAGCGACGCATGGGGACACCGGCGGCTCGCGCTGATCTTCGGGGTTGCGCCCGGCGCGCGGCACCGCCATGTTGCCGGTATTCCGCAACCAACTGAAAGGAGGTGATCCAGTGTCTCATTGTTTCGCGTCGGCTTCGGCCGCTCGGGCCTGGATCGCCGTCCTCGCGACGGCCTGACGAGTCCACGTCCGGCGGGCGTTGCCCGCAGACAATGCGAAGGCCCCGGGGGAGCGCTCCCCCGGGGCCTTCTTCATTGCGGCGGCTCTCACGGCGGCGGGGTCAGCGGCCCTCGGCCTCGACCGTCCAGTGGCTGACCGTGCGGTCGTAGTCGATCAGCAGCGCATCCGCTTCCGGCCCCACCACGGCGCGCTCGATATCGGGGCCGGCGAAGGCGCGGATGTCGTCGAGCGAGCGCCAGCGCGTCTGCACCTCGATCGCCACCTGGCCGCGGGTGAGGCCCCGCCGCAGCATGACATAGCCGGCGAAGCCGGGCTGGCGCCGCAGCATGGGCAGGACCTGGCGCTCGAAATGCGCGAGGTAGTCGGCCACGCGCTGCGGCGTGGCGCGCGCGCCCCAGGAGCGGAAGACCGTCATCGCGGCAGCGCCGCGGCGACGAGCGCCGCCCAGGCGCCGGGCGCGATGCGGGCGAGCAGGCGGTAGCCGGGCGCTTCCGGCTGCGGGCGGAACACCGCGATCTCGCCTTCCGCCATGTCGGCGAAGTCGCGGCCGGCGGCGTCCACCAGGTTCGGGCGATGCGCGACGATCAGCGTGACGCTGCCCGCCGGCGGGACGGCGGCGAGCATCATGCGGAGCGCCCGCGCATGCGGCGCGTTCGGGCCGGATTCCGCCATGCGGGCGCCCTCGTTGAGGTCGCCATCCACCTCGGCGGCGGCGACCTCCATCAGCGTGGCGGTGTCCCTGGCGCGGCAGTATTCGCTGGTCAGCAGGCGGGCGACGCGCATGCCGATGGCGCGCATCGCCGCGCCGATCTCCTGGGCCTGCAGCCGCCCGGCCTCGCTCAGGTTGCGCTGCGTCGCGCAGTCGGCGAGGTCCATGCTGGCGCGGTCGGCGCCGCTGCGGTCGGTGGCCGGGTGGCGCATGTAGAGGACCAGGCCGCCCTCGCGCAGCGCCTGGGCGAGCGCCGCGCCCTGCAGCGGATCGGCGCGGGCGGGCAGCGCCGTGGCCAGGCAGAGCAGCAGCCATGAAGCGAGCCAACGCATTGCCGTCGCTTCCCGGACAAGGGAACGTCTCGCCGCACCAATATCGAGCGGTCCCCGCCGGACCGGGCATCACGATGCGGAGCGCGCGACGAGCTCGAGCACGGCTGTTGCCGCGGCCTCGCTCGGGAGAGTGTCGCTTGGGAGGGCCTCGCTAGGGAGGGCCTCGCTCGGGAGAGTCTCGGTCGGGAGAGTGTCGCTTGGGAGAGCCTCGCTTGGCATGCGCTCGGGCGGGCGGAGCAGGGCGAGGGCCTCGGCGAAGCCGGCACGCTGCGCGGCGGCGATCGCCGGGTCCGCGAGCGGAGCGACCAGGGCCTCGGCGAGCTTCGCGGGGGTGCAATTCTCCTGGATGCGCTCCGGCACCACCTCGCGCTCGGCCAGCAGGTTCACGAGCGAGGCATGCGGCACCTGGATGAGCCGGCGGACGATCGCCGCCGTCACCGGATTCACGCGGTACGCCACCACATGCGGGATGCCGGCGACCGCCATCTCCAGCGACGAGGTGCCGGACTTGATCAGCCCCGCGCCGCCGCGCGCGGCGACCGCGGCGAAGGCGTCGTGCTTGTCGGCGAGCGCCTCGACCAGGATCGGCGCCGCCGGCCAGCCCACCGCGGCGCGCCGCACCGCCTCCGCGACGATCGGCGCCACCGCCACCACCGGGCGCAGGCCCGGCACGCGCTCCGCCGCAAGGCGCAGCGCCGCGCCGAAGATCGGCAGCAGGCGCTTCACCTCCATCCGCCGGCTGCCCGGCATGACCATGACCGGCCGCTCCCCGGCGCCGATGCCATGCGCGGCGAGGAACCGCGCCGCGTCGCCGCGATCGGCGCCGCTCTCCAGCACCGGATGGCCGACGAAACGCACCGGCACGCCCGCCGCCTCGAAGAAGGCCGGCTCGAAAGGCAGCAGGCAGAGGATCAGATCCAGCTTCTGCCGCAACGCCCGCACCCGCCCCGGCCGCCACGCCCAGACCTGCGGCGCGACATAATGCACCACCGGAATCCCGAGCGGCCGCACCCGCTCCGCCAGCCGCATCGCAAAGCCTGGGCTGTCGATCGTCACCACCACCGCCGGCCGCTTGGCCGCGACATCCTCCGCCGCCTCGCGCAGCCGCCGCGCCAGCTGCCGGATCTTCGGCAACACCTCCACCAACCCCATCAGCGCGAGCTCGCGGAACGGGAACAGGCTGGCGATGCCCTGCTCCGCCATCCGCTCCCCGCCAATGCCGGCAAACTCCAACGCCGGCTGCCGTCGCCGGAGCGCCGCCACCAGGCGGGCCCCCAGCACATCCCCGGACGCCTCGCCCGCCACCACGTAGATCAGGGTCATGCCGCTGCGCCTTGAGGCCCGGAGGCGGGCCAGGAGGGGCGCTGCCCCTCCTGGACCTCCCCGCCGGGGGGCCAGGCGCCCTCCGGACCCCGCCTGGGAAGAACAGGTCCGGGAATGGGGAGGGGCATGGTGCGGCGGCGCAGATGGCGCGCCGCTTGTGCCCCTCCCCATTCCCGGACCTCTCCCCGCGGGGTCTGGGGGGCATCGCTTGCCCCCCAGCGGGGGAGAGCCCGAGAGGGGGCAGAGCCCCCTCTCGGTCCCGCACCCATGGCCTCCAGGCGCAACGGCGTCACCGGAACGACGCGGGGGCGGGCGGGGTGACGGGGCTGGTGGGCCAGTCCTGGTGGTTGCGGACGGCGCCTTCGGCGCGGACGGTGGCGATCGCCTGCGGGTCGATTGTGGCGAAGAGCCAGCCGGGCTGGTCGAGCGTGCCTTGGGCGATGATGCCGTCCTCGGGGAAGCCGCGGTCGATGGGGCCGTAGATGGCGGCGTGGCCGCGGTTGATGTCGAGGGCGGCGGACCAGGTGGCGGTGCCGACGGTCGGCGCGATGGCGACGTAGCACTGGTTTTCCAGCGCGCGGGCGCGGGCGCCGCACTGGACGCGATTGAAGCCGTGCAGCGTGTCGGTGCAGGAGGGGGCGAGGATCAACCAGGCGCCGGCTTCGACCTGGGCGCGGACATGCTTGGGGAATTCCACGTCGTAGCAGACGGAGATGCCGATGCGGCCCCAGGGGGTGTCGAAGATTGCGGGCTGGGCGCCGCGCGAGACGCCCCAGCGTTCCGTCTCGAAGCGGGTCATGAAGTACTTGTCCTGGAAGGCGGTCTTGCCCTCCGGGGTGATGAGGGGCGCGCGGTTGATCACGCGGCCGGCCTCGGCGCGCATGGGCAGCGTGCCGGGGAGCAGCCAGGTGGCGTGGCGGCAGGCGGTGGCCTGCATGATGCCGAGGATGTCGGGCGCGGCCTCGACCATGGCGGCGAGCTCGGCGGGTTCGTCGGCGGTGTTGCGGCCGGTGAGGGCAGCGCCGAGCTCGACGCAGGCATATTCCGGCATGACGAGGAGGTCGGCCTGGGCGGCGCCTTCCGCGACCAGGCGGTCGAGCTTTTGGGCGTAGGCGTCGAGGCTGGCGGGGCGCTCGACGGGGTATTGCAGCAGGCCCAGGCGGAGCGCGCTCACGCGGGGTCCTTCGGCCGGCGGGCAGCGCGGCGTCGGCGGGGGCGCGGCGGGGTCACGTCAGGTCCTTGAGCCAGAAGGCGAGGCTGTGCGGGGTTTCACGGTCGTCGCCGACTTCCTTCCAGCGGAAGATGCAGGAGAGGTCGGGCCGCCTGATGTAGCCGCGCTTCTGCCAGAAGGCGTCGAGCGGGGTGTAGTCGGCGGGCTTGCGCGGGTCGTTCTCGTTGCGGGTGACGGCGCAGAAGGTGGCTGCGGCGGCGCCGAGGGCGCGGGCATGGGCCTCGCGCAGCGCGAAGAACCGCACGCCCGCGCCCTGGCCGCGGTAGCGGGAGAGCAGCACGCTCTCGCCGAAATAGCAGAAGCGGGCGGGGTCGAGGCCACGCTTCGCGAAGGCCTCGCGGACGGGTGCGGCGGCTTCGGTCATGGGCTGGCAGGTGGAGATGCCGACGGGTTCGTCGCCATCCATGGCGACGATCACCGCGGCGCCGGGGCTGGCGGCGTAGTCGGCGAGGTACTTTCGCTCATGCGCCTCGTCGCCGTCGTAGAGATAGGGCCAGGCGCGGAACACGGCGATGCGCAGCCGGGCGAGCGCGGGCAGCGCCGGGCGGAGATCCTCGCCGGTGAGGGTGGCGAAACGCAGCGTCATGGCGGGGATGTAGGGCGGATCGCGCGCCGGCGGAACGCCCCGGCCCTGGTAAGGGCGTAACCCTGGCCCCAGCTAGGGCGAAGAGGCGCGGCGGAAAAGGAGAGAGGGCATGGCGAGCGAGACGGCGACCTTGGGCGGCGGCTGCTTCTGGTGCCTGGACGCGGTGTACCGGGACCTCAACGGCGTGACCCAGGTGGTGTCGGGCTATGCCGGCGGCCATGTGGCCAACCCGAGCTACGAGCAGGTCTGCGGCAAGCACACCGGCCATGCCGAGGTGGTGCAGGTCACCTTCGATCCGGCGGTGCTGTCCTATGCCGATCTGCTCAGGGTGTTCTTCACCATCCACGACCCGACGACGAAGGACCGCCAGGGCGCCGATGTCGGGCCGCAATACCGCTCGATCATCCTGACGCACTCGCCGGAGCAGGAGCAGACCGCGCGCAACGTGATGGAGGAGATCGAGCAGGCGGCGATCTGGGGCGCGCCGCTGGTGACCGAGCTGGCGCCGGCGACGCAGTTCTGGCCGGCCGAGCCGGAGCATCAGGACTACTTCAACCGCAACCCCTGGGCCGGCTATTGCCGCGCGGTGATCGCGCCGAAGGTGGTGAAGTTCCGCAAGGCCTTCGCCGACCGGCTGAAGCGCGCGGCATGAGCGAGCCGGCGCCGCGGCCGCGGCCGGCGGCGCTGCCGGCGCTGGCGCTGGGCGCGGCGGCGCTTGGCGCGCTCGCGCTGGGGGCGCTGGCGATCGGGCGCCTGGCGATCGGCAAGGCGCGGATCCGGTCGCTGATCATCGACGAGCTCACGGTGCGCCGGCTCGACCTCGGGCCGCGCGGCCGCGATCAAGGCTGACACACACGGAGACCGACACCATGCTGCTCGGCGGCAAGAAAGCCCCGGAAGGCCATTTCCCGGTCCAGAAATCCGACGCCGAATGGCGCGCGGAGCTCACGCCGGAACAGTACCGCGTGCTGCGCCAGCATGGCACCGAGCGCGCCGGCACCTCGGCCCTGAACGCGGAGAAGCGGCAGGGCGAATTCGTCTGCGCCGGCTGCGGCCAGGAGCTCTTCGCGAGCGACACGAAATTCGAGAGCGGCACCGGCTGGCCCTCCTTCTTCGCGCCGCTCGAGGGCGCGGTGGAGACCAGCACCGACCGCTCCCTCTTCATGACGCGGACGGAAGTGCACTGCGCCAATTGCGGCGGCCATCTCGGCCACGTCTTCCCGGACGGCCCGGCCCCGACCGGCCAACGCTTCTGCATGAACGGCGTGGCGATGCGCTTCGTGCCCAAGGCGTAGCTCTGGTTGAGAGCTGCGTGGGAGGGCGCTGCCCTCCCACACCCTCCCGCCGGGGGGCGAGGTCGCCCCCCAGCGGGAGGTGCAGGAGGGCAGCTCCCTCCTGCGCAGCTCTCAACAAGGCGCAACGCCTCAGGCCCGAAACAGCGCTTGCACCGGGTCGGGGCGGCGGGCAGCTTGCGGGACCCGAGGGTGTCGAGCCATGCCTGCCCTGCTGCTTGCCCTGTTGATGTTCGCCTTGCCCGTGCTGGCGCGGGCGGATGTCGTCTATGTGCTGAACTCGGGCGACGCCACCGTTTCCATCCTCGATTCGGAGCGGCGCGAGGAGGTCCGGCGGTTCCCGATGCTCCGGGAGCCGCATCACCTGGTGCTGTCGCCGGACGAGCGCAGCCTGCTCATCGCCGATTCGTCCGGCAACGAGATCATCTGGGTCAATCCGGCGACCGGCGAGGTGCAGCGGCGGGAGCGGATCTCGAATCCGTATCACCTGGCCTTCTCGCCGGAGGGGCGGTTCCTGGTGGTGGCCTCGCTGCGGCGCGACCAGGTCGACATCTACGATGCGCGGCAGACGCCGCCGGTGCTGATCGGGCGGCTCAGGCTGCCGGACAAGCCTTCGCACATCGCGTTCCGGCCGGATGGTGGGGTCGCCTATGTCACCCTGCAGGGCAACGGGCTGGTGGCGGCGATCGACCTCGAGAACCGGGCGCTGCTGTGGCAGGCGGAAGTGGGGCCGGAGCCGGCGGGCATCATGTGGCACCGCGGCAAGCTGATCGTCGGCATCATGGGGCGCGACTACATGGCGGTGCTCAATCCCGAGACGCGGCAGGTTGAGCAGACCATCCGCATCGGGCGCGGCGCGCACCAGATCTTCGCGACGCCGGACGGGCGGACGCTGTGGGCGACCAGCCGGGTGGAGAGCCGGATCGCCGACATCGATCCCAGCACGCTGGCGGTGCGGCGGGTGCTGGAGATCCCCGGCGGGCCGGACGACATCGCCTTCGATGCGGATGGGCGGCTGTGGGCCACGCTGCGCTGGGTCGGACGGGTGGCGGTGATCGATCCGGCGACCTTCCGGGTGGAGACGATCCGGGTGGGGCGGAGCCCGCATGGCATCTACGTCCAGCCGACCCGCGGCGAGTAGGCGGGCGGTTCTGGCGGGGTTGGCGGCGGGTCTGCCGGCGCCGGCGCTTGCGCAAGGCCCGCAACGTTGCGCCGGGACCGTGTACCTCACGATAGACACCGGCTGGGCGCGCGAGGCGGAGCGGATCGCCGAGATCCTGCGCCGGCGCGGCGTGCGCGCCACGCTGTTCCTCGCCAATGAGCGGACCTTCCGCGGGGATATGAGCCTCGATGTGGCTTGGGCGCCGTTCTGGCGCGCGCGGGCGGCGGAGGGCCATGTCTTCGCCAGCCACACCGACCGGCACTGGTATTTCCGCGGCGATCCTTCGCCCGGGCATGTGCGCTACCTGCCTTATGGGCAGCGGGACGGGGGCGAGGTGCTGGACCAAGCGGCACTCTGCGCCGAGCTGGAGCGGCCGATCGGGCGGCTCAAGGCGATGGTGCCGGAGGCGATGGTGCTGCCGCTGTGGCGCGCGCCGGGCGGCATCACCACGCCGAACGCGGTGCGCATGGCGGCGTCCTGCGGGCTCAAGCACCAGGGCTGGAGCGCGAACGGCTTCCTCGGCGACGAGCTCGACAGCGCGCGCTTCCCGAACGCGGCGCTGGCGCGGCGCGCGCTCGACACCGTGCGCGACGGCGAGGTGCTGGTGATGCATTGGGGCGTGCGCAGCCGGCGCGAGCCCTATGCCGAGGTGCTCGACGAGGTGATCGCAGGCTTGCAGGCACGTGGCTTCTGTTTCACGACGCTGCCGCCGACGGGACGTTAGGGAAGGAGTGGGGGCGGCGTTCACGTCGCGGCATGGCGCTGGCTTCTCCCGCACTCTCAGGCGCCGTGCCGTCGTCGGGCTGAGAACGGAGCTCGCCACGCTTCCCCGGAATCAAAAGAAGGAGGTGGGGGGTCTGGGGGGGCGCGGCACTGCCGCGACGTGAAGCTCCTCCCCCCAGTCTCTTCCAGCTGCTGGATCTGGCAGCGTGGTTCACGCCTCCGGTGATTTTACCTCCGGCGATCACGCTCTAGAATGCCGAGCCATGCTCGACTCGCTGGAACAGGCCTACGCGGACTTCACCGGCTGGCTGTTCGGCCATGCGCTGCAGCCGGCGCTCTATGCGCTCGGCCTGATGGACTGGGCGGACGATGCCTTCCAGTGGCTGGACTTCATGCTGTTCGGCCTGGTGCAGGTGCTGGTGGTCTATGCCGTATGCCGGCCGCTCGAGGCCTGGCGCCCGGTGGAGCGCTGGGCGGACGGCCGCGTGGTGCGCACCGACATGGTGTACACGCTGCTGTCGCGGCTCGGGCTGCTGCCGCTGATCGCCTTCGTGGTGTTCGCCTCGGCGGAGGCGCGCTGGGAAGGATTCCTCGCCGATCTCGGCTTCGTGCAGCCGAGCCTCGAGGAGATGGTGCCCTGGCTGCGCGAGCATGCGGTGGTGGCGTTCCTGATCTATGTCGTGCTGCTGGATTTCGGCGAGTACTGGCGGCACCGGCTGCAGCACAGCCTTGGCTGGTGGTGGGCGCTGCATTCGATCCACCACGCGCAGCGCCAGATGACGATGTGGACGGACGACCGCAACCACGTCGTGGACGACGTGCTGCAGGCGGTGTGGTTCGGCGCCTTCGCCATGCTGATCGGCGTGCCGCCGGGGCAGTTCCCGCTGCTGGTGCTGGTGCTGCGGCTGGTGGAGAGCCTGAGCCATGCGAATGTGCGGCTCTCCTTCGGCAGGCTCGGGGAGCGGCTCCTGGTCTCGCCGCGCTATCACCGGGCGCATCACGGCGTGCTGTCCACCGCCGAGCAGGGGAAGAACTACGCCACGCTGTTCCCGATCTGGGACGTGATCTTCGGCACCGCGGATTTCCGCCGGCACCATTATCCGGAGACCGGCGATCCCGAGGCGCCGCCGGCCTATGTCAGCGGCGGCTGGCTCAGGCAGCAGGCGGCGGGGCTGCGCAGGCTGGCCGGGGCGCTGGTGGGACGGGGATAGGCGCCGCCCGCGATGGCGTCGCTCGCCGAGCACCGCGCCTTCTATGCCGATCTGGTCTGCGCCCGCGGCGGCGCGCGGGATGGGCGCATCCGGGATGCCTTCGCAGCGGTGCCGCGGGAGCGGTTCTGCGCGAAGGGGCCGTGGCAGGTCTTCGCGGGCGGCGGGTATCTGACGACGCCGTCGGACGATCCGGCGTGGCTCTATCAGGACATCCTGATCGGGCTGATTCCCGAGCGCGGGGTGAACAATGGCGAGCCCAGCCTGCATGCGCGGTGCCTCGAGGCGGTGGCGGTGCAGCCGGGGGACCGGGTGGCGCATATCGGCGCGGGGACCGGGTACTACACGGCCATCCTGGCGATGCTGGCCGGGCCGGACGGCGTCGTGGACGCCTATGAGATCGATGCCGGCCTCGCGCAGGACGCGGCGCGGAACCTTGCGGCGGAGGCGAACGTCGCCGTGCATGCGCGCAGCGCGACCGAGCCGCCCTTCGCGGCGGCCGACGTCGTCTATGTCAGCGCGGGCACGACGGGGCCGCTGCCGCTGTGGCTCGACGCCCTGGCGCCGCGCGGCCGTCTGATCCTGCCGGTCACGCCGGAACCGCCGGGGATGGGCGGCATGCTGCTGGTGACGCGCGACGGGGGCGATCGCTTCGCCGCGCGCCTCGTCTGCAACGCCGCGTTCATCCCGTGCAGCGGCGCGCGCGACGCGGCGACGGGCGCGCGGCTGGCCGAGGCGTTCCGGCGCGGCGACGCGCGCGAGGTGCGATCGCTGCGGCGCGACGGGCTGCCGGATGCGAGCTGCTGGGTCGAGGGCCAGGGTTGGTGGCTTTCGACCCGCGCGTGACTCTGGCGGAGGGCGACGGACGTCGCGGCGGTGCCTGGGGGTTCGGGGGGTGCGGCACGGCCGCAACGTGAACCCCGCCCCCGGTCACCGCGCCGCCAGCACGCCCGCGCAGGCCGCCGGCATCGCCGGCCGCGGCCCCGGCGGTGCCGCGCCCGGGCTCCGCGCCTCCGGGGTGAACCACCAGCCCAAAGCGTCGCAGCCATCCCCCGCCGGCAGCGGCGGCTGGGTCCGGCATTCCGGCTGCCCGGCCGGGCAGGCGATCCGCACATGCATGTGCTGGTCATGCCCCCACCACGGCCGCACCCGCCGCAGCCAGGCCGCGCCCGGGTTCATCCGGCAGAGCTCCAGCTTGATGGCGGGATTGACGAAGATGCGGTCCACCCCGGGGCTTTCCGCCGCCATCCGGATCAGCGCCGCGGTGCGCGCGGTGAAGCGGCGCGGATCCACCCCGCCGCCGCCCGCCGCCACCATGGAGGGGAGCTGGATCGCCTCCCGACGCGCCACCGGCACCACGCCATGCGGCGTGAGATCGAGCCAGATATCCGCATCCAGCCCCGCCTGGTGGCTGTTGTGGCCGTAGGTCATCGGCCCGCCACGCGGCTGCGACAAATCGCCGATCCAGAGATCCGGAAGCCCGAGCGCCTGGCTGCGCGCGGCGAGGTCGCGGACGAAGGCGATCAGTGCCGGATGGCCCCAGGCGCGGTCGCGCGCCGGGCGCAGCACCTGCCAGCCCGGACCCTCGGTCGGCAATTCCTCGGCGCCGGCGATGCAACCCAGCATGGCGCTGCCGATGATCCGGGTGGGCCCCGGCGCCGGCCCCGGCACGCCGGCCCATAGCGCGGCGCGGGTGATCTCCTGCGCCTGCGCCGACAGGACGAGGAGCACCGCCGCGAGCGTCCCGATTCCGATGGTCCTGCCCATGGCCGCGTTGAAAGAGTGGGGGCGGAGAGAACTCCGCCCCCACACCCCCACCTCCTTTTTTTGACTCTTGGCGCTGGCTCCTCCCGCACTCTCAGGCGCCGAGCCGTTGTCGGGCTGAGAACGGCGCTCGCCACGCTTCCCCGTATCCAAAAAAAGGAGGTGGGGGGTCTGGGGGGCGGAGTTCACTCCGCCCCCCAGTCTTCTTCTGCGACGCGCAGCAGGACCTTGTTCATTCCGGCTTGCTAGGCGAAGCGCCCGCGGGCATCAACGGGCGGCAACCGGCGCAGCCGAGGAGATCCGATTGGCACGTTATCTCGTCACCGGCGGCGCCGGCTTCGTGGGCAGCCACTGCGTGCTGGCGCTGCTCGAGCGCGGCGCCGAGGTCGTCGTCTTCGACAACCTGCGCCAGGGCCATCGCGAAGCGGTCCCGCCGGAAGCGGCCCTGGTGGTCGGCGACCTCGCCGACCGCGCCCGCGTCGCGGAGCTCTTCGCCGCCCAGCGCTTCGATGCCGTGCTGCATTTCGCCGCGCTGTCGCTGGTGGGCGAGAGCATGCGCGAGCCGCTGCGCTACATGGCCGAGAACGCCGCCAATTCGCTGTGGCTGGCCGATGCCGCGATCAAGGCCGGCTGCCTGCGCTACGTGCTCTCCTCCACCGCCGCGCTGTTCGGCGAGCCCGAGCGCATCCCGATCGACGAGGAATGCCGCATCGCGCCCGGCTCCGCCTATGGCGAGAGCAAGCTGATGGTCGAGCGCGGCCTCGCCTGGGCCGCGCAGGTGCACGGCCTGCGCTACGCCGCGCTGCGCTACTTCAACGCCGCCGGCTCCGACCCGGAGGGCCGCGCCGGCGAGGACCACGACCCCGAGACCCATCTCGTGCCGCTCGCCATCGATGCCGCACTCGGCCGCCGCCCGCCGCTCACCGTGTTCGGCGACGACTACCCGACGCCGGACGGCACCTGCCTGCGCGACTACGTCCACGTCACCGATCTGGCGGACGCGCATCTGCGCGTGCTCGACCGGCTCGAGAGCCACGGCTCCTGCCGCTACAACATCGGCAACGGCGCCGGGCATTCGGTGAAGGAGGTGATCGCGGCGGTGGAGCGGGTGGGTGGCCGCACGGTGCCGCACAGCATCGGCCCGCGCCGCGCCGGCGACCCCGCGGTGCTGGTCGCCGCCAGCGAGCGGCTGCGCCAGGACACCGGCTGGACCCCGCGCTACGCCGCGCTGGACGACATCGTGCGCACCGCCTGGGCATGGCGGGAGGCGCATCCGCGCGGCTACGACGACAAGGGCTGAGCGGCGCAACGGGCCTGGGCGGGCAGGCGTTTCAGGGGCTGCCGCAAACCGGCCGGGAGTTGCGCGATGCTGCTCACGCTCGAGGTCGTCTCCGTCCTGCTCGTCGCCACCGCCATGGCCTTGGCGCTCGCCCATGCGCTGGAATTGCCGGGCAAGCTGCGGCTCGGCCAGGATCACTACCTGGCCGTGCAGCGCATCTACTATCCCGGCTTCACGATCGGCGGCGTGGCCGAGCCGATCGGGCTGGTGGCGACGCTTGTGCTGGCGATCCTGTCGGGCGGCCTTGCCTTCTGGCTCACCGTCGCGGCATGGGTCGCGCTGGCGGCGATGCACGCCGCCTATTGGCTGCTGACCCACCCGGTGAACCGCTTCTGGCTCGACGCCGAGCCGCTTCAGGGCGCCGGCGCCGCCTTCTTCGCCTTCAGCCCCTTCGGGCAGCGCGGCGACCGGCCGCCCTGGACGCGGCTGCGCGACCGCTGGGAGTTCTCCCACCTGCTGCGCGCCGGGCTCGGCTTCCTCAGCCTCGCCCTGCTCGCCACCGCCGTCGCGCTGTAGCCAGAGGCGCGCCGCGCCTCAGCCCTGGAAACGGAACGCCCCGCTCACCGGCGCGTCGTCCTTCTTCTCGGTCTGCGCGGCCTGCATCTCACGGGCCTTGGCCTCGACCTGGCGCATCAGGTTGTTGAGCGCGGTCACCACGCCGGGCAGCTGCGTCAGCGGGATGCAGAGCTGCCCGACCGGGCTCGGCTTGCCGTCGGTGCCCGCCTGGCCGAGGGTCAGCCGCGCGACGCCATGGAACACCGAGGCCTCGGAGATCCCGTCGATCAGGATGGTGGGGCCGGACACTGGCATGAAGCTCTCCCGCTGCGTCTTCCGATCCCCTCTTACTGCTCCCGGAAGGCCCGCGTGAAGCTGTCGCGGATCGGCTGGGTGATATAGCGCAGGAAGGAGCGCTGGCCGAGCTGGATCATCGCCTCCACCGGCATGCCCGGCACCAGCTGGACATTGGGCAGGCGCCTGAGCTGGTCCTGGTCGATCAGCACATAGGCGCGGAAATAGCTGCGCCCGGTGCGCTCCTCGGTGGTCACGTCGGTGGCGACGAAGGTCACATGCCCGTGCAGATAGGGCACCAGCCGCTGCTTGAAGGCGGGCAGCCGCACCTCGGCGAGCAGCCCGGGATGCACCACGTCGATATCGGTCGGCTGGACATTCACCTCGGCGACCAGCCGGTCGTTCGCCGGCACCAGATCCATCACCGGGTCGCCGGGGCGCACCACGGCGCCGATGGTGAACAGGCGGAGGTTCAGGATGGCGCCGTCCTCGGGGGCCAGGATGTCGCGGCGGACCGAGACGTCCTCGGCCGCGCGCAGCCGCTCATTGGCCTCGGAAAGCCGGCCGCGCAGATCGCTGAGCTCGTTGGCCGATTCCTGCAACCGCTGGTCGAGGATGCCGCGGATGGTGCGCCGCGCCTCCTCGATCGCGGCATTGGCGCGGGTGATCTGGCCACGGAGATCCTCGGCGGTGCCTTCCAGCGCCGCGGCGGAGCGCTGCAGCGCGAGGAGCTGCGGCAGCCGCTGCAGTCCCTGGTTGACGAGGCCGCGAGTGATCTCCTCCTCGCGCCGGATGAGCTCGAGCTGCAGTCCCTGGGCGCGGAGCTGCCCCTGGGCGGAGGCGATCGTCGCCTGCTGCTGCGCGATGCGCGCCTGCTGCACGCCGACCTGGCTGTCGAGGCTGGCGAGCCGCGCCTCGAACAGGGCGCGCTGGCCGGTGACCGCGCTCTGCGCGCGCGCATCGGCATTGGCGGCGAGCTCGCGCGGGAAGGCGATCTCGCGCGACTGGGCGAGCTCGGCCAGGAGCCGCGCCTCCTGCGCCCGGAAGCCCCAGACCTGGGCCCGCAGCGTCTCCAGATTGGCGCCGGACTGGATGTCGTCGAGCCGCATCAGGAGCTGCCCGGCGCGCACCCGGTCGCCGTCGCGCACCAGGATCTCGCGGACGATGCCGCCCTCGAGGTGCTGGATGGTGCGGCGCTGCCCCTCCACCTTGATGACGCCGGGCGCGATCGCGGCTTCCGAGAGCGGCGCCAGCATGGACCAGGCGGCGAAGGAGCCGAAGAACAGCAGGCAGGCGACGATGCCGAACAGCACCGCGCCGCTTGTGCGCGGGCGCGGCGGCTCCTCCGGCAGCGTCGGCGGGCGCGGGCGGGAGATCGCCGGCAGCTGGCTCTCGCGCTTGACCAGCGCCTTGGAGGGCGGCGGGTCGATCTGGGCCAGCTCGCTCATGCGCCGCTCCCCTGGCTCTCGAGTTGCGGTGCGGGCTGCGTGCTGATCGCCGCGGTGGGCGGCCGCATCAGCTTCTTCAGCACCTCGGCGCGCGGGCCGAACATCTCCACCGCGCCATCGCGCAGCAGCAGCACCTTCTCGACCCCCTGCACCAGGGCCGGGCGGTGCGAGACCAGCACCACCGTGGTGCCGCGCTCCTTGAGGTCCTTGAGCGCGCGCAGGAGGCCGGCCTCGGAATCGCCGTCGAGATTGCTGTTGGGCTCGTCGAGCACGATCAGCTTGGGGCGGCCGAACATGGCGCGGGCGAGGCCGATCAGCTGGCGCTGCCCGCCCGAGAGGTGCTGCCCGCCTTCGCCGATCTCGGTGTCGTAGCCCTGGGGCAGGCGCAGGATCATCTCGTGGCAGCCGGCGAGCTGCGCCGCCTCCACCACCTCCTCGGGCTCCGCCTCGCTCATGCGGGCGATGTTCTGGAACACGGTGCCGTCGAACAGCTCGACATCCTGCGGCAGGTAGCCGACATGCCGCCCGAAATCCTCGCGTTGCCAGGTATAGACATCGGCGCCGTCCAGCCGCACCGAGCCGGCGAGCGGCTGCAGCGTGCCGGTGAGCAGGCGGATCAGCGTCGTCTTCCCCGCCGCCGAGGGCCCGATCACCGCGAGGCTCTCGCCCGGCTCGAGGTTGAAGCTCACGCCCTTGATGGTCGCCGCGGTCTGGCCGGGGAAGCCGAAGGTGACGCGCTCCATCGCGACCCGGCCGCGCGGCTCCGGCAGGTTCATCCCCGGCGGGCGCAGCCTGGGCAGGGCGAGGAAGCTCGTCAGCCGCCGCCAGGACTGGCGCACCTGCACGAGCTGCTTCCAGCCGCCGATCAGCTGCTCCACCGGCGCCAGCGCGCGCCCCATGATGATCGAGGAGGCGATCGAGGCGCCCGAGGTCAGCTCCTGCTGCAGCACGAGATAGGCGCCGATGCCGAGGATCGCGATCTGCACCGCGAGGCGGCTGAACTTGGTGACGGCGAGCAGCAGATTGGCGCGGTTGCCGGCGCGGTCGAGGATCGGCGTCATCTTGCCGACCCCCTGGCGCCAGTGCGACATCACCGCGGGCATCATGCCCATGCTGTCGATCACCTCAGCGTTGCGCACGATGGAGTCGGCGCGCCGCTGCACCGCCATGGCGCCGCTGTTCGCCTCCTTCAGCAGCTTGGAGGTGGAGACCTCGTTGAGGATGGTCAGCGCGAGCAGCAGGGCGGCGCCGCAGAACGCCACCCAGCCGAGCACCGGGTGCAGCAGGAAGATCACCAGCAGGTACACCGGCACCCAGGGCACGTCGTAGAGCGAGAGCGCGCCGGGCGAGCCGATATAGCCGCGGCACACCGCGAGGTCGCGCAGCGCCTCCATGCGGTAGGCGCGGCCGCGCAGCTGGCTCTCGATGGCGCGGGCGAAGCTTTCGGGCCCGACCTTCGCCTCCACCCAGGCGCCGATGCGCTGCATGATGCGCGAGCGCGTCGCCTCCAGCAGCGCGAGCAGCCCGACCGCGGCGATCGCGATCAGCGTCAGGTAGAGCAGCGTGTTCAGGTTGCGCGTGGCGAGCACGCGGTCGAACACCTGCATCATGTAGAGCGAGACGGTGAGCTGCAGCGCGTTGACCACGCCGCTGAACATCCCGACCACGATGAACTGGCTGCGGCAGGCAGCGACCGCGCGATGCAGCAGGGTCTCCGCGGTGGCGCCTTCGGGCTGGCCTGGCCTCGCGACGGTAGCGGACATGGTCAGCCTCCGAACACGGCGAGCAGCCGGTGCAGCATCTCGCCATGGCCGGACAGCCAGGCGGCGGCGGCGGCGCCCAGCAGCAGGGCGAGCAGCGAGGCGCAGAAGGCGCCGAAGAAGCCGAGCGGCCGCGGCAGATGGGCGAGGTGCTCGACCACCGCCTCCTGGCGGATCTCCTGGATGCGGTTGTGCATCGTGGTGACCGCGTGGGCGTCGAGCTCGGCCGCGGCGCGGGCGCGCAGCCGCGCGATCTCCTCGGGCGTCGCGGGAGCGCCGGCTTCCACCGCGAGCGCGAAGGCGAGCAGCCCGGCGAGCCGCCCGGGGCCCTCGGGGGCGAAGGCGGAGAGGGCCGGCGCGGCCTGCGGGGGCGGGGTGTTCATGTCCGGACGCAGCGTTTCCACCTTGGGCATCTTGCCAGAACTCTCCTGGAGGGCGGCCGGCTGCCGCGGCCCGGCGTATGCCCGGATCCTGGAGCACCCCGTGGCGCGCGGCTGTTACCTGCTGAACAGGACCGAGACTAGCCGGCGATGATTGCCATCCTATTGCCGTGCCGTGTCCGGCGCCAGGGAAACCCGTTCCGGCAGCGCAGCAGGGATCGCGAGGTAGGCGATCCGCTTCGCCTCCTGCCGTCCCAGCGTGACCGTGTCAAGGATCAGCCCGCAGGCGAGCGACAGAAAGGAAAGCAACCCAAGTCCGGTAGAGAGGATCGCAGTCGGGAAGCGCCGCACCAGCCCGGTTTCGAGATATTCCTCGAATACCGGAATGAAGATGCCGATCGCCAGCAGCAGGAGAAGCGCGGCCATCCCGCCGAAGAAGGGCAGCGGTCTCTCATGCTGCACCAGCAGGAGGATGGTTCGGGCGATCCGAATACCATCCCGCAGCGTGCGCAGCTTGCTCGCCGAGCCGGGGGGGCGGGCGCCGTAGGGGGCCGGCAGCTCGCCGATCGGCAATCTCAACTCGAGGGCGTGGACGGTGAGCTCGGTCTCGATCTCGAAGCCGTGGGCCAGTGCCGGGAACGACTTCACGAAGCGGCGGGAGAAGGCGCGGTAGCCCGACAGCATGTCGCTGACCCCGCGGCCGAAGATCCGCCGCACCATGCCGCTCAGCACCCGGTTGCCGAAACGGTGGCCGCGCCGGTAGGCGGCGGCCGCCTCGCCCACCCGCGCCGCGGTGACCATGTCGAGCCCCTCGCCGAACAGGAGCTCGAGCATGGCCGGCGCCGCGGCGGGGTCGTAAGTGCCGTCGCCATCCACCAGGATGTAGGCGTCCGCCTCGACATCGGCGAACATGCGGCGGACCACGTTGCCCTTGCCCTGCAGCCTCTCGCGGCGGGCGACGGCGCCGGCGGCGGCGGCGACCGCCAGGGTGCGGTCGGTGGAGTTGTTGTCGTAGACATAGACCACGGCGCCGGGCAGGGCGGCGCGGAACCCGGCCACCACCCCGCCGATCGCCGCCTCCTCATTGTGGCAGGGCACCAGGACGGCGATGCGGGGCGCGCTCATCCGGCGGTGAAGACGACCCGGCGCGACAGCACGAAATTGCCGATCATGCCGGCCAGCGCGCCGGCCGCGACGCCGATCACCGGATGCGCTGCGACCACCGGCAGGGTCGCGAGCAGGGCGGCATAGGTGCCGTAATTGCAGGCGAAGCCCACCAGGTTCACCGCCAGGAACAGCGCCCATTGGCGGTGCGCCGGCGCGCCGCCGGCGCGGTGGCGGAAGGTCCAGGCGCGGTTGAGCGCCCAGGTCACGCTGGCGGCGGCGATGTAGGACAGCACCCGGCCGGAATAGGGCCCGGCGCCCAGCGCCATCGCCCCATAGAGCACCGCGGTGTCGGCCAGGAAGCCGATGGTGCCGACCACGCCGAAGCGCAGGAATTCCGCCGCGAGCCGCAGCCGGTGCGGGCCGAGGCGTTCCAGCAGGTCCTCGAATCGGGCGGCGATGGCGGACATCGGGGTGCTGTCTAGGTCAGGCGCGGCGGCTTGCCCATCACGAGGGGCGCTGGCAGTTTCGCGGCCCAGTATGGCAGCGGCGTGGCGCGTGATGGGCGAAGGGACGGCGGTGGCCGCGCAAGGCCTCCGCGCAGCCCCGGCCGCATGACCCGCGATCAGGCCCTCGCCGCCTACCGGCTGATCCGCCGCGGCATCGGGGCCGTGCTGCGCCAGGCCACGCGGCAGCTGGCGCCCGCCGACCTGCGCCACGCCCATCGGCAGGTGGCGGGCTGGGCGGATCTCGCCGCCATGGGCGACACCGCGCTCGAGATGGTGGCCGATGTCGCGCTGTTCGAGCCGAACCAGCGCGGCCGGCGCGGCTTCGACCGTTTCCTCGCCGCCGATCGCGGGCTCGCGGCCGCCGAGCGCGCCCTGGCGCTGCGGATGGCCGGCGCCTGGTTCTCCCTGTTCCGCCTCGCCGAGCGGCACCCGGAGGGCGGCCTCTGGATCGAGGACCGGCTCGCCGGCGACCGCCGCCTCTGGCTCATGGACGAAGGGCTGGAGCGGTCCGCGCCACAGGGCGCCGTGACCGCGATGCGCCTCTTCGACGCCGGGCCCTTCCATGCCGGCTTCGGCATCGTCCTCGCTCCCGGCGCGGAAACGCTCGACCTCTGCATCGCCGCCCGCGCCCGCGGACTGACGACACCCTTCCGCCATTCCATCGCGGCGACCCTCTACGCCGACGCACTGTCGGCGGAACTGCCGCGACGCCGCGCGGGGCGGCGGCGGGGTCTTGGATAAGACTGGGGGGCGGAGTTCACGTCGCGGCAGTGCCGCGACCCCCCCAGACCCCAGGGGAATCGCATATCAGTAGAAAGCTGTTGCGCGGCGAGTAGAAGTTGATTCTGAAGGAGGTCCACCGACGCTGGGGGGACCTTCGGATGCTGGCGTTGATTCGGATATTCGAGGCGGT
>Ga0081539_10001559_pt1 | contig 38075 bp, 34 predicted proteins | sample TabmetS4T2R2_FD_71023 | JGI IMG/M metagenome (GOLD analysis project Ga0081539, IMG submission 71023) | Tabebuia heterophylla rhizosphere microbial communities from the University of Puerto Rico - S4T2R2 | ecosystem: Host-associated > Plants > Roots > Rhizosphere ... | reverse complement strand
GGAGTGGGGGGTGGGACCGGCGGCTGCGGGGGGTGCAGTCGTCGTTCTCACCCGCAACTCGGCGGTTACCAGGCGATCGCCGCGGAGCGAAGCGGAGCAGGCTAGCTCAGCTCAACTCATGATCTCGCGCATCAACCGGGCCGTCTCACTCGGGGTCTTGCCCACCTTGACTCCGGCGCGCTCGAGCGCCTCCTTCTTGGCGTCGGCCGTGCCGGCCGATCCGGAGATGATCGCGCCCGCGTGGCCCATCGTCTTGCCCGGCGGGGCGGTGAAGCCGGCGATGTAGCCGACCACCGGCTTTGTCACATTGGCCTTGATGAAGTCGGCCGCTCGCTCCTCGGCGTCGCCGCCGATCTCCCCGATCATCACGATCGCGTCGGTGCCCGGATCGTCCTGGAACGCCTTCAGCGCGTCGATGTGCGTGGTGCCGATGATCGGGTCACCACCGATGCCGACGCAGGTGGAGAATCCGATGTCGCGCAGCTCGTACATCAGCTGGTAGGTCAGCGTGCCGCTCTTGCTGACCAGGCCGATCCGGCCGGCCGGGGTGATGTCTGCCGGGATGATGCCGGCGTTGGATGCGCCCGGCGAGGCGATGCCGGGACAGTTCGGGCCGATGACTCGGGTCTTCTGCCCGTGCGACAGGTTGTAGGCCCAGGCGGCGGCGGTGTCCTGCACCGGTACCCCTTCGGTGATCACCACGGCCAGCGGCATCTCGGCGTCGATCGCCTCGATGATCGCGGCCTTGGTGAAGGCCGGCGGGACGAAGAGGACCGAGGCGTCGGCGCCGGTGTCCTTCATCGCCTCGCCGACGGAGGCGAACACCGGCAGCGCGGTGCCGTCGAAATCCATGCTGGTCCCGGCCTTGCGCGGGTTCACGCCGCCGACCACGTTGGTGCCTGCCGCGAGCATCCGGCGGGTGTGCTTGGAACCCTCCGCACCGGTCATGCCCTGAACGATGACCTTGGAGTCCTTGGTGAGCCAGATAGCCATGTCGTCACTTCCCCGCAGACGCGAGCTCGGCGGCGCGCTCGGCCGCCCCGTCCATCGTGTCCACCCGTTCGACCAACGGGTTCTTCGCACCGTCCAGGATCGCCCGGCCGGCCTCGGCGTTGTTGCCGTCCAGGCGGACCACGAGCGGCTTGCTGACGTCCTCGCCGCGCTCGTGCAGCAGGGCGAGTGCCTGGACGATGCCGTTGGCCACCTCGTCGCATGCGGTGATGCCGCCGAACACGTTCACGAACACCGACCGCACCGACGGGTCACCGAGCACGATCTCCAGGCCGTTGGCCATCACCTGGGCACTGGCGCCGCCGCCGATGTCGAGGAAGTTCGCCGGCTTCACGCCGCCGTGCCCCTCTCCCGCGTAGGCCACCACGTCCAGGGTCGACATGACCAGGCCGGCGCCGTTGCCGATGATGCCGACCTCGCCGTCCAGCTTCACGTAGTTGAGGTTCTTGGCCTTGGCGGCCTGCTCCAGCGGATCCACCGCGGCCTGGTCCACGAGTGCCTCGTGCTCCGGATGCCGGAACCCGCCGTTCTCGTCCAAGGTCACCTTCGCGTCCAGGCAGAGCACCCGGCCGTCGCCCACTTTGGCGAGCGGGTTCACCTCGACGAGCGTGGCGTCCTCGGCGACGAAGGTCTGCCAGAGCTTCACCGCGATGTCGGCGACCTGGTCGGCCACGTCGGCCGGGAATCCGCCCGCTTCGACGATCGCCCTGGCCTTCGCCGCGGAGACACCTTCGTTGATGTCGATATCGATCTTGGCTACCTTGTCCGGCTGTTCCTCCGCGACCTGTTCGATCTCCATGCCGCCGGCCACGCTGGCAATGCAGAGGTAGGTGCGGTTCGCGCGATCCAGCAGGTAGGAGAAGTAGTACTCGTCCTGGATGTCCGCGGTTTCGGCCAGCATCACCTTGTGTACGGTATGGCCCTTGATGTCCATGCCGAGAATGTCGTCGGCGCGGGCCTGCGCCTCGTCAGGGTCCGACGCGAGCTTCACGCCGCCGGCCTTACCCCGGCCGCCGACCTTGACCTGAGCCTTGACCACCACCCGCCCGCCAAGGCGCTCGGCGATCGCACGGGCCTCCTCCGGGGTCTCGGCGACACCGCCGCCCAGCACGGGCAGCCCGTGCCGTTCGAACAGGTCACGCCCCTGGTACTCGAACAGGTCCACGTGTCTCCTTTCGCTCGCGACGCCCGCACCTTCGCGTCCCGACGCGTGTCCGCGGCGCAGTCCGGGCGCCCCGGCGTCAGAGGAATGTCCGGTCGCTGCTCGTTCACGACCTCATCCGCAGACTAGTCATCCGGCGAGGCACTGTGCGCCCGCGGGTGCACGCTGTGCAAGACCGCACACGATCTTCGCGTACCGCACCGGGAGAAAGTTCGTGCGAACTGGCGTAACCGGAGATGAAGGGTGTCGTTGAGTGTGATGTCGGAGCGCTCGGCGGCACCGGCGAAGAAAGCGGCCGATGCCCTGTCGGTCGAGGGGTGGCGGCGGGGCATCGTGCATAGAGGGGCCGGACGTGTGAGGGGTGCGTCCGGCCTCTCCCTTCAGGCGAACCGCCGGACTTTCACGCGACGGGCGTTGTCACATTGGCGCGTACCCATTCGATGATGGATGCGGTGGTCGCGCCCGGGGTGAAAATCTTGGCCACGCCGAGTTTCTCCAATTCCTCGATGTCCTCCACCGGAATGATGCCGCCGCCGAACACCACGATGTCGCGTGCGTCACGTTCGGCGAGCAGTTCCAGCACCTTCCGGAACAGCGTCATGTGCGCGCCGGAAAGTACGGAAAGGCCGATCGCGTCGGCGTCCTCCTGTATCGCGGTCGCGACGATCTGCTCGGGCGTCTGATGCAGCCCGGTGTAGACCACCTCCATGCCGGCGTCGCGCAGCGCGCGGGCGACCACCTTCGCACCCCGGTCGTGGCCGTCCAGCCCGGGTTTCGCCACTACGACCCTGATCCGTGCCCGCATGTCCGTCCCTTCTCCCACCCACTCGCCTGAACGAACGGTAACCCTCCCCGAACGGCCCGGGTAGTCGACTTCACGGATACGGCGTTGCGGCGGTATGCCTCGGGCGAGCATCGCAAGCACCGTTTAACGTATTCCGCGTCACATGACTTTCTGTTTTATGGGCGGTGACAGAGAGCTAGCAACGAAGCTCGCCCGAAAAGGTAACGAATTCGGACAATCGCTGCTCAATGCCGATAGAGAACTGTCAGGGAATTGGCGGTGCGACTTGTGACACGGACGCGGCTTCGTTACCGTGGCCCACGGCTGTCAACCGGTTGACCCCCGGAAGACCGCACGGCGACGTCAGTTCGAACCCCTCAGGGGCTCCTGCGCAGCCGGCCTTATCGGTACCGACGAAGGGTTGTTCGTGCGCCAGCGCTTGTCGTCTGAGCCCGATCGCTATCGCGGTCGTCGTCGCGTACCTACCCCTCCCCGCAGTCGTTATGCCGTTGTCGGTGCCGCGGCTTTCTTCGGCGCCGGCGTGGTGGCTCTGGGTGCGGCGTCGGGCGTGCCTGATGCCAAGACCCTCGACCCCACGATCCTGAAGGACCTGAAGGCCGCGCGGATCTCGCCCGAGGACATCGAGGCCCGCAACGACGCCGACCGCGCCAACCGCGCGTCCGATCGCGGCAAGCAGCCGGCGGCCACAATCAGCGCCGAGGAGGCCGAGGCTCAGGCCTGGCTGCTTCCGCTGGACGACTACACCTTCACTTCGCCGTACGGCGTCCGCTTTGAGAAGCTGCACGCCGGCATCGATCTGGCCGCACCAGAGGGAACGCCGTACAAGGCGATCCACGGTGGCAAGGTGACCGCGGCCGGGTACAGCGGCGGTTACGGCTACTCGATCACCATCCAGACCGACGACAACGTCGAGATCATCTACGCGCACTCGCGCCGGCTGCTCGTCAAGAAGGGCGACGTCGTCAAGCCCGGGCAGGTGATCGGCGAGGTCGGGAATACCGGTGCCTCGTACGGGACTCACCTGCACATCGAGACCCACGTCGACGGCGAGCCGACGGATCCGATCCCGCTGCTGCGCGAACGCGGTGTCGACATCAAGCTCAAGATCGAATCGGTGTACGGCAACCTCGCCGCATCCTGACCGCACCGAATGGTCCCTGACCGGGTTGCAACTCGGTTGGGTGTGCCCCGACACGCCTCTACTCCCTCAAGGTCCGCTGGGCCATGCCGACATCACCCTTGTCGGAGCTCAGTCACAGCCTTGGAGGGATCACCCGGTCGTGCCGTACCGCGCCAATCCACCAGTACGAGCCGTGCACAGCCATCGCGCACCCGCCAAGCCGATCGCTCTGCTGGGCGAGCGCGCTCGCCATGCTGTGATGGCCACCGCTCTGGCCGCGGGCCTCGGTGTGGCGGGCGTCACGGCAGCCGCGGACGCTCAGGCTCGCGAGGTCGAGACCGTCGCCGCCGTACGGGCCGACACGCAGACAGCCGCCGAGATCTCGGCCTTGCCGGCCGGACAGGTGGCCGCGGCGGCGACGATCCGCGAGGGTGAGGCCGAGACGCACGCCGCCGAGGTGACTGCCGACCGACCGGCGCTGTCCTTCGTACGGGTACGGCGCAAGCAGCGTCCGGCACCGAAAGTCACCCCGGCCTGGGTCAATCCCATGCCGGAGGGGGCGGTGACCTCTTGCTTCGGCCAACGCTGGGGCCGGCTTCACGCCGGGGTCGACCTGGCCGCACCGAGCGGCACCCCGATCCGCGCGGTAGGGGCCGGAGTGGTGATCTCTGCCGGGCCGGCCGACGGATACGGCATCGCGGTCCTGATCGACCACGGCAACGGGTACCTCACCCTCTACGGCCACATGTCCGCCGTGACGGTCACCGCGGGGCAGAAGGTGAAGGCCGGCGATCAGATCGGGCCGGAGGGCTCGACCGGCCACTCGACCGGGCCGCACCTGCACCTCGAGGTGCACAAAGGCGCCTACAAGAACCCGATCGAGCCGACCCGGTGGATGCACGAGCACGGTGTCGCCATCCCCGGATGTGCCGCCGTCCCGGACGAGGATGAGACGGCTTAAGGACAAGGCTGAGCGCTAGATCTTCTCCAGCGGAGCATGCCGGAGGACCAGCCACATCACCTGGTCGCCGAAGTCGACCTGGGCCCGCGCGCCGGGACCGCGACCCTCCACGGTCACCACGTGGCCCAGCCCGTACCGCTGATGGTTGACGCGATCGCCCACCTCCACGGCCGGGGTCTGCGGCAGCTCGCTGGCGGTGGACAGCTTGCTGGCGTCGATGCCCAGCCGCTCGGCGAGGCGCTGCGCCTTCGGCGTACCGCCGGCGAAGCCGCCGCCGCGTCCACGGTCTCCCCCGCCGCGGCCGCCCACGCCGCCCCCTGTCCCCGACCAGGACGTGTACGAGCCCGCGGTGCGCTCCCAGCGGACCAGTTCGCCGGGCAACTCGGTGGTGAACCGGGACGGCGCGTTGTACTGCGGCTGGCCCCACGCCGACCTGGTCACCGCGCGGGACAGGTAGAGCCGCTGGCGGGCGCGAGTGATCCCCACGTACGCCAACCGGCGCTCCTCTTCCAGCTCGGTGTTGTCGGTCATCGCGCGCGAGTGCGGGAAGACGCCGTCCTCCAGGCCGGTCAGGAAGACCACCGGAAACTCCAGGCCCTTGGCCGTGTGCAGGGTCATCAACGTGACCACGCCCTGATGGTCGGGGTCGTCGCTGGGCACCTGGTCGGCGTCGGCCACCAGCGCGACCTGCTCGAGGAAGCCCTCAAGCGTGGCACCGGGCACGCCTTCGTCGGCGGCCTGTGCCTCGACGCGCTCGGTGTACTCGCGCGCCACGCTCACGAGCTCCTGCAGGTTCTCCATCCGTCCCTGATCTTGCGGGTCGATGCTCTCCTCCAGCTCGGTGAGCATGCCGGAACGGTGGAGCACCATCTCGAGTACCTCCTCGGGCAGCGCCGTGCGAGACATCTCGCGCAGCTCGTCGAGCATCGCCACGAAATCGGCGATGCTGTTCGCCGCCCGTGTCGAGATGCCCGGCGCGTCCTTGGCCCGGCGCATCGCTTGCCCGAATGAGATGCGGTCGCGGGTGGACAGCGCCTCGACGGACGCCTCCGCGCGGTCCCCGATGCCTCGGCGCGGCGTGTTCAGGATGCGGCGGATACTGACCGTGTCGTCGTCGTTGGTGATCGCCCGCAGGTACGCGAGCGCGTCGCGAACCTCCTTGCGCTCGTAGAAGCGCACCCCACCGACCACCTTGTACGGCAACCCGACCCGGATGAACACCTCCTCGAACACCCGGGACTGGGCGTTTGTCCGATAGAAGACGGCAACCTCGCCGGGGCGTACGCCCACCTTGCTGCCGAGCCGGTCGATCTCGCGGGCCACCCAGTCTGCTTCGGCGTGCTCGGTGTCCGCCACGTACCCGATGATCTGCTCACCCGCGCCCTGGTCGCTCCACAGCCGCTTGGGCTTGCGCGCCGAGTTGCGGTCGATCACCGCGTTGGCCGCGGACAGGATCGTCTGGGTGGACCGGTAGTTCTGCTCGAGCAGGATGGTGCGGGCGTCCGGGTAGTCGCGCTCGAATTCCAGGATGTTCCGGATCGTCGCGCCACGGAACGCGTAGATGGACTGGTCAGCGTCACCCACCACGCACAGCTCGCCGGGCGGCGGATCGCCGTCCACCGGGCCGACCAGCTCCTTGACCAGCATGTACTGAGCACGGTTGGTGTCTTGATACTCGTCCACCAGCACATGGCGGAACCGGCGGCGGTAGGTCTCCGCGACCTTCGGGTGGGACTGCAGCAGATGCACGGTCGCCATGATGATGTCGTCGAAGTCGAGCGCGTGCGCCTCTCTGAGCCGGCGTTGATACAACGCATACGCCTCTGCCACCGCACGCTCGTTCGGGCCCTTGGCGCGGTCGGCGAACTCCTCGGGCTCGACCAGCTCGTTCTTGAGGTTCGAGACCTGGGCGGCCAGACCGCGGGCCGGATAACGCTTCGGGTCCAGGTCGAGCTCGCGGGCCACCAGCTGCATCAGCCGGCGCGAGTCGTCGGCGTCGTAGATGGAGAACGTGCTCTTCAGCCCGGCGTGGTCATGTTCGGCGCGGAGGATGCGCACGCACGCCGAGTGGAATGTGGACACCCACATCAGCCGCGCCCGAGGGCCGACCAGGGCGGCCACTCGCTCCTTCATCTCGCCGGCGGCCTTGTTGGTGAACGTGATCGCGATGATCTCACCCGGATGGACGTGCCGCTCGGCCAGTAGGTAGGCGATCCGGTGGGTCAGCACACGGGTCTTGCCCGAGCCGGCGCCGGCCACGATCAGCAGCGGCGAGCCCGCGTGTACGACGGCGTCGCGCTGCGGGCCGTTGAGGCCGGTCAGGAGGGACTCCGGGTCGATCCGACGGGCAGGTGGGCGCTTCGGCTTCTCCTGCTGTACGGCAGGGCCGCCGGAGGGCGACTGGGGGTTTTCCGGGAGGGCTCGCATCTCGGCGTGAAGTGTATGCCGACCGACCGACAAGAATTCGCGGTCCCGCACCCGATCGGGGACGCGTCGGGAATCGCCGCGGACGCCGCCGACCGCGTCGCCGTCCCTGGCCTGATCCCACGGTTTGGGCGGTTTCCTTGCGAAGCCGACCGGGCCCGGGTCATACTCGCTTCGTGATTCATCAGGCGCGATTTTTCTTCTACGGCACCGGAGGTCCGGCGACCGTAGGACGCGTCTGAACGACAGACCTACATCAAGCCCCGGGCTTCCCAGCCCGGGGCTTGATGCTGCCCGGGCCGGGTTGCCCCAAGCACCCGAGGAGCAGAACATGACCGCCGATGTGGTGGACCAAGCGACCGGTGCCGGCGAGACGCTGGCCGCCGATGAGATCCGGGCGATGCGCGAGCGCATCGACGAGATCGATCAGGCCATCATCGACCTGTGGCTGGAGCGGGCGCGCCTGTCGCAGCAGGTCGGCAAGACCCGGATGGCGTCCGGCGGCACCCGCCTTGTGCTGTCCCGCGAGCGCGAGATCGTCGAGCGCTTCCGAGAGGCGCTGGGCGCCGACGGCACCCAGGTGGCGCTGATGATCCTCCGAGCCGGACGCGGCCCCCTCTGAAGGCAACCCGGGTCAGGCCACACCGGCCTCGTGCGTGACCACGATCTCGCGCTCCTCCGCGAAATGACAGGCGCTCGGGTGGTCGGTTCCCCGCCGCTCGACGAGCGCCGGGACCTCCTTGGCGCAGATGTCCTGTGCCTTCCAACACCGGGTGCGGAACCGGCACCCCGAGGGCGGGTTCGCCGGGCTCGGCACGTCGCCGGTGAGCCGGATGATCGCCTTCGTGCTGCGGACGGTCGGATCGGGCACCGGCACCGCCGAGAGCAGGGCCTGGGTGTACGGGTGCGTCGGCCGCTCGTATATCTGATCCTCGGTGCCGATCTCAACGATCTTGCCGAGGTACATCACCGCGACCCGATCGGAGAGGTGGCGCACCACCGACAGGTCGTGCGCGATGAAGATGTACGCCAGGCCCAGCTCCGACTGCAGCTTCTCCAGCAGGTTCATCACCTGAGCCTGGATCGATACGTCGAGCGCGCTCACCGGCTCGTCGCAGACGATGATCTCCGGGCGCAGGGCGAGCGCGCGGGCGATGCCGATGCGCTGGCGCTGGCCGCCGGAGAACTGGTGCGGGTAGCGATTGATGTGCTCGGGGTTGAGACCGACCAGCTCGAGCAGCTCCTGCACCTTCTGCCGGCGGCTGCCCTTCGGCGCCACCTCGGTGTGAATCTCGAACGGCTCCCCGATCAGGTCGCCGACCGTCATGCGGGGGTTGAGCGAGGTGTACGGGTCCTGCATGACCAGCTGGATCTGCCGGCGTAGCCGCCGCATGTCGCCGCCGCGCATCTTGAAGATGTCCTCGCCGCGGTACAGCACCGTGCCGGCCGTCGGCAGTTCCAGGTTCATCACGACCCGGGACAGCGTGGACTTGCCGCAGCCCGATTCGCCCACCACCCCCAGGGTCTCACCCTCCCGGAGATCGAGGGTGACGCCGTCGACGGCCTGGACGTGCCCGATGGTCTTCTTGAACACGATCCCGCGGGTGACTGCGTAATGCTTGACCAGTTCCTTGATCTCAAGGATCTTCTCGCTCACGGTTTCACCAATTCCTCGGCCTGCAGAAGTTCCTCGGCGAAGTGGCAGGCGCTGCCCCGGGTGGGACCGAGCCGGCGTAGCGGCGGCACCTTTTCGACGCACACCGGTTGGGCCATGGGACACCGGGGGTGGAACGGGCAGCCCGAGGGGATCCGCAGCAGGCTCGGTGGCAGACCCTTGATGGTCCGCAACTCCTGCCCCTTCTCATCGATCCGGGGAATCGAGTCAAGCAGTCCGAGCGTGTACGGATGTGCGGGCCGGGCGTAGAGCTCGTGAACGTTCGCTTCCTCGACGATACGGCCGGCGTACATGACCGCGATGCGGTCGGAGACGTCCGCGACCACTCCGAGGTCATGCGTGATGAGGATCATGCCCATGTTGCGCTCGCGGCGCAGCTCCGCCAACAGGTCCATGATCTGCGCTTGCACGGTGACGTCGAGCGCCGTGGTCGGCTCGTCGGCGATCAGCACCTCCGGGTCGAGCGCCAGCGACATGGCGATCATGACGCGCTGGCGCATGCCGCCCGAGAACTGGTGCGGATACTCCGTGACCCGCTGTCTCGCGTTAGGGATCCTTACCTGGTCGAGCAGCTCGATCGACCGCCGTTTGGCCTCCTTGCGGCTCATGCCCTGGCGGATCCGGAATTGTTCACCGATCTGGAATCCCACGGTGAACACCGGGTTGAGTGCGGACAGCGCATCCTGGAACACCATGGCGATGCCGGTGCCGCGGATCTTGCGCCGCTGCTCGGCGGACATCTCCAGCATGTCCTCGCCGTGGAAGCGGATCTGACCGCCGGTGAGGAAACCCGGCGGTGTGTCAAGGATTCCCATGATCGTCTGTGCGGTCACGCTCTTGCCGGACCCCGACTCCCCCAGCACGGCGAGCGTCTCCCCGGCGTCCACATGGTAGGTGACCCCATTGATGACCTTCGCGACCCCGTCGCGCGTGCGGAACTCGACCCGAAGGTCGTCCACCTCGAGCAGGCGACCGGAGGGCCGGCCGGCGGAGGAGAACCGGGGATCGGTGACCATGATGTTGGACACGGGGCGTCTCCTACCGCAGTTTGGGGTCGAGGGCCTCGCGCACGGCCTCGCCCAGCATGACGAAGGAGAGTACAGCGACGACGAGGAAGGCGGCCGGGAAGAGCAGCAGGTACGGCGACACCCGGATGTAGTTCTGCGATTCGCTGATCATGACGCCCCAGGACACGACCGGCGACCGCAGGCCCACGCCGAGGAACGTCAGCGTCGCCTCGGCACCGATGAAGGAGCCGATCAGAATCGTCGAGTAAACCAGCAACGGGGCCAGGCAGTTGGGAATCAGATGCTTGAACACGATCCGGGTCGAACTGGCACCCATCGCCCGCGCCGCGACGATGTAGTCCGCCTCCTTCGTCGCCAGTACCGATGATCTCATGATCCGCATCGACAACGGCCAGCTCAGGATGAGGAGCGAGGCCACAACGATCATGATGATGGCCCATTTGCCCCGATTGGAACCTGGCGGGTTGAACGTGAACAGGATGACGATTCCGCCGAGCAGGAACGGCAGTCCGAAGAACACGTCGGCCACCCGGGACAGAACCGCGTCGAACCACCGACCGCGGTAGCCCGCGATCACGCCCATCAGGCCGCCCAACAACGTCGTGCCCACAGTGGAGAGCACGGCCACCACGATCGACGCCTGAGCACCGTAGATCACCCGGGCGAATACGTCGCGGCCCTGCACGTCGTAGCCGAACCAGGCGTCGGATGACGGCCCGACCCGGCTGCGCTGCAGCAGGCCGTAGTCCGGATCGGCGCTGGTGAACAGGGCGGGCCACGCCGCCATCACGAGGAACAGCAGAATGAACGCACTGGAGATCCAGAACAGCGGATTACGCCGGAGGTCGTGCCAGGCGTCCCCGAGGAGTCCACGCGGCTTGTCCGCGCGTTGCACGGCCAGCACCCCGGCGCCAGGCGGCGCGATCGTACCCGGCGCGGTTGGCTCTTCCGTCTGAGTCGAGGTCACCAACGAACCACTCGCCATCGGGTCAGTCATAGCGGATCCTCGGGTCCAGAGCTGCGTACAAAAGGTCGACCACCAGGTTCATCAACATGTAGACCAGCACCAGGATCACGACGATGGAGACCACCGTCGCGCCCTCCTTCGTGATGATGGCCCGGTAGGTTTCCCGGCCGATGCCGTTGATACCGAAGATGCCCTCGGTGACGATCGCGCCACCCATGAGAGCGCCGAGGTCGGTGCCGAGGTAGGTCACCACCGGGATCAGCGAGTTGCGCAGCAGGTGGACACCCACCACTCGGCGCATCGGTAATCCCTTGGCGATCGCGGTGCGGACGTAGTCGGCGCGGCGGTTCTCCGCGATGCTCGTCCGGGCGAGCCGGGCGATGTAGGCCATGGAGACGCTGCCGAGCACGAATCCCGGAAGGATCAGCTGGGTGAACGTCGGTGGGTTCGACACGGTCGGCCGGACGATGGCCCACTGGACCCCGAACAGATACTGCAGGACGAAGCCGGTCACGAAGGTCGGCAGCGCGATCAGGAACAGCGTGGAGACCAGCACCAGGTTGTCGAGGAAGCCGTTGCGCCGCAAACCGGTCAGCACACCCGCGGTCAAGCCGATGATGGCTTCGATGGCCAGCGCCACGATCGCCAATTTGATCGTGTTGGGATACGCCTGGCCGATCACGTCGTTGATGGAACGGCCGCCGTACGTCTGGCCGAAGTCGCCCTGCAGCAGGTTCTTCAGGTAAGTGACATATTGGACGAATATCGGCTTGTCTAGATTGAATTTCTCCGTCATGAATCGGATGTACGAATCTGGACACCGTCGATCGCCGCATTTCCCGGCGAACGGGTCACCAGGAACGGCCCAGACGAGGTAGTAGATCAGGAATGTGGTCCCGAAGAACACCGGGATCAACTGGAGCAGGCGTCTCATCACGTAACGGCCCATCGAACCTCCAGACTCGGGCGCTCGTGACGCCTGGTACCGACGGTGTTCGAACGCGCGGCAGCACGAGTAACCGCCTCAGGTCCGGCCCTCCGATAGGTGGACCGGACCTGAGACTGAGGTTACGCCCTCAGGCTTACTTCAGCGCGACAGACGAAAGGTCGAGCTCTCCGACGTTGTTCGTCTTGACTCCCGTCACCTTGTCGGACGTGCCGGCCTGTCCGGTGTAGAAGTAGATCGGGATCGACGGCACGTCCTGGTCGACGATCTTGAACGCCTCCTCGAACTTGGCGTGCGCCGCATCGACGTCCTTCGCCGAGGTGCCTTCTTTGTAGAGGGCGTCGACCTGCGGGTTGCTGTACAGGCCGTCGTTGGACGAGCCACCGGTGACGTAGAGCGGACCCAGCCAGTTCTCCACGTCCGGGTAGTCCTGCTGCCAGGCTGCGCGGTACGGGCCCTTGAACTTGTGCGCGTTGGCCGTCTGCCGGAAGACCGCGAAGGTCGGCATGCCTTCAGCCCGGACGTTGATGCCCAGAGTGTTCTTCACGCTCTGCGCGACGGCCTCCATCCACTCCTTGTGGCTGGAGTCGGCGTTGTAGTACAGGACCATCTGGCCGGAGAAGCCGCCGGCCTTCTCCAGCGCCGCCTTCGCTTCCGCCGGGTCGAACTTGCACACCGTGCAGTTGCCCGGCTTGTTGCCCGGAGCGAGCGGGTTGGACCAGCTGTCCGCGGGCTTGCGGGTACCGAAGAAGATCTTGTCGGTGATCGCCTGCCGGTCGATCGCCAGTGCGACTGCCCGACGCAAGTCGGCGTTGTCGAAACGCTTGTCGTAGAACGGGAACGCGATGATACCGGTCACCGGGATGCTCGTCTCGATGGCCCGGTCACCCAGATCCGTCTTCCACTTCTCGCCGGCCAGCGCCGAGACGGGCACCTGGTCCATGAAGTCCAGGTTGCCGGAAAGCAGGTCGTTGTAGGCGGCCGTGTCTTCCTGGTAGAGCTTGTAGGTGACGTCCTTGACCTTGACCTTGTCGTCGAGCGTGTAGTCGTCGAAGCGGGTCAGCTTGATCTCGACGTTGTCCTGCCAGGAGACGAACTTCACCGGACCGTTGCCGATCGGCTTCTTGCCGAACGCGTCCGTGGTGCCGGTGAAGAAGGCGTCCGGCAATGGCATGTAGGCGCTGTAGCCGAGCTTGGTCGGGAAGATCGAGAACGGCGCGGCGAGCGTGACCGTGAAGGTGTAATCGTCAACGACCTTGAGACCGGACATGGTCTTCGCCTTGGGCTCCGGCGCCTTCTTCGGGCCGTCCTCATCGGGATCCTGGGTGTTGACGTCGGTGAAACCGGCGATGTCGCCGAAGAAGCTGGCGTTCTGCGCGCCGTTGGGCGAGTAGGCGCACCAGTTCCAGGCATCGACGAAGTTCTTCGCCTTGACCTCGGTGCCGTCGTGGAACTTCGTGCCCTGCTTGATCTTGATGGTGTAGGTCTTCGAATCGCTGGACTCGATGGACTCCGCGAGCATTTTCACCGGAGCGCCGCCGTCGTTCGGATACTTCACCAGGCCGGTCCACATGTCATCGACGACCCGGCCACCAGCGGTTTCGGTGGTGTTGCACGGCACGAGGCCGACTTCCGGCTGCGTGTTGTAGACGGTTATTGCACCGTTTGCGGTATCGCCGCCGCCGGTGGTGCTGGTGTCGCCGTCGTCGCCACCACCGCAGCCCGCCGCCACGAGCGCGACGGCGGTCGTCATCGCGACCACGCTCGCCCGCTTCGAGACTCTCATTGTTTAGGGCCTCCTCTTGTCCTTGCCTAGTGATCTCATCTCGAACCCATGCCGGCCTGCCACCGGTCGGCGGCCACCGTTCGACTGCTTGCAAGCGGCCGCGGGGGCACCGGAGGCATACGGCTCTTGGCACGTCGCCAACCAGTCACGACGGCCGATCGGCGAAGCTCCGGACACCCGCGGCACACCGTCAACTTTCGATGTCTATACAGACTCCGGGCAGTCAGTCACGGGCACGTGAGGTCGTTGCAACTCTGACACTCGCCGCCCCTCATCGAAAGACGTGTTATCAACCCGATATCGGGGCGGGATGGGCAGGTGCAACCAGGCGATACGCGACTGTCACACCGAAGACCCTGTCGTTCATGAGCTTTTGTCACGTTCTGTTGTTTTCGCCCGCCCGGCGAAGTGACCACGCCTTTCTCTTGATCCTCGGGTCATCCGACAATCAAGATCTTGTACAGGCGTCCGGCTCCGCGTAGTCGATCGACAGGTTCGTCACCCTTTCGGAGTGGTCGAGCGCCGGGCGGTGTGTGCTCACACGAGCCGGCGATCGGCAGCCCATCGGGATAGTTCGTACCGATTACTCATCTGGAGCTTCCGAAGCACGTTCGACACATGTGTTTCCACCGTCTTGATGGAGATGTAGAGCTCCTTGGCGATCTCCTTGTACGCGTAACCGCGGGCGAGCAGCCGGAGGACCTCGCGCTCACGGTTCGTCAGCTGGTCCAGTTCCGGATCGGCGACCGGCACATCCGGACGGGAGGCGAACGCGTCCAGCACGAAGCCGGCGAGTCGCGGGCTGAACACCGCGTCGCCGTCGGCCACCCGCCTGATCGCGGCGGCCAGTTCGTCCGGCGAGATGGTCTTGGTGACGTAGCCGCGGGCGCCGGCCCGGATCAGGCCTATCACGTCCTCGGCGGCGTCCGAGACGGAGAGGGCCAGGAACTTCACCTGCGGATGCGTACGGCGCATCGACTCCAGCACCGCCCGACCGCCCCCGTCCGGCATGTGCACGTCGAGCAGCACCACGTCGGGCTGGGTAGCGGAGATCCGGGTCAGCGCCTCGGCGACCGAGCTGGCCTCGCCGACCACGTCGACATGGGCGCCGAGCTCGGCGCGTACGCCGGCCCGGAACATGGCGTGATCGTCGACCAGGAAAACCGTGAGCCGACGGTCGTCGGTCATTTGACTACTTCCTTTTCTGCGGTCGAGCCGTCCCGCGAGGCGGGCAGGGTCAGACGTACCTCGGTGCCGTCGCCCGGACCGCTGCGGATCACCGCCCGGCCACCGTGCCGCTGCATGCGCCCGATGATCGAGCCACGCACACCGTGCCGGGAGTCCTCCATCGTGTCGAGGTCGAAGCCCGTGCCCCGGTCGCGGACGAAGACGCTGAGCTCGTCCGCTTCCACCTCCGCGTAGAGCGACACGGTGTCCACGCCGGCATGGCGCGCGGCGTTGACCAGAGCCTCCCGTGCGGCCGCAACCAGCGCACCGACCCGTTCGTCGCAATCCGTATCGCCGACCACCACGGTCTCCACCGTGATCGCATATGTGTCCTCGACCTCGGCCGCAGCCTCCTCGATTGCCGCGGCGAACCGCTCGGTCGGCGAGGCGGTCGGCTTGTATAGCCAGTTACGCAGGCTCCGCTCCTGGCCACGGGCGAGCCGCTGCACCTCTTTGATGTCGGTCGAGTTGCGCTGGATCAACGCCAGCGTGTGCAGCACCTGATCGTGGATCATGGCGGCCAGCTCGGCGCGTTCCTGCTCGCGGATGCGGCCCTCACGCTCGGTCCGAAGCTGGTTGAAGGTGCGCCACAGCAGCGGCGCCACGACCACGCCCACACCGAGCAGCCCGACCAGCGCGAAGATCACCCCGTTGAAGACCGATGCCAGATTGCCGGCCGGCGCGTACACCGCGACCACGCCGATGATGCCGGTGGCGACCAGCACACCGCCGCCGATGAACCGGAAGAGGAAGGAACGCCGGTCACTCTCCTCGACCACGGCGGCCAGCCAGGGTGGGGCCTTGGTCGGGTTGTCCACCCACTGGCCGCGGCGGGCCGGGTCGGACTGATGCCAGATCACCCCGGCACCGACCGCGATGACGGCGATCAGCCAACCGGCCGTGCCGGCCAGGCCGTTGTCGCCGAACAACAGACCCTGCAGCAACACCACGCCGAGGCCGATGGCGGCGAACGGCACGAGGGCGGCCAAATCGCGGCGGGCCGGCTGCTCGTCGTTTGTCACCTGCTGCGGGAGAACCGCCCAGAAGCCTGCATAAAGCATCAGACCAAGACCGTCGAAGCCCAGGAGTACGACCAGAGCGATGCGCACCGCGATGACGGGTACGCCGAGGTGGCGCGCCAGTCCGGAGGCGACCCCGGCAATGATCCGGTGATCGCGCGGCCGATAGAGGCGGCGCGGCGGCGTTTGCAGGGCAGTGGTGATCGCAGTACTCCTTCTACTCCGTTCGATCGTCACACGCTTCGGGTGCAGAAACCACGGGGGACGTCCCCCAGGTCTGCCGGTGCCATATCTCAGGGTGGGGTCAGGGTCGCTGCCTGAGGTGCTTCGGGCCCTCGCACCTTCAGTATCGAAGCCATGACCGACGAAGCTGCCCGGCCCCGCGATGCCGACGGGTCCCGCGGACCGGCGTCTCCCGAATCACCGCCGCCGTCACCCGGCGCGCCGCCGCCCGCTTCCTTCGACGCTCCGCCACCGCCACCACCGCCGCCTCCGCCACCGCCACCGCCACCACCGCCGCCTCCGCCGCCGCCACCGCCTGGCGCCGGCCAGATGCCGCCCAGCGCGGCGCCGCCGTGGTTCGGCACTCCCGACGGACCGTCCTTCACCAGGGACAAGTTGGTCCGGCCCGTTCAGGGCCGCTACATCGCAGGCGTCTGTGGCGCGCTCGGCCGGGCGACAAACACCGACCCGGTGCTGTGGCGGGTACTGCTCGCGGTGCTCGGATTCTTCGGCGGCGTCGGCGTGCTGATCTATCTGATCGGCTGGCTGGCCATCCCGAGCGAGGGCGACTCCGCTTCGCCGATCGAGTCGCTGCTGGGCCGTGGTCGCTCGGGCATGAAACCAGTCTCGATCGTGCTTCTCGGCGGCGCCGCGGTGCTGACCTTCGCCTTCGTGGTCAACGACGGGTTCCGCGCCGCACTGCTCGCCGTAGCCGTCCTGATCGGCGCGGCGCTACTGCTCAAGCGCAACAACACCGGTTCGTCCGCGCCACCGCCGCCCGTTCCGCCGCCATCAACCCCGGACCAGGAGGCTGCCACGTTCGCCACGACGGCTTTCGCCCCTTCCGATCCGGCAGCAGCCACCGCAGCATCCGCGGAGCCACCGACCGAGCCGTTCCCGCCGGTGCCGCCCGCGGACCCGACGCCGCCACAGCCGTCGCCCTCGGCGCCGCCGTCCGGTGACACAGCGCCGTCCGGCGGCGACCGGCCACCGTTCGCGCCGCCGGCCGGGGGATACCGTCCGCCGTTCGCGCCGCACGGTCCCTGGGCCGGCTCCGCCCAGCAGCCGTACGTGCCCGCCCCGGCGCAGCCCAAGCCGCCGAAGGAACCGAAGCCGCCGCGTGAGAAGTCGAAACTCGGTCGGATCACGTTCTTCGCGCTGGTCGTGGTGATGGGCCTGCTGGCCGTGCTGGACATGGCCGGGCTGAGCGTCGCGGTCTCGGCCTACTTCGCGGCCGCGCTGGCCACCATCGCGCTCGGCCTGATCGTGGGCGCCTGGCTGGGCCGCGCTCGCGGGCTGATCGCGCTGGCCGTCGTGGCCACCATCGGCTTGGTCATCTCGACCGGCCTGGAGCGATTCGGCGGCCAGATGGGCGCCAAGGTCTACCGTCCGCAGTCCGTCGCCGGCATTGCCGACCGGTACGACCTCACCATCGGCAACGCGACGCTGGACCTCCGGCGGGTGAACTTCACCGGCGCCACTCAGGAGACGACCGTACAGATGAAAGTGGGTCAGGTGCGCGTGCTGCTGCCGGAGACGGTCGACACCACGGTGGACGTACAGATGTCCGGGGGCCGGGCGCAGGTGTTCGGACAGGAGTGGGACGGCCGGGACCTCACCACACAGGAGGTCACCGACCTCGGCGTGGACGGCGCCGGCGGCGGAACGCTCCGGCTCAACCTTCTGCTGGACACGGGCAACCTGGAGGTGACCCGATGAGGCCGCACCGTACCGATGGCGTCTCGCTCGGCTTCGGCGTGATCTTCCTGCTGGTGGCGCTCTGGTGGGCGGTGTCGGAGGTGGTGAACCTGCGACTGCCCGCGCTGGGCTGGCTGGTGGCGGGAACCCTCATCCTGTTCGGCGCGATCGGCCTGCTGGGCGCGATCCGCTCCGGCGGGCGCAACGAGGTGCAGCCCCCGGTGACGCCCGAGCCGGACACGGAGATTCCCGGTGGCCTGCCGCCGGAGTTGCACGCGGACATCGTCCGAGAGCTGCTGGACGACCCGGGCGAGCGATTTCGCCGCGAGCATCCGGCGATGACGGACGAGAAGAAAACGGACTGACTTCTGAGGGGACACTGCGGGCGGCGCAATATGCTCGTCGTCGTTCCCCACCGGATCCCTGCGAGGAGTCGTACCGTCATGACGCCGTTTCCCGCCGTGTCTTCCGCACCTGTGGCCGGCGTCGGTGCCCGCGCCGCGCGTGCCCTGACCGCCGAATTCGCCCGGCACAACCGGCCGGGCTCGGCGCTGGTGACGGGTGCCGACCATGCCTCGGGCGTCGTGGCCGCCGCCGTCGAGGCGCTGCTGCCCGGTGACACGCTGACCTTGGTCCCGGGCGAACGCAGCACCGCCGGGCTGCTTCGCGACCACATCGCCGGGCTGGGCAGCTGGATCTCCGACCGGGTGAAGATCGTCGACACGCTCGCCGAAGCCGAGCCGGCCGACGTGGTGATCATCGGGGAGCCGCTGACCGGCACGGCCGAGGAGACTCGGGCGGTGCTGGACGGCCTTGCCAAGCACCTGAACGACGGTGCCGTGGTCTCGGTGGCAACGCCGGCCGTCCCGGGCCGCACCGGCGGCGCCGCCGCCGAGCTCTTCCGGCAGAACGCGATCTTCGGTGTCGGCTCCGACCTGGTGATCCGCAACAACCCACCGCTACGGGTGCACAAGCTCCGGTACAGCCAGGCGGACACCCGGGTCGCGGCGACCTTGGCACCGGCATACCGCCCGTCCAGCGTGCCGGTCACGCGCACCATGCACATCGACTCGAACGGCGTGGCGGCGGCTGCCGTCGCGCTGGGCCTGGCCGCACTCGCCCGCACGTCCCGCCCGCACTCCAAGCTCTGGCTGGTGCCGGCGCTGGCCGCTGCACCGATCGCCGCCTTCTTCCGGGATCCCGAGCGCGACGTGCCGGCGGACCCCAGAGCCATCGTGGCGGCCGGCGACGGCCGCGTGCTCTCGGTGGAACGCGTGACCGAGAGCCGCTTCGACGGCGGCGACTTCATCCGCATCGCCGTCTTCCTGTCCGTCCTGGACGTCCACGTCAATCGCGTGCCGGTGGCCGGCCGAGTCACCGACTTCTTCGTCGAGGAGGGCGGCTACGCCAACGCCATGACCGCCGCCGCCGAACACAACGTGGCCGCGTACACGGTCCTGGACACCGATCACGGCACGGTAGTGATCGCCCAACGCACCGGCTTGATCGCCCGCCGCATAGTCCAGCGCATCCCGGTGGGCACGCTGGTCGCCCGAGGCGAACGCATGGGCTTGATCCGCTTCGGTTCCCGCACCGACGTCTACCTTCCCGCCGACAAGGTCACCACCGAGGTAGCCGTCGGTGACACGGTGATCGGCGGGAGCTCCGTAGTGGCCCGCTGGAAGTAACCGTCGCTGGATTCCTGCCGACAAGCTCGGATCAGCGAGTCTTGAGCCACAGGAGCGGCCCACTGACCAGGTAGAGCGCGACGAGGACCACGAACGTCAAGCGCGCATCCACCAACGCGCCGACGACCGGCAGCAACCACAGCCAGGGCGGCAGCTTCACGATTCGTGCCACCTTGGCGTAAGGGAAGCTGGACACCATCGCGAACGCCAGCACCGCGACCCCACCCAGCAGCGCCAGTCCCGGTACCGGCAGATCGATCAACACCGCGAGCGCCAGAACCGCGGCCGTCATCGTGGTGGGCACGCCGGAGAAGAACTTCCCATCCTTGGGCGACACATTGAATCGGGCCAACCGGACAGCCGCGCATCCCGCGACCATGATGCAGGCGACCGCAGCAGCCGGGGTGGGCACCGTGTGCGCCAACGACGCATAGACCACCACCGGTGCCGCCAGCCCGAACGAGCACATGTCGGCCAGCGAGTCCATCTGGGCCCCGAACGGACTGCTCACTCCGAGTTTGCGTGCGAGCGCACCGTCGAGCCCGTCGAACGCCACGCAGACCACCAGGAAGGCGGCGGCCAGTCGCACATCGCCGTGCATGGCCAGGAAGATGGCCGTGAGCCCAAGCCCCAAGCTGGTCAAGGTACAGGCGTTGACCAGCGCGAAGCTGCACCGTCGCCGGGCGGTGAGCACGCCCGGCAACAGGGCGGTGGAAGGCCGCTCGACGACTACCGGCGGGTGGCTGGTGCCGGTGACGGCGCGCGTACGGCCGCGTCCGATCTCGGTGCCGGTGTAGATCACTTCGGCCTGAGTCGCCGTGGCGGCGCGTCTGGCGTCACCGGACCGGCGGCCGACACGCACTGATAGGGCCTGTCGCGCGGCCGAGCCGCCACGACGAAGCCGGCCCGCCCAACGACGCCCGCCGGGACGGGGACTATCCGTCGTACGGCGCCGGCGCCAAGGGGTTCTTGGCACGTGCTTCCTCCATGGGATAGGTCTGCCCTGCCGACGCGGTCGCGGCAGGGTGGTGCCAGGCCCGTTCGCACATACGGGTCCCGATTTCGGCGGGTTACACCATTGCACGGCGCGGGCGACCTTGGCTAATGACCGCTCGACCGTCGTATGCAACGACGCCCTCCGCCTCTTTCATCCCCCGGGCGGACGGGATGGCCCTTTTTCCGGCCTTCCCTGTGACGAGTCTAACTGACCATTTCACCTGCTAGTCCCTCTACGGCGAGGCGGGCGACATCGGTCAGCGGAAGATCGAACAGCTGGGCCGGGCCGAACCATCCGGCCGCCTCGGTGGACCCGCCGGCCTCCTCGGTCACCCGCGGTTCGGTCGGCGCGTCCACCGAAACCCTGAACAAGACGCGCACCACGTGCCAATCGATCGGTATGCCCTCCGGTCCCAGTGCGGCCGGGTCGTGGCGGTTCGACACGCCGATCAACTCGGTGATCCGGCCTTGCTGTGAGGTCTCCTCGGCCAGTTCCCGGGCGAGTCCCTGCTCGGGCGTCTCGCCGTGGTCCGTGCCGCCGCCCGGCAGGTGCCAACGGCCTGCACCGGGGTATCCCGGCGCGATCCGGGTCAGCAGGATCCGTCCGGTCGGGTCGGTCGCCAGAGCGTACGCGCCGAAGCGCTGGACGCTCCGCGGTGTACCGGATACGTGATCGACAACAAGCCGGTCCGGCCGCGAATCCGCATCGATGCGATCGACCGGCAGCCCGAGAATTCGGGCGGTGAAGGGCATCATGAGCCGATCATCCGGTACGACCCAGTCCACCGTATCCGTCGTACCGTCGACCTCGGCGCGGAGGCCGCCACCGACCATCTCGACGTGGTAGATGATCCGATCGGTGTGTTCGAGCGCGCTCGATCCGGGCAGCCGCGCCACGTCGGCGGTGACCGAGTGCAGGCCGGTGACGCGTACCGTCAGGCCGGTCTCCTCGGCGAACTCCCGCCGCACCGCGTCGTCGGGGTGCTCGCCCTGCTGCACGCCGCCGCCGGGCAGTCCCCACCGGCCCGGGAACTCGGACAGTTCCGAGTTCCGGGCGAGGAGCACCCGACCGGCGGAGTCGTGGCACAGGCCGTACGCGCCGATCCGTCTGATCCTCACCCGGCTACGTTAGCCGCGCCGGCTCAGCCCGAACCCGCGGCGGAAAACCGAAATGCGCACCGATGGCCTCGGCGGTGACCTCGGTGAGCTGGTCGGTGGGGAGATCGGCGACCTCCTCGAGCGGCATCCATCGTGCCTCGCAGGTGGATCCGCCGACGTCACGCACATTCACCTCGGTCGGCCGGTCCACCAGGACCCGATAGAAGGCTCGGACGCCGTGCCAGTCGATCGGGTAACCCTCCGGACCCAGCGACGCGGCATCACGATGACTAGCCACACCGAGTAGTTCCATGAGCCGGCCGTATTGACCGGTCTCCTCGACCAGTTCGCGGATCAGCGCGGTGCCGGGCTGCTCGCCGTAGTCGGTGCCGCCGCCGGGCAGATGCCAGCGGCCGGCGCCCGGGTAACCCGGGGCGATGCGGGTGAGCAGCAGATTGTCATTCGGGTCGGTGGCGATCGCGTACGCCGCGAATCGCTGTGCCCGGTGCAGCCCGTCCGGGCCCGGGTAGGCGTAGAACGACGGGAAGTCCGGCGCTTCCTCCGGCCGGAGGTCGGCTCCCGCGGCGGACAGGCCCAGGGCGGCCGCGGTGAACGGGCGCAGCCTGAGCTTCTCGGCTTCCGCCAGCGTGTGCCAGCGGGCCAGGTCGGTAGGGTGGCCGACCCGGTCGATGAGGGTGCCGCCGCGGACCGAGACCGCGTAAATGAGGCGATCGGTGTGGATGGTGACGCCACGGTGCGGCAGGGACCGCATGTCGGCCAGGACGTCGCGCAGGCCGGTGACGGCTACGGACAGGCCGGTTTCCGCGGCGGTCTCGCGGACGACGGTGTGATTGGGGTCCTCGCCGTGATCGACGGCTCCACCGGGCAGCGACCAGATACCGGGAGTGCCGGAGCGGCTGGATGCCCGGACCAGGAGAACGCGGCCGTCGGCGTCGGTGGTGACGGCGTACGCGGCGATCCGGCGGAGCGGTTCCAGTGCGGGGGTCACAGAGCGGCATTCTGCCGGAATTGTGTTACATCCAGAAATCGACTGTCGGATTCCTGACAGGGTGATAGCGCTCTGTAGCCGCAGTTCTCGCGGCTCATTTGTCACGGTACGTAGGGACCAGAAATCGGGGTCTTCATCGGGGCACTCACGGAGGTTTCTCGGCTGCCATGGGCCGCACTGTGGAGGCATGACACAACCGACTGTTGCCCCGTACAAGCAGCTCCGCCGACCGCTGGACGACCGCATAGTCGCGGGCGTCTGCAGTGGCGTCGGCCGCTACCTCGGCGTCGACCCGGTGCTGATCCGCGTCGGCTTTGCGTTGCTGGCCGCGGCGACCTGGGGAACCGCCCTGCTGGCGTACCCGATCATGTGGTTCCTGATGCCCGACGAGCCCCGCCCTCCGGCACCCGAAGCCTGGCCGGACCCGACCGACCCGTCCTGGGGCCAACCCCCATCGTGATCGCCGAGGGACGCGGGGCAGGACAGGTTCGCCCCGCTACTCCCACTCGATGGTGCCGGGCGGCTTGCTGGTCACGTCCAGGACGACCCGATTGACCTCGGGCACCTCGTTGGTTATGCGGGTGGAGATCCGGGCGATCACGTCGTACGGCAGACGCGACCAGTCCGCCGTCATGGCGTCCTCGCTCGACACCGGCCGCAACACGACCGGGTGCCCATAGGTCCGGCCGTCACCCTGCACGCCGACGCTGCGCACGTCGGCGAGCAGCACCACCGGGAACTGCCAGACGTCCCGGTCCAGGCCGGCCGCGGTCAGCTCCTCGCGGGCGATCAGATCGGCCGCACGCAGCACGTCGAGTCGCTGCCGGTCGACCGCGCCGATGATTCGGATGGCCAGGCCTGGACCGGGGAACGGGTGCCGGTGGACGATCTCCTCGGGCAGGCCGAGCTCCGCGCCGAGCTGGCGTACCTCGTCCTTGAAGAGCGTGCGCAGTGGTTCGATCAGGGCGAACTGGAGATCGTCCGGCAGGCCGCCGACGTTGTGGTGACTCTTGATGTTGGCGGTGCCGGTGCCGCCGCCGGACTCCACCACGTCGGGGTAGAGCGTGCCCTGCACCAGGAACTCGACGTGCCGCTCGGCGTCCACCTCGCGGGCCGCCTGTTCGAAGACCCGGATGAACTCGCGACCGATGATCTTGCGCTTCTGCTCGGGGTCCTCGACGCCCTTGAGCGCATCGAGGAACCGGTCCGAGGCGTCGACCACCTTGAGCCGGATGCCGGTGGCCGCCACGTAATCCTTCTCCACCTGCGCCGCCTCGCCGGCACGCAGCAGGCCGTGGTCGACGAACACGCAGGTGAGCTGGTCGCCGATGGCTTTGTGCACCAGCGCCGCCGCGACCGCCGAGTCGACGCCGCCGGACAGCCCGCAGATCACCTGCTTGTCGCCGGCCCGGGCGCGGATCGCCGCCACTTGTTCGTCGATGATATTGCTGGGCGTCCAGGTCGGCTCGACGCCGGCGATGTCATAGAGGAATCGCTCGAGCATCCTCTGGCCCTGCCGGGTGTGCGCCACCTCCGGATGGAACTGCACACCGGCCCGCTTGGCGGTGAGGTTCTCGAACGCCGCGACCGGGGCGCCGGCCGACGAGGCGGTCACCATGAAGCCCTCCGGGGCGACGGTCACGCTGTCGCCGTGGCTCATCCAGACCGGCAGGTCGGCGGGCAACTCGCGAAGGAGCGTGCCGGCCTGGGCGGTCAGTAGGGTACGGCCGTACTCGCGGGAGCCGGTGTGCTCGACAGTGCCGCCGAGGGCCTGTGCCATCGCCTGGAACCCGTAGCAGATCCCGAAGACCGGCACGTCGCCGGCGAACAGGCGCGCGTCGAGGGCCGGCGCCCCCGGCTCGTACACACTGGACGGGCCGCCGGAGAGGATGATCGCGGCGGGGTTCTTGGCCAGCATGTCGGTGACCGGCATCGAGTGCGGCACGATCTCGGAGTAGACCCGCGCCTCCCGGACCCGGCGGGCGATCAGCTGGGCGTACTGGGCACCGAAGTCGACCACGAGCACGGGTCGGGGGTAGGTCACGCCGCCGCCCCGTCCCGCTCGTCGGCACCGCAAGGCACGCGGTGGCCGAGTTCCACGATTGCCTCGCTGCGCTCGCTCATGGGCGGCAAGTTTAGCGAGGTCAGCGGTAGCAGTTTCGGGTCGGGGTGAGGCCGCGTCGCCGAGCCGCTCGACGGCGTGGCCGGGAATCAGCACGGGAGCGATCCAATGGCTGGAATTCATTTAGGATCTTGACTATGCGAAACAGGCGGATCGTCTGGACAGTCGCGGCCATCGCTGCCGTCCTGGTGTTGACCGGTGGCGGGATCGCGCTCGCCCTTGCGTCGCGGTCCGATTCGCCGGGCGCGGGACCCGATGCCGGCCGTCCCACGCCAGCGGTCACCTCGGCCAGCCCGTCGCCTCCGCCGGGCGCCGACATCACCGGCCCGCTCGACCTGCTGTTGATCGGCGTCGACACGCGATCGAGCATCCCGGACTGGGAGCCGCACGCCGACGCGATCATGCTGTTGCACGTCGACGAGGATCTGCGCAAAGGCTATCTGACTTCGCTGCCACGGGATCTGCGAGTCGACATGCCGCGGTTTCCCAAGGCCGAGTTCCGCGGCGGCCGATACAAGATCACCGAGGCGATGAGCCGGGGATCTCGGGTGCCCGGATCGAAGCGGCCGGACACCGAGCAGGGCTACGAGCTGCTCACCAAGGTGATCTCGGACTACACCGGGATCGACTCGTTCGACGCCGGCGCGGTGCTCACCTTCACCGGGATGAGCCGGTTGACCGACGCGCTGGGCGGGATCACGATGCGGATCGACCAGAAGGTCCTTTCGCAACATCGCCGTCCGGACGGCACTCTCCGCACGTTGCGGCCGGGCGGCGGCGGGTACCTGGGCCCGCAGGCGACGTACCGTCCCGGCACCCGCAAGCTCAACGGCTGGCAGGCGCTCGACTATGCGCGACAGCGGTATACCGCCGGTGGCGACTACAGCCGGCAGCGGCACCAGCGGCAGCTCGTCAAGGCGCTGCTGGCCAAGGCCGAAAGCAACGGACTGGACACCGATCGAGACAAATTGCAAAAGATCCTCGGGACGCTTCGCGAGCTTCTGGTCTACTCCGGTGAGCGCAGTCCGGTCGAGTTCGCGTACGCACTGCGAAATCTCGGCCCGGAGAACCTGACCATGGTCGGATTGCCGGGCGACTCGGTGACCGGCCGGGGCGGTTATCTCGGCGAGGAATTGCAGCCGGTCGGCCGGCAGTATCTGCGGGCGGTGGCCCACAACCAAGCGGCCGCGTTCCTGGCCGAACATCCGGAGCTGGTCCACAAATGACGGTCACGGGCGCGGTGGCCGGCTGGTACCGAAGAGCCACGCGTCGAAGAGCGGGCTGAGGTCACGACCGGCCGCCTCTTCGGCGGCCGCGATGAATTCGTCCGTTGTGACATTGCCGTCGCGCTGCTCGCTCGTCCAGGTTTTGAGCAGCCGGAAGAATGCCTTGTCGCCGATCTGGTCGCGAAGCGCGTGCAGAGTCATCCCGCCGCGGATGTAGACGGCCGACCCGAACAGGTGGTCCGCACCCGGGTCACCGGGCTTCTCCGACCAGTTCATCTCGGCGTAGTAGCGGTCGAATGTCCGCTGCACGGTGCCTTCGCCGTCGTGTTCACGCCACAGCCACTCGGCGTAGGTGGCGAAGCCCTCGTTGAGCCAGATGTCCTGCCAGCGCTCCAGCGCCACGCTGTCGCCGAACCATTGGTGGGCCAGCTCATGCGCGACCACTGTCACGTTCGGGCCGCCGCTGAAGAACACCTGGCCGTACACCGGCCGGGTCTGGGTCTCCAGGGCATAGCCCACCCTGGGGTCATTGATCACCACGCCGCCGTACGCGTCGAACGGGTACGGCCCGAGCCGGGTCGCCAGGAAGTCGGCCACCTCGGCGGTGCGGGCCATCGACCGTGCCGCCGGCCCGTCGGCGGGCAGCGATTCCGGGATCGCGATCACCATCGGCTTGCCGTCGTGGGTCGTGGTGGTGACCCGGTACTGGCCGATCACCACGGTCGCCAGATAGCTGGCCATCGGCGAGTCCTCGGCCCAGTGCCAGGTGGTCCAGCCGTCCGCGGTGACGCGCCCGCCCGGAACGCCGTTGCTCAGCGCCTCGACCCCATCCGGCACGGTCATCGCCAGCTTGAAGGTCGCCTTGTCCGACGGGTGGTCGTTTACCGGGAACCACGTGCTGGCCGACTCCGGTTGGCCAAGGGCGAAACCCCCATCATCGGTACGCTGCCAGCCGCCGACGCCGAGCACCTTGTTTCCTACCGTCCCGGGTTCGCCGGCGTAGTCGACGACCACGGTGAACGGCCGCGCGTTCGCTATACCGGTCGCGGGCGTGACGACGAGTTCGTTGCCGTCCGCCACACCTCGCGCGGTCACGCCGTCGACCGTGACCCGCTGCGCGGTGAGGTGGGCGAGGTCGAAGTTCAGGCTGGCCAGGTTCTGCGTCGCGGTGGCGGTGATGGTCGCGGTGCCGGCCAGCCGCCCGCTCCGCGGGTCGTATCGCAGCTTCAGGTCGTAGCCGGCGACGTCGTACCCACCGTTGCCGTAGGTCGGAAAGTACGGATCGCCGATGCCCTCCGCGCCGGCCGAGAAAACGGGTGCGGCTGCCGGGCCGGACGATGCGGGCGTAGCGGCCGGCTCGCGGCCGGCGGTGCACCCGCCCAGAACGAGGGCGACCGCCACGGTACCGGCGACGGCAGCCCGTTCCACATTCATCGGTCCAGGACCAGGCCGACCTTCTGGAACTCCTTGACCTCGTGGTACCCGCACTTGGCCATGGCGCGTTTGAGCCCACCGAAGAGGTTGGATTGGCCGTCGGGGCGAGTGGCCGGGCCATAGAGGATTTCCTCGAGGGTCCCGTCCGGCTCGCCGGCGATGCAGAAACCACCGCGCGGCAGCGACGGGTGGCTCGCGGCCGAATGCCACCAGGCGCCGCCCGCCGGGGCGCCCGCGGCGAGTGACAGCGGCTCACCGAGCATCACCGCGTCGGCGCCGCAGCCGATGGCCTTCGCGATGTCGCCGCTGGTCTGGATGCCCCCGTCGGCGATCAGGTGCACGTAGCGGCCGCCGGTCTCGTCCAGGTAGTCCCGCCGTGCCGCGGCCCCATCGGCGATCGCGGTGGCCATCGGTACCCGGATGCCCAAAACCGTGTCGGTGGTCGACCATTCGTCGGCGCCGACACCCACGATCACACCCGCCGCGCCGGTCCGCATCAGGTGCAATGCCGTCTTGTAGTCGGTGCAACCGCCCACGATCACCGGCAGGTCCAGGTCGGCGATGAACTCCTTGAGGTTGAGCGGCTCCTCCGCGGTGGCCACGTGCTCGGCGCTCACCAGCGTGCCCTGGATGACCAGCAGGTCGACGCCCGCGTCCAGGACCACCGGGGCGAGCGCGAGGGTGTGCTGTGGCGAGACCCGCACGGCCACCGTGACACCGGCGTCGCGAATGGTCTTGACGCGCTCGGCGATCAGCTCGGGCCGAATCGGCTCCGCGTAGACCTCTTGCAACCGCTTGGTGGCGTCCGCTTCCTCGTCCAGCGCGGCCAGCTCCTCGAGGATCTTGCCGGGATCCTCGTAGCGGGTCCACAGACCCTCGGCGTTGAGCACGCCCAGGCCGCCGAGGCGACCGAGGGCGATCGCGGACGCCGGACTCATGGTGGCGTCGGACGGGTGCGCCACGCAGGGAATCTTGAACGTGTACGCGTCGACGCGCCACTCGGTCGAGACATCGTCCACGTCACGGGTCCGCCGGCTCGGCACGATCGCGATGTCGTCGAGGTGATAGCCGCGCTGGGCGGTTTTTCCCAGACCGATTTCGACGACGTCACGCATGATGAGCCCTTCAGTCCTTAATCGGGCGGCGGCTGGGGTGGTCGGGAGGCTAACGAGAGTGGTAGTTCGGGGCTTCGACGGTCATCTGGATGTCATGCGGGTGGCTCTCCTTCAGGCCCGCAGCGGTAATCCTGATGAGCTGGCCCTTCTGCTGCAAGTCCGGGATGGACTCGGCGCCCACATAACCCATCGCGGCACGTAGTCCACCGATGAGCTGGTGCGCGACCCGAGACAGCGGACCGCGGTACGGCACCTGGCCCTCGACGCCCTCGGGCACCAGCTTGTCCTCGGTGACGTCCTGCTGGAAGTACCGGTCCTTGGAGTAGGACTTGGCCTGGCCGCGGGACTGCATGGCGCCGAGCGAGCCCATGCCGCGGTACTGCTTGAACTGCTTGCCGTTGATGAAGATCAGGTCTCCGGGGCTCTCCTCGGATCCGGCCAGCAGGCCGCCCAGCATGACGGTGTCGGCACCGGCAACGATCGCCTTGGCGATGTCGCCGGAGTACTGGATACCGCCGTCCGCGATCACCGGAACGCCGGCCGGCCGGCAGGCCCGGGCCGCCTCCATGACCGCGGTGATCTGCGGTACGCCGACGCCTGCGACGATCCGGGTGGTGCAGATCGCGCCCGGGCCGACGCCCACTTTGACGGCGTCCGCACCCGCCTCGACCAGCGCCTTCGCGCCCGCGTACGTGGCGATGTTACCGCCCACGATGTCGGTGACCGTGTCCTTCTTCAGCCGGGCGATCATCTCCAGGACCTGGCGCTGGTGGCCGTGCGCGGTGTCCACGATGACCACGTCGACGCCCGCGTCGATCAGCGCCCGGGCCCGCTTGTACGAGTCGTCGCCGACACCCACCGCGGCGGCCACCCGGAGCCGGCCCTGCGCGTCCTTTGCGGCGTTCGGATACTGCTCGCTCTTCGCGAAGTCCTTGACCGTGATCAGGCCGCGCAGCCGCCCGCTGTCGTCGACCAGGGGCAGCTTCTCCACCTTGTGCCGCTGGAGCAGGGCCAGCGCCTCGTCCTTGGTGACCCCGACCGGCGCGGTGATCAGCGGCATCTTGGTCATCACCTCGCGGGCCTTGGCGCCGGCGTCGTCGATGAACCGCATGTCCCGGTTCGTCACGATGCCGACCAGCACGCCGTCCGCATCGACCACCGGCAGCCCGGAGATCCGGTACCGCCCGCAGAGCTGGTCCACCTGGCGCAGGGTGTCATCCGGGCTACAGGTCACCGGATTGGTGATCATGCCGGATTCGGACCGCTTCACCAGGTCGACCTGGGACGCCTGATCCTCCGGTGAGAGATTGCGGTGCAGCACGCCGATGCCGCCCTCCCGGGCCATCGCGATCGCCATGCGCGCCTCGGTGACCGTGTCCATGGCGCTGGACAACAGCGGGATGGATAACTCGACGTTCCGCGTCATCCGGGTGATCGTGTTGACCCGGCTGGGCACGACGTCCGATTCGCCGGGCTGAAGAAGAACGTCGTCGAAGGTGAGTCCGAGCGGAACCGTACGGGCGGAGTCGGGGGTCACGGATCGTCCTTGTTCTTAAGAAGGCGGAGTCTTTCATCCTACTCATCGATCCTGGCGCGTCAGGCGAGGCGGACAGGGCGTGCGGACCACCACACCGGCCTTGATGTGGGTACGGTGAACAGGTGCAGCAGGAAGAGCCGATCGACCCGTTCAACTCCGACCCGGCCGACCCGGCCGCGGGACTAGACGACCCGGGCGACGACGCCGACTCGGATCCGTTGACCGAGGCGGAGCGCCAGGACGTCCTCGAGGACCTCTCCGACCTGGAGATCTATCAGGCGTTGCTGAGTCCGACGGGCATTCGCGGGCTGGTCATCGAGTGCGAGGACTGCCACGAGCCGCACTACTTCGACTGGGATCTGCTGCGCGGCAACCTGCGTCATCTGCTCACGTCGGGCCGCCCTCGGGTGCACGAGCCCGCTTACGACCCGGATCCGGACCACTACGTCACGTGGGAGTACGCCCGCGGCTACGCCGATGGAGTCCACGACACGCTCACCGAGGACAGCGAGGACACCGAGGAGGAGCAGAGCTGAGCTGGCTGGCTCCGCTTCGCTCCGCGGCGATCGCCTTGTACACCGCTGAGTTGAGGGGCTGGAACGGCGACTGCATACCCCGCAGCCGCCGTTCCAGCCCCTCAACTCACCGGCGGCGATCGCGGGGAAGGTGGCTGGGTTTATGACGCGGCCGGCGGGCCGCGCAAACCAAGTCGGCTGTAGCCCAGCCAACCGGGTCGGCTCGGGTTAGGCGACCAGGCCGGCGCGGAAGCCGGCTGCCACCGCGTGTGCCCGGTCGCGGGCGCCCAGCTTGCGGAACAGGCGACGAGCATGCGTCTTGACCGTGTCCTCGGAGACGAAGAGTTCCCGCCCGATCTCGGCATTGCTCTTGCCGTCGGCCATACCGCGCAATACCTGCAACTCCCGCTCGGTGAGCGTGAGCCGCCGACCGGTCGGCGCGACATCCGCGACGCTCACGCCGGTGGTTTCGTTGCCCGGCCACGCGATCATCGGGCGTCCGGTGGCCGGGTCGAGCGGCGCATCGCCGCGCTGGGCCGGGACCATCGGCGAGTTCGGCAGCATGGCGGGCACGGCACCGCCGTTGGGGGAGCCCATGCCCAGGCCGTCGCGATACTGGCCGCGGGTAGCCGGCGAGTTGTTGTTGCGGGCACCGCCGGCGACGGTGGCCGGTTGGGCGTTCGCGCCGTTGATCGGCATGCCCTGCGGCCGCACCGGCAGCAACAGGAGCAATACGGCCTTGGCCACCACACTGACCAGGTCGTGCTCGACGCCGCGGATCACGCCGCGGGCACCGGCGGCCACCGCGGCCGCGGCTACCCGAGGGTCTTCGGCGCCGAAGAGCACCAGCTGTGCCTGGGGCGCTCGGGCCAGGACGCGCCGGGTGAAACCGACGCTGTCGGGACGGGTCACGGCGGTGTCGGCGAGGACGACCTCGGCGGGCCTTTCGGCCAGTCGGATCATGGCCTCGGTCTCGCTGACCGCCGTCCGGACGACGCCGGTCATGCCTAGCCGGGCCGCGGTGGACGCGACGGTTTGGGCCGCCAGCGGGGTACGGACGCACACGAGGACGGTACGCACAGTGATCCTCCTTCTCTCTCAGAGGAGATCACGCAAGTGCCGCAGCATTACGCGCTTTAGATGGAAAAAACGGGAAAGTTAGGTTCGAGTTACGGCCGCAGTGAGATACGGCCGGGAAAGACATCGAAGAAGACATCGATCTGGTGCGTGTGAGCCGGGGATCACCGGGGTACACCCGCGACAGGCCTGAGCCAGGCCCCTCGTGACAACACACCGCGGTGCCGCGCGGGAGGAGGGTGTTGATGTCGAACGTTCGCAGACTGCCCGGGCCCATCGCCGACCTGTGGGACTGGCAACGACTCGGCCTGTGCAGAGGGCGGGACAGCGCCCAGTTCTTCCACCCCGACGGCGAACGCGGGTCGTCCCGCAACCGCCGTGAAGCCAAGGCCAAGAGCATGTGTGGCGCCTGCCCGGTCCGGGCCGAATGCGCCGCGCACGCGCTGGCGGTCCGTGAGCCGTACGGGGTCTGGGGAGGTTTCAGCGAAGCGGAGCGGCTGCGGCTGCTCGCGGTCGGCTGGGAAGACCTGGCCGACCGGCATCACGGGCGCGTCGACCTTGCTCGGCTCGAGGCTCGCCTCGGCCGGCCCCACAAGTCCACGGTGCCGGCACAGCGGCAGGCACCGGCGGCCTGACGCCGGCCAACGCGCGGCATCACCACACAGCTTGCGACGCGGTCCCCTGCGGGGGGCCGCGTCGACGTGTTCAGCGGCTCTTCAACCGCATCGGTGGACATGCAAGCCACCGTATGAGCGAACTTGTGGACCGAGTCGGACCCCGAGTGCGTCCCCGGCTACTCAGTCCGACCCGATCACGGCTCAGGCGATGGTGACCTGAATGGAGTGCCATCCGGTGGCGCCGTCCGGAGCGGGCGGGCGCGGCTCACCGGTCTGTGTGTAGCCGCTCTTGTCGGTGGCCCGGACGCGCAGCGCATGCGTGCCCGGCGTGGCCTGCCAGGTGTAGTGCCACTGCCGCCAGGTGTCGGTGGACACCGTGCCGGCCAGCGTCGCCTCGGCCCACGCACCGCCGTCGACCTGCAGCTCGACCTTCGCGATGCCGGTGTGTTGCGCCCACGCGACGCCGGCCACGGTTACCGTCCCGGCCGGGCGCTCCGCCCCGTCGCGTGGCGTGTCTATCCGCGACTGCGTCTTGATCGGAGCCTGCGCCGACCAGCCGCGCGGCACCCAGTACGCGTCGAAGTCGGCGAACCGGGTCAGCTCGATCTCGGTGATCCATTTGCACGCCGACACATAGCCGTACAGGCCCGGCACGACCATGCGCACCGGGAAGCCGTGCTCCACCGGCAGCGGCCGGCCGTTCATCCCCACCGCGAGCAGCGCGTCGCGCCCGTCCCGCAGCACGGCGGTCGGTGATCCGCAGGTCCACCCGTCCACCGACCGCTGCACCACCTGGTCGGCGTCCGGCAGCGGTTGCGCCTCGTCCAGCAGTGCCTTGATCGGCGTACCGAGCCATCGCGCGTTGCCGATCAGCTGGCCGCCGACCTCGTTGGAAACGCAGGCCAGCGTCACGTACCGCTCGACCATCGGCCGCTGCAGCAGCTGCTCCCAGGTCATCGTGATCGGTCTTCGCACCATCCCGTGGATGCGCAGTGCCCACGTCGACGGGTCGACCTGAGGCGGATAGAGCGACGTGTCGATCCGGTAGAAATCGGCGTTCGACGTCACATAGCTCACCGCACCCGGTGCCTGCGCGTCCGGCGGCACGACCGGGGCGCCTTGCCGCGCCGCCGGCAGAACCACCCGGTCACGTGCCGCGCTCACCGCCCTGCGTCCGGTCAGCAACCGCCCGCCTATGCCGCTGACCGCGGCAAAACCGACCACGATCCCCAGACCTTTGAGAAATCGCCGCCGGGCCTCTTGATCGTACGAATCTCCGGCACTGCTCGTCGTTTCCGCCGACCCCGCTCCGTTCCCGGGCGACGCATAGCCACCGGTGCCGGCGCTTACCGGCGCGGCGGCGTGCGCCGGCGCCGGCGCACGGACGGCGTCCGGACGGGTGGCCAGGGAGAGCAGGTAGCGCAGCACCGGAACGGCAAGCGCCGCACCGACGAGCGCCGGGAGCGCCGCCACCACCCCGGCGTCGTGCCTGGTCACCGAGGCGGCCACACCGATCAGTCCGAACAACGCGATCCCGCTGACCGCCAGCCACCAGGACCGCAGGGCGAGGTAGCCGAGCAGCCAAGCGTAGGCGGCGAGCAGGATCGCGGTTCCGGTGATCAGCGCCGTCTTGTCGTGCACGCCGAAGACGGCGACGCCGAAGTCCTTGACCGGCGGCGGCGCCGAGTCGACCACGACGCCTCCGACCGCCAGCAGCGGCGCGGAGAGCGGTCCGGTGAAGACCGCGACGAGTTCGGCGACCCCCAGGGCGGCGGCCGCGGCGGCGACACCGGACAGGCCGGCCCGCACGAGCAGATTCACACCCCCATCGTGCACCCTTCGACCCCCGTGGCTCCTCCTCCCATCAGCCCAGCGGCGGCAATGCCTGGATCAGAGCGTCGAGCAGATCGACCGAGGTCCGATCGGTACGCGGCGCAGGCAGCTTGGGAACGCCGTCGTCCGGCAGATCCCAGATGACCCGGCCGGGCTCGAGGCCGTCCAGGGCGGCGTACCACTGCTGCAGCGGCCGGCGGAGCTGCACGTGGGTCGCGAAGTTCCGCCGCCGCCGGGTCTGGTCGTTGTCCCGCCGGCGCTGCAGGGTGTCCCTGTCGGGCAACCCGACCAGTATCGCGTCGGCCAAGCCGAGCCGGCCCATCTGAAAGGCGATCCGGACCACCGCCAACTCCCGATCGAACTGAGCCCGCGGCGCCAGCCCGAGCGCGGCCATCCCCCACGAGTAGTGCAGCTTCAAAGGGTCGGAATCGCAGAAGGCTACGCCGTCAGAACGCTCGAGGGCCTCGGCGTCGGCCCAGCGTTGCATGGCGACACGCGCCCAGTGCCGGGCTAGCGCCTGCCCGTCGGCGGGTTCGGTGCCGGTCTCCGCGTACTCCGCCACGAATCGTCCGACCTGCCGCCGGCACCATGACGTCTTCCCGGCGGCCGTAGGCCCCTCCACGACGACGATCACCGCGGCCCCCATCCAATCGCTGATGCGCCTTTCGAACAATACGAGCGCCCTACGACAGAACCGCCCAGCCCCGTGAGCGCCGTGGATGTGGACAAGGTCAGCTGATGCCGTTTTCCGTGCACAGCGCGGCGAAGCTGCCGGTGCAGACCTCCTCTCTGGTGACGAAGCCGTCGGTGATGACGTCCTTGACGTTCGCCTTGGTGATCGTCTTCGGCCTCAGCAGCACAGACGGGATGTCCCTGCCGGATTCCGGATCCTTCATCAACCCGGTCGTGGTGGTCGGCTGGTCACCCTTGGCCAGGGCGATGGCCAGTTCGGCGGCGGCGTCGGCCTCCTGCTTGATCGCCTTGTAGACGGTCATGCACTGGTCGCCGGCCAGGATGTTCTGCAAACCCTGCACGGTGGCGTCCTGGCCGGTGACCGGGACATGGCCGTTCAGCTTCTTCCTCTTCAGCACCGAGATGATCGCGTTGCCCAGGCCGTCGTTGGCGGCGAGCACACCCTTGATGTTGGGCTTCTCGGTGAGCATGTGCTCGAAGATGACGCCGGCCTGTGCGTTGTCCCAGTCCGGCACCGACTGGTCCGGACCCTTGACGAAGGTGCCGTCGTCATACTTCGGCTTGAGCACCGAGTCGTAGCCCTGCTTGAACAGTGTGGCGTTGTTGTCCGTCGGTGAGCCGTTCAACTGCGCCACCACCGGCCTGCTGGCGCCCTTGTCGGTGAGGCAGTCGATCAGGCCCTGGCCCTGCATCTCGCCGACCTTGACGTTGTCGAACGACACGTAGTAGTTCGCGCCGCCGTTCACCGTGAGGCGGTCGTAATCCATGGTGGCGATACCGGCGGCCTTGGCCTTGGCGAGCACGGCCCGGCCGGTTCTGGAGTCCAAGTTGACGATCATCAGGACCGTGACGCCGCTGGAGATCATGCCGTCGGCGATCGTCTGGAACTGGCTCTTGTCGCCCTGCGCGTTCTGGATGTCGGCCTGCACGCCGGCCGCGTCGAACGCCCTCTTGAGGAACCTGCTGTCCGCCGTGCTCCACCGCTGCGAACTGGCCGTATCGGGGAGGATCACGCCCACCTTGCCGGGCGTGGAGCCGTCACCGCGACCGGCGATACCGTCATTCCCGCCGCAGGCGGCGACGCTGCCGACGGCCAGCAGGCCGACCGCAGCAAGGGCGAACCTTCCCCCACGCACCCTCGTAACGCTAAGCCACGGAAGTATCACAGCGAGGCAGATCCCTCGAGAAGGACAACGGTGTGGTGAGTGCCTGATCCGCCCGGGTCAAGCCCGAATCCGTGCGACCGTCGCAGAAGTCAGCCGGATCAGGTCACCGGGCGCCAACGCGACCTGCAGACCGCGGCGCCCGGCCGAGACGTACACCCGGTCGAGGTCCTGCACCGATTCGTCGATCACGGTGGGCAGCCGCTTGCGTTGGCCGAGCGGGCTGATGCCTCCGCGGACGTAACCGCTGCTGCGCTCCGCGACGCCGCGATCGGCCAGGGCGGCCCGCTTGCCACCGGCGGCACGGGCCAGGGCCTTCAGATCGAGATCCCCGGTCACCGGTACGACGGCCACGGTCAGCGCGCCGCCGTCCACCTCCGCGATCAGTGTCTTGAACAACGACGCCGGTGCAACACCGAGCGCCTCGGCGACGAGTGCTCCGTAGTTCGGCGCGTCCGGAGCGACCTCGTACGTGTGCAAGGTGTGGCCGACCTTCCGCTCGGTGAGCAGCACGGTCGCCGGAGTGCCGGCGGTCTTCTTCGCCATGGCGGGCACGCTACTCAGATCGGCCTGCAGAGCAGGACCATGGGTGCGCCGGCCACGCGGGTAAACACCAACGAGGCAGCGTACGGGCCGGACAGGCGCAGGTCCCGCCGCAACTGCTCGGGCTCCACGGCCGACCCGCGTTTGCGGATCTCCAGCCGGCCGACACCGCGGTCGCGCAGTAGCGCCCGCAGCCGCTTGAGGGAGAACGGCAACATTTCAGTGATCTCCAGCCGCCGGGCGAACGGTGTGTCCACCGGCCGATCGGTGTAGAGGTAGGCGATGTCCGGGTCAGCCAGGCGCCCGCTGATCTTCTCGGCGAGCTCGGCGACCAGATGGGCGCGCACGACTGCCGGACCGGGGTCGTACAGGAAGGAACCGACCGGCCCGACCGGAGCCCGCGCCTCGCCGGATCCGACCAGCTCGTTCCCGGCCGGCAACAGGCTCGCCCGGCGCGGCACCTCGGCCAGCGGACCGCACCAGAAGGTCGCCTCCACCAGGTCGCCGTCGACGCTGACCCATTCCCCTTCGGCGCCCCGCGGCAATCGCGCGTGCTCGATTCCCGGTGCCAGCTTGAGCACCGTCCGCGGGACTCGCCCCGGCAGGCCGGCGACGAAATCCCAGGGCGGCGAATACGCCTTGGGATCGAAGATCCGCCCGCCGCTGGAGCGCCGTCTGGCCGGATCGGCGAACACCGCGTCGAACCCCTCCACGGCCACCGTCGTCGCGTCGGCGCACTCGACCGTCACCCGATCCGCCAGCCCGGCCGCCTCGGCGTTCACGGAGGCCAGGGCGGCGGTCAGCGGGTCGGCCTCCACCGCGTACACGGTGATCCCGGCCCGGCCCGCGGCCAACACATCCGAGCCCAGCCCGCAGCCGAGATCGGCCATGGTCCGGACCCCTGCCGCCACCAGCCGCTGCGCTCGCCGGTCCGCCACCACCGCCCGTGTGGCCTGTTCCAGACCGACACGGGTGAAGAACATCGCCTCCGCGCCCGGCCCGAGTTTCGGCACCGCCCGCCGGCGCAGGTCGATCTGAGTCAGGGCCGCCGCTGCCAGGGCCGGAGCCAGCCCGCGCGAACGCATGGCCATGGCCGATGCCAGCGGATCACCGTCGGCCACGTCGGCCGCGGCGGCCAACGCCGCGGCTCCTTCTGCGGTCCGCAGGGCGGCAAGCGTCTCGAGGTCCACGACAGTCGATTCCTTGTTTGAAGTGCGGCGGAGCCGCCTCAGCGGCACAGTCAATCTGCTCAAGTGGCGACGTGCTGGCACTCTGGTTGACGGAGTGCTAGTTCCGGCATAATCTCCGATTAGCACTCTCACCATGAGGGTGCCAGCGTGTGCCCGTTCCGGGACACG
>Ga0081539_10001558_pt1 | contig 38098 bp, 34 predicted proteins | sample TabmetS4T2R2_FD_71023 | JGI IMG/M metagenome (GOLD analysis project Ga0081539, IMG submission 71023) | Tabebuia heterophylla rhizosphere microbial communities from the University of Puerto Rico - S4T2R2 | ecosystem: Host-associated > Plants > Roots > Rhizosphere ... | reverse complement strand
GCGGCGATGGGTCGGATGGAGGCTGAGCGATGTGCCCGTTATCGCATACCGCTCAGCGGAGTACACGTACAAAGAACTCATCACAACGATCTGACCCGCTAATCAGATACATTGGGAGTTGGGAGTTACGAGCATGAATCCATGGATGACGCTCGTCGTCGCCGTGAAGGCGTTGCGACGGAATGCGATGCGCACGGCGTTGACCGCACTGGGGATGATCATCGGCGTCGCGGCGGTCATCGTCATGGTTGCGATCGGCACCGGCGCGCGCGGCTCGATCGAGGCCCAGATCCGCAACGCCGGCTCGAACATCGTCAACGTGAACGCGGGGTCCGGTGGATTTGGTGGTGTGCGGCAAGGACAGGGCGCGGTCACGACGTTGACGTCCGCTGACGCCGACGCCATCACCCACGAGGTGCCCGGAGTCCGCTCCATGTCTCCGGGGATCAACACGCGAACGCAGATCGTCGCGCCGGGCGCGAACTGGAACACGCAGGTGCAGGGTGCCAGCGAGGAACTGCCGGCGATTCGCGCATGGGCCATGGAGGAGGGAAGCTTTTTTACGGCCCAGGACGTCGCCGCGGCGGCGCGTGTCGTCGTGCTTGGATCGGTGACGCGCGATCAGCTGTTCGGCCCTGGAGCCGATCCCGTCGGCCAGACCGTTCGGATCCAGAACCAGCCGTTCCGTGTGATCGGCGTGCTGACGAGCAAAGGGCAGGCGGCGCTCGGGCCCGATCAGGACGACGTGGTGATCGCGCCGTATACGGCGGTGCAGAAACGTTTGATGGGCGTGCAGCACATTACTGGCATCACCGTGTCGGCGGAGGGCGGCGTGCCGCTCGACAGAGTGGCCGCTGATGTGACCGCGTTGCTGCGCACGCGTCATCGCATTCAGGGCGGTGCAGACGACGACTTCCTCGTGCGGACGCAGGCGGAGATGGCGTCCATGCTGACGGCGACGACCGACACCATGACGTATCTGCTGGCAGGTATCGCTGCGGTGTCGCTGCTGGTCGGCGGCATCGGCCTCATGAACATCATGCTCGTGTCGGTGACCGAGCGGACGCGCGAAATCGGGCTGCGGCTATCGGTCGGCGCGCGCGACCTCGACGTGCTGACGCAGTTCCTCGTCGAGGCCGTCGTGCTCAGCGTCGCAGGCGGAGCTGTGGGCATTCTGCTCGGGCTCGGAGCGTCTATCGGTGTGAGCCGCATCCTGCAGTGGTCGACGGAGGTGACGCTCCGTTCGGTCGTGATGTCGTTTGGTGTCGCCGCGGCGACCGGCGTGTTCTTCGGGCTGTATCCCGCTCGGAAAGCGTCGGCGCTCGATCCGATCGACGCGCTGCGGTACGAGTAGACCGGATGGTGGGTGGTTGGTTGGTGGATAGTGGTTGCTTGTCAAGAACGCCCCTAAGGGCACCGCGTTCGCAATCTGCCATTCACCTCGCCACAAACGTTTCACGTTCGCGCCGCAGCGCCGTCATCCCGGGTCCCGTCCAATGAATCAGAACGTCGATTCTCCAGGAATGGTGGTTTCGCGGTCAGGTTTGTGGAGCAACCACGAACCATCCACCCACCATCCACCAACGAGCCAGGAGGCAGTCCATGAAACGTGTCAGCTACTTTGTCACCGGCGCCGTGATGGCGGCGATGCTCGCGACGGGCGCGAGTACCTACGCGCAAGGTCCGGGATTCGGGCGCCGTGGCGGCGGTCCGGGTGCGCCCGGTGGGTTCGCCGGTCCGGGAGCCGCGTTGCCGTTGCGCGATCTGAACCTGTCCGACGCGCAGCAGCAGCAGATCCGCGACATCCGCCAGCGTCATCGTGAGGAGGAGCAGCGGATCGGTGAGCGACTGCGAACGGCGATGGAGGCGCAGCGCAAAGCGATCGAAGCGACGCCGATCAACGAGTCGCTGATTCGATCGACGACGCAGGAGCTCGCCGACGTGCAGGCCGACGCAGCCGTTGCGCAGGCGCACGCCCGCAGCGAGATGCTGTCGGTCCTCACAGCCGATCAGCGCGCACAGTTGTCTAAGCTGCAGGCCGATCGTGAAGCGCGAGCGGAGCAGTTCCGCGAGAAGCGTCAGGAGCGGCGGCAGCAGTAAACGACACTCGTCAACTCCCAACTCCCTGACGCTCGAGCCAACTCCCAACTTCCAACCCGTGATCGCGAACGTTGGGAGTTGGCGCCGGCGAAGTGAGTTGGGAGTTGGGAGTTGACCTCCAAGCTCGGGCTTCCCACACCCGAGCTTGCTTCGGGAGGATGGCGGGAACTTTGAGTACGTCCTCTTTTACGTCGATGCCGTTTGAAAAACCGACTCCTCAACCATCACTCCGCATCGCCGCCATCGGCGACATTCACGTCTCGAAGAACTCGCAGGGGCAGTTCCAGCAGTTGTTCGCGCAGATCGCGACCAGAGCCGACGTGCTCGTGTTGTGCGGGGACTTCACTGACTACGGGCTGCCGGACGAAGCGCGCATCCTGGCACGCGAGCTGAGCTCGGCGGTGAAGATTCCGGTCATGGCCGTGCTCGGCAATCACGACTATGAAAGCGGAAAGCAGGACGAGATCCGGCAGATTCTAATCGATGCCGGTGTCACCGTTCTCGATGGCGAGGCGACGGAGGTCCAGGGCGTCGGGTTTGCCGGCGTCAAAGGATTCGCCGGCGGGTTCGGTCGCGGCGCGCTCGGACCCTGGGGTGAGCAGGCGATCAAGCTGTTCGTCCAGGAGGCGGTCGACGAGGCGCTGAAGCTCGAAGCCGCGCTCGCTCGCCTTCGTACACAGACGCGCATTGCGGTGCTGCACTACGCGCCGATTCGCGGCACGGTCGAAGGGGAACCGATCGAGATCTTTCCGTACCTCGGGTCGAGTCGACTCGAGGAACCGATCAACCGCTATCGCGTGACCGCTGTGTTTCACGGTCACGCGCATCGTGGATCACCGGAAGGACGGACCGCGACCGGCGTGCCCGTCTACAACGTCGCGATGCCACTGCTGGCGCGGACCAACCCCGACCGTCCGCCTTTCCTGATCGTCGAAGTCCCGAAGGACGCGGAGGCGCTGACGCCGGCGCCGCAGGCGCAGCGAGGGGAGCCGGTCGTCAAATCGGCGTAAATCCTGCACTACTGGTCCGGGATGATCGACGCCGACACGCCGCTCCTCACCAGCCCCGATAAGGCGGAGCTGTATCGGACGGCGCTCGAGATGCTGAATCGCAGCGGGGTGCCGTACATGGTGGGCGGTACTTACGCGTTTCAGTATTACGCGGGGATTTCCCGATCGACCAAGGACATCGATCTCTTCGTTCGCCCGCGCGATGTGCAACGCGTCCTCGACGTGCTCATGCGCACCGGCTTCAAGACAGAGGTCGCCTTTACCCACTGGCTGGCTAAGGCGCATCACGGCGATCGCTTCATCGACATCGTCTACAGCTCGGGCAACGCCGTTGCCGAAGTGGATGACGACTGGTTCGCACACGCGGTGGACGAGGAGGTCCTCGGCGTCCCGGTGAAGCTGTGTCCGCCCGAAGAGATGATCTGGTCGAAGGCGCTCATCATGGAGCGCGAGCGATACGACGGCGCCGACGTCGCGCACATGCTTCGGCACTGCAGCGGCCTGCTCAATTGGGACCGCCTCGTGCGGCGGTTCGACACGCACTGGCGCGTGCTGCTGTCGCACCTCGTGTTGTTCGGATTCATTTATCCCGGCGAGCGCGCGCTGATTCCATCCGCAGTGATGCGTGACTTGGTCAACCGCCTGCTGGCGGAACTCGAAGTGCCGACGCGCGACACGAAGGTCTGTCAAGGCACGCTGCTCTCACGCGCGCAGTACCTGGTCGACACCGATGAATGGGGTTACGAGGACGCGCGGCTGGAACCGCGCGGTTCAATGAACGAACAGCAGGTCGCCGAGTGGACGGCCGCGATCGATAAATCGCATTGAGCTGGATGGTGGATGGTTGGGTGGTGGATTGTAGTTGCGTGATGGTTGGTCACCGGCGGTTGGTGATTGTTAGTGCATTCTGACAAGCAACCACTATCCAACCACCTACCAACCACCGAGCTGCGTCAGAAAACCGACACAGTGTCTATCGGCCGCCGACACCCGCGACGAGCAATTCCTGCGTGGCCATGCCGCGCACACGGTCGCTGCTCAGCACCTCGGCACGCAGTTCGTACGCGCCTGCAGGAAGATTCTTGAACTCCACGGTGTGCAGGCGTTTGTCGCCGTCGCCCAGCAAGGTCACCTCAGTAGACCGATACATTCGGTCGCCATCCGCCTCGACACGCAGCACGCGATTGGCCGCGTCGGGTTCGACTGCCACCGTGATCTGCACGGTCGCCGGCTCCGAAAAATAGTGGCCGCGCAAACGAATTTCGACCACGTCACCTGCAAACGCCCGAAGCGTTGCGATGCTGATCAGAGCGAGGATGCCGGCGAAGATCCGGCCTTTCACGATATGGCTGTGCGTCATGCCCGTCGAGGCGTAGCAACGGAGGTGCCAATTCACCAGATTCATAATTCCCATCTCCCGGGGCGCTATTCGGCTTGGATGCGCCCATTCCGACAACGTTTCGTCGATTGAAACCGAACGTTGGAAGTTGGGAGTTTGGACATGGATGTCGGGAGTGCTCGAGAAGCGAACGTTATTGTTGCCGCTCGAGAATCCAGCATACGGGTCCGACCAGTTTCTCGAACACCGGTCGGCCGCACCAGCGCTCGAACGTGATCTCGTCGCTGGCCATGACGTCGGCCTCGAAATCACGGCGCAGGCGCGCCGTCACGTGCGGTTCGCGGAACGCGACGTTGACCTCGTCGTTGTGCTCGAAGGAGCGGTTGTCGACGTTGGTCGTTCCGATCACCGCCCATGCATCGTCGACCATGAGCGCCTTCACGTGCGTCATCGATGGGCGGTATTCGTAGATGCGGACGCCTGCCTCGAGCAGCTCGCGCAGCATCCGCCGGCTGGCGAGCCGTACGAGGCGCTGATCGGTGAACGGACCCGGCACGATGACGCGCACGCGGACGCCGCGCTGCGCCGCGCGCACCAGCGCCTTGCGCAGCGAGCGATCCGGCAGGAAGTACGGCGTGCTGATGTCGATCCAGGACACGGCCCCCTCAATCAGCATCTGATAGACAACCCGCGAGACCGTGGCACGATCGGACGGTGAGCTCTTGACCAGCATCGCCTCGGCTGGACCACACGGCTCCAGCGGCGGCCAGTGACGCGGCGACGTGAGAATCTCGCCGCAGCACTCGAGCCAGTTCTCGGCGAACACGCCCTGCAGCGCGGCGACGATCGGTCCCTCGATGCGCGACATCGTGTCGCGCCACGTCGGCTTGCCGTCATGTGGCTTGAACCACCAGTCGGCCACCCCGGCGCCCCCGGTGAACGCGACGCGCCCGTCGATGACCAGCAGCTCGCGGTGCGTGCGGTTGTTGAGGCGATGCAGGCGGTACCAGCGGATCGACTGATAGAAGTTGATCTGGCAGCCGGCCTCCGTCATCCGCCGCAGCGTGCGACCGCCCATCCACGCGCTGCCGATCGCGTCGAACACACAACGCACTTCGACCCCGGCCTTCGCGCGTTCCGCGATCGCGTCGACCAGCATGTCGGCTACTTCGCCCGGCCTGAAGATATAGGCCTCGAGATTGATGGACGACTCCGCCGCCACTATCGCGTCACGCATCGCCGGATAGAACTGCGAGCCGTCGGTCAGGATGTCCACTTTGTTGCGATAGTGGAGCGGCGCCTGGCACATCGACTGGATGACGTAGCGGAAGTCGTCGCTGTCAGGTCGAATCGGGGTGCTGACGCGATAGTCGATCCGCGGCGTGAACAGGATGACGAGCGCGAGCCAGATGATGAACGCCATCCCGATAAGGGTCCATCCCATTGGCTAGCCCCAAAACTCGGTTGCGCTGAGTATCGCCACCGAGATGTCGAACACGGAGGCCACGGAGATCATTAGGTCTTCTCCGTGTTCTCCGTGTGGACATCCACTCCGTGGTCGCCAACGCAAGTGGCCATCGAGCTACCGCGCCTCGAGTACCGCGATCGGAAATTGGTCGAACACGTCGGCGGCACGCAGCGTCACTCGCCCAGCCTCGTTCTGTGCCTGCACGCAGCGGTTGGTGAACACGTTGTGGTAGCAGCCGCTGGCGGGCGCGCGCGGTGTGATGATCCGTGTATCGCCCCACACACGTTCGCCGATCGGAGCAGCGTCCGCGTCGGGCACGATCGACGCCACGAGTCTCGGCACCACGACCAGCACGTGCTCGCCCTCGAGCGCCCGCACAAAGCCGAACACGTGATCGCGACGGCTGCCGTCGGCATCGGCCGCTTCGTATGCGCCCGCTTCGAACAGCGCTCGATGGCTCCGCCGGAACCGCAGCATCATCGTCGTGGCGAAGAGCTTCAGGCGGTCGTCGAGCGGCGATCGCATCACGGCGCCGGCCACGTCGGCCGCACCCGAGCGCTCGAGGCTGGAGTCCAGCTCCGCGAGCAGCGCGCGACGGTGCTGATAATCGATTGACCGCCGGTTGTCGGGATCGACCAGCGTGAACGTCCACAGCTCCGTTCCCTGGTAGAAATCGGGAACCCCGGGGGCGCCGATCTTGATTGCGAGCTGGGCCAGCGACGTGTAGAGGCCAGCGTGCGCCACGCGGCGCTCGAACTCGAGGAACGAGTCGCGGAACGCCACGTTTTCCGCCGACAGGACGGACTCGATGAAATGCGCCATCGCCGCCTCGTGCGCCTCGCTCGGGTTGATCCAGCTGGTATAGAGCTTGGCCTCCCGCATCGCCTTGTGCATGTAGGCGACGATGCGCTCGCAGTAGTCGCGTTCCTCGGCCGCGGTCATCGCCTGCAGCGGCCACGATCCCACCAGCGTCTGATAGAGCAGGAACTCCTCGTTGCGGCTCGGGTACGACTCGTCGTTGATGATCGTGCGCGCGCGGCGATTCAGGCGGGCCCACTGTGACGTCGCCTGCTTCCACGCACCCGGCAGTTCCGACAGGACGTGCAGGCGCGCACGCACGTCTTCGCTGCGCTTGGTGTCGTGTGTCGACGTGGCCGAGAGCCCGTGCGGCGAGCGATGACAGCGCGTACGCAGCCACGCGTGCAGGTTGCCCGGTGCTACGCCGAAGCGATCCGGTTCGCCGCCCACTTCGTTCAGCGACACCAGCCGGTTGTAGATGTAGAGCGCCGTGTCCTCGATGCCTTTGGCGGTGACAGGGCTGGTCACCTGCTGGAACTTGCCGACCAGCGTCAGGTGCGGGTCGCGATCGCTGTCTGGGATGTAGTCGGCGCGTTTCAGCAGCAGATCGCGGACGAACTGGTACACCGCCGCCGGACGATTCGGATTGCGGCGTCGCGCTTCGCGAACCGCTCGTTCGATCGCGCTGCGATCGTGCTCGCTGACCTCATCGCGTTCGTTGACGTAGGTGCGGTAGACGGGGAAGCACGCGATGATTTCACGGATCGCCTGGCCAAGGCTGTTCAACGTGAAATCGCGATAGTGCCGGTTGCGTTCCGAGAAGCGGTTCAGGTGATGGGCGAGGACGTTCAGCTCGCTGGCCATGCTCACGCGCAGAATGAGCTGCTTGCCGCGATAGGCGATCTCGCGATAGGGGACGCGCATTCGCGAGAACGTCTCGTAGACGCCGTTGACCGCCCGTTCGTTGCGGCCGTCGACGAACAGGCCGTTCACCATGACCAGGAAGTCGTAGCCGGTGGTGCCGTGGACCGACCAGTCCGGCAACGTTTCGTCGAAGCCGAGAATCTTCTCCACGACCAGATAGAGCGGCTGTTCGGTCGTGAACAGATCCGGCCGCACCTCACGCGCCCGCGCCTGGACCCGTTCCAGATAGCCGCCAGGGTCGTAGAGGCCGTCGACGTGATCGATCCGGAAGCCGTCGATGTAGCCGCGTTTCAACAGATCGAAGACGAACGCGTGGGTGCGGTCGAAGACCGACGCGTCTTCCATCCGGATGGCCGCCAGCTCGTTGATGTCGAAGAAGCGACGGTAGTTGATCTCTTCGGCGGCGACTCGCCAGTACGACAGTCGATAGGCCTGCTCGGAGAGCAGGGAATCCAGGCGATCGAAGCTGCGCGGCTGTCCCGTGATGCCGTTGAAGATCTCGACCGCGCGCCGGATATGCGCCAGCACCGCGGGTGACTGGTCGGTCAACGCCGCCAGTCGACGCTTCACGACTTCCTTTTCGCGATGACGTTCGGCGCGCAGCGTCGGGTCCGATGTCTGGCGTCCCGGCAGATGACCGATCGCCGTGAGGATGCTGAGGAACTCGACGCCCTCGTCGCTTTCTTCGTCGAGCTCCGCCAGCAGCGCGTCGGCGTCGAGGCTGAGAATGCGATCGTACGTGCCGGGCGCGATCGGAAAGACGTGATCGAAATAGCGCGCGCGAATCGCACCGTGTTCGTATTCGAGCTGGATCTCCTTCCGCTCGAGGACGGCGCCGTACGCGTCGCCGAGGACCGGCAGCAGGACCTTGTGTTCGAGCTCCGGCTTGAGCGGGTGCCAGTCGATATCGAACACGTCGGCGTAGCGCGAGCCCTCGCCGTTTTCGAGGACGTCCTGCCACCACGGGTTCGCCGATTTGGCGATGCCCATGTGATTCGGGACCACGTCGACGATGTGGCCCATGCCGCGAGCGCGGAGCGCGGCTACCCACTGCTCGTACGCCTGGAAGGTGCCGATCTCGGGATTGAGCTGGGTGGGATCGGCCACGTCGTAGCCGTGCGAGCTGCCCGGCACCGCCCTCAGATAGCTCGATGCGTAGCAATGCGAGACGCCGAGCGCGGCCAGGTAATCAACGACGGCGGTGGCGTCCTCGAAGGTGAAGGAGGAATTGAACTGCAGTCGATAGGTTGCGAGCGGAACGGTCGCGGGTTGCATCTCGGCGGCGTAGATGAGAACCAAAGACGGTGCCATGCTGAAGCATTTGCCGCGCAAATGGAACGTCAATTGCTCACGAGCTGAGCTGAACCGAAGGAGGAGCGTCGTTCAAGCGGGACAATAGCGGGACGTCGAACGTTCCGAACGACCCGAACGACCCGAACGCTCCGAACGAATTTCTATGCTCGAGGCTCACGCGGAAGGATTCGTGCGCGCGTTGATTGCGCTCCCATTGGCCACCGCCATGGGCGCGCTGCTCGCCTTTCGACCGCGTCGCCGCGGCACCCCGCAACGCTCCGCGCCGGTGATCCAGACACAGATCATCCTCGCCCTGGTCGGAGCCGTTGTCATGTTGATCGTCGGCGCCAGCCTGGCGCGCGCCTTCGGCATCGTCGGTGCCGCGAACCTGATTCGCTATCGCGCCAAGATCGACGATCCCAAGGACGCGGTGGTGATGCTCGCGACCTTGAGCCTCGGGCTCGCCTGCGGGGTGGAGTTGTACGGGCTCGCCGCGTTTGCGACAGTCTTCATCCTTGGAGTGCTGTGGATTGTCGAGTCGCTCGAACCCGAGCAGCGCAAGACGTTCGACCTGAAGGTCACCGACTCGGACCCGTCCTCGATGCGTACGCAGATCGAGGGGCTTCTTCGCCGGTTCGAGGTCACCTATGAGCTTCGCAGCACGGGTCCGAAGGAACTCACCTACGAGACCGAGCTGCCGCTCGACGCACGCACCGACCGGATTTCGAACGCGATTCTGCAGTTGAAGCCGGGGAGCGAGATGGAAGTCAATTGGGAGGAAAAAAAGAAAAAATAGCTACCCTCGGTAATTCCCGAACTGCAGGGCGACCCCGAAGTCTTGCTCGCGCAACACGCGCATCGCCTCCTGGAGGTCGTCCTTGGACGGCGACGTCACCCGCAATTGATCCCCTTGAATGGCCGCCTGCACTTTCTTGAGCTTGGCGTCCTTCAAGAACTTCACGATGTCCCTGGCTTTTTCAGTCGGGATGCCCTGCTGCAGCATTATTTCCTGCCGCATTGTGCTGTTCGCGGCCGGCTGCATCGCGCCGCGAGTCAGGTTCCTGACCGGCACGTTCCGGCGGACGAGCCTGGTCTGGACGATTTCCCACAGCGCGTTGACCTTGAACTCGTCGTCGGCGACCAGGACCAGCTTCGACTCTTTCGGGTCGAAGTCGATGGACGCCTTGGCCCCTTTGAAGTCATATCGCTGCGCCACTTCCTTGCGCGCCTGGTTGAGGGCGTTGTCGACTTCCTGGAGGTCGACGGTGGAGGTGATGTCAAAAGAACATTGCGTCGCCATCGCTCTCATTTAACCCCAAGCCGCAGCGGAGCATAAAGGTGTCTGGCTGTGTTGACGGTCTCGATTCCTCGCCAATGAGTCAAGACTTACTCCGTCAAGACGGCCGCCCCGCGACGCGGGGCAAGAGATGCTGCAGACGAGCGAGGTCTGAGGCCAGCCTCGCTAGGTGTATACTTCCGCCGTCCGCGTGAGCTTCGGTACGATTCTCGGTGCTCGCGTGTGCCCAACTTGAGAGCCACACCCCTTCTGCATGCCGACGGACCTCACAGGAAGTCATACTCGCGCAAACGCCGGGCTTGTAGACGTCCTCGATCGGGTCCTCGACAAGGGACTGGTGGTTGCCGGAGACATCAAGGTCTCACTCGCTGAAGTCGAGCTGTTGACCATCCGGATCCGGCTCATGATCTGCTCCATCGACAAAGCGGAAGCAATTGGCCTCGACTGGTGGAAGTACGACCGTCACCTCTCCCCCGGACGCGAGCAGGTGATGCAGGAAAATCTGGAACTGCGCGAGCAGCTGCAACTGCTCGAACGCCAGCTTGCGTCGGTGACGCGAGCGTCCCGCCGTCGCGCACGGTCGCTGCGGTCTGGACGGGACTGACACTATCGAAGGAGCTACACGATGGCCGTCGAACGAGCGCCGGGCGGAACAAGTCTCATTGACGTCCTCGATCGCGTCCTCGACAAGGGGATCGTGATCGACGCCTGGGTGCGCGTCTCTCTCGTCGGGATCGACCTGATCACGGTTGAGGCGCGCGTCGTGGTCGCCTCGATTGACACGTACCTGAAATACTCGGAGGCGGTCGGCGCCGCGGCGTCGGCGGCGCGACCGACAATAGAACCGCCGCGCCCGTACGATGAACTGGCGGCGGAAAATGCCGCCCTGCGCGCGCAGCTCGAGGGGGGAACGGTAGTCGCGACGACCCCGCGCACGCCGGCGCCGGCACGACGGCGGCGGCAGTAATCGACGCGGGCGGTCGCGGGTTTCGTCGGAATCCCGGTACCATTGGGCAGATCAGTCATGAACTCGCTTTCGGTGCGAACCGCGTCTCGCGCGCCCGCGCCGGTCGTCAGCCCCTCGGCGCGACTCGAGCTGCTCGAGTACTACCTCGCGCATCACGAGGACCTGTCACGCTGCGCGTCGGCGAGTCTCGAGTGGCTGGCCCGTCACCTCGGCATCAAGAAATCGATCTGCCTCGCGGTGGATGGCGAGTCGAGCCTGCTCGTCGGCATCACGGGGTACGGCGTGGCGACCGAGGACGTCGAGCTGTACTCGCACCCGCTCGCCGACAGACACGATCCGCTGGTCGCGACGATCGGGCAGTCGCAGCCGACGCATTTCCGCACCATGCGCGTCAACGGCGATTCCGCGCGCACGATTCCGTCGACGCCGCTCGGCCCCGGGCCGTTCACGGCGATTCCGCTGCGCGCCGGCCGCGATGGTCAGCGTGATGCCGTCGGCCTGCTGCTGGTCAAGGGGCCAGCGCCGATCGCGTCCGATGTGCCGTGGCTGGCGTCGGCGCTGGCGCAGAAGATCGAGCAGATTCGTGGTCGCGGCAGCCTGGCGGAGGAAACGCGCCGGCTGCGGCGCGAACGCGCGCTGTTCTTCACGATTATCAACTCCGTCACCGACCCGATTCTGCTGACCGATACCGAGGGCCGGCTGATCGTGGCCAATGCCCGCGCCGAAAAACTGTTCGCGGCCAGCGAGGAGGAGAGCGAGGGGCGCCGCCGCGCGATCGAGTTGAACAACATGTTGTTCTCCGCCGCGCTGTCGCGTACGGCGGTGGAGATGCCGTCGGAAGCGCGCGAGCTGCTGCTGGTCGATCCCAATGACGGATCCGACCTGCTGTTCGAGGTCCTCAGTTCGACGGTCGAAGATCCGCGCGAAGGCACCGGCATCGTCTCGGTGCTGCGGAACATCACCGACCTGCGGCGCGCCACCGAGCAGATCGAGGAGAACTATCAGCGGCTGCGCGTCCTGGAAGCCGCCGCCCGTGCCGAACGCGATCGCCTGAACCTGATCATCGATTCGGTGGCCGATCCAATCATCGTGACCGACCAGGGTGGCGCCACGGTGCTGATGAACAAGCCGGCCGAAGAACTGTTCACGCTGTGGTCGGATGCCGACGATGCGGCGCAGCGCACGGTGCAGGCCAACGACGCGCATTTCTCGTCGTTCATCTCCGGCCTGCTCCTCGGCGAAAGCGGCCCCGGCGAGATTCGACGGGGCGAGATCGGCCTGATGAACCCGATGACCGGTGCGCCGATTCCGGTCGAAGCGATTGCCGGCAAGGTGCTGACCGAGACCGGTGAGCTGACCGCCGTCGTCACGATCCTGCACGACCGGCGCGAGGCGCTCGAGCGCGCCCGCCTGTACGAGCAGTTGAAGAAGGCGTCCGACGAACTGCAGATGCGCGTGCAGTCGGCGACGATGGAACTGGCGACGCAGAACGAGCTGCTGCGCCGGCAGGCGATCGAGCTGGAGCAGGCGTCGCGACTGAAGTCCCAGTTCCTCGCCAACATGTCGCACGAGTTCCGCACGCCGCTCAACGCCATCCTCGGCTACACGCACATGCTGCTGCAGGGCGTGGCGGGCGACCTGCCGCCGAACGTGAAGCGGCAGCTGACGCGCATCGACTCCAACGGCCGCCACCTGCTGACGATCATCAACGAGATCCTCGACATCACGCGCATCGAGGCGGGCAAGATGCCGATGCAGATCACCGAGTTCGACGTGAACGAGATCGTGCAGGAGGTCATGACCGAGCTCGATCCCGTGATCACGCGCTCGAAGCTGGTGGTGACGCCGCGCATCCTGCCCGAGGCGCTCCTCGTCCAGAGCGACCGGCAGAAGGTGAAGCAGATTGTCGTCAATCTGCTGAGCAACGCGCTCAAGTTCACGCACCAGGGCGGGATCGAGATCGCCGTGTCGTACGGCCGGTCCGACCGCATGGCCAGCGTGGGCGTGACCGACACCGGCATCGGCATTGCGCCGGAGCACCACGAGAAGATCTTCGAGGACTTCCGTCAGGTGGACGATTCGCCGTCGCGTCAGTACGGCGGCACCGGTCTTGGTCTCGCGATCTGTCGCCGGCTCGCCAACGCCCTGGGCGGCCGGATCACGCTGCGCAGCAACCTCGGGGAGGGCTCGACTTTTACTCTGACGATTCCCGCGGAAGCACCCCAATGACCGATCAGAACGCGCCGTTGATTCTCGTGGTCGACGATTATCAGGACGCGCGAGAGATGTACGCGGAGTACCTGCAGTTCTCGGGGTTCCGCGTCGCGGAAGCGCGCAACGGGAACGAAGCGGTCGAGCAGGCGTTCGCGCTGAAGCCTGATTTGATCCTCATGGATTTGTCGCTGCCCGGCATGGACGGATGGGAAGCGACTCGTCGTCTGAAGGCAGACGAGACGACGAAACACATTCCGATCGTGGCGCTGACCGGTCACGCGCTCGCGGGCGCGTCGGAAGGCGCGCGCCGCGCCGGCTGCGATTCCTTCGTCACCAAGCCCTGTCTGCCGGACGATCTGGTGGTGGAAGTGCGGCGAATGCTCGGCGCGGCAAAGCAGGCATGAAGAGAAATCCCAATGACCAAATCCCAAATGCCAAGCCCGAAAATCGTCAGCCACGTGCTGGGTTGGGTTTTGGGCTTTGGGTTTTGGGCTTTGGGTTTTGACCAGCGAAGGCTCCCCTAATGGCGAAGGCGAAGACATCGGCTTCTCGATCGTCGGCGGCGCGGAAGACGGCGAGCAAGCCCAAGTCGTCATCCCGGACGCCGGCGGCGATGCCGCGGAGTATGCAGAACCGCGGTGTCGACGACAGCAGGAAGGCCGTGCAGCCGCCCCGACGGCCACCCGCGGGCGCGAAGTCACCGTCGGAAGTGCTGACGCGCGTGACGCACGAAACGGAGGTCCGTGGCACCGAGACGCGCATCGAGCGTGTCGTCGAGCGCGCGCCCAAACCGAGCCTGCCGGACGTCGATCGGAACAGCGCGACGCGCGGTCGCTACGTCTACTGCATCATCCGCGCAGTCCAGCCGCTGCGCTTCGGCGCCATCGGCATGGACGAGCAGTGGCCGGACGTTTACACGATCAACTACAAGGACATGGCGGCGGTCATCTCCGACGTGCCGATCGCGCCGCTGGATTCGACGCGTGAAAACGTCCTGGCTCACGAGCGCGTCAACGAGACCGTGATGCGCGATCACACGGTCATCCCGATGTCCTTCGGCACGATCTTCAAGACGCGCGAGGACATCGTCGAGCTGCTGCGGTCCGCCTACGACGCGTTCGCCGACGTCCTCAACAAGATGCAGGACAAGCTCGAGTTCGGTCTCAAGGTGTTGTGGGACCGCGAGGAGATCGTCCGCGCGATCGAAGCGGAGGACGAGGACATCCACCGCCTGAAAACGGAGATCTCGTCGCAGAAGGGGTCGACCTATTTCGCCCGCATGCAGTACGGCCGTCTGATCGACGCGGCGCTGCAGCAGCGGTCGGAGCGCTACGTCGCCGAATTCCTGCAGCGGCTGCGCGACGTGTCGGTTGCCTCACGCGTCAACCGCGCGATCGGCGACAAGATGATCATGAACGCCGCGTTCCTCGTGCAGCGCGATCAGGAGCAGGCGTTCGATCGCCGCATCAAGGAGATCGCGTCGCACTTCGACAAGCTGACGTTCAAGTACACCGGCCCGTGGCCGCCGTATAACTTCGTGAACATTCGGCTGAAGCTGGAGCGCGCGGGACAACATTAAGTGGAAGAAGTTGAAAAGTGGAAAACTGGAAAAGTAAGCTGGAAGTGGCCTCACGTACTTCGAAGTTACTTTTCCACTTTTCCACTTCTTCCACTTTTCCACTTTGAGCGGCGATGTTTATCCTCGATTCGCTCATGATTTCCGGCATCTCGTGGGCATTGCGGACGGTCGTGACCGCCGCGGAGGCCGAGATGAACGACGACACCGCGCTGCGCGAGGCGCTGCTCGAGGCGGAGATGCGGCGGGAGATGGGCGAGATCAGCGACGACGAGTTCGCGGACGTCGAGGCGGACCTGCTGGCGCGCCTTCGTGAGATCAAGGCGCGTCGCGAGGGCGGCTCCGGTCCGATTGCGTTCGGTGCGGAGCCAATGGAGACGGCCGACAATCGTTTCCAGGTCGAGGCGTCGGTATCGGGTGACTTCCACGATCCCGTGGACGCCCCGCACACGACAATCGTCGAGCACAATCCCGGCGAAGGCGCGCTGATTCACGCCGACAGCGATCGCGAAATCACTGTCATGGATATGGACCAACCCAGTCGTTCGGATCGTTCGGCACGTTCGGAGCGTTCGAGTCGTTCGAGTTCGGATCGTTCGAATCGTTCACGTTCGAACGCCGCCGGCGACGCGTCTCCGCTTCGACCAACTCGAAGGCCCCGAACGATTCGAACGCCTCGAACGGCCCGAACGAGTCGAACGAACCGAACGAATCGAACGATTCGAACGACGCCGAAGAAGTAGTGTCCCTGACCTACGTCTATTGCCTGGTCCGAAGCGCCCGCCGCCCGGCGCTGCGCAAACCACCGTTGCCCGTCCCTGGTGGCGAGTCCATTCGATTCGTCGACGTCGGCCAGCGGTTGTGGGCGGTTGTGAGCGACGTGCCGGCCGCTGACTATGGCGAGGAGGCGCTGCGTCGGGGGCTGCAGGACCTCGAATGGGTCGGACGCCGCGCGATGGCGCACGAGGCGGTGGTCGAGCGATTCCTTTCCGCGCCTGCCTTGCTGCCGATGCAGCTCTTCACGCTCTTCACGTCGGACGAGCGTCTGAGCGAATACGTGCAGCGAGAGCGGCGGCGCCTCGAGCGCATCCTGTCGAGAATCGAGAAGCACCTCGAGTGGGGAGTGCGGCTTGCCTTCGACGAGAAGGCGGCACGCGACGCCGTGGAGCGCCAACACTCGCGGACCGTTCGAACCGCAACAGCGAAGAAGACTCGGGGTGCGGCGCGGACGTTTCTGGCCCGCGAAACCGCGGGCTCTGACTATCTCGCCCGCAAGCGCGATCTGCTCGACGTCAGTCGCGTGCAACTGAAACAGGCGCGGAGCGAAGCGAATCGCCTGTTTCGTGCGCTCGCGCAGGCGGCCACGGAGGCGCGTCGTCGCACGGATACCGAACAGGCGGCGCCGGGGGCGCGTCTTCTGCTCGATGCCGCGTTCCTCGTACCGGCTCGCCGATCGACGGCGTTCAAGTCGGCGCTGCAGAAAAAGGCGCGCACGCTGGATGATGCCGGCGTTGCCGTGTCGCTGACCGGCCCGTGGCCACCGTACAACTTCATCGGAAGTCAAAAGTGAAAAGGCCAAAGTCAAAAGTAAGTGTCGAAGTTCGCGATGCTTTTGATTTACTTTTGACTTCACACTTTTGACTTCTAACTTGAGGCGCGGGACCGACTCCGAGCGAATCCTCGGCGATGCTGATGCCTCGCTGCTCGACGTCGTCGACAACGTGTTGAACAAGGGCGTGGTGCTCACCGGCGATGTCACCATCGGACTGGCGGGGGTCGATCTCGTCTATGCGCGGCTCTCGCTCCTGCTGTGTGCGGCCGATCGAGTTCTGCCGACCGACCCGAGCAAGATGCCGGAGCGAGGTCGTGCGCGGACGATTTCAGGACGGATCCGCGCGGCCACATCGGTGTTTCGCGCCGAACCTTCCCACGTGCGCAACGCGCACCCACTCTTCAACGCGCCCCCTGCGCGATCCACCAGGCGGGGGTGACTCTCTGCGTCTACGCGCTGACAACACAGGCGCCGCCCGCCTTGCGCCTGCGCGGGCTCGAGCGCGAGCTGCTGCGCGTCGTCACGATCGGTCGCATCAGCGCCGTCATCGGTGAACTCCGTCGCGCGCCGAGCCCCACACACGACCGCCTCACACTCTACGATGCCGTGATACATCGCCTGTCGGAAAGGTACACGGCGATTCTTCCTGTGCGGTTTGGAACGTGCCTCCCTCGAGATGAGCTGGAGGCTATTCTTCGAGAACGTCAACCGTCGTTCGATCGCGCGCTGCGTCACGTTCGCGGGAGAGTCCAGATGACCGTTCGGATCATCGATCGCGGACCTGACAAGGTCCGCGCCACACCGGTCGATGATCGTCCCGCCGCGGTGGCGCGAGCCTTGTCAGGCTCGCGGCAGTCAGGCATCGAGTACCTGCGAAAGCGCGCCGTCGAGGCCGCGATCCCAGCCTTCGACCCGATCCGCGACGCCGTGCGACGATGGGTACGCGACGAACGAACCGAGACGCGCGATCGGATCGCCAGCGTATATCACCTGATTCCGCGCCGTGCTGCCGAGGCCTATCGGCGCGCCGCGGTCAGACGCGCCACCGAGGTCGGCCTTCGTGCCACTATCTCGGGTCCGTTTCCACCGTATGCCTTTACCGAGTGGTAGTCGCTGATCGATGGCCAAACGAAAACGCGCCGCGTCACTCAAGGGCCGCCTAAAGGCGGCCCCCACGAAGAAGGCAGGGAACGCGGCCCCCACGAAGAAGGCGGGGAAGGCGGCCCCCACGAACAAGGCAGGAAAGGCGGCCCCCACGAGGAAGGCGGGGAAGGTGGCCCCCACGAAGAAGGCGGTGCGGGCGACGGTTGCGAAAAAGAAGGTGAAGGCGGCCCGTGGGAACAAAGGGGTGACGACGGCCCCTGCGAGGAAGAATGCATCACCGGTCGTGGGGGCAGCCTTCAGGCGGCCCAAGACCGCGCAGACTGCCGGGGTCACGATCAGCGAAGTCGAGGAGCTCGATGCGTTGCGGCGCGAGCTCGAGCGGACCGCCGGCCGATCGGCGATGCGATGGAACGCCAATCCGGAGGACGTGCAACGCTCCGTCGCGCAACTGGTGCTCACGCTCGTCGAGTTCATCCGCAAACTGCTCGAGCGTCAGGCGATCCGCAGGATGGGCGCTGGGACGTTGACCGAGCAACAGACCGACGACATTGGCCGCGCGTTGATGAAGCTCGAAGAAACGATCATCGACATGGCGCGCCGGTTCGGCCTCTCGCCCGACGATCTCAATCTGGATCTCGGACCGGTGGGGAAACTCATGTAACTCGTCAACGCCCAATTTCCAACCGACTTCGCTGATCCAACTCCCAACTTCTCTCGAGACGCGTGGGAGTTGGGCGTTGGCTCGAGCGTCAGGGAGTTGGGAGTTGACAGTGCGCGCACCAATACGTCGATCGCGCGTCCTCTCCCTGCTTCCGCCGCTGGATGATCGCCCCACATCGTCGGCACGGCTGGCCACCGCGCTCGTAGACCCAGAATCGCCGTCGCGCGCCGTCGCCGACGTTCGCCCTCATCAGCTTCGCGGCGCTCATCACGACTTTTTCGATGGCCTCGCGTGAGAGCGATTCGACCGCGACGAACGGAGACACCCGGGCCATGAACAGCGACTCGTTCTTGTAGATGTTGCCGATGCCGGCGATCGCGTGTTGCTCGAGCAGCGCTTCGGCGATGGACATCGTCCGCCGTTCCTCGATCCGTCGCACCGCGTGGTCGACGTCGAAATCGGCGGCGAGGATGTCCGGCCCGAGGTCCCGGATTGCCGGCGACCGCGCGAGTTCCGCCGGCGATCCGAGGTCCGCGACCGGCACATCGAACGCAACCGCGTCGAGTACGCCCGTCTCGATGACGATGCGCATCTGATGGCGGGGGCGCTGCCAGCGCTCACCTGGACGGTAGATGTGCCAGGACCCGTGCATGCGCATGTGTGTGCGCAGGACGAGGTCGCCGGAGAAGTGGATGAGCAGATGCTTGCCCAGCGCTTCCACCCGGTCGATGGTTCGTCCGCTCAGCGGAGTATCGTGATCGATGCGCGCGAGCCGGGGAAACACGGAATCGAATCGGGTAACCGTGCGGCCGGCGAGCGCGCGATGCAGCGCGCGCGCCGCGCGAAGAATCGTATCTCCCTCAGGCATCGGTCGCTGACGAATAGTGAATGGTGGGTGGCGAGTTATGACCAGCGACCACTATCCACCACCCACCACCTACGAACTAGTCGCTGACCGTGTCGTCTCGATCGACATCCGATTCCGCGCTGTCCGGATCGATATCGCCGTCGTCGTCGCGGCGGATGCCTTGAACCGCATCGTCGTAGCCGCGGTCATGTTCGGGTTTCTCGCCTTCACGCTCCATCTGTTGATCGCGATCGTTCGACGAGCGGATCCGCTCCCGCTCGCTCTCGCTGGTCTCGTTTCCGCTCCGGTGCGGTTGTTCGAACATCTCCTCGCGGTCGTTGTCTGCCATCGCTGACCCTCCGGGCCAGGGTGCCGCAATGCCAATGCCAGTGGGGTCGAGGGAGCCAAAACCACGAGGTCGCAGTCGTTCGGTTCGTGCCTGCAGCCCGAGCGCAGTCGTGGCGAACCCCTGGGCGAGGAATAGCCGGGCTGCGGGATGCTGAGGTGCAGCGATGCCGTTGATCTCGCTGATGAGCATCCCGCGGTAACCCTCATCGCGTGCGCCTGCCAGATGCATCAGCATGCGTGCGACCTCGCGACCGATCTGCGATCGACGTGGCTCGTCTGCGGGAAGGAACAGCAACAGTTCACGTTCGCCACGCCGAAGGTACGCGCTTGCAGAGCCGTCGACGATGATCGCGAGCGAGCCGACCGTTCGCGTGGGCCCGCGCCCATCACTTGCGATCTCCGGCCACTTGAGCAGGCTTCCGTACGGATTCGCGGGGTCGGTGGACGCCAGCACCACTGTGCGCGGCGTCTCCGGAACGTCGCGTGCCGATCGCAAGAGATCGAGCGCGGCGGGGAGCGCGAACTGCGCTGCGCCAAGCCCCGCGACGAAGTATCCGCGTCGGATGCGGCCAGCCTCCTCCATGGCTTTGAGAACCTCGTAGACCGGGGTGAATCCACCCGCGACGGCCTCGGAGGCGACCGTTTCGCGCGTCACGACGCCGTGACGTGTGAGGAGTTGCTGGGCCGTGGCCGCGGCCCAGTCGGTCATCGATGTCTTTGTCGCGCGGGGAGTGTCGACCAGCGCCCAGCGTCCCTCCGCCTTGCGCGGGATCAATCGGCGAGAGCGGAACGCGACCGGCCGTTCGCGGCGCGAGGCCTTCTTCTCTTCCGTGCGTGTGTACGCGCGGAGCGCGTGCAGCGTGTCGTTGGTGACGATGCCTTTCCAGACGAGCGTCCACAGGGCATCGACGGTCTCCTGGGGAAAACCGCCGCCGCTTCCTTCATGGATTGCGGCAAAGAACGACGCGCCGTGATCGCGCAGATACTCGACGATGTCCGCCGAGCGTTCCTTGACGTCGACGGTCGCGCCCTTCGAGCCGGACGCGTGCGGCGGCCGCAGGCGCGCGAGATGGTCCGTGAGATAGAGCGCGACGCGACCGTCGCGTTCGCCGATCGGTTCGATGCCGACCCACACGACTTCGCCCGCCGCCATGAGCGTGTCGAGCATCGCCGGCTGATAGTCATTGACCCGAGCCGGCAGCACTTCGCGCTCGAGCACGATTGCGGGAATCGCCGCTCCCTGCAGCTGCTCGATCGCATCGAGCAATGCTTCCAGCCCGTTGCGCCCGGTTCCGATGCCGTGCCACGAGACCAGGAATCGACCCAGCGCGTCGCCTTCCACCGGTTCGATCTCGTGTCGGAGACGCGCCAGCGATCGACGCCGCAACTGTCGCAGAACGTCGCCGTCGATCCATTCCCGTTCGGTGCCGCCAGGCCGGAACTCGCCCTCGATCAAACGTCCCGTCTCGGTGAGCCGCAAGAGCAGCGATTCCGCGACGGCCGGCCCGAGCCCGTAGCGAGCAGCCAGGTCGCGCGCGGTAAAGGGGCCGTGCGATCGCGCATAGCGAAGCGCGAGGTCGCCGGCCGGATCGCGAACGGATTCGAGCAGCGCTTCAGGCAGTCCGGCGGGGAGCGGGGTGCCGAGCGCGTCGCGATAGCGCACGGCGTCTTCGACCGCCACGTAGCGCGATTCCCCGGCCAGCGACAGCAGCACGATCCGTCGCGCGCGCTCCAGCGATCGCAGCGCGTCGGCTGTCTCGGGAACGAGGCTGCGCGCCTCGGCTTCGGCGCTCGTGAGATCGCCGATCCGGATCAACAGGTCGTGCAATCCATCGATCGACTTGACCTTGTAGCGATCGTCGAGATGCTGGAGCTGGCGCTCGACGGCCGCGAGCGCGTCGGGATCGAGCAGCTCGCGCAGCTCCGCGTCGCCGAGCAGTTCGCGCAGCTGCGCCTGATCGACCGAGAGCGCCTGCGCGCGCCGTTCAGCGAGCGGTGCGTCGCCGTCATAGATGTAATTGGCGACGTAGCTGAAAAGCAGCGACGCGGCAAACGGTGACGGAGCGCGCGAATCGATCGTCGACACGCGCAACGCCCGCGTCGAGACCTTGCGCAGCGTCTCGACCAGCGCCGGCATGTCGAAGTGATCGCGGAGGACTTCGCGATAGGTCTCGAGCAGCGCCGGAAACGAGCCGAAGCGCGACGCGACCGCAAGCAGATCGGAAGCGCGCTTCCGCTGCTGCCAGAGCGGGGTCCGCATGCCAGGACGCCGACGCGGGAGCAGCAGCGCTCGAGCGGCTGTTTCCCGGAATCGCGCCGCAAAGAGCGATGTCGATCCCAGCTGACGCAGCACCAGCGGTTCGACCTCGTCGGGATCCGGCAACAGCAGCATCGGATCTGGAGGGCTCTCGACTCCCGGGAACCGCACCACGAAGCCTTCGTCGCCCCACATGACCTCGACGTCCATGCCGGTGCGATTGCGGATCCGCGCCGTCGCGGCCATCGCCCACGGTGCGTGGATCCGACTGCCGAGCGGCGACAGCAGGCACACGCGCCAGTCGCCCAGTTCGTCCAGGCAGCGCTCGATCACGATCGTGCGGTCATCCGGTATCGCACCGGACGCGGCCTGATCATCGAGATAGAGCAGGACGTTCTCGGCCGCCCGCGGATCGAGATCGTGATGTTGAACGAGACGATCGACGGCTGCGGTGCGTGGTGAGGCGCGCAGCTCGCGAACGAGTTTGCCGATGGCGTAACCGAGCTCAACGGGTCGACCGGCCTGGTCGCCGTGCCAGAAGGGCATCTTCCCCGGCTCGCCCGGCGCTGGCGATACGAGCACGCGGTCGTGCGTGATCTCCTCGATACGCCAGGTCGACGCGCCGAGCGTGAACGTTTCGCCGACCTGCGACTCGAAGACCATCTCCTCGTCGAGCTCGCCGACGCGAACCGGGCGATCGGCGCCGGCGAGGAACACCCCGTAGAGTCCGCGATCGGGAATCGTCCCCGCATTGGCAATCGCCACCCTCTTCGCGCCCTCTCGGCCGGTCACGGTGTCGCGCACGCGATCCCATGTCACACGCGGTCGCAGCTCCGCGAACTCGTCGGCCGGGTAGCGCCCCGACAGCATGTCGAGCACCCCTTCGAACATGCGCCGACTCAGATCGGTGTACGGCGCCGCGCCGCGAACGGTGGCCAGCAGGTCGTCGACCGGCCAGCTGTCCATGCCGGTCATCGCCACGATCTGCTGCGCGAGCACGTCGAGCGGATTGCGTGGATAGCGCGTCGACTCGACCTGTCCTTCGTGCATCAACCGCGCGACGGCGGCGCAGGCGACGAGGTCGCCACGGAACTTGGGAAAGATGATCCCTTCGCTGACGGCGCCGATCTGATGCCCGGCGCGACCGATGCGCTGCAGCCCGCTGGCCACCGAGGGGGGCGCCTCGATCTGCACGACGAGATCGATCGCCCCCATGTCGATGCCGAGCTCGAGCGATGAGGTTGCGACCAGCGCCTTGATGCGTCCCGCTTTGAGCAGGTCCTCGACCTCGCTGCGCGCGGCGCGGGCCAGCGATCCGTGATGGGACCGCACGAGCGGTTCGCCGGCGAGCTCGTTGAGCGCACCGGCGAGCCGTTCGGCGAGGCGCCGGCTGTTGACGAAGAGCAGCGTCGATCGGTGCGCGCGGATCAGATCGAGCAACCGGGGATGAATGGACGCCCAGATGGACGCGCGCGTCGGTGCCTGTCCCGCCGGTCCGCTGGGCACGTCGACGGGCCCGGCGATCCGCGCCATGTCTTCGACGGGCACCTCGATACGCAGCTGCAGCTGTTTCTTTTCGGAGGCGTTGACGATCGTGACCGGGCGGAAGGACGCGGGCGCGCGATCCTCCGCGAACTCGTCGTGCAGTTCGGCCTCGACGGCTTCGAGCGGAAGCGTCTCCTTCTTCCGTGGTGTGGTCTTCGCCTTCTTCCGCGCGAGCGGCGCGACACCTGAATCGACGCCGCCGAGGAAGCGCGCCACTTCTTCGAGCGGCCGCTGGGTTGCGGAGAGGCCAATCCGTTGCAAGGGCCGACGTCCGGCACTCGAGGGCCGCCTGAAGGCGGCCCCTACGTCTTCGTTGTTCGATCTCTCCGCATTCCGTTCAGGAGGATGCCCGGTCGCATCTCGGTCGTAGGGGCCGCCTTCACGCGGCCCTGCAACCGGCGCTCGACGCAGCGCTTCCAAGCGCTCGATCGACAACGCGAGATGGGCGCCGCGCTTTGTTGGCACGACCGCATGGATCTCGTCGACGATGATCGTGTCGACGGTGACGAGGCGCTCCCGTGCGTTCGAGGTCAGCAGGAGAAACAGCGATTCGGGCGTCGTGATGAGAATGTCGGCGGGCTCGCGAAGGAAACGCGCCCGCTCCTGCGGCGTCGTGTCGCCGGTGCGAATCGCGATGGTCGGGACGTTGATCGGCGTGCCCGAGGCGTGCGCGACGTTGGTGATGCCGGCGAGCGGCGCTCGAAGATTCCGCTCGACGTCCACGGCAAGCGCCTTCAGGGGCGACACGTAGATCACCCGACAGCGCTCTTTGGCCGGCGGCAGCGGCTCGAACATCAGCCGGTTGAGGCACCAGAGGAATGCCGTGAGCGTCTTGCCGCTGCCGGTGGGTGCCAGGATCAGCGTCGATTCCGCGCGCGCGATCGCCGGCCATCCCAACTGCTGCGCGCGTGTGGGCGCGGCAAACGCGCTCGCGAACCAGTCGCGTACCGCGGGGTGGAAGAGGTCGAGCGACCGCGAGGGGGACATCTCTGGATTCTCCACGATCGATGTTCCCGGTTCCACGTTCCGGGTTCCGAGTTCCGTGGTTCCTGGTTCCGGTTCCGAGTTCAGGTGTTCCCAGTTCAGGGGTTCCGAGTTAGTGAACGCCCAACACGGAACTTTAGCGGTGAACATCGAACCGAACGGGATCTCAGAACCTGGGAACCTCGAACCGGAACGAGGAACCCCGAACCGGAACACGGAACACGGGGAACCCGGAACCTGGAACGTGGAACCGGGAACGTGGATAATCGGGTTATATGGGTGACGCCGGAGAAGGACTCGTCGACGCGGAATCCCGCCTCGCCGAGCGCATGGAAGAACGCGAACAGGAAAAGCGCAGGGCCAAGCTGGCGGGCAAGGGCGCCGACCCGGAACGGGCGCGCCAGCTCGAATCGTTCCGGCTGGCACGGACCGAGATGCGGCGCCAGCTCGAACTGACGACGCACGACGCTCGGAAGGAGCAGTTGAAGCAGGCGATCGCCGAGCTCGACCGCCGAATCACCGAGCTGGCTGGATAGTAGATGGTGGATGGTCGATGGTAGTTAGTCGTTGGTGACGACCCACGTACGGCTACCATCCACCGTCCACCACCCACCATCCAGCCCGTGTTCGCCGTCCACTACCACGACGCTACCAAGCACGCCTTCAATCGTTTTGCGCGATCGCTCGGCTATCTCGATTGGGCGACGCAGCCCGATCCCTTTCGTCGCTACCACGGTGCGCCGATCATCGAGCTGGGTCGCGCCGCCGTCGCGGGCGACGTCCGTTATGACGCGCTGTTCAGCGGCGCGGACACACGCCCTCCGCTGCCGATCGATCAACGCACCATCGGCGAGTTCGCCCGCTGCTCGATGGGCCTGTCCGCGTGGAAGCAGTATCAATCCTCGCGTTGGGCCCTGCGCGTCAACCCTTCCAGTGGAAACCTCCATCCGACCGAGTGCTACATCGTCTGGGATGGCCGCGTGTGCCACTACGCGCCGCGCGAGCATGCGCTCGAAGTGCGATGCGAGATCGAACCGCGGACCATAAAGGTCCGCGCCGCATTTCCAGAACCGGCGTCTCCAGATGCGGCGCGGGCCTTCATGGCCCGCGGAGACTGTTTCCTCGTCGCCCTGACTTCGGTCCTCTGGCGCGAGGCGTGGAAGTACGGCGAGCGCGCCTTCCGCTACTGTCAGCACGACGTCGGCCATGCGATTGGTGCGCTTCGATTCGCGGCGGCGCTGCTTGGGTGGCAGCTGCGGCTGCTGCCATGGGCCGACGCCGACATCAGCGCGCTGCTCGGCCTCGATCGCGATGACGACTACACCCATGCAGAACGAGAAGACCCCGAGTGCATCGCCCTCGTGACTGCAGGCCCGGCTCATGACCGTGACCGGGTCGATCGGGTTGCCCTGAGCGAAGTCGAAGGGTCCGCGCTGGTCTCTGCTGCTCGACACGGCAACTGGCGCGGACAGGCGAATGCGCTGAGCCGCTCGCAGGTCGACTGGCCGATCATCGATGGCGTCGCAGCGTCGACGCGCAGACAGGAATCAGGAATCCGGAATCAGGATTCAGGGCTTCTGGGGAATCAGGTCGGCGACGCCGCACCGAGGACTCCGGCGAGATCTACACAGGCTCGACAAATCATTCTGCAACGCCGAAGTGCTGTTGCGTTCGACGGACGCTCGAGCCTGCCAGCGGACGCGTTCTTCGCGATGTTACGGAGTCTCGATCCATGCGGACCACCATGGGACGCCATCGACTGGCCGCCGCAGGTTCACCTCGCGATCTTCGTGCATCGGGTCGACGGGATCGAGCCGGGAATCTACGCGTATCTGCGCAGCAACGTGCTCGATGAATGGCGCGCGGCCATGAGACCTGAGTTCCTCTGGCAACGCGTCCGGCTGGATCAGGTCCGCCTAAAGGCGGACCCCACGAACGAAGGGAACGGTTCGAACGTCTCGAACGATCCGAACGTCTCGAACGATCCGAACGTCTCGAACGATCCGAACGTCTCGAACGATCCGAACGATCCGAACGTCTCGAACGATCCGAACGATCCGAACGGTCCGAACGATCCGAACGATCCGAACGATCCGAACGATCCGAACGATCCGAACGATCCGAACGATCCGAACGATCCGAACGATTCGAACGGTCCGAACGGCTTGTTCCTGTTACTCCCAATGGACGTGAAGTTCGCAGGGATGCGTGTTTCGTGCGACCAGGACATCGCCGGCGACGGCTACTTCAGCCTCGGCATGATCGCCCGCTTCGAGCCTGCTCTCCAGGAACAGGGCGAATGGTTCTATCGGCGCTTGTTCTGGGAGTGCGGACTCATCGGACAGGTGCTGTATCTCGAGGCCGAAGCTGCCGGCGGTCGCGCTACTGGCATCGGTTGTTTCTACGACGATGCCGTCCACGAGGTGCTGAGACTCGAAGGACGGCAGTGGCAGTCGCTGTATCACTTCTCGATGGGAATGCCCGTCGAGGATACGAGGCTCACGAGCGAGCCGGGCTATCCTGGCGGTTGGTAATGGCGCGCCGCGTCAACTCCCAACTCCCAACAACTCCCAACTCCCAACTCCCAACTCGCAGCGCTAGAGTCCCGCCGCGACCTTCAAGTCGAGTGCGTGCATTTCGCCCTCGCGCAATGTGAGGGAGGTGCCGCGCGAGCGGAGCTGTTCGAGCGTGTCCGGGTTCGTTTCTTCGCCCGGCTCGATGTAGTCGAGTGCCACCGCGACGTAGCGTCCCGGCGGCAGACCGCGAACCTTGAACCGTCCCTCCTGATCCGGGCGCGACGATCGGATGAAGCGCGTCATCGGCGTCCACTTCTCACGATCGTCGGCGAAGACGACCACCGTGGCGTCGGTGATCTTCGCGCCGCTGGTATTGGTGACCGATCCGGATACTTCGCTGATGCGCTGCGTCAGCACGACATCGATCCCGTCGACGTCGTCGCCCTTGAAGTCGATCGTCGCGTCGGTGATGTCCGCGCCTTCGACGGTGACGCTCTTCACGGCCCACGCTGGTGGCGTGTTGAAGCGGAGCAGACGACGGCCGCTCAGCCCCGTCATCTCGAACGTCCAGTCATCGGTCACCGTTCCGGGGCCACCCCCGAACAGCATTGCACCCGGATCCGGCGAGGCGGGAAAGATGCGGACGTCGCCCGGCCGCAGATCCGATGGACGCATCCCGCCGTCGAATCGAATCCGGCCGCGGGCTGTCGCGCCGCGCGTCACGGTGAGCACGACGCCGGTGACGTCGCCGCCGCTGACAACGACATCGGTCACGGCGTTCTCTGCCGGGTTCGCGGTCGATCGCGCCTGGAGCGTGTAGCTGCCGGGAGCGATGTTGCCGACAGTAAAAGTCCCGTCGGCTCGCGTCGAACTGCCGCCGCTGATACCTCCAAACGCCAGCCCACCGTCTTCGGCTTTCTGCATCACCATGATCGGGGCGTTGGCCAGTGGTCGCCCGTCGGCGCCGCGAGCGATGCCGGCGATCGTCATCGTGCGCGCCGGCACGAGTTGGATCACGATGCCCGCGACTTCCTGGCCGATCCCGACCGTGATCCGCTGTGCTTCCGAGCTGACCGGAGTGCCGGGGTAGTAGGTCGGTGCATATCCAAAACGGTCATCGGACACCCCGGGCATGAACCCGAGACGCAATGTCGCGCTCACGAAGTAGTCGCCAGGCGCGACACCGAACATTCGGAAGTCGCCGCGATCGTCGGTCTGGACGCCGCCCGCCGATGGCATCAATCGTCGCTGTCCATTGAGGTACTGATAGCGCACCGCCTGCACGAGCGCGCCGGTCACGGGATCACCGAATTCGTCGAGCACCTGGCCGGTGATCACACCGCCACGCGGCAACACGAAATCGAGCTTCTCGATCACCTGACCGTCCGAGACTTCGATCGGCTGCCCGGGTTGAAACGGGCGCCGTTGGCCGTACTGGAGCGTGACGTATCCACCTTTGGACGCCATGAGCGTGAGCCGACCGGCCGGAAGCTCCTTCAGTTCGTAGCGCCCCTCCTCGTCGGTCATCACCGTGCGCTCTTCGCGCAGTTCGGGCGCCATCGCGCGAACCTGCACGCGGCGGAGCGGTTGCCCGGTATCAGCGCGGATGACTCGTCCGCGCAGAATTGCGCTGCCGGTCGGTTGTGACGAGGGGTCGCGTGCCGGCATGCCGGGCGCGCGTGGTCCCGTGACGCCGCCGACGGGCGGTCGCGGCTGATTTGCCCCACCCTGCGCGGCGACTTGGGCGGATAGAGTGGCGGGGCCCATCGCAAGCAAGACGACCAGAAGCGCCGATTGCCGCATGACCGGTTCCTCCTGACGAGTGATTGGACGGACGACGATGACGGCCGGACGGTCTTCGGTCTCTCGTCTTTGGTCTCTCGTCATTCGTCATTCGTCTTGGACCAGATACCAGAGACTAGAGACTAGCCACCTCATCAACGAACAAATCGACCGAGACACCACTCTCCGCCAACACCTGACGCGCGAACGCCGTTCCATCGGCCGTGAGATGAGCCGGGAGATCGGATGGTCGCGGTGGCCCAATCGAGATCGCGTCTTCCAGAATCCGGCTCCACGAATCGGCGGCATGCCTCGGCGTCGCGTGTGTTTCCCACCAGCGCCGAGCGGCCGTGCCGAGCTGCGCGCGGAGCGACGCGTCCGCAGACAGCCGGCGGATCGCGAGCATCAGCGAGTGCTCCTCGTCGCGTGGATCGATCGACACCGCCACCGGCGATTCGTTCCCGACGAATCCACGGGGCAGCCACGTCTGCGGATCGAGTGTCGCCCAGTCGGCGGTGGCCTCGGCTTCCGAGACGATCACGGGTCGCCCTGCGCTCATCCCCAGCAGGGCAGGCGTGAGCGGTTCCGCAAACGTGGGTCCCTGCAGTGCGATGACGACGTCGGCGTCGTGGATGGTGCGCTCGAGGTTCTCGTTCGGCGCGACGAGCGTGGCCGCGGCGCCTGCTGCGCGTGCGCGCGTCATCGCTCGTTCCGCGATCTGGACGTGCTTGGCGTCAATCACGGCACATCGGACGGGGCCGTCGGGCGATGGTGACGCGGGCGCGTCGATCGCTGCCGCGAACTGCGGTGCGACGCGAATGCGCTCGGCGGAAACGTCGAGCCGCACGAGTTCGGCCGCGGACGAATTTCCCATGACGACGAGTCGCGAGGCGGCGAGGGCATGGCGCGCACCGGCGAGGCTGCGCACGAGCAGCACGCCGGGATAGTGAAAGAGGTAGGCGCCGACGAAACGATGCCGCGGCGCGTGACTCCACTCGTAGAGGCACACGTCGTAAGGCGCCCGGAAGTGCTTCCAGACGAAATCGTGCGCTGTGCGCTCGTCGAACGCGTCAACCGTGTGACTGCGCGACAGCTCAGTTTCGAAAGCCGTCGCGATGCGTGCGTCGAGAGCGGAGTCGGGCGACGGACGAAACCACGCAACCCTCATCGATCTCCACGTGTCGGATGAATTGACCTTTCCGGCACGCTTCTATAGCATGAACAGGTTTGGGAAACTCTTCACAAGCGCCACAGTGTGCGTGCCTGGCGCAGGTGCATCCATGACCGGTTGGCTTGGCCTGATCGTCATGATCGTCCTTGGCGTCGGATTCGCCGGCGTGATGATCGGATTGTCGGTGCTGCTCGGTCCGAAGAACCCCACCCCGGAAAAACTCGCGCCCTATGAATGCGGGATGCCGGCGGTCGGCGATGCCCGCGAACGCCACTCGGTGAAGTTCTACCTGGTGGCGATGATCTTCCTGCTCTTCGACATCGAGGTCGCGTTCCTTTATCCGTGGGCGGTTGCGCTGCGCGCGCTCGGCTGGTCAGGCTTTTTCCAGATTCTCACGTTCTTTCTGATCCTGCTGGTCGGATACGTGTATGTCTGGCGCAAGGGAGTGCTCGACTGGGGTCCGGCGCTTCGCCGGCCACGCACGCAGCCCACTCAGCAGAAAGCCGCGTGATCCTGGTAGGGCTTCATGGCTGATACGCACGAACACGGCCTCGACCCCGAGCTTCCGTTCATCACCACGAAATTCGAATGGCTCGTGCAGTGGGCGCGCCAGTCGGCGATCTGGCCGGCGCAGTTCGGGCTCGCGTGCTGCGCCATCGAGATGATGGCCATGGCCGCAAGCCGCTATGACATCGCACGCTTCGGCGCTGAGGTCTTCCGCGGATCCCCGCGACAGTCGGACCTGATGATCGTCGCCGGTCGCCTGTCGCGCAAGATGGCGCCGGCGATGCGCCGCGTCTACGACCAGATGCCCGATCCGAAGTGGGTGATCTCGATGGGCGCCTGCGCGTCGATTGGTGGGGTGTTCGACAATTATGCGATCGTGCAGGGCGTCGATCAGGTCGTGCCGGTCGACGTCTACGTGCCGGGTTGCCCGCCGCGCCCCGAGTCGCTCATCTACGGCATCGTGCAATTGCAACAGAAGATCGCGCGCTCGCGGGCATGAGGGGCGCGCGAATGCAAAATTCAAAATTCAAAATGCAAACCCTACAGGGCGCGAACGTCGGAGTGGAAGGCGTGACGCCGCACACACGCGCGTGCCGAGCGAAGAGGTGTTTGCATTTTTCATTTTGCATTTTGAATTGACGCGCATGGACGCCCCCGCGATCATCGACACCTTGACGCCGCTCGTTGGCGGCGCGACCTACGAGGTCGGGAGGAGCGTCGACTTCGCGACCATCTACGTTCCGGCGGATCGGCTGATCGAGACAGGCCTGGCCCTGCGCGACACGCCGTCGCTCGGGTTCAACGTGCTGGTCGAAGTGACGGCCGCCGACTATTTGCCGCGCGAGCCGCGCTTCGAAGTCGTCTATCACCTGCTGTCGATTCCCAATCGCGCCCGCCTGCGAGTGAAGGTGCGTGTGGCCGGCGCGGCGGCGGCCGAGGGGATCGTGCCGACGGTGCAGTCGGTATGGCCCGCGGCCGGCTGGCCGGAGCGCGAGGTCTACGACATGTTCGGTATCGTGTTCGGCGGTCACCCGGACCTGCGACGCATCCTGATGCCGGAGGACTGGGAAGGGCATCCGGCGCGCAAGGACTACCCGGTGCAGGTTCGCAAGGCGGCGCAGACGTACGAGCCGCTCGAGATCAGCGAAGACGAGTTCAAGGCGAACATCGAGAGGGATCGCGTACGGCGCGTCCAACAGTGAGCGCCGTGGGAAGGTCTTTGGTCTCTCGTCGTTCGTCTCTGGTCCGCGCGAGGGCGAACAACGACGAAAGACAAGGGACCAGAGACTAGAGACTGGCCAGCGACGAAACCGATGCCCGAGCTACGCACGGAAACCATGACCGTCAACATGGGGCCTCAGCACCCCAGCACACACGGTGTGCTGCGTCTGGTGCTCGAGCTCGATGGCGAGGTCATTCACTCCGTCACGCCGACGATCGGATACCTGCACACGGGCATCGAGAAAACCGCGGAGCAGAAGAAGTGGCAGCAGGTGATCCCGCTCGTCGAGCGCATGGATTACCTCGGACCACAGTCGAACAGCCTGGCCTACGCACTCAGCGTCGAGAAGCTGCTCGGCCTCGACATGCCGCAGCGCGTGAAGGACATTCGCGTGCTGATCGCGGAGCTGCAGCGGATTGCCAGCCATCTGATCTGGCTCGGCACCCACGCGATGGAGATCGGCGCGGTTTCGATGCTCTTCTACGCCATCCGCGAGCGCGAACTGCTGCTGAACATCAACGAGCTGATCGCCGGCTTCCGGTTCTTTCCGAGTTACATCCGCATCGGCGGGCTGCGCGAGGATCTGCCGCGCGGGTTCCACGAAGCGGTCAACGCGTTTCTCGAGAGGTTCCCGGCGAAGATCGACGAGTTCGAAGGGCTGCTGTCGAAGAACGACATCTTCCGCCGCCGCACGCTCGGTGTCGGCATTGTCACCAAAGAGGATGCCGCCGCGTGGGGGCTGGTCGGTCCGATTGCGCGGGCGTCCGGCTGGGACTACGACGTCCGCAAGTACTTCCCCTACTCCGGCTACGAGACGTACGACTTCGACGTGCCGACGCAGACCGACGGCGACGTCTACTCGCGGTATCGCGTGCGCATCGCGGAGCTGCGTCAGAGCGTCCGCATCTGCACGCAGGCGATCGCCCGCATCACGCCGTCGGGTGTCTGGGCGTGCGACGACACGCGCATCGTTCCGCCGCCGAAGGACAAGGTCTATACAGAGATGGAAGCGCTGATCCAGCACTTCCTGATCTACTCGCAGGGGTTCACCGTTCCGGCCGGCGATGTGTACGTGCCGATTGAAGGGCCGCGCGGCGAGCATGGCTGTTACATCGTGTCGGACGGCACCAATCGCCCCTGGCGCGTGAAGATGCGTCCGCCGTCCTTCATGGCCATTCAAGCGCTTCCTGCGATCGTCCAGGGTGGCCTGATTGCCGACGTGGTCGCGGTCATCGGTTCCAATGACGTCGTGATGGGAGACTGCGACCGGTGAGCTTTCATCCGCAGATGGAATATGCGCCGGCCAAGTTCCATAAGTCGGAACGGAAGCTGGCCGAGGCGGGCGACGAATTCAGATATACGCCGGAGAACCAGGCGCTGTTCGACGAGAACGTCACGCACTATCCGACCGAGCAGCGGAAATCCGCGATCCTCTTCGCGCTGTATCTGGTGCAGTACCAGCAGGGCTACATCAGCGGCGCCTCGATGCGGTTCGTCGCGCAACAGATCGGATGCACTGCGGCGGAGGTGGAGGACGTCGTGTCGTATTACACGATGTTCTACACGAAACCGGTCGGCAAGTACGTCCTGAACGTGTGCCGCACGCTGTCGTGCGCGCTGCTCGGTGCGGAGCGCATCACCGAAGAGATCAGTGCGAAGCTCGGGATCAAGCCCGGCGAGACCGATCCGACCGGCACATTCACGCTGATGGAAGTCGAGTGCCTCGGCGCGTGCGACCGCGCGCCCGTGCTGATGATCAACGACGAGGGCTGGCAGGAACGGCTGCGACCGGAGGACGTCTCGCGCTTTTTGGATGATTTGAAAGCCCGTGGCTTCGGGGCTCTGACGGGATGTCATCTGCACGTGGAAAAGGAATCAGGTATCAGGAATCGGGATTCAGGGCTGGGCTAGCCATCAGGCGACGGGCAGGAATCAAGCCTGATTCCTGAGACGGCCCTGAATCCTGATTCCGGAATCCTGATACCTGCTGGTTTATGGACTATCAACCGGTACTCACGCAATTCGTTCGCGAGCCGCGTGCCTACACGCTCGACTCCTACGTGAAGGACGCACGTGGGTACGAGGGGTTGCGCAAAGCGCTCACGCTCAAGCCGAACGACATCATCGAGCAGGTGAAGGCGTCGGGGCTGCGCGGGCGCGGCGGTGCCGGCTTCCCGACTGGATTGAAGTGGCAGTTCGTCCTCAAGGACACGCCCAAGCCGAAATACATCGCGTGCAACGCCGACGAGAGCGAGCCCGGCACGTTCAAAGACCACGTGCTGATGGAGCGCAACCCGCATCTGCTGATCGAGGGCTGCGCGATCGGTTGCTACGCCATCGGCGCGAAGGTCGCCTACATCTACATCCGCGGCGAGTTCCTCCACGTGCAGAAGCACCTCGAGGCGGCGATCGAAGAGGCGTACCGCGCCGGATATCTCGGGAAGAACATCCTCGGCAGCGGCTTCGACTGTGACGTCTACGTCCATCGCGGCGCCGGTGCGTACGAAGCCGGTGAGGAGACCGCGCTCATCGAGTCGCTCGAAGGCAAGCGCGCGCAGCCTCGCATCAAGCCGCCGTTTCCCGCCGTCGCCGGCCTGTATCAATGTCCGACCGCGGTCAACAACGTCGAGACGCTCTGCAACGTGCCGCTCATCATCCTCAACGGACCCGAGTGGTTTACCGCGCTCGGACCCGAGAAGAACGGCGGGCCGAAACTGTTCTGCATCAGCGGCCACGTGAAGCGGCCGGGCGTGTATGAAGCGTCGATGCACACGACGCTGCGTGAGCTGATCTTCGGTGACCAGTACGCGCAGGGCATGCAGGACGGGCACGCGTTCAAGGCGATCATTCCTGGCGGGTCGTCGGTGCCGATCCTGTTGGACGAGCACCTGGACACGCCCGCCAGCTTCGACCACATCCAGAAGGCGGGCTCGCTGCTCGGGTCGGCCGGCTTGATCGTGATGAACGACACGGTGTGCATGGTCTGGCTGGCGATGAACCTGCTGCACTTCTATCGCCACGAGTCGTGCGGCAAGTGCACGCCGTGCCGCGAGGGCGGCGACTGGTTGTACAAGCTGCTGCAGCGCATCGAACGCGGCGAGGGGCAGATGAAGGACATCGACCTGCTCTTCGGCGTGTCGAACAACATCATCGGCAAAACACTCTGCGCCTTCGGCGACGCCGCGGCGACGCCGGTGCTGACGACGCTCAAGTGGTTCAGGAACGAGTTCGAGGCGCACGTGCGCGAAGGACGCTGCACGCTTCCGGCGGATTGGCGAGCGCGTCAGGCGATGCTCGCCGGGGCTCACTGATATTGGATGGTGGGTGGTGGAGAGTGGATGGTCGGTACGGCTTACAGGATGGTGACGGCTCGGTCTTGATCACCAACGACTATCGACCAACCACCAACTAGCTGCATATGGATCTCACGCTCGTCATCGAGCTGGTCATCATCGGCTTCACGTTCTTCATGCTGATCAACGCATCGGCGCTGTTGGTGCTTGCCGAGCGGAAGATCATGGGGTTCATGCAGCAGCGCTACGGTCCCTACCTCGTGGGGCCGCACGGAGCGCTGCAGCCGTTCGCCGACATCCTCAAGCTCCTATTCAAAGAGGAACTGCGGCCCAAGGGCGCCGACAAATGGCTGTTCACCTTGGCCCCGATCCTGTCGGTGACCGCCGCGTTCGCGGCGTTCTCCACCGTTCCGTGGGGCGCCGAGACGACCTTCTTCGGCCTGCTCGATCAACCGGTGAAGCTGGGAGTCACCGACGTCAACGTCGGGATTCTCGTGATCTTCGCGATCACCTCGATGGGCGTGTACGGGATCGTGCTCGCGGGCTGGTCCTCGAACAGCAAGTATTCGCTCTTCGGCGGTTTGCGCGCCTCGGCGCAGATGATCAGTTACGAGCTGTCGTACGCGACGTCGCTTGCCGCGGTCATCATGCTCGCTGGCTCGCTGTCGCTCCGTGAAGTGGTCGATGCGCAGAGTGGCTACTGGCTGGGATTCATCCCCAAGTGGTACATCTTCTTGCAGCCGCTTGGTTTCATCATCTACGTGATTGCCGGCGTGGCCGAGACCAACCGCGCGCCTTTCGATTTCCCGGAGGCGGAGCAGGAGCTCGTCGCTGGTTACAACACCGAGTACAGCTCGGTGCGCTTCGCGCTGTTCCCGCAGGCCGAATACATCAACATGGCGACGATGTCGGCGGTGGCCACCGACCTGTATCTCGGGGGCTGGCACACGCCCCTCATCCCCGACTGGCTCGGGTGGCTCGGGTTCCTCGGCAAGGTCGGGATCATTCTGTTCACCTACATCTGGACCAGGTGGACGCTGCCGCGGTATCGCTACGACCAGTTGATGCACTTCGGCTGGAAGTTCCTGCTGCCCGCCTCAGTGATCAACCTGATCGTCAGCGCGGCGATCTTCCTGTACTTCAATGGCTGAAACGATCGCCTTCTATCTGTTCTCGGGGCTGGCGATCATCGCGTCGGCGCTGGTCATTGGTCAGCGCAATCCGATGTACAGCGTGCTGCTGCTGGTGGCGTCGTTCGGGGCGATGGCGGGGCTGTTCATCCAGCTCGACGCGCCGTTCGTGGCCATGGCGCTGATGATCGTCTACGCCGGCGCCATCATGGTGCTCTTCCTGTTCGTCGTCATGCTGCTGAACGCGCCGCAGGAAGATGCGCTGCCGTACGACCACACGCATCCGTTCAGACATCCGGTGTTGATGCGCTTCGGCGCCCTGCTGGCGGCGCTGCTGGTCGTGCAGCTGACCTATGCGCTGCTGCGTGCACGTGACCTGCGCGTGCCGGTCGCCGGTCGCAGCGATGCGAGCGTGGTCGGCTCGGTCGGAGAGCTTGGACGAGTGCTGTTCGAACGTCACACGTTCGCGTTCGAAGCCACGTCAATCCTGATCCTGGTGGCGATGGTGGGCGCGGTCGTCCTCGCGCGCAAGGAGTCGGGCCCACAATGATTCCTCTCAGCTACTACCTGATCGTCTCCGCCATTCTCTTCGCCCTCGGCACGTGCGGCGTCTTCCTGCGACGCAACCTGATCACGATCCTGCTGTCGATCGAGATCATGTTGAACGCGGTGAACCTCACCTTTGTTGCCTTCGGACGCTACGCGGCCGATGTCAACGGACAGATCATCGTGTTCTTTGTCATGACGGTTGCTGCGGCGGAGGCCGCCGTGGGCCTCGCGCTGGTGATTGCGCTCTTCCGCAATCGCGAGTCGCTCAACCCCGACGCGTTCACGTCGCTGAAGTGGTGAGATGCTCGCGCTAATCCCCCTGTTCCCGCTGCTCGGCTTCGTCATCAACGCGGTGTTCGGCCGCCGTCTGTCCAAGACCGTGTCCGGTGGTCTGGCGTCGCTCGCGATGCTCGCCTCGTTCGCGGTATCGGCGATGGTCGTGTCCCAACTGGCGGGCCTGCCCGCTGCCGAGCGGTCGATCGACCAGACGCTCTACACCTGGATTCAGTCGGACGACTTCACGCTCGCGCTCGCGTTTCGGGTCGACCCGCTCGCGGCGGTGATGATCCTGGTCGTCACCGGCATCGGCGCGCTGATTCACATCTACTCGACGGCCTACATGCACGACGAGGTGGACAGCGAGTTCGCGCGGTACTTCTCGTACCTGAACCTGTTCGCTGCCTTCATGCTGATCCTGGTGCTGGGGTCGAACTTCCCGGTGCTGTTCGTCGGGTGGGAAGGCGTCGGACTCTGTTCGTATCTGCTGATCGGCTTCTGGTACAAGAAGAAGTCGGCGTCCGACGCGGGGAAGAAAGCCTTCGTCGTCAACCGTATCGGCGACTACGCATTCATTCTCGGCATGCTGGCGCTGTTCACGCGCTTCGGGACGCTCGACTTCCAGCGCATTGCTACTGTCGTGGCGCCGCTCGCACCCGAGACCGACTTCGGCATTATCTCCGTCGCGACGCTGCTGCTCTTCATTGGTGCGACAGGCAAGTCGGCGCAGATTCCGCTCTATACGTGGCTGCCGGATGCCATGGAGGGTCCGACGCCGGTGTCCGCGCTGATCCACGCGGCGACGATGGTGACGGCCGGCGTGTACATGATTGGACGAAACGCCGTGTTGTTCAGTCATGCGCCGGAGACGCTGGCGATCGTGGCGGTGATTGGGGCCGCGACGGCGCTGATGGCGGGCACGATCGGGCTGGTGCAGAACGACATCAAGCGCGTGCTCGCGTATTCGACCGTCTCGCAGCTTGGCTACATGTTCCTGGCGATGGGGGTCGGCGCATTCGGGGCCGGCATTTTCCATCTCTACACGCACGCGTTCTTCAAAGCCTGCCTGTTCCTTGGATCCGGCGCGGTGATTCACGCGCTGCACGGCGAGCAGGACATCCGCAACATGGGTGGGCTCAAGCGTAGCCTGCCGATCACGTACTGGACGTTCCTGATCGCGTCGCTCGCCATCGCCGGTGTGCCGGGCCTTGCGGGCTTCTTCAGCAAGGACGAGATCCTGTACGAGACCTTCAGGGAAGGGCACACGATCCTGTGGGTCATCGGCATCCTGACGTCGCTGTTGACGGCGACGTACATGTTCCGTCTCGTGTTCCTGACGTCCCACGGTGAGCGCCGGCACGATGCGCC
>Ga0081539_10001557_pt1 | contig 38200 bp, 33 predicted proteins | sample TabmetS4T2R2_FD_71023 | JGI IMG/M metagenome (GOLD analysis project Ga0081539, IMG submission 71023) | Tabebuia heterophylla rhizosphere microbial communities from the University of Puerto Rico - S4T2R2 | ecosystem: Host-associated > Plants > Roots > Rhizosphere ... | reverse complement strand
ATGCCATCATGATCGTCGGACAGCTCCAGCTCGCGCTCGGAACACATCATGCCGCGGCTTTCCACGCCGCGGATCGTGCCGACCGAAAGCGTGATGTCCGTGCCCGGAATATAGGTGCCGGGCGCTGCGAAGGCGCCGACCAGGCCGGCACGCGCATTGGGTGCGCCGCACACCACCTGCACTGGCGGACTGCCGTCTCCGGGATCGACGGTGAGCACCTTGAGCTTGTCAGCGTCAGGATGCTTCTCGGCCGTCAGCACGCGGGCGATGACGAACGGCTTCAGCGACGACTTGTCGTCGACGGATTCGACTTCCAGGCCGATTGCCGTCAATCGCTCGACGATCTCGTCAAGCGAGGCATCTGTCTCGAGGTGGTCCTTGAGCCAGGAGAGGGTGAGTTTCATTTTCTTGATTCTCCCGACCAAACAACAGGCGCGATTTCGACCACTTCCGACGGCATCAGGCGTGTTTGCTCAAAACAGTCTCTTCTCATCGCAATAACCATTTCTGCATAAAGTCTCAAAACGGCTTCTCCGTCAGGGCGGCTAACACCAATTTGATTCACTGAAGCGGCAACAAATTTCCCAACAGCAACGGCTACTTCGTCAGAAGCGACGATAAACGCTCTCGTTCGGGCGGCACTAAACTCCTGCCGATTTTCGTCCGTGCGCTTGTCCAGATATCTCTGCAGTGACGTCAACAGTTCTTGATAGCTTGCCCGTCGCAGGTCGATTAGTTGGTTTTGCCGATCAACACGCTTTTGATAGGCGTAGGTCGCGGCTGCTCCAGCGATCGTCAGCACAGCAACCAGAATAGGCAGAAGATCAGCGCTCACGGTGAGGCCTCGTTCGATCTCGGCACGCTGGTCTTGGGATATCGATCGAGCCCGTCGGGCATGTGCACGTAGGGCAGTTGCTCACGCACATAGGCATGCAGCGTAGGTTTGTAGGCGGCGGGCATGTCCATGGCGCCAAGCATGAAATAGACGCGATCCGCGAGACGCTGGTCGAGATAGGCGATCGGCGAGCCGCAGGTGCTGCAGAAGCTGCGCGTCACGGCGCCGTTCTCGAAGGTGCGCAGCGCCTCGCCGCCGAGCCTCACATCCTCGGCATGAAAGCCGACAAAGGCCGAAACCGGTGCGCCAGTCGCCCGGCGGCAATCGTCGCAATGGCAATAGCTGATATGGTTAGGCTCGCCAGCGGCTTCGAAGCGCACGGCGCCGCAGCGGCAGCCGCCGGTATGGAGAGATTGCTCTACCATCTAATTTCCTTCGGTTTCCGCCCCCTCAGAACTTCAACCAGGCGAAAGCGCAGAGACCATCATGCAAAGGTAGCGCGACATCGCTCTACTCGGCCGCGACCGAAGGAGGCTTGGCCCCGGGCGCTTTCTTGCCAAGGAACATGCTTTTGACGGAAATGCCCTCATCGACCGCCGGCCACCAAATTCCCTCATGCATCAATTCGATATCGTTCAGTTGGGTCTGGTTTAGCGTCGTCAAGAACGGATACCACCAAAGAGGCGTCCCGATGGAACGCCCGTCGGCAAGCGTGACATGTACTTCATCATGTGTGCACCATGCCTTGATCGGGCGCATTTCATCAGTTTCAAAGACCAAAGAAATCATTCCACTTACCTACCCAATCATCGCGGTGCTCGGCGACGACTGCCAGTAATCGCCTTGTTTCTCGTTCATCGTACCCCTTGTTCCGCGCAACCTCCAAGCTTTGCAGCCACACCTTCAAAGATTTGCCCTCCTTGACGATATGCACATGGGGCGGTTCATCCACGTCCAGCGCATAAAAGCGAAACTTGTGACCGCGCCATATCAGTAGCGTCGGCATCTCACCCGCTCAGCCCTCCGAACAGTGTCGGCATGTCGAGCGGGCGGAAGCCATAGTGCTGCAGCCAGCGCACATCCGCGTCGAAGAATGGGCGCAGGTCCGGCATGCCGTATTTCAGCATGGCGATGCGGTCGATGCCCATGCCCCAGGCGAAGCCCTGATATTCGTCGGGATCGAGCCCGCCGAACCTCAGCACGTTGGGATGCACCATGCCGCAGCCCAGGATCTCCAGCCAGTCCGAGCCCTCGCCGAAGCGTATTTCGCCCGGCCGCGAGCGGTCGCACTGGATGTCGACCTCCAGGCTCGGCTCGGTGAACGGGAAGAAGCTCGGCCGGAATCGCATCTTCACGCTTGGCACCTCGAAGAAGGCCTTGCAGAACTCCTCCAGCACCCATTTCATGTTGGCGACATTGGCCGTCTTGTCGACCACAAGGCCCTCGACCTGGTGGAACATCGGCGAGTGCGTGGCATCCGAATCCTGCCGGTAAGTCTTTCCCGGGATGATGATGCGGATCGGCGGTTTCTGCGCCTCCATGGTGCGGATCTGCACCGGAGAGGTATGCGTGCGCAGCAGCTTGCGCCCCCCGTTCGCATCGGGGGGGAAGAAGAACGTGTCGTGCATCTCGCGCGCTGGATGTCCTTCAGGGAAGTTCAGCGCCGTGAAGTTGTAATAATCGGTCTCGATGTCCGGTCCCTCGGCCACCGAGAAGCCGAGATCGCCAAAGATCGCGGTGATCTCATCGATCACCTGGCTGATCGGGTGGATACGGCCGCGCTCGGCTGGCGACTGCCGAACAGGCAGCGTCACGTCCACCGTCTCGGTCACAAGCCGCGCGGTGATGGCGGCATCCCTCAATTCCACCTTGCGGGCGGCCAGGGCCTCGGTGATACGGTTTTTCAAGCCGTTGATCGCCGGACCCATGACCTGACGCTCGGCCAGGCTCATCGTGCCCAGCGTCTTCAGCGCCTCCGACACCGACCCTTTCTTGCCGAGTGCAGCGACCCGCACCGCCTCGATTGCCTGCTCGTCGCCGGCTGCTGCGATATCGGCCATCAGCGCCGCTTCCAGCGCGCCGAGGTCGCTCTCTTTCTCGTTCACGGCGAGATCCATGTCATCATCTCCGTCCTGCCACGGCGCCTCAGCCTTCGGGTCCGGGCTCCGGTCATAACAAAAACCCGCGCCAGCCCTGCCAGCGCGGGTTTCCCAAATCAATAGTGTTTCGAAGCTTGGGAAGGCGCTGGCTCGAGCATGATCCCGAAAAGTTGCAGACTTTTCGGACGAGATCATGCTCTCGCTGATTTCCTGGCCGCATTTGTCCGACGCCCGGCGTCGGCCGGGCTGGAAATGCTAGGCTACAGCGCTTTCAAAAGCATTCGGGGTGGTGTTCTTCAGATATTCGAGCGCGACCTTGGACTTGCCGACCAGGGCGGCGAAGGCCTGCGGCTCGTTGATCGCGAGGTCGGACAGCACCTTGCGGTCGATCTCGATGCCGGCCTTGTTGAGGCCGTCGATGAAGCGGCCGTAGGTCAGGCCCTGCTCATGGACCGCCGCGTTGATGCGCTGGATCCACAGCGCTCGGAACGAGCGCTTGCGGTTCTTGCGGTCGCGATAGGCGTACTGCTTCGACTTCTCCACCGCCTGCTTGGCAGTACGGATCGTATTCTTGCGGCGACCGTAGAAGCCTTTGGCCGCTTTCAGGACCTTCTTGTGCTTGGCGTGGGCCGTTACGCCCCGTTTGACGCGTGCCATGTCATGATCTCCCTAAAGCTCGTTCCGGCTCAGAGGCCGCCGCCATTCGGCAGGAAGTTCTTGATGACCTTCTTGCCATCCGGTTCGGCCAGAACCATCGTGCCGCGGGCATCGCGAATGAACTTGTTGGTACGCTTGATCATGCCATGGCGCTTGCCCATCGCTTGCGCCTTGACCTTGCCGGTCGCAGTGATCTTGAACCGCTTCTTGGCGGACGATTTGGTCTTCATCTTGGGCATTTTGCTTTCCTTGAAAAGTTGGGGCGCAGATCGCGCCGGAATTGTCTTCGAGCTGACCAGAGCCCGAAAAGCATTAGAACCGCCACGGCATGCCCTGCCGGGCGGCTCAGAACGCGGCCTTATAACGATGGTCTTCAGAAAGCGCAACACCCGTCGCAGGCCGTCGCGCCCTCCGGAAAAATGCCTTAGCGCGGCGCCAACACCATCATCATCTGCCGGCCTTCGAGTTTTGGCTCGGCTTCGACCTTCGCGATCGGGCCAACCTCCTCCCGGACCTTGTTCAGAAGCTCCATGCCGAGTTCCAGATGCGCCATCTCGCGGCCGCGGAAGCGCAGCGTGAGCTTCACCTTGTCGCCCTCCTCGAAGAAGCGCCTGACCGCCTTCATCTTCACCTCGTAATCATGGGTGTCGATGTTGGGGCGCATCTTGATCTCCTTGATCTCGATGACCTTCTGGTTCTTGCGCGCCTCTGCCGCCTTCTTCTGGTTGGCATATTTCAGCTTGCCGAGATCGAGGATCTTGCAGACAGGCGGATCGGAATTGGGGGATATTTCGACGAGGTCGAGGCCGGCCTCCTCGGCTGCAAGCAGCGCGTCGTTGATTGAAACATTGCCGAGATTGTTGCCGTCGGCGCCGATGAGCTGGACGCGGGGGACCCTGATGTCCCTGTTGGAGCGCGGGCCTTCCTTTGTGGGCGCCGCCGCTTTGAACGGTCTGCGAATGGTCGATTCTCCTTGATTGTTGACGTTAGGTTCCGCCACGAACGAAACCGTGAAGCCCTATGTCGTTCGCACGAAGCCACAGTCAATAGCATAACGTTTACAAATAATCATCCATTCCCTCGAAGCGCGGCAGCGATTGTGACAATGCTGAACAAGCGCTTTCAGACGCGCGCCGGTCATGGCAGAAGGGCGCTCCCCACAAGACTACAGCGAACCCGCAATGGAAGACGACATCCGCGAAACAATCGAGGTCGACGGTAGACCGATTGCCGTGCGCCGGCAGGACGGCCGGGCGCCTGGCATCACGTGGCTCGGCGGCTACCGCTCGGACATGGCCGGCACCAAGGCCGAAACGCTTTCTGCCTTCGCGCATGAAAAAGGGCTGGCTTTCATGCGACATGATTATTCCGGACATGGCGCCTCGGGCGGCGAATTTCGCTACGGCACGATCTCGCGCTGGCTAGCCGAAAGCCTCGCCGTATTCGACCGTTTTGCCGCCACACGCCAGATATTGGTCGGGTCCTCGATGGGCGCCTGGATCGCGCTGCGCATGGTCGACGAGCTACGCAAGCGCGGCGAAGGCAGTCGCATTGCCGGGCTGGTGCTGATCGCGCCGGCGCCGGACTTCACCGTCGAGCTGGTCGAGCCGAAGCTGAAAGCAAAGCAGAAGCGCACGCTGGCGATGCAGGGGTATATCGAGGAGTTCTCCGCGTATTCGGACGAACCTTACATCTACACCAAGGCGCTGATCGAGGACGGCCGGGCGAACCGTGTGCTCGCCGGGCCGATCGATACGCATTGCCCGGTACATATCTTGCAAGGTCTTGCAGACCCGGACGTGCCGCCCGGCCACGCGCTCAAGCTTGCGAGCTTGCTGCCAGCCGACGATCTCGCAGTGTCGCTGATACCCGGCGGCGACCACCGGCTGTCGCGGCCCCAGGACCTGGAAATGATCGTGCGTGCCGTCGGCGCACTGGCCGAGGCCGCCTGACGATGCGGCTTTCAGTCCCCGTCTCTGCCTTCGTGGCGGCAGTCGTTGGTCTCGGCGGCACGCTGGCTCTGATCATCGCTGCGGCAAACGCCGTCGGCGCCACCCGTGTCGAGACGGCAAGCTGGGTCACGGCGATCTGCCTTGCCCAGGTGGCCGAGACGGCATGGCTCTCCTGGCGCACCAGGATGCCGATCATCGCCGCCTGGTCGACGCCGGGCGCGGCGCTGGTCGCAGCCAGCTCCGGCTTCACCATGCCGGACGCGGTTGGCGCCTTCATCGTCACGGCGCTACTGCTGATCGCGACCGGGCTGTTCAAGCCGCTGACCAATCTCATCTCACGCATCCCAGCCTCCGTCGCGTCGGGGATGTTGGCCGGCATCGTCGTCGGCTTCGCGACCAGCGCGGTGAAGACGATCACGGTCGATCCCGTGCTTATCCTGCCGTTGACTGCGGCGTTCTTCGTGATCCGGTTGTTCAACCCCGCACTTTCCGTGCTGGCCGTGCTGGCCGGCGGAGGCACCGCTGCGTTCCTGCTCGGCCGCGTCGGCACACTGCCAGCGCCGGAGCTTTCGACGCTGACGCTGGTGACACCCGACTTTTCGCTCTCCGCAATCATCGGCCTCGCCATTCCGCTCTATCTGGTCACCATGGCCTCGCAAAACCTCTCCGGCCTTGCAGTGCTCAAGGCGGCTGGCTACCAGCCGGAACCCGGGCCAATAATTGCGGTCACCGGGTTGTTTTCGCTGGTTTCGGCGCCGTTCGGGGCGCTCACGACGAATCTCGCGGCGATATCGGCCGCCATCTGCACAGCCCCCGACGCGCATCCCGATCCTGCCGAGCGCTGGAAGACGGGGCCTTTCTACGCGCTCGCTTACCTGATCTTCGCCGCCTTCGGCGCCTCGCTGGTAGCAGTCTTCGCCGTTTTGCCGTCGAGCCTGATCGTGCTCGTCGCGGGACTGGCGCTGATGGCTCCGCTCGCCAATGCCCTCTCTATTGCGCTCAGGGACGAAAGCGAGAGGATGGCTGCGACCACGACCTTTGCGGTCACCGCCTCGGGCATCGTGCTGTTCGGGATCGGGTCGGCTTTCTGGGGCCTGGTCGCCGGTCTTGTTGTCATCGGCCTCGAAAACTTCAAAAAAGCTTAGGCTGGACAAGCGTTTGTCCGGTTTTGGCCGGAACCTTCTTGAATCGTCATTTTACCGTATCCATTTCGATTCGGTGCAGCTGTATCGGCTGCTCAACGGAAGGAACGGGAGAAAATGAACACGAGTGCACTGATCCGTCCGGCTTGGACGCCGGCGACGATCGCGTTGATGGTGCTGGGCTTCGTGGTGTTCTGGCCGCTCGGTCTCGCCATGCTGGCCTACATCCTATGGGGCGATCGGCTTGACGGGTTCAAGCGCGACGTCAACAACGCTACTGACGGCTTCTTCGGCAAGTGTCGCGGTCGACATGCGCGCCGCCACGGCTTTAGCCGCACCGGCAACATTGCCTTCGACGAGTGGCGCGAGAAGGAGCTTGCGAGGCTTGAGGAAGAGCGCCGCAAGCTGGACGAGACCCTGAGGGAGTTCGACACCTATCTGCGCGAGCTACGCCGCGCCAAGGATCAGGAAGAGTTTGACCGCTTCATGAACGGGCGCAATCGCCCCGGGAACGGCGAGCCAAAGGGCGAAGACAAGCCGAGCGGCTCCGGCCTGCTGGACGACGTATGATCGCTCGCGCGCAATGACAGAGCGACCTGAACGGCGCCGCAAAGTTGCGGCGCCGTTCTCATTTTCATTGGCCTGTTCCTCGAATCGCATATTGTCGTCCCATGCCATTCGCATCGCCTTCTGCCCGCCTGAAAAAGACGAGCCCGGTGGAGGAGCGTCTGCACGTCGTTGCCGGCCGCTCGCTGCCCCTGCGTATTGTCGAGAATGACCGCGCTAGACGCCTGACGCTGCGCATCGATTCCGGCGGGCGCGGCCTGCGCATCACCGTGCCGCCCGGTATGGCCCGGCGCGAGGTTGAGCGTTTCCTCCATAATCATCAGGGCTGGTTGGAGCAGCGGCTCGCCAAGGTCCCGCTGCGGCCAAATGTGCGGCCCGGCATCAAGCTGCCGCTGCGGGGCGTGCCGCATCTGGTCGTTCACCATATCGGCACGCGCGGCACCGTCGAGATCAGTCGTGACAATGCCGGTCCCATCCTGATCGTCCACGGCGAGCGCGCGCATCTGCCACGCCGCCTCGCCGATTTCCTGAAGCGCGAGGCCAAGCGCGACATCGAGCGACTGGTGGCGAAGCACACGGCTACGGTCGGCAAGCGCGCCAGGTCGATCCGCTTCAAGGACACGGCAAGTCGCTGGGGCTCCTGCACGTCGGAAGGTAATCTTTCCTTCTCGTGGCGCATCATGATGGCGCCGCCGGCGGTCATCAATTACCTCGTCGCGCACGAGGTTGCGCATCTCAAGGAGATGAACCACGGTCCGAAATTCTGGAAGCTATGCGAAAAGCTTTGCCCGGATACGGAGCTTTGCCGCGCCTGGCTGAAGCGCAATGGCGGCGCGCTGCAGGCGATCGCGTTCGAATAGCTCAGCGACTCGCCGCCATGGCGGCCGGACCGGCATTGAGCCAATTGTCCATGAAGTCGAGGAAGGCCTGGACCCGCGGCGAGCGGAAGCGGCCCTTCGGCATCAGCACCCATAGCGAAATTTTGTCGGAGCGGTTCATGTCAGCCAGAATTTCAACGAGCTGACCCTCGCGGACGGCTTGCCCGACGACGAAATCGGCCAAGCATACGACGCCATGGCCGGCAACCGCCAGATCGAACAGCATGCTGACATTGTCGCAGGCGAAACTTCCCTTCGGAAGAAACTGAACAACCCCGTCGCCCGTTGCGAGCGGCCAGGTCGTCGGCGGAGACGAGCCCGATAGCGCGATGCAGTTGTGCTCTGCCAGCTCGGGCGCGGACTGGGGCGTCCCGAACCGCTCCAGGTAGGAATGTGCGGCGCAAATCAGGCGCCGCCCTTAAGGAGCCGCACGCCGAGCCGATCTTCGAGCCGCGAGACAAGCTTGGAGAGGGCGGATGGCGTCACGCCCAGGTCTTCTGCGGCCCTGGCGAAGGAGCCCAGTTCCACGCACAAAGGCCGTCATGTCGTCGGATGTCGGCATACTCGTGAATTCCAGTCATGAGTTCTCTACGATCTAGATGATTATCCCATAGCTGGGAAATGATAACGCTTCTGCTGGTCATGCGGGCGGAGGCGAACATGACGCGCTCAAAATTCAGCAGGCAGATTTTGGGGGACACGGAACCGCCAATCGAGATCGATTACGATTTCTATCGACGCCAGGCCACCTATGAGCGGCGCGCCGCAATTGCCGCATTTTGGCGGAAAATGGGCCGACTGGCACTCTCGTGGCTCAAACGAGTTCACTCGACTCTGCAGCGATCCCGCGCTAATCCCTCGGCATGCCGCTCGACACCAAAATCTGCGGATTGAAGACCGACGCCGCGCTGGCCGCCGCGCTGGCCGGTGGCGCGAGCCATGTCGGCTTCATATTTTTCCGGAAAAGCCCGCGTTATTTAGAGCCTGCTGAGGCAGGGCAGCTCAGGCAGGCGGCTGCAGGCAAGGCGAAAGCGGTCGCGGTGACGGTCGACGCCGACGACGATTTTCTTGATGCAATTGTTGCCGCTATGGCTCCCGATATGTTGCAGCTTCACGGCAAGGAGACGCCGGGGCGCGTTGCCGAGCTCAAGGCCCGCCACGGCTTGCCCGTGATGAAGGCTTTCTCCCTTCAGACATCCGCCGATCTCGATGCTGTCCACGCTTATCGAGGCATCGCCGACCGTTTCTTGTTCGATGCCAAGCCGCCGGCAGGCTCCGAACTGCCGGGCGGCAACGGCGTCGCATTCGACTGGGCGATCCTTGCCGGACTTGACCGGAAGGTCGACTACCTGCTTTCCGGTGGTCTCAACGCCGCCAATATCGGCGAGGCGTTGCGACTCGCCAACCCCCCTGGGATCGATATCTCATCGGGTGTCGAGAGCGCGCCAGGCGTCAAGGAGACAGCGTTGATCGAGGCATTTTTCCGAGCAATCATCGTGGCCGAGACCGGCCGGGCGGCGTGAGCGAACTCGGGACAGTTTACTTTTTGCCTCGGACCGGCTTAAGCCTCACTGAAAGCCGCTAGGGCAAAAAGCAAACCGTCCCTTGCGCCAGCGCAGGAAACGCCATGAACAAGCCCGTCGAACCCAATTCCTTCCGCACCGGCCCCAATCACGAGGGTATGTTCGGTATGTTCGGCGGTCGTTTCGTCGCCGAAACACTGATGCCGCTGATCCTCGACCTCGAACAGAAGTGGAACGAGGCGAAGAACGACCCGGTCTTCAAGGCCGAACTCACCGCCCTCGGCAAGCACTATACCGGCCGGCCGAGCCCGCTCTATTTCGCCGAGCGCCTGACGGCGCATCTCGGCGGCGCTAAGATTTACTTCAAGCGCGAGGAGCTGAACCACACCGGCTCGCACAAGATCAACAACTGCCTTGGCCAGATCCTGCTCGCCCGCCGCATGGGCAAGACGCGCATCATCGCGGAGACCGGCGCCGGCCAGCATGGGGTGGCCTCAGCCACTGTCTCTGCCCGCTTTGGGTATCCCTGCGTGGTCTATATGGGCGCGACCGACGTTGCTCGGCAGCAGCCAAACGTCTTCCGCATGAAGCTGCTCGGCGCCGAAGTACGGCCCGTGACTTCCGGTCACGGCACCCTGAAGGACGCCATGAACGAGGCGCTGCGCGACTGGGTCACCAACGTCGAGAGCACCTACTACCTGATCGGCACGGCAGCCGGCCCGCACCCTTATCCGGAGATGGTGCGCGACTTCCAGTCGGTGATCGGCGCCGAGGCCAAGGAGCAACTCCTCGAAGCCGAAGGGCGGTTGCCGGACCTGGTGATTGCCGCAGTCGGCGGGGGCTCGAATGCGATCGGCATCTTCCACCCCTTCCTCGATGACCGCGCGGTGAAAATCGTCGGCGTGGAGGCAGGCGGCCACGGCCTGTCGGGCGACGAGCACTGCGCTTCGATCACGGCAGGCTCGCCCGGCGTGCTGCACGGCAACCGCACCTACCTGCTCCAGAACGCGGACGGCCAGATCAAGGATGGCCATTCGATCTCGGCCGGCCTCGACTATCCAGGCATCGGCCCGGAACATTCCTGGCTGCACGCCTCCGGCCGTGTCGAATACGTACCGATCATGGACGATGAGGCGTTGGAGGCTTTTCAGCTTCTTACCAAACTCGAAGGCATCATTCCGGCGCTGGAACCGAGCCATGCGCTTGCCGAGGTCATCAAGCGCGCACCGAAGATGGGCAAGGACGAGATCATCCTGATGAACCTGTCCGGCCGTGGCGACAAGGACATCTTCACCGTCGGCAAGATTCTCGGGATGGAGCTCTGAGCGTACGCCATGGCGATCCAGCCGGCCTTGACGACGGAGCAATATACGCCGCGCCCAGCATGGTTCGAGCGGCTGGTCGATTGCGGGCCGGCAAGGATCAAGCTTTCCCTCATCAGTGCAGACGGGAAACTGCCGCCAGCATCGGCGATCGAACGCGCGCTGGCCGTCATTGACGGCTGCGCCGGCGAACTAGCGGCGACGCCGCATCTTTGCCCCGGCTTCGCCATCCTGCATCGCGGTGAGGAGGCGAACTGGCTGCTGCTGCTCTGGTGGACGGAGGGCGGGACCGCGACGCGCAGACTGTGGCGCGCCGAACTCGACGATGACAGCGCTGCCTTCAAGCCGGTCGATCCGCTTTGCATGGCCTGCGCCTGGGAGCTCGGCACCATCGATTATGAGCGGCGGGCCTGGATGGACACCGTCATGTCCGGCAAGACAATCGCAGACTACCTGGCACACACCGTCCCGCGAGGCACTGTATGACCACCCGCATCGACCGCCGCTTCGAGAAGCTGAAAGCCGAAAACCGGCCGGCGCTGGTCACCTATTTGATGGGTGGCGATCCAACCTACGAGACCTCGCTTGCCATCATGAAGGGGCTGCCTAAGGCCGGCGCGGACGTCATTGAGCTTGGCATGCCGTTCTCCGACCCCATGGCTGACGGCCCGGCAGTCCAGGCGGCCGGGCTGCGCGCGCTGAAGGGCGGCCAGACATTGAAGAAGACGCTGGCCATGGCCGCCGAGTTCCGCAAGGGCGACAACGACACGCCGATCGTGATGATGGGTTACTACAATCCGATTTACATCTACGGCGTTGAGCGCTTCCTCGCCGACGCGATCGACGCCGGCATCGACGGGCTCATCGTCGTCGACCTGCCGCCGGAAATGGACGCGGAGCTGTGCCTTCCCGCGCTCAACGCCGGCATCAACTTCGTCCGCCTGGCCACCCCCACCACCGACGACAAGCGGCTGCCGAAGGTGCTGCAGAACACGTCGGGTTTTGTCTACTACGTGTCAATGACAGGCATCACGGGAGGGGCGCTCCCTGACACCACCAAGATCTCGGCAGCCGTGAAGCGCATCAAGGGCCATACGAACCTGCCGGTCTGCGTCGGCTTCGGTGTGAAGACCGCCGAGCAGGCCAAGGTGATCGGCGCTTCCGCCGACGGAGTCGTGGTAGGCACGGCGATCGTCAACGCGATCGCCAATGTGGTCGGTAGCGACGGCAGGACAACTGCCGATCCTGCCGAAGCAGTCGCCACGCTGGTGAGCGGGCTCGCGGCCGGCGTGCGCGCCGCGCGTCTTGCTCCCGCCTGACCAGCGACCCATCTCTCCTGTCAGCTTTGCGGCCGAAAGGGATCGAAGCCATGAACTGGATCACCAACTACGTTCGCCCGAAGATCAACTCGATGCTCGGCCGGCGCGAAATGCCCGAAAATCTTTGGATCAAGGATCCGGAGACCGGCGAAATGGTGTTTCACAAGGATCTGGAGGGGAACCAGCACGTCATTCCGAACTCCGGCCATCATATGCGTATTTCGGCGAAGGAGCGGCTGAAGTTCTTCTTCGACGACGGGAAATACGAGGTCATCGAGAATCCCAAGGTCGTAGTCGATCCGCTCAAGTTCCGCGACGAAAAGCGCTACACTGACCGGCTGAAGGAGTACAAAGCCAGGACCGGGCTGGACGACGCGGTGCTGGCCGCGACCGGTGAGGTCGACGGGGTGCCTATCGTGGCGGTCGTCCAGGATTTTGCGTTCATAGGCGGCTCGCTCGGCATGGCGGCTGGCGAGGCCGTCATTCATGCGCTGGAGACGGCCCGCCAGCGCAAGCTTCCGGTTGTGCTTTTCGCAGCCTCAGGCGGTGCACGCATGCAGGAAGGCATCTTGTCGCTCATGCAATTACCGCGCACCACTGTAGCGGTGGAACGGCTCAAGGAGGCCGGCCAGCCCTATATCGTTGTACTCACCAACCCGACCACCGGCGGCGTCACCGCTTCCTACGCCATGCTGGGTGACGTCCACATCGCCGAGCCCGGTGCATTGATCGGTTTCGCCGGCCCGCGCGTCATCGAGCAGACGATTCGTGAGAAGCTGCCGGAAGGCTTTCAACGCGCCGAATATCTGATGGAGCACGGAATGGTCGACATGGTCGTGTCGCGGCTGGAGCTGAAACCTACCATCGCCCGGCTGCTTAAGATGCTGCTCAAAATGCCGGCAGTTGAAGCGATCGAACCAGAAATCCTGCCGCCGGCCGTAATCCCTGTCGAGTCGCGGCCGCAGGCCTGATGTTGCTCTGAAGAGCCGAACCCCTTGCCTGCCGGCGGCGCGACAGGCCGCGATCGGCACGGGCGCAGAGGGTCACCCTGCGCTAATTATGGCAGATGGCTGGAAACAACATCATGACAACCAAAGCCGCAGACCGGGAGATCGAACTCCTGATGGCGCTCCACCCGAAGGGTTTTGACCTTTCGCTAGACCGGATCAGTCGGCTGCTTGTTCGGCTCGGCAATCCCGAGCGGCGACTGCCGCCGGTAATCCACATTGCCGGCACCAACGGCAAGGGCTCGGCGGCGGCCTTCTCGCGCGCGCTTCTCGAGGCCGCCGGCCTTCGCGTCCACGTCCACACCTCTCCGCATCTGGTCAACTGGCATGAGCGCTACAGGCTCGCCGCACCTGGCGGCGGAAAACTGGTCGAGGACGCAGTGCTCGCCGAGACGGTCCGGCGCGTCGCCGAAGCCAATCGCGGCGAAAAGATCACCGTCTTCGAGATTTTGACCGCCGTCGGCTTCGTGCTTTTCTCTGAGCATCCGGCCGACGCGGCAGTCATCGAGGTCGGGCTAGGCGGCCGCTTCGACGCCACCAACGTGATTACCGACCCCGCCGTCTCGCTCATCATGCCGATATCGATCGATCATGAGGCCTATCTCGGCGACCGCGTCGAGCTGATCGCCGCCGAGAAGGCCGGCATCATCAAGCGCGGCCGGCCGGTCGTGATCGGCGCACAGGATTCCGAGACCGCACAGGACGTGCTTCTGGAGACGGCCGACCGCCTCGGCGCCCCGGCGGCGATCTACGGTCAGGACTTCCTCGCTTACGAGGAAAACGGCCGCATGATCTATCAGGATGAGCGGGGCCTGATGGACATTTCCCCGCCAAAACTTCCCGGCCGCCACCAGTTCGCCAATGCCGCCGCAGCGATCGCCGCGGTCAAGACGGCTGGTTTCGAGATCTCGCACCGCGTAGCCGACCGCGCCATGGCGAGGGTCGACTGGCCGGGTCGCATGCAGCGGCTGATGCAGGGCGCGTTGGTCGAGCTTGCGCCGCCCGGTGCCGAGCTCTGGCTCGACGGCGGCCACAATCCCGGGGCGGGGCTGGTCATTGCCGAAGCATTGGCCGAGCAGGAGGAGCGTTTCGCCCGGCCGCTCTTCCTTATTTCAGGCATGCTCAACACCAAGGACCAGACCGGCTTCTTTCGCGCCTTCAAGGGAATTGCGCGGCATGTCTTCACCGTGCCGGTGGGTTCCAGCGATGCCGGCGTGCCCAACGCCGAACTGGCGTTGCGCGCCGACGACGCTGGACTTTCCGCCGAGCCGGTCAATTCGGTCGCTAGTGCGCTGATGCTCCTGCGCGACACGTGGGACAACCGCGAGGTTTCGCCGCGCGTCCTGATCTGCGGCTCGCTCTATCTTGCCGGCGAGGTGCTGGCGGAAAACGGCACGCCGCCGACTTGAGTTGTCGCCATAGCAACAAAAAGCCCGGCGAGGCCGGGCTTTGAAAGCTCGGAACTTGAAGAAAGGCTCAGGCAACCGCTCCGTTGATCCAGTGCGACAGCACGGTCTTGGGGGCGGCGCCGACCTTCATGTCGGCCACTTCGCCGGCCTTGAAGATCATGAGCGTCGGGATAGAGCGCACGCCGAACTGCGCGGCAAGCTCGGGATTCTCGTCGATGTTGAGCTTCGCAACTTTCACCTTGCCGCTGAGCTCGGTGGCGATATCCTCAAGCGCGGGCCCGATCATCTTGCAGGGACCGCACCACTCCGCCCAGAAATCCACGACCACCGGCTCGCTGGAATCCAGCACGTCGGACTTGAAGTTGTTCTTGTCGACCTTGACGGTAGCCATATCGGCGAATCCTTTCGGCGTTAACTTGCACCACATGTGGTGCGCCGCACCCGCGGCTTCAAGCACAGTTTGTGTCACGCCTCGCCGAGTCGGGCAAGGGCATCGTCCATTGCCCTTTCCGGAAGGGCGATCAGTAGCGGTGCCTCCGTGAAGAGCAAGGCAGCCTGCACGACGCATTGCGGGTAGAGCGGCTGCAGCAGTGCGCGATAGAGCGCGAGCTGCGCAACATAGGCTTCCGGTACCTGATCAAGGCGAGCCGGCGGCGGTCGATTGGTCTTATAGTCCACCAGCAGCACCGCGCCGTCAGTCACGGCCAGCCGGTCGATCTTGCCGGAGATTGCCCTGTCGATGCCGCCGATGACAAGCGTGCCGGCGATGCCCACCTCAGCACGCGAATCTTCGGAAAAGATCGGCGCGAAGGCTTCGCTGTCTAGGATGTGCAGCACGGACGCAGCTACGGCGGCACGCTCCCCTGCGCCCCACAGTCTGCCGATCCGCTCCAGATAGCGATGGGCGGCCGGTTCGCGTTCGCTGCGAGGGATCCCCGGCAGCACCTGCAAGAGCTTATGGATTGCCAGCCCGCGCGCAACGGCAAAAGGCGGCTCCCCGGCGGCTTCGAGGACCGGCGATTTTGCGCCAGCAATCGACTCCGGCGCCTCCTCTATCAAGGCGATGGCGCGGGAAGGTGTGAGCGGCCGCGGCAGGACAGGCTCAGGCGGCACCCGTTCGCTGAGCCACGCCGGCACGGGTTTTGCCGCCGTCCCGCGATCATCGTCGTTCTCACTTGGCTTGACGGTCACGCCTCTCAGCGGCGTAGTCCGGTAGCGGAGGCGCACCGAACCTCCTGCGAGAACCGGATCGGCCAGCGTTTCGGCCTTTGCCGATCCGACAAGCGCAGCGCTCACGAGAGCGTGCCAGGCGCCGGCATTTTGCTCTTGTATGCCGTGGTAGCCGCAGACGATGAGGCGGTCCTCGGCACGTGTCATGCCGACATAGAGCAGCCGGCGATATTCCTCCTCAGCGGCCTGCTTGATACGGTCCTCGGCGATGCGTGAACGCACGCTCTTCAAATCGCTCGCCGCGCGCCAGAGATAGCCCTTGCCGCGCCAAAGTCCTTCCATTGATTCGATCGGCAGAAGTCGCGGCAAATGCTGATCGCTGAACGGCCGGCTGCCGTTGTCGACCAGGAAGACGACAGGCGCCTCCAAGCCCTTGGCCGCATGGGCGGTCATGATGCGCACTTCGGCGCGGCTCTGGTCCATCTCTCGCTTGATCTCGGGGGCGGCGCTTTCGAGCGTGCCGAGAAAGGACTCCAGCCCGGGCATCCCGGTCTTCTCCTCGACGAGGCAGAAGCTCAGGAACTCGTCGATGATGTCGCCGGCTTCGGGGCCGAGCCGCGCAATCAGCTTGCGCCGCATGCCATCGCGGCCAAGCACGCCGGCATAGAAGTCGAATACCGGCCTGAACGCCGCTTCGTTCGCCCACCGGTCCAGGGCAGGAACTATCCCGGAGAGCATCAGATCCGAGGGCGCCTTGCGGCGCAGCGCGCTGTCGAGCGAAACGCCGCTGTCCCGGTCATGCGCGATCTCGAACAACGCCTGGTCGGACAAGCCGAAGATGGGGCTGCGCAACAGCGCCGCCAGCGACAGGTCGTCATGCGGCTGCAGCGCGACACGGCCAAGCGCAGCGAGATCCTTTACCGCGATATGGCCTGAAAGGCTCAGCCTGTCAGCGCCGGTCACGGGCACGCTGCGATCCTTCAGGCTGCGCGACAGCGCGTGGATAAAGCGGTCGCGCTTGCGCACCAGCACCACCACATCCCCGGCAGTCAGCGGCCGCCCCTGTCCGTCGATGATCTCGCCTCCAGCGATCCAGCCGGCAATCGTGCCTGCGATCTCCGCAGCCAGCCGCACGGCCGGCGCCTCGGCATGGTCGACCGGCTGGCGCCAGTCTTCCGGCTCTTCGACCGAGGACGCACCGATTGACGGCCAGATCTCGACATAACCCGGCGCTCCGGCACGGATCGCCTTGTGCTCGATCGGCTCGGGATCGCGGGTGAGGCCTTTTCGCGAGGTCTTGTCGGCGAACACCTGGTCGACCGCCGAAAGGATATCCTCGGTCGAGCGGAACGACCAGTTGAGCTTAACCGTCTCGAAATTGCCGTTGGCAGCGTTGACCCGCTCGCGGAAGAAATGGCCACTGTCGGCAAACAGCGCCGGATCGGCGCCCTGGAAGGAGTAGATCGATTGCTTCTCGTCGCCTACTGCAAAGATCGTGCGATGGATGTTGTCTCGCGCGCCAAGCCCTGAAAAGAACTCTTCCGCCAGCCGTCGCACGACCTCCCACTGGTCAGGGCTGGTATCCTGCGCCTCGTCGATCAGGATGTGATCGATGCCCTGGTCGAGCTTGTATTGCACCCAAGGCCCGACATCGGCGCGCGCCAGAAGCCGGACGGTGCGGGTGATGAGGTCGTTGAAGTCAAGGAAGCCACGGCCTGCCTTCATCCGCTCATAGCGCACGATCAGCCAGTCGGCGACAGTGAGCGCGGCCGATGTCGCCTCCAGCATGCGAAACAGCGCAAGACGATCCGTCGTCGCCAGGATCGCCGCTACGGCCGCATCATAACGCGCCATGAGGTCCGGAATACGTGTGCGCAGCGCCCGCTTGAAATATCTCTCGGCAAAGGGCTCGCCATCAGTCTTCAGAAAGGCCTCGGCGAGGTGAGCCAGCCGGCGCTCGGGATTGGCCTCCGCAAACGCCCGGGCTGCGGACGGCAGGATATTGTCCACAACCGATCGCGCACCGACGGCCTGCGCCGCATGCGCGAACTCCTCGAATGCGGTCCCGTCAAAGCCGGGGAGCGGCCACACGGAATCGGCGATGGAACGGGCCGTCTCACCCTGTTCAAAGCCGAATTCCTCGAAAAGCGCAGGGAATTCACCGTCATCCTCGCGAATGCCATCGATAAACGTGCGCAACGTGTCGCGCTTGGCAACGATCTCGCCGAGCAGCAGGTCGAGACCCCATTCGCCCCCTTGCTCAAGGATTGCCGCGAATGCGGCCGCGAGTTTCGGCTGTCCGGGTATTGCCGTTCCGCTGATCATTTCGCGCCGCGCCTCGGCGATCAGCGCCCGCTCCATTTCCGGATCAAGCATTTCGAAATGGCCGGCAATGTTGGCTTCAAGCGGGAACTGGTGGAGGATTGCCTCGCAGAACGCGTGGATCGTCTGAATCTTCAGCCCACCCGGCGTCTCCAACGCCTCGGCAAAGAGCCGGCGGGCGCGGCTGAGCTTTTCGGGTTTTGGCCGCTTACCCTCCAGCTTCTCGATCTCGCCGCTCAGCTCTTCGTCCGAAAGCGTGGTCCACTTGGCCAGGTCGTCATAGACGCGTTTTGCCATGTTGGCGGCCGCCGCACGTGTGTAAGTGAGGCACAGAATCTTGGATGGCTCGCTGCCGTCCAGCAGCAGCCTGATGACACGGCGCGACAGTACATGCGTCTTGCCGGACCCGGCATTGGCGGCCACCCATACCGAGTTCTGCGGATCGGCAGCGATCGACTGACGAGCCATTGTTTCAGGCGGAATGATTCGGCTTCCGCTCATTCGGCCTCATCCACCTCGCCATCGCCGCCTGCCGACCATTCGAGCACGCGGGCGAGATGGTCGTAGTCGCCCTCCATCTCGCCTTCCCTGAACGGGATTGCGCGGGAGAGATATCCTTGACCCGGATCGGCATAGAAGCGCACAAGCTCGTCCAGCCGCCGCCAAGCTTCGTTGGAGAGCTCCACCGCCGGGCGATCTACCTTGCGATAATTGAGGATTGACTCCTCCTTGACCTCGCCGTTCGCCCTCAGCCGGACATAAGCGAGCTGGTCCGGTATCATTGGCTCAAGACCCTTGAACGCGCCGCGCATCAGCAACGCGCCCTCCAGGGCAAGCTGCGGTGCGATCAGCGTATGCGCCTGTGCCTTGGACGGCGACGACCCGGTCTTGTAGTCGAGAATATCGGCACGGCCAGCCGGCATCAGGTCGATGCGGTCGGCATAGCCTGAAAGCATGATTCCGCTATCGTTGACGGCAAAGGGCTCGGCGCGCACTTCCGCGAGCCTCCGTAATGCAACCCGACGCGCACCCCGCTCCCAGGCGAGGATGTTGTCAGCCAAGGCCTGGAAGCGCGGCCACCAGACAGCTTCGATGTCCGGCGGCAGCCCGGCTTCCGCAAAAGCGCTCCTTGCGGCAGCTGCCAAAGCGACTTCCGCGTCCTTTGCAGTCGGATCGGGACATGTCGCGGTGAAACGGCTCATGATCAGGTGGAACAGCGTGCCGCGCTCCGCCGCGCCCGGGTCGCGCACGAGCGGGTCGAGCGGCAAGAGCTTCAGCACATGGCGCGCATAGATTGCATAGGGGTCGCGGCGCAGGGTCTCGATCTCGGTGACTGAAAACTTCTTCGGCCGCGCCACAAAAGGCGGTGCAGGCCTCGGCCGTCGCTCAGGTCTCTGCTGCGCCCCGGCATCGAGGTCCCTGGCCCACGCGATCAGTTCGTCGCCGCGCGCGCGCAGCCCCGCCGCCTGCTGATGCCCGGCATAGGTGACGAGCCGTTGCAGCCAGCGCGAAGCGGTCGCATGTGCATCCCCGACTCGCGCTGAGCGCGTAAGCACGATGCGCTCATGCCCCATCGCCATCACGAAGTCATGTGCGGCAAGGCCGATGGTGCGTTCGGGCGGCTCAAGGTCCATTCCGCCCTTCATCAGGCGCGACATGAAACGATCGGGTTCGGCCTTGCGTGGCCAGATTCCTTCGTTGAGGCCTCCGACAACCAGGCTGCCGACCATCTGCAGCCGCGCCTCCAGCGCGCCCCAGATCGCCACCCTGCCATCGCCGCCTGCCGAAGGCTTGACCATCTCGTTGGAAATAAGCGCCATGGCAACATCCGGCCAGTCCTCGCCAAGGACCGGGAAGTCGGCCGTCGAAGCGACCAGGGACCGGAAGAAAGCTGCGAACTTATCGCCTGTATCGTGCCGGTAAAATTCGCCGAAACCGCTGGCCTCGTCGCGGGCGAGCGCCTCCAATACGGTGATCGTGGCCCGCGCAACGTCGGCGACCTGCATTTCGCTCTCGCGGCAAGCGGCAAGCGGAGCAAGCACTTCGGTCAAGCGCCGCAGCACGGCGCGCGCATCTTCGATCGCAGCCGCATCGAGCCGCGCGAGCCAGAACGGTTTGCGATCGGCATTGCGGATCGTCGCCAGGCGATCGTCGAAGAGGCGCGCGAGATCCGCCGCGTCCGGCCGGCCGACGCCGCCGCGCAGCGCGACCAGCTCGATGGTCTCTGCCGCGCGGCGGACCTTGGGTCGCTCGAAGCCAAGCCGCAGGAACGGGTGCTTCAGCAAGCCGGCGACCGGCACAGGATTGCCGGGCCTGAACACGGCCTCGAGCATAAGCCGCAGCAGTTCGGCCGGCGGCGTGCGGGCGAGCGGCGTGCCGCCGGAATCGTCGGCGCGGATGCCGAAGCGCAGCAGTTCGGAACTTACTCGCCGCGCCAATTCGCGATCCGTGGTCACCAGCGCGGCAGTCGCGCCCGGCTCGGCAATGGCGCCGCGCAGCGCCACGGCAATAGCCATGGCCTCCTCCCGCTCGTTCGCCGCTTCGACCAACACAATGCCCCCGAGCGCGCGCTCGAAGGTCGCCGCGTCCGTTCCGGCGCGGCTTGTCATCCACGCGTCAGTGGTTTCGGCAGGCCGTAGCGCCTCGCTCAAGATTGTCGCGCGCGCCGCCAGCGCCTCGCCGACGAGGCCGATCTCCGTTACATCATGGCGGGCGATGCCAATCCTGCGAAGCAGCTTCTCGAGGCCGAACTGCGGGTGGCCGCAGGCGGAAGGATGCGGAGCAATGCCGCCGAGCGCGGCCCAGGATCGTTCGTCGAGAGACTTGTCTAGGCCGGGCAGTACGACGGCGCCGTTAGGCAGGCGCGCGATGACCGAAAGCAACTCGGCGGTAGCAGGAATGGAGCCGGTGGAGCCGGCCGCGATCACCGGTCCGCTCGCCTCTGCGGCGGCCAAGCGTGCCGCTTCACGGCGGATCAGCAGGTCGCGATGTGCAGCCGGGTTGGAACGGTCGAGCTCGCGCAGCGCTTGGGGCCAATGCTGAGTCACGATTTCCAGGAAATCGAGCGTCACCTGCCACCAGCCGGCAAGATTGCCGGAGACCAGCTCGCCGAGTTTCGCCCAGTCCGCACCTTCGGTCTCGATCTCGTCGATAAGAGCGGCAAGGTCACGCGCCAGCCAGATCGAGTCGGCAGCCGAGGCAGGCACCGTAACCTCCTCGTCGAACAGTGCCGCGACATGCGCCGGCAGTCGGCTCTTCCAGGCACGCACGAGCGGGGCGAGCCGCAGAAGTCTTTCCAGCGGCTCGATCGGTGGGGCGAGCGCGGCCTCGCCGGGATCGGCCACATCGAAGGCAGCCATGTCCTCGTCGAACTCGCCGAGCGGGCGGATGACGGGGAGGATCGCAGAGCGGCCGTCGAGGCTGTCGGCGAAAGTGGCGCGCAATTCACGTGCGGCGCGTCGCGTCGGCACGAAGATTGTGACGTCGGCCAGCGTCAGGGGATCGCCGTTCCAGGCAAATTCCGGCACCAGCGAACCTGAAAGCACGGCGTCGGCCAATGCCGACAGGAACTGCGCTCCGACTGGAATGGAAAAGACGCGCGGAATGCGCTGCTCGCTCATGGCTCGTGTAGGACCGCGGATCTGACTGCCTCCTCGGCCGCCAAAATTGCGTCCGGGGTGCCGACGGTGATCCAATGCCCGTCCATTTCCATGCCGAATAAATGTCCCGCAGCAATCGCGCGGTCAAAGTACATGTTGAGCGAATGCGGCGTTGCCTTGACCCCGGCGAAAATGCGCGGATGGACGATCGCAGCGCCCGCATAGATCAGGCCCCAAGGCGCGCCCTTCGAACGTGCAAGCCGGCCATCGGCGTCAATCAGGAAATCGGTGCCGCCGCTATGGCCCGTTGCCGATTTCGGATCTGCCAGCATGATCAGGATATCCATCCGCGCTTCGTCCCACACAAGCGCAAGCCGCTCGAGGTTGGAACCGTCCCGATCGATCCAGAAAGTGTCGGCGTTGAGAACGAAAAAGGGCTCCGCCCCAAACTCGGGTAATGCCTTGACGATGCCACCGGCCGAATCGAGCAGCCCGGCGCTCTCATCGGAGATGACGATCGTTGGCGCAATGCGGGAGGCGACGTGGCAGACGATCTTCTCAGGCAGGTAATGGACGTTGACGACCGCCTTCGTGACACCAGCCACGGCGAGCGCATCGAGCCCGCGATCCAGCAAGGTCTTGCCCGCGATGCTGATCAGCGGCTTTGGCATCGAGTCGGTGATGGGGCGCATACGTTTGCCGAGGCCGGCAGCGAGCACCATCGCGGTCTTTGGCGCCGTCGAGAGCGTCACAGGGGGTGTTCCTCCAGAAAACCGTGGCGGTTGTAAAAAGCAAGCATTTCGGCGAGCGAAGGGTGAGCCAGCGCGCGGCGCAGATAGGAACGGATGCGCGGCAGATGTTTGAGGTAAGCAGGTTTGCCGTCCCGCTTGTGCAGCCGCACGAAGATGCCGAGGATCTTCGAGTTGCGCTGTGCGGCCATCGCAGCATAAGCCTCCTCGAAGGCGGCGCGATTGAACGTGCCACCGGCCTCGCGCGCCCGGACATAAGCAGCGACCGTCCGTCGCTCCACCTCTTGCGGGATCGTGACGCGGGCGTCCATCGCCAGCGAGGCAACGTCATAGGCCGATGGCCCGATCAGCGCATCCTGGAAGTCGATCAGGCCGATCCGATCGAAACCGCTTCTCTCTTCGCGCCAGATAAAGTTCGGCGACTGGACGTCGCGCAGCATAAGGCTGATCTCCGTGCCCGAGAGACGGTCGAGCGCCGCGTTCCAAACCTCGGCGAAGCCTTTGCGTTCAGCAACACTCGCCTCGCGCCCGGCCATTGCGGGGAGATACCAGTCGAGCAGCAGTTCCACCTCGATGAGCATTGCCGAACGGTCGAAGGGCGGAATCGTGTGCATGACGCCCGGCGCGGCTTCGCCCTGCGTCGGCCAGCTCTTGCCATGCAACTCTGCCAAAAGCTCGGCCGCCAACTCATAACGTTCGAAGATCGGCTCGCCGTCCGGCGCCAAAAAACTCCCCGAGCCGAGATTTTCGATGATCAGGAAACCCTGATCGAGATCCTGGGCGTAGATGTTCGGCACGGCGAAACCTGCACCCCTGAGCAGCCGGTCAATCGCGACGAAGGCGGCGACTGTGCGCGCTGTATGCGCGATCTCGGCATAGGCTTTGCCGCCGCGCACCGGCGGCCCGAGCACCAGTGGCGCCGAGTTCATCAGGATCGCAGGCGCACGATCTGCCTGCTCGATGGTCTCGTAGGAACGCGCCGAGGCGTCGCCTGAAAGGGGCGCGCGGCGCGCGCTGCTCCAGCCGGATCGGGTTAGGAAATCGCGGGCCGCCAGGGAGCGCTGGATTCGGGCCGTTGTCGCATCCGGCCCGGTGACGTGCGCCAGCCGGCCCTCGCCCCGATGGGTGAGCTCGATCTCGATCGCATCGGCTGGCAGCCGGTCGCCGGCGCGTTCCGGCCATTCGATGAGCGCCACGCCCTCCATCGCCTCTGCCAAGCCAAGCTCGTCAAGCTCGGCTGGCGAGCCGAGCCGATAGAGGTCGAAATGCGCGACCGGAACATGCGCTTCGTAGGTTTGAACCAGCGTGAAGGTCGGGCTCGGCACGTCGAGATCGGGCTCGCCCGAAAGCGCTCGAACAATCGCCCGGGCAAGTGTGGTCTTGCCGATGCCGAGGTCGCCCTTCAGGGCAACGGCGTCGCCGGCGCGCAGTCCCGCGGCGATGTCGGCGCCGAACGTCGCCGTCGCGTGTTCATCCGGCAGAACGATTTCAAATCTGTCCATAGGTGACGAGATAGCTCACGTCTCGATTGTACGTCACCTACGGAAGCCTGATTCTGCAGGAAGTGAAAAGTGGGAGCCGCCAGCCGACGCTGTTCGAACTCGTCGCTTTGCCTATGCTTTGATGGAGCCGACGGTTCCGATATGCGAGGTGGCGCATGTCTCCCGAAAGTGCCCGCAGGCCAAAGCCTCCTCAAAGAGCCAATACTTCGTAGTTCTCGGGTTTGGCGATAGCCAGTGGGTTGCGCAGCGGCAGGCCGAAACCCGGCGCCTCTATCTCGAAAATGTCGCCCGGTTCGGTCTTGATGCCGTCGGCAAAGGAAAGGGTTGCCGTCCCGAACATATGGACATGGACATCGCCCGGCTGCCGGAACAGGCCGTATTTGAAGTGGTGATGCTCCAGGTTGGCGATCGTGTGCGACATGTTCGTCTCGCCGGACAGGAAGGGCTTCTCCCAGAGCGTATGGCCGTGGCGTAGAATGCGCGAGGTGCCGCGGATGTCGTCGGGCAGCGGACCGACCAGGATTTCCGGCCCGAACGAGGCGTTCCTGAGCTTCGAATGGGCGAGCCAGAGATAGTTCACGCGTTCGGTCACATGGTCCGAGAACTCGTTGGAGAGCGCGAAGCCGATACGAAACGGCGTTCCGTCATCGCCGATGATGTAGATGCCGGCGATCTCGGGTTCCTCGCCCGCATCCTGTGCAAAGTCGGGAGAGACGAGCGGCTGGCCGGGCGCAACCGCGAAGGCGCCGTTGCCCTTGTAGAACCATTCCGGCTGCACGCCGACCCCGCCCTTCGCCGGCTTGCCACCTTCAAGGCCCATGCGGAACATCTTCAGGGAATCAGTGAGATCCTCCTCGCCGTCTGCCGCGAGCTTCCTGTGCATAGCGTCGCGAGTCGCGGCGGAGCCGAGATGGGTCAGCCCCGTGCCGGTGATGTGCAGGTGCGCAGGATCCGGATGGCTGATCGGGGCATTCAACCGGCTTTCGGCGTGGGCCAAGGCCAGATCGATCGTCTCGCCCAGCCCATAGCGGTCGATCGCAGTGCGCAAAGTTTCGCCGTTGCGGGCCGCCTCCAGCGCGAGCGCATAGACGCTGCCGACGCCGTTCACCAATCGCGCTTCGGATTCGATGCGCATCGCGACGCGCGTCTCGCCGCCGATGTCCATCAGTTCAGAAAGCAACATTCCGACTATCCTCCTGTTGAGGCTGCTGCACGCAGCGGACCAACCTGCCGATCGGAGCAGGCGTTCCGCGCCGTTCGGACAGCGTTCCGGCTTCTGGCTAGGCCTTGTTCTTGTTGTAGACGTCGAACACGACCGCGCCGAGCAGCACCAGGCCCTTGACCACCTGCTGCCAGTCGACATTGACGCCCATGATAGACATGCCGTTGTTCATGACGCCCATGATGAAGCCGCCGACGACCGAACCGGCCACATGGCCGACACCGCCCATCGCCGACGCGCCGCCGATGAAAACAGCAGCAATCACGTCGAGCTCGCTGCCGAGGCCTGCCGCCGGAACCGCCTGGCCGAGGCGAGCCGCGATAATCAAGCCGCCCAGAGCCGAGAGCACCCCCATATTGACGAAGACGATGAGGGTCAGCCGCTCGGTGTTGATGCCCGAGAGCTGTGCTGCTTTTGGATTGCCGCCCAAGGCATAGACCCTGCGTCCGATCACCATCTTCTTGGTCACGAACACGAACAGCGCGATCAGCAGGCCCATGACCACCAGCACGATCGGCAGGCCCTTGTAGGTCGCGAACTGATAGACGAGGAACAGCACGAGCGCGCCGATCACCAGCGTCTTGACCGCAAACAGCGCGAACGGCTCTGCCTGATAGCCGTGCTTCTCACGGGTGCGGCGCGCCATGAGCCCGAAATAGATGTAAGCGGCAACTCCCACGAGGCCGATCACGACCGTGGTCACATGCAGCACGATACCGCTTCCGACGATGGTCTTGCCCGCCGCATTCACTGTCGGAGCGATCAGCGTCAGCGGGCCGATGATGTCTGGAATGAAGCCGGAACTGAGCTGCTTGAAGGCGTCAGGCAGCGGACCGACAGAAGAGCCGCCCCCGAGCAGCGCCTGGCACATGCCGCGGAAGATCAGCATGCCGCCCAGCGTGACGATGAAGCTCGGTATCCGGTGATAGGCGATCCAGTAGCCTTGTGCCGCTCCGATCGCAGCACCCACGATCAGGCAGATGATGGAGACGACCAGCGGATTGCTGAAAATCCCGAGCGGCCAAATCACCATCATCATCGCCGCCAGCGCGCCGATGAAGCCCGCCACCGAGCCGACGCTCAGGTCGATATGGCCGGACACGATGACCAACAGCATGCCCAGCGCCATGATGATGATGAAGCTGTTCTGCTGGACGAGGTTGCTGAGGTTCACCGGCTTGAACAGCGTTCCGTCCGTGGTGAACTGGAAGAACACCATGATGATGATCAGCGCCAGCACCAGCGCGTAGTCGCGCAGATTGCCGACGACCTCGGAAACGGCAAAGCGCGGTCCTGCTTGCACATCCTCAGCGACGCCGGTTTTGGGGGTGGGAACGGTCTCGGTGCTCATGACGCCTTCTTCTCTCCGCGAACGATGGCACGCATGATCTTCTCCTGGCTGGCATCGCCTGCCGCCATTTCGCCGACGATGCGACCGTCGTTCATGACGTAGATGCGGTCGGTGATGCCAAGCAGCTCCGGCATTTCCGACGAGATGACGATCACCGCCTTGCCTTCCGCGGCAAGCTTTCCGATGATCGTGTAGATTTCATACTTGGCGCCGACATCGATGCCGCGCGTAGGCTCATCGAGGATCAACACGTCCGGGTTGGCGAACAGCCACTTCGACAGGACCACCTTCTGCTGGTTGCCGCCCGAAAGATTGCCGGTCTTCTGATAGACGCTGGAGGAGCGGATATTGGTCCTGCCCCGATAGTCGTTGGCGACCTTGAGCTCACGCAGGTCATCGACGACGCCATGCTTCGATACACCGGCGAGGTTCGCGAGCGTCACGTTGTGCTTGATGTGGTCGATGAGGTTAAGTCCGTACGTCTTGCGATCCTCGGTGGCATAGGCGATGCCGGCGTCGACGGTGCGATTGACCGTCGACGTGTCGACCCGCTTGCCGTGCAGCCACACCTCGCCGCTGATCTTGGTGCCATAGCTGCGCCCGAAGACACTCATGGCGAACTCGGTGCGGCCGGCGCCCATCAGTCCTGCGATGCCAACCACTTCGCCACGTCTCACGTGCAGGTTGATGTCCTTGATGATCTGCCGGTCGGGGTGCAGCGGGTGATAGACGACCCAGTTCTTCACCTCGAAGACAGTCTCGCCGATGTTCGGCGAGCGCGGCGGATAGCGATCCTCGAGCGAACGGCCGACCATCGAGGTGATGATCCGGTCCTCGTCGACCTCGCTCCTGTCGAGCGTCTCGATGGTCTGGCCGTCGCGAATGACGGTGACGTGGTCGGCGACGCGGTTCACCTCATTGAGCTTGTGCGAGATGAGGATCGAGGTGATGCCCTGGCGCTTGAATTCGAGGAGCAGGTCGAGCAGCGCCTGGCTGTCCTTTTCCGAAAGGCTGGCCGTCGGCTCGTCGAGGATCAGGAGCTTGACTTCCTTGGAGAGCGCCTTGGCGATCTCCACCAACTGCTGCTTGCCGACGCCTATGTTGGTGATGAGGGTCTTGGGGTCTTCGTTGAGGCCCACTTTCTTGAGCAGGCTGCGGGTACGCGCCTCGTTGGCGTTCCAGTCGATGATGCCGTTGTTTGCGTTTTCGTTGCCGAGGAAGATGTTCTCGGCGATCGACAGCATCGGAACGAGGGCCAGTTCCTGGTGGATGATGACGATGCCGAGGCGTTCGCTGTCGTGGATGCCTTTGAAATGGCAGTCCTGCCCTTGATAGACGATCGTGCCGTCATAGGTGCCGGCGGGATAGACGCCGGACAGCACCTTCATCAAGGTCGATTTGCCGGCGCCGTTCTCGCCGACGATGGCGTGAATCTCGCCGTCCTCGACACTCAGATTGACATTTGACAGCGCTTTGACACCGGGAAAGGTCTTGGTGATGTCGCGCATCTCTAGGATGGTCGATGCCATCTCTTCTCGTTCCTCCCAGGCAGCATCAGGCAAGGCCAGATTAGCCGCCTACGCCGGCAACGAAAAGGGCCCCGTATCGATACGGGGCCCCAGGGTCTCGAATACCCGATTACTTCAGCTCTTCCGGCTTGATGTAGCCGGATTCGACCACGAGCTTCTCGTAGTTGGACTTGTCGACCTCGTAAGGCGTCAGCAGGATCGACGGAACGACCTTGACGTCGTTGTTGTAGGTCTTCTCGTCGAGGCCGTCCGGCTTGCCACCGGCCAGCACCGTATCGACCAGCTCGACGGTCGCCTTGGCGAGTTCGCGCGTGTCCTTGAACACCGTAGAATACTGCTCACCCGAGATGATGAGCTTGACCGACGCGGTCTCGGCGTCCTGGCCGGTGACGATCGGCCACGGCTGGTCGGCGGTGCCGTAACCCACCGCGCGCAGCGACGCGGTGATACCGCGCGACAGGCCGTCATACGGGGAGAGCACGCCGTCGACGCGGCTGCCGTCGGAGTAATTGGCCGACAGCAGGTTGTCCATGCGCGCCTGTGCGGTTGCGGCGAGCCAGCGCAACGTGCCGACCTTGTCCATGCCCATCTGGCCGGACTTGATCTTGATCGAGCCGTCGTCGATGAGCGGCTGCAGCACGCTCATCGCGCCGTCATAGAAGAAGAAGGCGTTGTTGTCGTCCGGCGAGCCGCCGAACAGCTCGACATTCCAGGGCTTGGTGTCGGGGAAGCGCTCTTTGAGGCCCTTGACGAGCGAATTGGCCTGGATCACGCCAACGCCGAAATTGTCGAAGGTCGTGTAGTAGTCGACATTCGGCGTCTTCTTGATGAGACGGTCGTAGGCGACGACCACGACTCCCGCGTCGGCTGCCTTCTGCAGGGCGTCGGCCATGGTCGTGCCGTCGATCGAGGCGATGATGAGGGCCTTCGGACCCTTGGTGATCTCGTTTTCGAGCTGCGCGAGCTGGTTGGCGATGTCGTCCTGGGCGTATTGCAGGTCGACCGTGTAGCCCTTGGCCTCGAGCTGGGCCTTGATGGCGTCGCCGTCATTGATCCAGCGCTGCGAGGTCTTGGTCGGCATGAGCACGCCGATAAGGCCGTCAGCATACGCCGGCGCGCCAAACGTCATGGCGGCAATGCCAAGCGCCGCGGCGATGGCTATTGTCTTGATGATTTTCACTGAACTCTCCCTTATTCTGATGAGACCCGTTCGAGCCGGCACGCCGGTGCAGGCTTCTGCATTCACGGGAACGACAGCCATCTGCGATGTTCGGATTGCCTCCCAAGCTGCCGCAGGCGCTTCTATTCCGGACCGATCGCACAGGATCGCCGCGCGTCGGTCAACGCTCGTGACAAATCGACCGTGATGTCATTCGATATAACTGTCAAATCCGTTTTGTGACGACAGATATAACAGGAGTGGTATAGCTTTTCGGACGTATTGCAAACGAAGATGATTCAGAATGGACTTGACTGAACGGAAGGCAGAGAGGGAAGTCGATCGCGAGAGCCTGCGTGCAGGCCTCAAATTCACGCATTTGCGCCTGATCGTGGCGCTTGATGACCACGCCAAGGTGAGCGCGGCCGCCCAGATGCTCAACATCTCGCAGCCGGCCGCCTCGCGCATGATCGCCGAGATGGAGGACATACTCGGCGTCGAGCTCTGTGAGCGGCTGGCGCGGGGGATTGCGTTGACGCCCGCCGGAAAGGCGCTGGCGCGCCGCGCTCGCACCGTGCTCCTGGAGATGCGTGAGGTCGACCGCGAGATCGCCGATCTGAAGACCGGCAAGGGTGGCACGGTTTTCATGGGCTCGGTAACGGCCCCTGCGATCGATCTTGCAGTGCCGGCGATCCGCAGGATCAGGGAGCGTCATCCACGCATCGAGATAAACATCGAGGTCGACGCCAGCAACGTGCTGGCGCGCGAGCTGCTTGCCTCGCGTCACGACTTCATCATCGCCCGCATTCCGGACGAGCTGAACCCGCGGCTCTTCGAAAGCAAGGTCATCGGCATCGAGAAGGCTTGCCTGATCGTGCGCCGCGGCCATCCGCTGCTCGACGCCCCCCCTGTGTCGCTGGAGTGCCTGACGGCGCATGATTGGGTGCTCCAGCCCCGAGGCGCGTTGCTGAGCCGCACGATAGAAAGCCTTTTTCTCACCCGCAATGTGGCGCTTCCCGAGCGTGTCCTCAACACTGGCTCGATGCTGCTCACCATGGTGATGGTCGCCCAGTCCGACGCGATCTCGCCTGTCTCCGTCGAGGTCGCCAATTTCATAAGAAGTGATGCCGGACTTGCCGGTGCGATCGAAATCCTGCCGACCGACTTCGAAATTGTCGTCCAGCCCTATAGCCTGATTACCGTCAAGAATCGCGCGCTGTCGCCGGTCGCGCGCATGGTCTATGCTGAGATAGAGGCGGGCATCGCTCGCGAGGCGGGTGACATCAACAGCGTTCTGCACGCATTGTCGTGATCGACCAAGGAGGATCTGGCTCAATAGCCGCCTGTGCCGCGGCGGCTTGTCATCGGGCCAAAACTGCGTCAAAAGCGCCGGCTGTGGCTTGAATCCTTGAGGTTCGCCGCCGGAAATTGCGTGATTGGCCGCCATTCCGGTCGTCTCGCTGTCGGAAAGACCTAAAAATGTCTGCGATCGAAGCCGGCGTGCGAACGCCGGAAAGCCCTTGGCGCGACGAAATCCGCGCGACGCTCTCGCTAAGCTGGCCGATGGTTCTGACGAACCTTGCCCAGATCGCGATGACGGCGACCGACGTCATGATGATGGGTCACGCCGGGCCTCAGATGCTCGCCGCCGGTGCGCTGGGCTCGAACCTCTATTTCGCGCCGCTGATCTTCGGGCTCGGCCTGATGAATGCGACGGCGCCGATGATGGCGACCGAACTCGGCCGCAACCGGCATTCGGTGCGCGATATCCGCCGCACCGTCCGCCAAGGATTGTGGATAGCCGTACTCGTCTGCATTCCGATCTGGCTCGTGCTTTGGAACACCGAGGCGATCCTGCTTGCCATGGGCCAGGAGCCGGCGCTCGCCCGGGAAGCGGGCATCTATGTGCGCTGGCTGCAATGGGCCGTGCTGCCCTTCTACGGCTACATCGTGCTGCGCTCGTTCCTTTCGGCGCTCCAGCGCCCGCGCTGGGCGCTGGTCATCGTTGTGGTCGCGGTACTCTTCAACGCTTTTGCCAACTGGTGCCTGATCTTCGGCAATCTCGGCTTTCCCGAGATGGGTATCTCCGGCTCCGGTCTGGCGACGACGCTGTCCAGCATGTTGATGTTCGGTGGTCTGGTGGCCGTCGTCTCGCTCGAAAGACAGTTCCGGCGCTATCGCCTGTTCGGCCGCTTCTGGCGTTCCGACTGGCCGCGCTTCAAGGCTTTGCTGGAGCTTGGCCTGCCGATCGCCGGCATACTCACCTTCGAGGTCTGGATTTTCAATGCGGCGACAATTCTCATGGGCCTGATCAGCGCCGCATCGATCGCGGCGCATTCGATCGCCATGCAGATCGCCTCGATAGCCTTCATGGTTCCCATGGGCTTGAGCCAGGCTGCCACGGTGCGGGTCGGCCGCGCTTTCGGTGCCGGCGACGCGGTTGGCATCACTCGCGCTGGGTGGACGGCCTATGCGCTCGGCATCGGCTTCATGTCGCTGACCGCGCTGAGCATGGTGCTCTGGCCGCGCGTGCTGATCAGCGGCTTCATCGATATCGACGATCCTGACAATGCCGAGGTGGTCGCACTGGCGGTTACCTTCCTGGCCTTTGCGGGTCTCTTTCAGATCGTCGATGGCGCGCAGGCCGTGGGAAGCGGCATGCTGCGGGGCCTGCACGACACGCAACTGCCCATGGTTTACGGGTTCATTGGCTATTGGGTCGTCGGCTTGCCGCTCGGCGTGCTGCTTGCCTTCTACTTCGACCTCGCCGGCGCGGGCATCTGGACCGGGCTCGCCACGGGCCTCGCGGTGGTGGCGGTGCTTCTGCTTTTCCGCTGGCTGCGCCGTGACCGGCTGAAGCTGGCCAGGGCGGCGGCCGCTTGAGCAAGCAAGGGGGCGGACGTTGGCCGAGAGACATACGCCGTCACATCGCTCGGTCTTCAAGGCCTTCCGCGCGGTAACGACGCGCTGGATGGACAACGATGTCTACGGACATATGAACAACGTCGTCCATTACAGCCTGTTCGACACGGCTGTAAACGGCTGGCTGGTCGAGCAGGGCCTGCTCGATTTTCAAGCCGGCAAACAGATCGGCCTCGTCGTCGAGACCGGCTGCCGCTATTTTTCCGAGATTGCTTTTCCCGATTTGATCACAGCCGGCCTTCGCGTCGCGAAAATTGGTACGTCGTCAGTGCGTTACGAGGTCGGCCTTTTCCGCAATGAAGAATCGATCACGGCAGCCGAGGGCTTCTTCGTGCATGTCTATGTCGACCGCCTCACCCGGCGACCGGCGCCGCTCGCTTATAAATTACGGCAGGCTCTGCAACATCTGCTCGTCGCCAATGTAACCAACTGATGCCTGCCGCGATATAGAACCGTTACATTGAGATCCTAAGCCCGGCGCTGAGGCGGCAACAAACCGCCTCATTTGTCCTTTTGTCTGGACAGTGAGCATCGGGGGCGCGATGCTTGAAGCAGGCAGCGACCAATTGGGCGGCAATGATCGGGCGCTTGGGGTTATTGGTCAGTATTGTCTTAGCGCTGGCGGCTGCGGTCGGGCAGGCCGAGGCGCGCACGCGCGCTATGGTCGTCGGGGCCTCCGGCTATCCCAATCTCGCGCAGAAGCTGCGCCTTACCGGCCCCAAGAACGACACGCGAGAATTCGCCAACACATTGGCAAGGCTCGGCGTCGAAACCGGCGACATCACCGTGTTTGCCGACGGCGTCCAGAATCTTACCGGCGGCATCAAGCTCCGGGGTCCCGCCACGAAAGCCGCAATCCTCGATGCACTCGATGAACTGGCCGAAATCAGCGCCGAGGGCGATCTGGTCGTCTTCTATTTTTCCGGCCACGGGAGCCAGCAACCGGATCGCGACGGCGATGAGGAAGGCAGCTTCGACGAGGTCTTTCTTCCTTATGACGCCGGCAAATGGGGTGACGACGGCATCGAAAATGCGCTGGTCGACGATGAGCTCAATGCCCGCATCCGCCACATCCTGGAAAAGGGTGCCGACTTCTTCGGCGTGATCGATGCCTGCCATTCGGCGACCGGCTTCCGCGCCGTCGAGGGCGACGACGTGCGCGTGCGCGAGGTCGATCCGGCCGAGCTTGGCGTGCCGGAAACCGCCCCCGCGCCGAAGCGCTACGCCTTTGCAGCCGAGGACAGGTCGGCCGCCAAAGGCCGCGCGGCTTTCTTCTATGCGGCCCAGGAGAGCGAGGTCGCTCTGGAGCGTACGCCGAAGAACGGCGAGGCGGACGAATCCTTCGGCGTCTTCACCTACAACCTCCTGAAGCGCCTCAACCAATCGCCGGACCTGACCTACCGCACGCTCCATCAGGCCGTGGTCGACGATATCAAGCGCGGCAACCTGATGTCGTCGCAGACCCCGGAACTGGAGGGCGAGCTGCTCGACGAGCCGGTGCTCAGGCTGACCGCCGCTGCCACGAAACGCCAGTGGCAGACCTATTCCGGCAAGGTGCTCGCCGGCGAGCTGCAAGGGTTGACCCGCGGCACGGTCGTGGCGCTTTATCAGGACGCCGCCGATGCCGACGACAAGGCTGTGGCTTACGCTACCGTCGATAGCGCCGGCGCCACGCGCAGCACGATCAGGCAGATCGTCTATCCCTGCGTCACCACCGACGCCGACGGCAACTGCACCATTGCTCCGGACGCTGCTCAATTCAAGAAGGGCCGCTTCGCGCGCATCCTTGAGTCCGGCGTCGATTTCTCGCTGACGCTTTCGGAGCCGGTGCGTCTCGACCCGAACGATGGCCACGACTACGACGCTGCGGTCTCGGCGCTACGCGCGGCGCTCGCCAGCGAGGGGCTTTCCTCGCGCGTCGCACTGCGCGATTCCGGCTATGACATTGCCGTTGCCCTGGTCGACGGCAAGCTGGCCTTCGCAACGGAAGCCGGGCTTCTCGACCAGAACGGACCGGGTTCCTCGCCGCGCCTCACACTGCCGGAGAGCCCGGAAGCGGCGCGAGCAACGGTCGCCCAGGCCATCACCCGCATGGCGAAGGCACTGGCGCTGCAGCGGCTCGCTTCTGCCGAGATCGCCTCGCCGATCGGCTTGCAGCCGAAGATCCTGCGCCTGAAGGCCAAGCCGGGCACAATCACCGACGCCGGGTGCCCCGAGGATCAAGATCTGTTCGAGCCGCCTGTCGCTGCTGACGACAGCACCGTCTTCGACGATTGCGACATTCTCTCGGTGGAGTTGGCCAACGCCGGCAAGAAGCCGATCGACGTGACCGTGCTTTTGATCGCGCCGGATTTCTCCATCACCACGGTCTGGCCCGTCGAAGGCAACGACAACCGCATCCAGCTCGGCGAGGCGAGGACCGCGGCGATCCTGCAGATGGAGCCGAACCCGAAGACCGCGAGCGAGGAAAGGCTCGTCTTCCTCGCCGTGCCGGGTGTCTCGAAATCGCACACGACCTTCGACAATCTGGAGCAGGAAGGCCTGCGTGCCGCGGTCCTCGACGCCGAGGCGCCGGAAGCTGCCGCCGCGCGCGACCTGCTTGCCACGGGATTGACCGAAATGTCGCGCGCGACCGCTGCGCAGCCGGCCCGTTTGGACGAGGAGATGTCGGTGGCTGTCGAACCGTTTTTCGTAGCGAAAGGGAAGGGCGCGAACTGATGCGCCCGTGCTTGGGAATTGAGGCCGTCGCGTAGCGGCCTCTCGCAGTTCCACATGCTGATCCAGTTGTGAAGGGCGACCGGAACGGAATGGGGAGGGCCTGAAGGAAGAGTTCTTCCTGACGGCAAATGACTGGAACCATCAGTAAAGGACCCGATACGATGAAGAAACTGATCATTGCAGCCGCTTTCGCGGCCGTCAGCATCACCGGCGGCGCCACGTTCGCGCAGGAGAAGCAGGACCTTACCCCGGCTCAGCAGGCCGAGGCCCGCATGATCCTCGAGACCGCACGCAACCTCGTGAGCTATGGCGAAACCAAGAACGACGCCCTCGCGCTCGTCACTGCCGCCAAGATGGTCGCGAGCGTTCCCGGCCGCGTGCTGGCCGACGGCCAGAAGGGCGAAGGCGGTGCCGACAAGGCCACCAACTTCGACGTCGAAGGCGTGCTGAAGAAGGCCGAAGACCTCGCCCAGGGCGACGAGCTGATCACCAAGGTGGCGGCCGACGTGCGCGCTGCCGCCGCGGCCAACTCCAAGGCGGTCTGCTATTGGGAATACTACTGCTATTACAACGGCTGGTGCGAATACGCCTACGCCTGCTGGTAAGTCGCCCAAGTACCTGACAAGCGAACCCCGCGGCTTCGGCCGCGGGGTTCCTTTTTGAGCGCCTGGCCCATTGCGATCGGAGTCCCGTCTGCGCAATTTCAATGGTATAGGGCGCAATTTCCAGCGAGGAGGAACGCCAAAGATCATGACCAAGACCGATATTGCCCGGCGGGTCTACAACCATACCTGGAAGCTCGATCCGATCGTGCGCAGCCTGCTCGACACGGATTTCTACAAGCTCCTGATGCTGCAGATGATCTGGGGCCTCTATAAGAATGTCGACGCTACCTTCTCCCTGATCAACCGCACAACCTCGGTGCGGCTCGCCGACGAAATCGAGGAAAGCGAGTTGCGCGCACAGCTCGATCACGCCCGCAGCCTGCGCTTTTCCAAGAAGGAAATGATCTGGCTGGCCGGCAACAGCTTCTATGGCCGCAAGCAGATCTTCGAGCCGGAGTTCCTCGCATGGCTCGAAGACTTCCAGCTTCCCGAATACGAGCTCAGGAAACAGGACGGCCAGTACGAGCTGCATTTTGCCGGGCGGTGGATGCACACGACGCTCTGGGAGATCCCGGCGCTCGCCATCATCAACGAATTGCGCTCGCGTGCGGCGATGAAGGAGTACGGACCCTTTACGCTCGACGTGCTCTATGCGCGTGCGAAGGCGAAGCTGTGGGCCAAGGTCGAGCGGCTGAAGCGCTATCCCGACATACGCATTTCCGACTTCGGCACGCGGCGCCGCCACGGCTTCCTGTGGCAGCGCTGGTGTGTCGAGGCGCTCAAGGAGGGTATTGGCGAGTCGTTCACCGGGACCAGCAACGTCAAGATCGCCATGGATACCGACCTCGAGGCGCTCGGCACCAATGCGCACGAGCTGCCGATGGTGCTGGCTGCGCTGACCGACAATGAGGAGGAGCTGCTCGCTTCGCCGTATCAAGTGCTGCAGGACTGGCAGCGCTACTATGGCGGCAACCTTTTGATCGTGCTGCCCGACACGTTCGGCACCGCCGCCTTCCTGCGCAAGGCGCCGAACTGGATATCCGAGTGGACCGGCTTCAGGCCGGACAGCGCGCCGCCGATCGAAGGGGGCGAGAAGATCATCGACTGGTGGCGCGCGAAGGGCAAGGACCCGAAGACCAAGCTCCTGATCTTCTCAGACGGTCTGGACGTCGATGCGATCGAGGAGACCTACCGCCATTTCCGCGGTAAAGCGCGTATGGCCTTCGGCTGGGGCACCAACCTCACCAACGATTTCGAGGACTGCGCGCCGACCGCCAATCCGGGCCTCACCGCGATCTCGCTGGTCTGCAAGGTGACCAGCGCCAATGGCAGGCCGGCGGTGAAGCTTTCCGACAATCCTGCCAAGGCGACTGGCGAGCCTGAGGAGATTGCCCGCTACCTGAAGCTGTTTGGAGAGACTGACAGGGTCCGGCATGCGGTGAAGGTTTGAGGGCCATGTCCAGTCGCCACAATCCTTTGTGGAAACTCACTAACGCGCTCGCTGCAGCAGCAATTTTTGTTTTGTTTTGCTGGCCCGCTCTCGGAGAGGAAATTTTCACTGACGATCGACATTATTGGATCGACTTCATAAAAGATGGATCGAATCTTGGGCTCTGAACCCCGCAGCATAGCTCCATTCGAGACATTTTTGCAGCATGTAGACGCCGAGAAATCCATTCGAAGTTCTACCGACATATTGACGGCATCTTGGTTCTTCGTCGACAGCTTTGATACGCCACGTACCACAGAATTTTTGTACGCAAACGACTTTCTGATCGTTCAATTGAGCTTTGATCGGAGTAACGGCACCCCTGATCTTTCGACTTCTTGGAGTGGAAGGATGAAGAAGACCGTTAAAGACTATAACGTCAAACCTCGCATATCGGCGGATTAGCTGGAGTTGCATGCCAACCCAGGTTGCAAGAGGTGAGTCGACCATGGCGTCGCTTGTCTTCCGACCAATTTTGTTCGGGTTGATCCTCTCGTCCGCAATCGCCATTCCCACCGACGCCCTTGCCCACGCCTCCGACCGCGGCCATGTGCTGCTCTTGCCGACGGGGCACTACATCCTCGGCGGGGCTGTGGCCGTCGCGGCAAGCTTCCTTGCTCTGGTAGCATTGCCCCCGGGCTCGCTGGAGCGGCTGGCAGCCGCCCGCTTGCCGTTGCTCTCCCTGCCGGATCGGCTCCGGCCGGTCGTCAGCTTTATCGCATTCGCGATCCTGGTCGCGCTCATCGCGGCCGGCTTCCTCGGCAGCAGCGACCCGCTGTCGAACCCGCTGCCGCTCGTGGTCTGGACTTTGCTGTGGGTCGGGCTGACCCTCGTCCAGGGTCTCGTCGGCGACCTCTGGGCCTCGATCAATCCCTGGCATGGGCCTTATGCGCTCGCCTGCCGCCTCGGCTGGCCACGGCGATTGCTCAGATTGCCGATAGGGATTGGATACTGGCCGGCCGTGATCCTCTTTGCCGGCTTTGCGTGGTTTGAGCTGATCTATGTTGCACCCGACGATCCGGAGCGCCTTGCGTCAGCGGTATCGATCTACGCGATCTCCACGTTCGCTATGATTTTCGTCTTCGGCTATCGCGACTGGACGCGGCGCGGCGAGTTCCTGTCCGTCTTCTTCGGCATGGTCGCCCGGTTTGCA